>SXGT01105472.1_pt1 | contig 10180 bp, 9 predicted proteins | sample 3176221 | NCBI WGS metagenome assembly SXGT01 (sample SAMN11356862, study PRJNA531348) | freshwater metagenome | isolation source: freshwater sample F1-120 | place: China: Fuxian Lake, Yuxi | collected 2017-12-25
CGCTCTTGCCCATTGCCCCGACGAACAACAACAGCGCGATTGCGGTCAGCGTGCCTTGCGACAGACCGGGGGCCGCCGGCAACGCCGTGGCGTAGTCGAGCGAACCGAGCTCGGCGAAGATCAAGAACATCGCGAGCATGAACCCGAAGTCGCCGACGCGGTTGGTGACGAACGCCTTCTTTCCGGCGACCGCAGCCGAGTTGCGCTCGAACCAGAACGAGATGAGCAGGTACGAGCACAGCCCGACACCCTCCCAACCCATGAACGTCATCAAGAACGACGAACCGAGCACCAATACGAGCATCGATGCGGCGAACAGGTTCAGATAAGCGAAGAACCGGCTGAACCGAGGGTCGCCGTGCATATAGCCGATCGCGTAGAGGTGGATCAGCGTGGCGATGCCGGTGACGAACAGAATCATCGTGATCGACAGCGGGTCGGCGAGGAAGCCGAAGTTCACTCGGAAGTCGCCGGTGCCCGCGAACCACGAGAACCACGTGTAGACGTGTTGGCGCTCTTCGCCGGGGAGCGACTGCAGCGCGAGGAAGGCCATCACCGATGCGCCGAACGACATGGCCATCATGCCCGTGGCGAACCACCCGGCGCGCGGTTCGCCCATGCGCTTGCCGAACAGCAAGACGAGCGCGGCGCCCACGGCGGGCAGCGTCGGAATGATCCAGATGAGGTCGAGGAGGTCGCGTCCGTCCATGTCAGCCCGCCAACTGGTCGATGTCGTCGGCAGTGACGCCCTGGCGTCGCCGGAAGATGGCCACGATGATCGCCAATCCGATCGCGACTTCGGCGGCGGCGACCACGAGCGTGAAGAACACGATGGCCTGGCCGTGCGCATCGTTCATCGTCTTCGCAAAGGTGACGAACGTGAGGTTGACCGCGTTGAGCATGAGCTCGACGCACATGAACATGATCAGCGTGTTGCGGCGCACCAGCATGCCGACGCCGCCGACGACGAACATGAGTGCGGCGAGACCGAGGTAATAGTTCGCGGTGATGTCGGGGGTGATCTCGGCGAGCAGGCCCATCAGACCGACACCTCCTCGCGTTGACGCGCGGCTGCGATCTGGCGGCTGCGGCGGGCCAGCACAACCGAACCGACGACACCGATGACGAGCATGACCGAGACGACCTCGAAGGCCCAGATGTAGTCGGTGAACAACACTTCAGCGACCGCGCGCACGTTGCCGCCGCGAGGATCGTCGAGCGGAGCGGAGGACGCGGGCGTTCCGGCAACCCACTTGTTGCCGACGATGCCGACGATGCCGACGAGCACGGCCACACCGAGCACGACTGCCGCAGCCCGTTGGAACAGGTGGCCGGTGTCGCGGGCCTCGGACCGGTCGACGCCGAGCAACATGATGACGAAGAGGAACAACACGGTGATCGCGCTGGCGTACACGACGATCTGCACGATCGCGACCAGGTCGGCGTCTTGTTGGAGGAACAACACCGCAATCGCAAGCATCGACCCGACCAGCGACAGCGCGGCGTACACCGGGTGGCGGAACAACACCACCCCGAGCGCTCCGGCCAGCACCCCCGCGGCCGCGACGAAGAAGACGACGGCTTCCATCAGTGATGCGCCTGCCCGTGATCGTCAGAACCGTGCGCATTCGTCGCGTCCGTCGCGACCGTCGCGACCGGCGCTGCGGGCGCGTGCTGTCCCTGCTCCGGAGCGCGCACGCCGACACCGAGTTCGCCCGACCAGTTCACGCGGTTCTCGTAGTCGGCGCGACCCCCCGACGATGTTGCGCGCATCCACGCACTGGTGTGGGTGTCTTCGTGACCTTCCCAGTGCTCCCACGGCATCCGCTGAGCGCGACCGTCGTCGTCGACGAGCAGTTCGTCCTTGGTGTAGATCGCGTCTTGGCGGTTGGCGAAGCTGAACTCGAACAACTTCGTCTCGGTGATCGCCTCGGTCGGGCAAGCCTCGACACACAAGTCACAGTGGATGCAGCGCAGGTAGTTGATCTCGTAGACGAACCCGTACCGCTCACCGGGGCTGACCGGATGATCCTCGGGGTTGTCTTTACCGCGCACGTAGATGCACTTCGCCGGACACACACCGGCGCAGAGTTCGCAACCGATGCACTTCTCCATGCCGTCCTCGTAGCGGTTGAGGACGTGGCGACCGTGCAGCCGTTCGGGCTTGTCGCGCTTTTGTTGGGGATACGGCACCGTGACACGATTCGCCGCACCCATCTGGCGGAACGTGACTCCGAAACCCTTGGCCAGACCCATCAGCGGAACTCCTCTACGGTCTCGCCCCGTTTGGGCATACACAGGTAGAGCACGCCGTACGCCGCGATACCACCGACCAACGCCAACGGGATCGCGATGGCGCGGTTCCAGCCTTCGGCCTGCGCGACTTCGTCGACGATGACGTACAGCACGAACAAGACCGCGAGTTCGATGAGCCACTTCCAACCCAATGCCATGAGCTGGTCGTAGCGAAGTCGCGGCAGCGAGGCTCGGATCCACACCGTGCAGAACGTGAGGAGCAACACCTTGGCGACGAACCACAGCACGGGCACCACGGTGCCATTCACCCAGCCGCCGGCTCCGAACCGATCGGGCCAGATCGCAGGCCCGCTCGGACCACCGAGGAACAGCGTGGTCGCCACCGCCGACATGGTGATGATGTTCATGAACTCGGCGAGGAAGAAGATGGCGAAGCGAATGCCGGTGTACTCGGTGACGAAACCACCAACAAGTTCTTGTTCGGCCTCGACGAAGTCGAACGGCGGGTGGTTCGTCTCGGCGATCGCCGCGAGGATGAAGATGGCGAACCCGAGGAACGCCGGGAGCAAGAACCAGTCCCGGACGAGCGACTCCATGCCAACCCATTGTTGTTGGTTGACGATCTCGCGGGTGCTGAGCGTGCCGGCGCGCATGAGCACCGCGAGCATGCCGAGTCCGAAGGCCGCCTCGTAGCTCAACACCTGCGCGCTCGCGCGCACCGCGCCGAGCAGCGGGTACTTCGATCCGGACGACCAACCCGCGAGCATCACGCCGTAGACCGCAATGCCCGAGCACGCGAGGATGAACATCGCGCCAATCGGCAACTCGGCGACCTGCAGGTACGTCTTGCGCCCGAGGATCTCGACTTCTCCGCCGATCGGCACAACACAGAACATCAAGAACGCAGGAAGAATCGACAGATACGGCGCCAGCCGAAAGATCGGCCGGTCGGCGCTGTCGGGAATCGACTGCTCCTTGAAGAACAACTTGATGCCGTCGGCCAACGTCTGCAACACACCGGCGGGCCCAGCGTTGGCGGGACCGACACGGTTCTGCATGTCGGCGATCCACTTGCGCATGCCCCAGATGTAGAGCATCACCGACACCAGCAAAACGACGAACGCCACGACAACTTTCAACAGCACGACAACTGTCATCATGCTCATGAAATCGAATGCTTCGTCGAAGAGCGGGTCGCCCGCGGAGAACAAGAACCTCATCGCAGCGTCTCCACCCGGACGTCGGTCACGGCGGCGCTCGCGTCGATCAACTCCGCGGCACCACGACCATCGGCGGCGAACGTCAGCACACCACAACCGGGTTGCACGCCACGCGTCGCACGGACCGCGACCGTGATCGAGCCCCGCCCGGACGTGAGCCGCACCGACTCACCGTTGGTCACACCGAGGCGCTGCGCATCGGCCGCCGCAACCCGCAACTCGGCCGGGCGGGCCAGCGTCGCAAGCGATGGCGCGTGTTCGACCACTCGCCCGGCGTCATAGAGCGTGCGTCCGACGACGAGGCGCAGCGCGTAGTTGTCACGCGGCGGTCGGAGGTGGTCGGCGACGACACGATCCCAGACGTGCAGTTCCGTGCCGGAAGCGCCGGGATCGACGGCAGTCAGTTCCACACCGTCGGCGTCGGTGTCGTCGATCGTGGTCTCGGGATCGGCAGGGACCTTCTCGTCGTCGGGCTTGATCGGCTCCCAACTCACCGCGTCGTCCGAGCCGAGCGACAAGCCGCCGCGACGCAACACGATGCCATCGCGATGCTCGGCGACCGGCAACACCACGCCATCGCGGGCGGCACGCACCAGCGCGGCCGACCCGCCGCTCCACGCCGGGGCGACGCGAGCGATCTCGTCGGTGACCTCGTCGACCAGTTCGAAATCGAAATCGACACCAAGTCGCAGCGCCAACTCAGCGGCAACCCGCCAGTCGTCGAGCACGACACCCAGCGGCGACACCTTGCGGCCGAGGCGCTGCACACGACCTTCGAGGTTCGTCACCGTGCCGCTCTGCTCACCCCACAGCGTCACCGGTAAGTACACCTTCGCGCGCCGGTTCGATTCGGTCTCGAACGCGTCGATCGCGATGACCGTGCCAACCGTGTCGAGTGCCTTTTGCGCGAGGACGCGGTCGGGGAAATCAGCGAGTGGGTCGGTCCCGACGAGCACGAGCACGTGAACCTTGCCGTCGGCACAGGCCCGCAAGATCCCTTCGGCGTCCAGACCACGCTGCGCAGGCACCGCACCCCACGCCTCGGTGAAGCGAGCGCGACCCGAGTCGAGCGTGACCCGACCGGGCAGGAACCCGGGAGCGAGCCCGGCTTCGAGCGCGCCGTGCACGTTCGCTCGGCGGAGGGCCGACAGAAATCGGACGTTGGTGAGCCCCGCCAAGGCCGCGGCGGCTTGCAGTGTTGCTTCGGGTCGCTCGGCGAGCGAGGGTCGCCCGACGATCACGACGATGTCGCCCGCGCGATCGCGCACGGCGGCCGCCGCAGCCTCGATCGCGTCGGAGCGGGCACCGGCGCCACCGAGTGCCGCGACGAAGGCTTCGGCCGCTGGGCCTTGTTCGCCGGGCGCAACGTCGAGACGATGCGTGACGTAAGGCGACAGTCCGTGCGGCGCGGCGGAGAGATCGATGATCGGGATGTGGTGCTCGAGCGCGGCCCGCTTGGCCCGCAAGAACAACACCGGTAGTTCTTCCTTGAGATCGGGGCCGAGCAGCACAATCGCGGCCGCCCGATCCAGATCGTTGATCTGCGCGCGCGGCAGACCGAGCACTGCCTCAGCGGGCAGGCCGTCGCCGAGTTGCGCATCGACGTGGTCGGTGCCGACAACGCTCTTCATGAGTCGCGCCCACGCGTACTGCCCTTCGTTGGTGCCGTGCGCACCACCGAGCATCGCAACGGTCGCGCCACCGTGCAGGTCGCGGGCGCTGCGCAAGATGTCGGCGACCGTGTCGAGCGCGTTGGGCCACGAGACATCGTCGCCATCGACGCGCGGCGTCAGCACGCGCCCGTCGGAGTGCACGTGTTCGTATCCGTACCGGCCCTTGTCGCACAACCATCCGTGGTTGATCGCGTCGCTGTCGACACCCAAGAGTCTCACGATCTGGTTCGACGCGCTCTGCACCGCACCGCGGCATTGCACCGCGCACGTCGTACAACTCGTCTCGACCGTCGCAAGGTCCCACGGGCGAGCCTTGAATCGGTAGGGCTTGGCGGTCAACGCACCCACGGGACAGATCTGCACGACGTTGCCCGAGAAGTAGGACGCGAACGGATCGTCCGGGAAGTTGAGGACCTGCGTGTGATCGCCGCGGTCGACGAACGTGATCAGCGGGTCACCCGCGACCTCGTCGGCGAATCGGGTGCAGCGCGCGCACTGGATGCAGCGCTCGCGGTCGAGCAGCACGAGATCGCTGATCGGAATGGGCTTTTCGAAGTGGCGCTTCTCCTCGACGAACCGGCTCTCGCCGGGGCCGAACGCAAGCGTCGTGTCCTGGAGTGGGCACTCGCCGCCGCGGTCGCACACGGGGCAGTCGAGCGGGTGGTTGATGAGCAGCAGCTCGAGCACGCCGTCTTGGGCAGACTTCACCGCGTCGGTGTCGGTGCGACACACCATGCCATCGTTGACGGGCATCGTGCAGGCCGGCGGGAGACCGCGAATGCCGTCGACCTCGACGAGACACATGCGACACATGCCCACGGGCTTCATGCGCTCGTGCCAACAGAAGCGAGGGATGTAGATCCCGTGGTCTTGCGCGACCTTGATGAGCAACTCGCCCGGCTGCGCCTCGATCGTCTTGCCGTCGATCGTGACCGTGACCGTGGTCTTGGTGGCTTCGCCCGCGGTCATGTCGCGCTCACCGGGATCAACGTCGGTTGGTTCGCGCAGGCCGCGTCGACCTCGGCGCGGAAGTACTTCTGCAAGCTCGCGACCGCGCTGACCGGCGACGGGCCGAGCGGGCAGATCGTGGTTTGCGTAAACGGCGCGCGCATGACGTCGGGCGAAACGTTCGCGCTCGCAGAAAGCAGTAGGTCCATGTCGTCCGGGCGACCGAGGCCGTGGCTCATGCGGTAGAGGATCTTCTCGATCCAGCCGCTGCCCTCACGACACGGCGTGCACGTGCCGCAGCTCTCGTGGGCGTAGAACTTCGCCAGCCTCCACGCGACCAACAACGGATCGGTGGTGTCGTCGTACACCATGATCGCGCCGGAACCGAGGGTCGTGCCGAGCTTCGCGGAGATGTCGTCGATGTCGTAGATCTGATCGAGGTGCTCGTCGCAGTTGACCAACCACTGGAACGACGCGCCACCGGGAAGGAAGAACTTCAGTTCGCGGTCGTCGCGCAATCCGCCACACAGATCGAAGATGATCTCGCGGAACGTCATCCCGAACTCGATCTCGTAGATCCCCGGGTTCTTCACGTGTCCGGAGATCGCCGCAACGCGAGTACCGGTGCTGCGACCGACGCCGAGTTTGGCGTACTCCTCACCGCCCATCTTCATGATGTGGGTGATCGTGCTGGCCGTCTCGACGTTGTTGACGACAGTGGGCTTCGCGTAGACGCCGGCGTGGATGGGCAGCGGAGGCTTGATGCGCGGCATACCGCGCTTGCCTTCGAGGCTCTCGATCAGCGCGCTCTCATCGCCACAGATGTAGGCACCCGCGCCGCGGTGAACCACGATGTCGAGATCGAAACCTGACCCCTTGATGTTCTGGCCGACCCAACCGTTGGCCGTGGCGTCGGCCACGGCCTGCACCACGCGGTCGTAGCCGAGCGCGAACTCGCCGCGCAGGTAGATGAACGCCTTGTTGATCTTGCAGGCGTAGGCCTCGATGCACACGCCTTCGACCAGTGCGTGAGGGTCCTTCTCGATGATCTCGCGGTCTTTGAAGGTCGAGGGTTCGCCTTCGTCACCGTTGATGACCAGATAGCGCGGGAAGACGTCGGGCAACGACTCCCACTTCACCGCGGTGGGGAAGTTCGCGCCGCCGCGTCCGCGCAAACCGCTGGCCTTGACTTGGGCGTGGATATCGGCGGGGTCGGCGCGACGAAGCACCTCGTCCCACATCTCGTACGCGCCGTCGGCACGTGCGTTGTCGTAGGTCCACGAGTTCGCGACGTCGTGCAGTCGTCGCGTGACGATGCGCGTCTCGCGCACGTCCTTCCCCGAACTCACCGCCACGTCGACCCCCCACAACCAGGTGCGTCGATACGGCTCGAATTCCGGGCTCTATCGACGCACCTCATTTGGAGCCTCCGGACACGCCGCGGGCGTGGAGCACGCCGCTCTTGTAGTCGTCAACGATTGCCGCAGCCATCTCGGGTGTGAGGTGCTCGTGGTACTCGTAGTTCACCTGCATCGCCGGCGCGTTACCGCACGCGGCCAAGCATTCGACCTCTTCGACGAACACGTCGTCGTCGGCGCCGTAGCGCGCCTCGAGGTGATGCAACACCTCCGGACCCCCGACCACGAGACACGTCACGTTGGTGCAGACGCTCACGACGAGCTTGCCGCACGGACGCCGTTTGTACATCGTGTAGAAGCTGCAGACGCCCTGGACATCGGCCGACGACGTCCCGACCAACTCGGCGATCTCGGCCATGGCTTCGTTGGTGAGCCAACCATCCTGATCCTGCGCGACGTGCGCAAGCGGCAAGATCGCCGAATGCGGATCCGGATACTGCGCAATGATCGCGTGCGCCCGCTCGAGGTTCTTCGCAGTGAACGTCACGCGTCCGCCGCCTTATCGATCGGGATCATCGGTCGACCTCGCCCATGATCGGGTCAACGCTCGAAACAATGGCGACCGCGTCGGCGACGAGCGCGTTGCGCACCATCGGACCCATCGACTGCAAGTTGTAGAACGACGGACCGCGGATGTGCATCCGAAGCGGCTTCGCCGATCCGTCGCTCACCATGTAGCAACCGATCTCGCCACGTGGACTTTCGAGCGCAGCGTAGGTCTCACCTGCCGGCACTTTGAATCCTTCGGTGAACAGCTTGAAGTGGTGAATCAGCGCTTCCATCGACTCGTCGATGCGCGCCCGCGGTGGCGGCGTGATCTTCGCGTCCTGCGTGCGGTAATCGCCCGTCGGCATCATCTCCACGCATTGGCGCACGATCTTGATCGACTCGAAGATCTCTTCGAGCCGGATGCGCCAACGGTCGTAGACGTCACCGTTGGTCGTGTAGACGACGTCGAAGTCGACCTCGTCGTACTTCAGGTACGGCTGCGCCTTGCGCAAGTCCCACGCAAAGCCCGTTGACCGCAGGATCGGACCCGTGATCGAAAGGTCGAGACACTCCTGCGTCGAAATGATGCCGAGCCCGAGGAGTCGGCTCTTCCAAATCGGGTTCTCCGAGAGCAGTTCGTCGTACTCGTGCACGCCGCGTTCGATCTTCGCAAGCGTCTCGAGCGTGTCGCGTTGCCAACCGTCCGGGAGATCAGCCGCGGTGCCACCAACCCGGATGAAGTTGTGGTTCATCCGCAAACCCGTGATCTTTTCGAGCAGACGCAGCGACTCCTCGCGCTCACGCCAGCCGTAGATCATCATCGACACGGCACCGATGTCCATGCCGTTGGTGGCTTGGAACAGCAAATGTGAGCTGATGCGATTGAGCTCGCAGAGCATCATGCGCATCCACTGCGCGCGCTCGGGACCCTCGATGTCGAGCAGCTGCTCGACCGCCATGCAGAACACCAACTCGTTCGACAGCGGCGAGGCATAATCCATGCGGGTGACGTTCGTGCAGCCCTGCACGTAGGTCAGTTCCTCGGCTGTCTTCTCCATACCCGTGTGGAGATAACCGATCACCGGTTTCGCGCGCACCACTTCTTCGGCGTCGAGTTCCATCATGATGCGCAACACGCCGTGCGTCGACGGGTGTTGCGGGCCCATGTTGATGAGCATCGTGTCGCCGAGGTCGTCTTCGGGCCACGGCGCGCCAGTGAGGACGAGTTCTTTCTCGGACAACGTCAGCTTCTGTGCGCCCTCGTCGGTCTGACCGCGCAGCCGCTGCGTCGCGTTCGAGTTGTCGGTCGCGCTCGCGACCTCGCCCGCGTCGACTTCCAGGGCGACGTCGTCCGCGTCCGTTGCGTTGGTGTCGGTCGTATCGCTCATCGAGGACTCGGATCGCCCTTGAATGTCACCGGCACACGAGCTGCGGCGAAGTCCTTGCGCAGCGGGTGCCCATCCCACTCGTCGGGCATGAGGATGCGCGTGTGATCGGGGTGGCCGTCGAAGTGAATGCCGAACAAGTCGTAGACCTCGCGTTCGGGCAGGTTCGCGCCGCCGTAGATCGGCGTCAGCGAGGCAACGGTCGGGTCCGATTCCGGCACTTGGCAGATGATTCGAACTCGATGGTTGCGGACGTGACTCAACAGGTTGACGACGAGTTCGAAGCGCTCGCCGACGACGCCGTCGGGCAACGGCCGAGTCGAGTTGGTGAGGTGATCAACCGCCGTGACGTCGACCAACATCGTGAACCGTTCGTCGTCGCGCAGCGCCGTGACCGCCGGCGCGAGTTGCGCACGATCGAGGTACACCACCGCTTGGCCGCACGAGTCGCGAAATACGCCGCCGAATCGCTCGACCAACACGGCAGCTACGGGATCGCTGATCGCGTCGGCGGTGCCTTCGTGATCGTGTTCACGAACTTCGTCGGACATGGTCTCGGGGATTCTGCGCGAGCGCGGTCAGGCGGGCTGTTGGACAGGAACGTCGAGTTGAATCGCGGCGCCGCCCGTGGGGCTCGCGGCGCGACGCTTCATCAACTCGCCGGTGCGGATCTGGTCGTGCAGCGTCAAGATGCCGTGCATCAACGTCTCGGGACCGGGCGGACAACCAGGCACGTAGACATCGACCGGAACGATCTGGTCGACACCCTGCACGATTGCGTAGTTGTTGAA
>SXGT01378550.1_pt1 | contig 10180 bp, 11 predicted proteins | sample 3176221 | NCBI WGS metagenome assembly SXGT01 (sample SAMN11356862, study PRJNA531348) | freshwater metagenome | isolation source: freshwater sample F1-120 | place: China: Fuxian Lake, Yuxi | collected 2017-12-25
CTCCGCGCCTCCGTGGTTCCCTCTCCCCGTTCCAATAAAAAAGCCCACCGAGCGAACTCGATGGGCCTTCGTTGAATCAATCACAACCGTTCAGACTTACCGACGATCCCCAAGAATCCGCAGGATCGCCATGAACATGTTGATGAACGCGATGTACAGCACCAGCGACCCGATGATCGCGTACCGCTGCAGCAGGTCAGGCTGATCGCGCAGCTGCATCGCGGTGTTCTTCAGCATCTGCGTCTGGTAGGCCGTCAAACCAATGAACACCGCCAGGATGCCGTAGGTAACTGCCCACGACAGAATGCCGTCCGCCGAGAAGAAGAACAGGTTGACGAAGGATGCCAGAATCAAACCGACCAACGCCATCGTCAGGATCATGCCCAGCTTGGTCAGGTCCTTCTTGGTGATGAACCCGATCACGCTCATGACCGCAAACACACCACCCGTCAGCGCGAACGCTGCCCCGATGGTCTTCACATCATAGATAATGTAAATCGGCGCCAGCAGGGCACCCATCAGTGTCGCGTAGACCATGAACAGCAACGTGCCAAGCCCGGCGCTAATCTTCAAAGCCGCTGTCTGCACCAGCATGGCAATGCCGAACATCGCCAGGAAGATGAAGACGGTAAACAGCGTCCCACCACCAGCGAAGATGCTGAGCAGCGCGTCGTTTTTGGAAACATACCAACTCACCGCCGCCGTCACCGCCAGCCCGACCGCCATCCAGGCGTAGACCATGTTGAAAAACGACACCATGACGGACGAATCCGTCCCGTACTCAAGCTCGACTCGCTGCGTCTGCGGAAACTGGCTCATTGGGCCTCCCAATATCGTGTAAAATTTCGGAATCTCAGAACCCGGTAGATCATATCGGTCATGCGTGGAAACTTCTACGCATAAGTGGTTATAGGCACTTCCGAAATTTTGACCCGATACATGAGCGTTCACGCGTCCTGAAAACGCAAAAGCCCACGACAATGTCGTGGGCTTTTTCTATCCATTGTTACACCAACGACTTGAGGAACCGTCCGACGACCTTCCCGACGATTTCTGCAATCGATTCCGCGCCCGCGCTCATCGCGGTCGCGCCGTTCATGGCAGCTTTGTATTCGGGGTCGTCCGATAAACTCGCGACGGCGCTTTCCAACAACAAGTCATCATCCAGAATCGCTGCGAGCCTGGGGTGGGCGATCGCGAATTCGGGCCATTGGGTGGAAAGCTGACTTTCGACCAGTTCGCGCACATTAAGCGTGTTCATTTTTGCTGCTCCTTCGGTTGAAGCTGTTGTTCCAGTTGCAAACGCGTTCGCTGAAGTTTCTGAAGGGTCTCGATGGCGGCTTCGATCGCGTCGATGTTTCTCGCTGCGGTGCTGGCGGCGTTGTTGCTCGCAGCCTTCTGGATGTTCAGCGCATCCAGCCCACCCGCCAGCGCACGGCCATGGTCGATGACCCATTCGGGTGACAGCTCACGCGCCTCGCGAACGTCGGCGTCGAAGGCTTCTTCGAGCCGTTTCCGCTGAAGCTCCGCCAACCGATTTGTCACCGCGTGATGGTCCGCTTGCGCCGCGCGGATGAGGGCGAGGCCTTTCTTTGCCTGGTCGGACAGATCGATCTCACGTTGGGTGTAAGGCGCGCACGCGATAGTTGTGAGCGCGATACAGAAGACCAGCGGGCTAAAGCCAACGGCTGGGTGTTTCGTTTTCATTCGTCCTCCCGTTTCAACTGGTCCAACAACTGGTCCTGCGTCACCGTCAACTTCGCGAGTGCTTCGGCGTTCTGGCGGATGACGGTCATCAGTTCGTCGATCGCCACACGATCACTCACGATCCGCTCGTGCGCATCGTCCAGCTGTTGTTCGCGCAACCGACTAGTGTGCCGTTCCCACAACCACATCGCCCCCATGAAACCCGCAGACCCGAGATTGGTCAGCGTGTCGAGCAGTTCCGGATAACTGGTTGCTTGTGCGATGAAAGCAGATGCAATCAACATGGGTCCCTCCTTCTTCAAGATAACGCGGATGGAGAATAGAGGATGGAAGATGGAGAGATTGAGACCAGCGATTTAAGATTCGTGATTCTCTATCTTCCATCTTCCATCCTCGTCTTCACTCGTTACGCCAATCCCTGAATCAGCCCGTGCGCATTTTCATTGCGCAGTTCGAGCGTGTATTCACCGATCACCTGACCACTATCCCGATCGCCTGTGCTGGCGAGCGGTTTGTAGTGGAAGCTGCGACCGGCGAGCGGCACCACATCGATCCGACTGCTGTCGAGCAACAGCACCGAACCCGTGGGTACCCAACGGCTCATGACGACCCGGCAGATGCCGAAGTCACTTTCGTACACGTTCACGAGGTTCTTGAACGATGCATCACCGCTGTCGAACTTGCGTGTGCTGGCGCCGAATGAATTGATAGCCCGTTTCTGCACACCGCCGACGACGATCAAATCCACCTGCCCACTGCCTGCGTTCCAGATGCGACGGAGTGCGAGGTTCAGCTGCGCTTCGGTGAGCGTGGTGTCTTCGTCGAAATCATCCACGCCCGGTATGAAAAGGTTGGTCGTGAGTGACCCGATGATGCCGCGCATCGTCCTGCGGACGGTGCTGGTGCCCTGCGGGTCCGCCGCTGCTGCGCGACCGTTGATGACACTGTTTTCCAGATCGCGCAACAGCTCGCGGGTTCGCTGGGCCTTCTGGTAGTCCAGTTCGTCTGCGACCCCGACCTGCTGCACCGCCAACATGCTGCCGGAGACTTCGACGGTGCTCGTAAAAATCTGCGTGTAGTTGGTGCGACGACTGCGCGAAGTGAACCGGGCAGCAGCGGCGTCGTCACCTTCCAGGGATGCGTTGCCGATGATGCGTACGGCTGAATCGTCCGCCAACGCCTGTGCGGTGGTCGCACCATAGCCGCGTACAACCGTGAGTGTGTTTGTGGCGGTGTTTACACCCGTCACCAGCATGACTTCGCTCAGCGAATCGAGCTGAATCTGATCACCCGCCCGGAAGCGCGATGCATTTTCTACGACAAATGTGGTGTCAGTTGACGCGTTGGTGAATGTGCTGTCATTCACACGATCGGTGTTGGGCAGCAACGCGTCTTCGAGCCATTCGTGAATGGTCGACCGCGCCACACGGGCCGGGTCACCCAGCGCGTCCAGCAGCGGGGTCTCATACGGACTGGCCAGCGCGACTAGGTCCGCAATGTCTTCTGCGACTTCGGGAAGTGACGAACCAGCGGTGTAAGTAGCTTTACCTGTGAATGCCATGGGAGGCTCCTTTGTAATAAAAGTGAAAAGTTGATCGTGGTTAGTGGGTAGTAATGGAAAGACAATAAATGTGACGCTAACGCAGTGCCCGACGCAGGCGCAGGTATTCGATCAATCGCCTGCGGTCGCGCGAGCCAGAGAGTTCGTTGCGTAACCGGTCAAGCCTGGCGAATGCGTCGGCCCCTTCGTGCACGACAGGCCGCCCGGCTGGGGGTGGCGCGTCGATCGTCGGCGCAGGTTCTGTGGAATCAGACATAAGGCCCTCCTTTCAAGAGGAAAAAGTGTGAACGGAATGAACGAGACAAACCGGACTGGTTGCTTCAGCAACCAGTTTCCCAACCCGTGTGTGCGTTAAAGAATGAACTCGAAAATCAGTACCCCAACTCGCGCAAAACAATCTCGCGCGAAACCCCTACTCGTAGTTTGGCTTCAGCCTGCTCAAGTAATTCCGACTCATTCTGCGGAATCGGGCTTGGCCAGTTGATCTCGATCCGCCGCTCGGCTGCGGTGGTCGTTAACACGCCCGCAACGTCCAGCCAGGCGAGTGACAGCTCGCACATGCGCTCGATTGCGGCCCCGTAGGTTGTGCGTTTCTTTTCCGTACGGTTCAGCAGCGCCTGCAATGTGATGCGCAACGCCGCGGCGCTAGTGAGCCTGCCAATGCGCCCTTTGATTGCGCCCGCTGCGATCGGTGTCACACCACTGGTTTTGTCGAGCGCTTCACGCACTTCCGCGATGTGCGCGTCTTCACTCGGACACGCAGCGTCGCCACCGAATTCGATCACGTTCGCGTCGGCGTTGTCGGTCTCCCACATCCGGCCTGGCGTTACGGGCAGATCGGTAAACCCTTCAATCCCCTTGCCCAGGTACATCTTGAAACTCTGCAGTGCAATGCGATGCGCGCGGTCGCTCAGTCGTGTGTTCAATTCATCCTGCAACGGCACAAGTGGTTCAACATCGCTGGCACCTTCATACGCGAACGGCTCTGCAACGTTTTGCACGTGAACGAGTGGCAACACCCCAAGTGAATTTGCGCCCGATGCGACGAGCGTGTCGTCTTCGTATCGATACCACGCATCGGGGGTGAGCAGGTCGAGGATTTGTATGTCATTTTCGACAGAAGAAACACGCGACAAGTCGCGTCGCTTCATGTCGGGGTCTCGCGCGCCGAGTAAACCTGTGGCGCTGCGGCGCACGCGGTCGATCCACCGCGCTTTGAACGACCTCGTTGGGCGTGGTGCCTGCGAAGTCGTTGCTGCGGCGCGGGGTAGCGCGTACGTCTGGGCGTACGCGTCGATCGTGTTGATGTCGGTGTGTGAGACGACGGGCAGGGCCCGCGCAGGTTCGACAATCTCCAGCCGAATGAGCTTCGCAATGCGGGCCAGCACATCAGATGAAATAGAACGTGCTGGTTGCGAATCACTGTTCGGTCGATCGTCTGCCTGCACGAGCCCCGTGACCGGCAGCAGGGGGACGGGGGTGCTGGCAGCGTCGAATTCATCCGCTGCGCCATCACCTGTTGCGGAAGCGGGAATCTCCGCGGCGGGGAAGATGTCACTGGTTTTACCATCATCACGCTGTTCATCGCACACCGGTGGTTGGCCAAGGTCTGCAATGCCCGTGCACGATGAAAGCGCAGCCCGGTCGATGGGTGAAAGATCTGTTAGCGAGGCACGATCGAGTTTGACGAGGATGTCGACGAAGCCGTAGACGCCACCGATCAGCGCCATTTGCTGCAGGAACGAAACCCCACCATGTTGCGCGAGGATGAGGCGCAACAGTTCACTCAGCATCGCCCGCCGGTTGGTGTCGGGCGCGGCACTGGTGAGGGTCAACGATTTGCCGAATAGTGAATCGACCATCGTATCGACGCGCCAGCCGATGTCGTTTTCGATGACGACTTCCTTCCGCGCGATTTCTCCGGTCGCTTCGATGCCGCTGTCAATGTCCGATGTCGCCCGCACGCCGGTGATGCGCGAAGGCAGTCCCCATTCCTGCGCTTGTCGATATGGCCTTGTCGCGCCGTTGTCGTCCGCATCCACTGCGACGATGCGCATCGGGTTGCGGTAGTAGGCCCACAACCTGCGGTAGCGCAGTGCATCGGTCGAATTCAACCGATCCAGATTCCGCTGCAGCCGCGCAAGCACGTCGGCGGTCGGTTCACGAAGCAGGTTGGATTTGAACGAACGACTGTTCACCACCGGCTGATTTTCGCACATGGTCATAGCGCCTCCTGAGTGCCTTGGTTTGACCGACGCCACCTGTCGATTAGCGGTCGTCTCACCTTCCCCTCCCTATGTGCGCGCAGCGTGCACCGCGAGCGGCGCGGCGGGTTCGAATCAGCGGAAATGCTTGGGAAAGCAGCGGGGTGATTTGGGATTTTGATTTAACTAGGGAGGCGCGCCGGGGGTGTGAGGCGAAGGCAGGGCTATTTTGGTCTAGTCGATTCGCGCAGTAACAAAACAAGCCCTGGCAGTGCCAGGGCTTGTTTTGATGACATTCAGCTTGTCACTAGCGAGGGCGACGGGGTTCGAACCCGCAACCACCGGATCGACAGTCCGGTACTCTAACCAATTGAGCTACGCCCCCGGTGGCTACGTTACCGTAGTCGGGTCGGGTAATTTATGCGCTTCGCGTTTTATGTCAAGGGCGCGAGGGCGCGGGAAACGTCTTTAGGACCAAAGGTGTGCAGGACAAAATTCGGACTTGCCACTTTAGTGGCAAGTGAATTCAGGGGTTACGCGCGACGCTGTCCACTAAAGTGGACAGCCCGTTGAGGGTAGGAAGCGTTATACTGGTTCACATGATTCTCGCGGGTATTGATGAAGCGGGGTATGGGCCGTTGCTGGGGCCGTTGGTGGTGGGGTGCTGCGCGTTTCGGATGGCGGATGCGGATTCGTTGGACGCCGAACTGCCTTGCCTGTGGAAAAGGCTCGGGAAGCTGGTCGGGAAGACGCGGTGTCGGCAGGGGAAGCGGATTCATGTGAACGACAGCAAGCTGGTCTATTCGACATCCACGGGCGTGAAGGAACTGGAAAAGGCGGTCCTCGCGATCGCGACTTGCTGGCAGGAATGGTCGGCGGACCTGGATGCGTTCATCGCACGCGTCGCGGGGCATGCGACGGCAGACTTGGCGGGGTACCCGTGGTATGGGCCGTCGGTGGATGGGAAGTTTCCGTTGGCCAACGATGCGCTACCGATCCAATTGCTGGCTAGAGGGCTGCGGGCGGAAATGGATCGGCATGGCGCGGTCTGCGTGCACCTGGCGGCGCGGGTGGTGTGCGAACGGCAATTCAATCGCATGTGCGACATGACACGTAACAAGAGCAGCGTGCTGTTCTCGACCGCAGCGATTCATCTGGATTATCTGCTGCGAACGTATGGCGATCAGGGGCTGGTCATTTTCTGCGATCGGCAAGGTGGGCGCGAACATTACGGGCCGTTGTTGATGCAGATGTTCGAGGAATGGTCGCTGGAGATTGTGAAGGAGCAGGACGGGTACAGCGAGTACAAGTTGCATGGCCGCGCGGACGCGCCACCCGTGCGGATCATTTTCTGCGAGAAGGCCGAGGCCCAGTGCATGCCGGTCGCGATCGCGTCGATGGTGAGTAAATATTTGCGAGAATCGCTGATGGACCGGTTCAACAGTTGGTGGGCGACACAGGTGCCGGGGGTGAAGCCAACTGCGGGGTATTACACGGATGGGCTGCGGTTTTTAGCGGATGTTGGGGAGAGGCGCGCGGAGTTGGGGATTGAAGATGGGATGATGGTGAGGTCAAGATAAAATGACCAATGACCAAATCCGAATGACCAATGAAATCCCAATGACCAATGAAGCGCGAGTTCATTGGTCATTGTACATTGGACATTGATTGGTCATTCGGATTTGATCATTGGTCATTTCGCCTACAGCGCCGCCCGGTTCACTTCCAACCGCAGCAAGAGCAGCGCCGCAGACAACTGCGGGTCGCTCGACAGAAGATCCTTCTTCGGTTTTTCCGCAGCATCTGCCTGCTTTTCCGCGGCGACGTCGTTCAGCACTTCCTGCTTGCTTTCGGCAGGGGCGGCGTTTACTTCGCGCAGGATGTACTGTTCCTGCCTGGCTTCGTTGGCGGCTCGCATTTGTTCGGGGGTCATCTCGACCTTGATGTCCGGGTCGACGCCCCAGTCGGTGCTGTTCTCTTCGCGATGCAGACAACGGCCACTGGGCAAATAGTAATGGCTCGTCGTCAGTTTCAGCATGGCGCTGCGGCCATCCAAGGGGAAGAGCATCTGCACGCTTCCCTTGCCGAACGTGCGATCACCCACCACGGTCGCGCGCTTTAGATCCTTCAACGCGCCAGACACAATCTCCGACGCGCTGGCGCTGTACTGGTTCACCAGCACGACCAACGGCAGTTCCACTTCATCACGATCATGGCTGGCGCGACGTTCTTCGGGTGGGTTGGGGGTTTCGCGGTCGGCGCGGGTGCTGACGATGACGCCTTCCTTCAGGAATCGGTCGGAGACTTTTGTTGCTTCGGTCAGCAGGCCACCGGGGTTGTCGCGTAGGTCGAGAATGATGCCCTTGGCGTCATGGCTCTTCATCGCCTGGATGGCGGAGTTCATGTCCTCGCTGGTGGTCTTGCTGAAGTTCGTCAGACGCAGGTAGGCGATCTTCTGTTCGGGATCGATAAAGAAATCCCAGCCACCACCCGGCTGGTGTTTCCAACCCTTCACGCTGGCAACTTTGATCGTCCCACGACGAAGTGTGAAGTCGCGCGATTCACCGGATTCATTCCGAACCGTGAGCGTGACTTTCGTGCCACCTTTACCGGTGATGGATTTCACCGCTTGGTTCAGGCTGATGTTCTTGGCGCTCTTGCCGTCGATGTGTGTGATGATCGACCCAGCCTGAATGCCAGCCTTGAACGCGGGACTGTCTTCAATCGGCGTGACGATTTTGATATTGCCGGCATCGTCGTTTTGGATCTGAATGCCGACGCCTTCGAATTCACCCTGCGTGGTCTTGGCAAACTCGGCCATATCGGTCGGCCAGATGACACCACTGAACGGGTCGAGCTCTGCGAACGCGCCATCGGCGAATTCACTGACCAGCACTTCGGTCGGGATGTCGATCGACTTGCGGTTGGCCAGGGCCAGCGTCGCCAACACACTGCGGAAGACCTGCTCTTCGTTGTCGACGGTCGCAGCGGTGGCATCGACGGTGGCGGTGTCGAGGATGTCGCTGAACAGCTGTTTCTTTTCCGCATCCGCCAAGCCGGGGAAGGTCGCTTCCAGGCCCTTGGTGGTCACGAGCGCTTTTAAGCCGTTCAAACCACCGAGGGTCATGTTGCGATAGTGCACTTCACGGTAGTAGTCGCGATTGGCGTCGTCGATGGCTTCGCGCAGCATGTCCATCGTGACGCCTTTGACCGTCTCGCGCCAGTCGATGCGGAAGTTGTTGTTCTGATTGTCTTCCTCCGCGTCCGCAGCTTGCGTGGTCGCGGCTTTTTGCGTGGCGGCTTCGGGACGCAGCACCAGGTCGGCGGCTTCGCGATCCTTGGTTTCCTTGTCCAGCATTTCGCGCAGCAGGTCGGGCGTGTAGGCGCCCAGCAGGCGCACCCGCCGGGTCGTCAGCTTCAGGCGCGCTTTCCATTCGGGGTTGGACGGTTCGACCGAAGTGAGGTCGCTGTACATCCGCAGCGCCTTCATCCACTGTTCGGATTTGTCACATTCTTCTGCGCGCGTCACCGTTCTTCGAATGAGGTCGTCAGCCCACTTTTCCTTGCGGAAGTTTTCCTTGTCGTCGGTTAACGAGTACGCCCGGGCGGCGGCGTCGATGGCGTAGTCACCTTGGCCGGCGTCGAGCAGTTTGTGGACGTCTTCGACGGCTTTGCGGTACTGCGTCAGACGTTCCGCAGCGAATTCCTGCCGCTGGGCTTCGAACTGGCTGGCCCAGGTCGACATTTGCACGACCTGCGGGTCGTTGCTGATCTTCGCCGCCGTCGCGAGCAGTTCCGTTGTGCGCTCGAATTTCCCATCCTTGGCTGCGGTGTACGCTTCGGTTTTCAACTGGTCGACCGAAGCCGTCTGCACCGGCCTTTCACCGACTTGCGCCGGTGCGCCCGCATCGGCGACCTGCGCCCAGGTTGGCAACTGTGGGACAGCCGCAAAAGCACACGCCAGGGCAAGAGTCCACCGCGTCAGACGAGCATTCATCTTCATGGGTCGTGTCTCGATTATTGCACAAAAGAGGGGAACAGCGCCGACCCGGAAACAACAGGCCGACGGGTGACAATACCCCTGTCACCGGGTCAGATCAAACGGAAAACGAGGATGGAAACGGCTTCATAACCAGATGAATTTTCCATCGGTCCGGCTTGGTCGCTTAAGCGACCAGGCCACGCTCAATATTCCAATCCACCGGCGACGCAAGCAAACCACAATCGGGGCAACGCGTGCCTGTGACAATCCACGCATTTTTGCCGGCTTCATCCAACTGGTACCCGACCGATACTTCGTGTACGTCCGACCCACAGGAACAGATCATCCGCCTGGTGCCACGGGCGCGCCAGCGGTGTTCGGCGTCAGCGATATAGGTCAGCACATCAGCGGGATCATCCTTAAGACTGACCGCCAGCGCCCCTGCGTCGATATTGACCCATACGATCAAGCTTGGTTGGCCGTTCAGGTCAATCGGCTCGACAACCGGCAATTCAAACGGCCAACTGAACCGCAAAAACGCCGCGATGTCCGCGCGTTCCGAGCCATAGAGAAGTTCGCCTCGCTCTTGTAGCATGATTGGACCGGATGATAGTTGCGGACGGGAACGTCCGGAACCGGTAAGTGACCGAATTTTTGCATACAAACGTTATTTTCACGCTTAAGCCCACGACATTGTCGTGGACTTGACCGTCATCGACATCATGC
>SXGT01474617.1_pt1 | contig 10180 bp, 7 predicted proteins | sample 3176221 | NCBI WGS metagenome assembly SXGT01 (sample SAMN11356862, study PRJNA531348) | freshwater metagenome | isolation source: freshwater sample F1-120 | place: China: Fuxian Lake, Yuxi | collected 2017-12-25
CTGGCAACTCCACCCGTTCATTCGAACCTGAAGCGGCCTCGTGCCGCCCACCACCTCCTGCACCGTGCGCGCGTTGGCCCCGGGGTAGCTGGCCGTGACCTGGATGGTGGGTGGCGTGAGCGGCGGGTACTGCGCGACCGGCAGGCCCAGCAAGGCGACAGCGCCCAGCAAGAGCATGAGCCAGGCGATGACGTTGGCCAGCACCGGCCGTTCGATGAAGAACTGGGCGATCATGGGGTGGTCCTGGCGCTGGCCGCTTGGACCTTCACTTCCTGCCCGGGCTTCACACGGGTGTGGCCTTCCACGATCAGGCTCTCGCCGCCTTTCAAGCCCTCCAGCACCTCCACGCGCTCGCTGTTGCCCAAGGGGCTCACCTTCAGGTTCACGCGCTGCGCCTTCTGCCCGGCGCCCAGGGTCAGCACGTAGCTGCCCTCCTGGTCGTTGAGCAGCCAGCTCTTCTTCAGCACCAGGGCCTGGCGGTCGCGGCCGAGGTCGATCACCAGACGGGCGTAGAAGCCTGGCAGGAGGCGGCGCTCGCGGTTGTCGAAGCGCGCCCGCACCGGCACGCTGCCCGTGCTGGCATTCACCACGTGATCGATGAAGTCCACGACGCCGGTGTCGGCAGCTGCGGCCTGCCCCTGCAAGGTGGCGTTGGCGCTCATGCCCAGGATCTTCTTCGGCTGGCCGGCCTTGTAGGCCGCGTAGGTGGTGCGCAGGCGCAGGGCCTCGGTCTCGTTCACGGTCGCGGTCACATACGCGGGCGACAGCTGCATCAGCGTGCCCAGCACGGAAGGCCCGGTGGCCCCGACCAGGTTGCCCACGTCCACGGCGCGGCGTCCCATGACACCGTCAAACGGGGCCCGCACCTCGGTGTACTCCAGGTTGAGTTGTGCCAGGCGCAGGTTGGCCTGGGCCTGCTGCAGGTTGGACTGCGCGGTGTCCACGCTGGCCTGCGAGGTGGCGTTCTCCTGCACCAGCTTGCGCTGGCGCTCGAACTCCGACTCCGCCTGCAGCAGCCGCGCCTGGTTCAGGTTCACCTGCTCCTCGTAGCTGGTGCGCTCGATGCTGAACAGCAGCTGCCCTTTCCGCACGGGCATGCCGTCCTGGAAGTGGATGGCCTGCAGCACGCCCGGTACGCGGGCGGTGAGTTGCGCCTGCTGCGAAGGCTGCACGGTGCCGTCCAGCGCCAGCGCGTCGCGCACGGTTTCGGCTTGCAGCGTCAGGGTCTGCACGGCCACCGGGCCGCTGGGCGGGGCCGGTGCGCCCCTGGGCTTGCAGCCGGTGGCCAGCAGCACGGCAGCGCCACAAAGCGCCAGAGCCAGGGTGGAGGACCGCGCAAGGCATGGCGGCGCGAGTGGCTGGGAGGCTTGCATGTTGAGAGACATCGCGGAAGGGTGTGGGTGTGGCGCTGGCGCTGGCGTTGGCGCTGGTACTGCTGCGGGTTCGATGGGCGGCCAGCCTCAACCCGCATCGGGCCAGGCACCGCCCATGGAGCGGTACGCGGCAATCACCGCCTGCAGCACGGCGGCGCGCGCCTGCGCAGCGGCATCGGCCGTCTGCAGGCGGCATTGCTCCGCGCTGCTCACGCTCAGGTAGTCCACCTGCCCCGCGCGGTAGCGGCTCATGGCCAGGTCGGCGGCGCGGCTCGCGGCGGCTTCGGCTTCCTGCGTCAGGCGCGCCTGCTCGCGGCTGTGGTGCAGCTGGGTGAAGGCATCTTCCACTTCCTGCTGCGCCTTGAGCACCTGGTTCTGGTAGGCCGCCAGTGCCTGCCGAAACCCCTGGTCCTGCACCTGAACCTGGGCCTTGAGGCGGCCTCGATCGAAGAGCGGCAGCGAGAAGTTCAACCCGGCGTTCACCAGCCGGCTGTCCCAACTGAAGAGCTCCTTGGCCGAGCCACTGCCCGAAACCCCCAGCGCGCCACTCAGCGAGAAACTGGGGTAGAGCGCTGCTTCGGCTTGCCCGATACGTGCCGACTGCGACGCCGCAGCCCACAGGGCCTGGCTCACATCGGGCCGGCGGCGCAGCCAGTCGGCAGGGGCCGACAGCGGCCAGCGCAAGGGCTGCGCCGGCAAGGCCTTGGGGGCTACGCTGGCTTGCAGCCGCGCCACCATGGCGGCCGGGCTCTGGCCCAGCAGCACCGCCAGCGCGTGGCTGTTCTGCGCCACCGCGATCTGCAGGCTGGGCACCTGCGCGGCGGTCTGCGCCAGCTGGGTCTGGGCCTGGCGCCAGTCCAGTTCACTGCTGGCCCCGGCCTGGAAGCGCGCGCGCGCAATGCGCGCGTTTTCCTCTTGCTGCACCAGGTTGGACTGCGCCACCAACAGCCGCGTCTGCGCCAGGCGCCACTGCACGTAGACGCTCGCGACCGAAGCGCGAACCGACAGCCGCGCCCAGGCCAGACGCTCTTCGGCGGCTTGCAGCGAGGCTGCATCGGCCTCCACCGCCCGGCGCTGCCGGCCCCAGAAGTCCAGCTCCCAGCTGCTTTGGGCCAGCACCTGGTTCGTGGTGCTGCCTGTCGTCTGGCCACGCAGCTTGCTGGCCAGATCCGGCTCCGTGTAGGTGCTGTCGGCGCCCAACGCCACGGCCGGCAGCGTGCCGCCCCGCGTGGCGCGCAGCACGCCCTGCGCGGCGGCCAGCTGCGCGCCGGCGCTGGCGAGGTCGAGGTTGCTGGCATCGGCCTCGGCCAGCAGGCTCTGCAGCAAGGGGTCCTGAAACTGCGCCCAGAAGGCGGATTCGCTGATCGGCGTCGGGCTCTGCGCATCGGCAGCGGACCACGTGACGGGCAAGGGCGTCGCAGGGGCGCGAAAGTCGGGCCCGACGGGGGTGAGCAGCTGACAGCCGCTCAACAGGCCTGCGCTCATGACACCCAGAGGACCTCTCATGAAGGCTCTGGCCAACGGGCTTGCCTCGGACTTATGCCCGCGCGACATGGCAACAAGCGCAAGTGACGGCGGTGCATGGCAGTGAGCGTTGTCTGTGCATGGGGAATCCCGTGACACCGGGCGGCACGAGCAAGGAAGCAACCTTGGGGAGACCCACCATTGCAAACCTCCAGCACCCGCAGCGCGCTGACGATGCAAGACGAATTGCGACAGCGCTGTCGCATTGGCGCGCGGGGCCGGTCGCATCCCTACACTCGAGGGCCATGTCACCGATGCAGCCGCTCATCCTGATCGTGGACGACGACGCCGAGCTGTCCACCATGCTCGTGGAATTGCTGGCACGCGAGGGCTGGGCCACGCACACGGTACTGACCGCCGGCGATGGCGAGCGGGCGCTGTCGTCGCACCAACCGGACGTCGTCCTGCTCGACGCGATGCTGCCCGATGGCAATGGCTTCGACCTCGCGCGACGCTGGCGCGCCGCACATCCCGCCCTCGGCCTGGTGATGCTCACCGCGCGCGGCGACCCGCGGGCTCGGGGGCTGGGCCGGGAGAGCGGCGCCGACGACTACCTGCCCAAACCCTTCGAGCCGCGCGAGTTGGTGGCGCGCCTGCGTGCGCTGCTGCGACGCACCGCGCCCAGCCGCGGCGACACCGCGGTGATGCGCTTTGCCGGGCTGTCGATCGACCTCGCCAAGCGCGAGGTCACCGCCGGCGTTCGCGTGGTGGCCCTGACGAGCGTGGAGTTCAAGCTGCTGGTTGCGCTGGCGCGGCAGCCCGGCGTCGCGATCAGCCGCCACGCGCTGTCCCAGGCCGTGCAGGCTGGCGGCTACCAACCGCAGGAGCGCACCGTGGATGTGCAGATCGCGCGCCTGCGGCGCAAGCTCAATGACGCGAGCCCCGGCGCCGAGTGGGTCGACACCGTGCGCGGTGAGGGCTACGTGTTCGTGCCGCGCGGCGGCGCCACGGGCGGTGACACCGGTGCGGCGCAGACATGAGGCGCGCGGGCAGCCTGTTCGCGCGCCTGCTGCTGGCGCAAGTCGCGCTGACGGTGTTGCTCACCGCGACCCTGGTGCTGCTGTTCGATCTCGAGCGCAACCGCACCGTGGCGCAACTCGTCGCTGCACGGTGGAAGCCGGCCCTGCAGCAGGTGATCAGCGGCGCACCGCTTGACGTTGTCAGCGCCAGCGCGCCGGGCACGATCTACACCTCGCCGGGGCGACCTGGCCGAGCGTTCGAACTCGCGTCGCTCACGCCGCGGGTGGCGATGGTGCGCGAGGCCTTTGCCGACGACGGCGTGCCGGTGCAGGACGTGGTGCTCGCGCCCGAGTCCGTGAGCGGCCGGTCCATCCCGGTGCTGTGGCTGGCGCTGCCCGGCCACGACGGTGCCACACGCTGGGCCGGCTTCGAGAGCGAAGCTGTCGATCCCCACATCCGCGAGCGGCTCGTGCTCGCCCTGCTGCTGCTCTCGGGCATCGCGGTCGCGGCCAGCGCCTTCGTCGCCCGTTGGCTCGCGCGCCCCCTGGAGGCGCTGCGAGCCCGCATCGCCGCGGACGACGCATCCGGCGGCCCGCTGCCGCACGCCAGCGCTGAAGTCCAGGCGATCGACGAAGCCTGGCGGGCGCTGCGCCAGTCGCTCGAACAACAGGAGCGCGAGCGTGCGTTGCTGCTCGCGGGCGTGTCGCACGACCTTCGCAGCCCGCTCGGACGCATCCGCATGGCTGCCGAACTGTTGCCCGAGGGGGAGGGCATCGCGCCGAGGCGCGAGGCCATCGTGCGCAACGCGTTGCTGGCGGATCGGCTCGTGGGCAGCTTTCTCGACCATGTTCGCAGCGGCGAGCTTCCCCTGAACGAGACGCTGGACTTGGCCGTGGTGGCACGCAGCGTGGCGGCCCATCAGCAGTGCGCCGCGAGCGAGCTGACGGTCGAAGCACCCGCGTCGCTTCTGGTGCCCCATCTCAACGCAGTGTTGATCGAACGCGTGATCGGCAACCTGCTCGACAACGCCTTCACCCACGGCCGGCCGCCCGTGCGACTGGCTGTGGCTGCCGTGGATCACCGCGTGCGTATCGATGTCGAGGACTGCGGCCCTGGCATCGCGCCCGAGGACCAGGTCGCGATGCTGCAAGCCTTCGCGCGTGGCGACACCAGCCGCGGGCATCCGGGCCTGGGCCTGGGGTTGGCGATCGTGCAGCGCGTGGCGTCGCGACTGCGAGGCAGCGTTGCCTTCAGCCGGTCGGCAGAGAATGCACGGGCCATCGTGCGGGTTGAATGGCCGATGAGCTGAAGCGCCGAGTGCTGATGGTGGGTGCATGCGTACTTGGCCGCAGATCTGCTGATCAAGGTCCTCGATCGGGGAAGTTGTCGATCGAAACTGTTGAAGTTCTGCCGCTCTGAGTCGCTGCTGGTCTTGATGCGGGCACCGACCGACCGTTCGGCAGCGGCTGCTCGCGCTCGAGCCGAGCGACCGTGCGACAGCCCACTGCCGTCTGCTTGACCTTCGAGAACGCCGCCGGCACACGAGGTCGGTCGAGACTGCGCGCGCCGGCGCGGCCGCCTGAACCTCGGCATACTGGCTGCGGTGAGCACACCTGAACCAAGTTCTTCCACGACCTTCGCCGCCGCTGTTCGGCCGCGGAGACGCGCCTGGTGGCACCGCGCTCTGCGCGCGTTGGTCGCCTCGGTGCTGCTGCTGCTCGTCGGACCACTGGCGGTTCTGGCCTTCGGCGACGTCCATCTCGATCGCCCCTGGTACGAGGGCAGCCAGGACAGCGTCGGGCTGGCCCCCGATCCGGCGGCGGTGCACGAGGCCATGGTCCAGGTCTACGCAGCGCGCACGGTGCGCTGGCGCGGCGCGTTTGGCGTCCACCCGTGGATTGCCGTCAAGCGCAGCGGGGCTGGCGAGTGGACGACCTACCAGATGATCGGCTGGCGAAGCCGGCGCGGCGGCGACGGCGTCGTCGAGTCGGCCACCGATGCGCCCGACCGTCGCTGGTATGGCGCCGAGCCCATGCTGCTCACGCAGCGACGCGGGCCCGAGGTGGAGGCGCTGATCGATCGCATCGAAGAAGCGGTGCGCAGCTACCCCTGGTCGCGCAGTTATCGACTCTGGCCCGGGCCGAACAGCAACACTTTCGTGGCCTGGATCGCCCGTCAGGTTCCAGAGCTCGGCCTCGACTTGCCCTCCACGGCGATCGGCAAGGACTACCTCGGACCCACGACCTTGCTGGCCTCGGCGCCCAGCGGTACGGGATGGCAGGTCTCCGCGCTCGGACTGGTGGGTGCGACCTTGGCACGCTCCGAGGGCCTGGAGCTCAACCTGCTCGGTCTGAGCGTCGGCATCGACCTCGATGACCGTCGCTTGCGGCTGCCCGGAGTCGGATTCTGGCCTGGGAACACGGACACGACGAACGCGGCGCCGCCGCCGGGCACGACACCCGCACCCCCTTGAGCGCTGTCTCGTGGCCGAGTGTCCAGCCGCAAACCCGGTGGCTCGGCTGGCTGACGACAACCGCAGGCACAAGGGCAAGCGCCTCGTGACCAGGCTGCAAGGGCCCCCCACCGACCTGCCCCATGAAGGATCGGCGCGTGCCCGCAGGCTTGAAGTACCCTCCACGCGCCTGCAGGTCACCCCACGGTCACCAGGCGGTGGGTGCCGAACCGGACTGGAACAACATGACCATCGCTTGCATGCCGCTGTTGCCCCGTCACCGCGCCTGCCGGCGTGTGGCGCTCCCGGCCGTGCTTCCATTCCTGCTGCTCGCGCCTTCACTCCAGGCGGCACCGCGGGGCGCCGATCCGCCCAACGAGCCTGCCGTGGCGGTCACGCCGGAGGCCACCATCGCCGAGATCGAGCGCACGCTGGACGCCCGGCTCATCCGGCCCGATCAGCCGGCTCCGCCCGGGCTGGCGGCCCAGATGCGCAGAGCGGGCGTGCCGGCCGTCAGCATCGCCGTGATCCAGGCGGGCCAGGTTCATTGGGCACGGGCATGGGGCGACGCACGGCCGGGCGTGCCGGCCACCGCCGAGACGCGCTTCCAGGCCGCCTCCATCAGCAAGCCGGTGGGCGCGCTGGCGGCATTGCGCCTGGCGGAGGCGCGCGGCATCGGCCTGGATGCCGACCTGCGCCCCATGCTCAAGCGATGGCAGCCCTTGGCCGCGGAGGGGCCCGCCCGCTACACCTTGCGCCGCCTGCTGAGCCACAGCGCCAGCCTCACCACCCATGGCTTCGGCGGCTACGCGGTCGGCGCGCCGCTGCCGACCGTGGTGCAGATCCTCGACGGCCTGCCGCCAGCCAACTCGAGCCCCGTTCGGCCACTGGAGCCGCCCGTGGCGGGCTTCAAGTACTCGGGCGGGGGCAGCACCATCGTTCAGCTGTGGATGGAAGAGCAGACGGGCCTGCCCTACGCGCAAGCCACGCGGATCTGGGCGCTCGAGCCCCTGGGCATGAAGCACAGCTCCTTCGAGCAGCCGCCCCGCGAGGCGCTGGAGCAGCATGCCTTCTCGCACCAGGGTGCCGGCCAAGCGGAGCCCGGCGGGTGGCGCGTGTACCCCGAGATGCAGGCTGCCGGGCTGTGGAGCACGCCGAGCGACCTGGCCCGCATGCTGATCGCGGTGCAGGCTGCACGCCGGTCGAACAGCACCGGGACCGATGCAAGCGGCGCCGGCGGGCTGAGCGGCAGCGTGGCGCGCGCCGCCACCACGCGGGAGACCGAGCGCACATCGCCGGGGTTCTTCCTCGAGGGCGGCCGCTTCGGCCACAACGGCTCCAACCAGGGCTTCGAGAGCGCCGCCACGATCGGCCTGGACACCGGCCACGGCGTGGTCATCATGATCAACAGCCAGAACACCTGGCCCCTGATGGATGCGGTGATGCGCACGGTCGCCCGCATCTACGGCTGGCCGGAGCTCGCGGCGCCGCGTGCAGCCGTGCCCCAGCGCCTGCCCGCGCAGGCCGGGCGCTGGGAAGGCAGCTACACCACGTCGGACGGCAACACCTTGCACCTGCGCAGGGCCCGGGGTGGCCTGTGGCTGCAGCCGGGGCCCGGCGCCTGGGAGCGCCTGGTGCGCACGGAGGACGACCGCTACACCACCGAACGCGGCGAGCCGCTGTTCGAGCTGTCCGATGCGGGCCTGCGCGGCAGGGTGTCCACGTTCGGTGATGCACTGGACCCGAAGCTGCTGTCGCCGCGACAGGCGCTGCCCAGGACGCTGCCGACGATCCGTTTCCGCGGCAGCTTCACCCAATGGCAGCCCGGAGCGGTGTTCCGGCCTCTGGGCGCCGGGCGCTATGTGGCGGAGGTGGACATCCCGGCCGGCCGGCACGAGTTCAAGATCGCCGACGCCGAGTGGCGGCGGGTGAACCTGGGCAGCGCACAGCCCGGCGCCGTGCAGCCGGGTGCCTGGACGCCACTGGCCTGGCAAGGGGGCAACCTGCAGCTGGACACGCCGCAGGCCGCCCGCTGGCGCATCGAGCTGGAGGCGCCCGACCGGCCCGTGGCCGCCCGGGTGAGGATGACCCGCCGGTGACGAGCGATGGGCTCGAAGCGATCCATCATCGGGGCTTCAACGGCCCACCGCCTGCCGACGCGCGTGAGGACACCTTGACGATACCCGCCGCACCCACCTGGACACGCCGCAGTGCCGCGCTGCTGCTCGGGAGCACCTTGTTCGGCTGTTCCCACCAGCCTCCCACCCTGCACAGGCACGCGTTCAACGCGCCGCACGTCGACGAAACGGTGCGGCTGGCCATGGCCGCCACTGGCGCCCGGGGCTTGGCGCTGTCGGTGGTCGAGAACGGCCAGGTGGTCTACACCAAGGCCTATGGCGTTCGCAACGCCCTGGGCGAACCGCTGCTGGAGGACACCGTCATGTACGGAGCCTCGCTCACCAAGGCGGCGTTTGGCTGGCTGGTCATGCAGCTCGTCGAGGCAGGCCAGCTGGGTCTGGATGTGCCCCTTGCCAGCTATCTGCCGCGTCCGCTGCCGCACTACGCGTCGGCGGACATCGTGCGGCGCTACTCGGCGTTTGCAGGGCTTGCCCATGACGAGCGCTGGCGTCGGCTCACCGCGCGCATCCTGCTCACCCACAGCGGCGGGTTCGCGAACTTCTATTTCCTCGAGCCCGATCGGCAGCTGCGCATCCACTTCGAACCCGGCAGCCGTTACGCCTATTCCGGCGACGGGATGATCCTGCTGCAGTTCGTGCTGGAGCAGGGCCTGGGGCTCGATGTCGGGGCGGAGATGCAACGGCGCCTGTTTGCACCGAACGGCATGACGCGCACCAGCCTGATCTGGCGCCCGGACTTTCGCCCCAACCTGGCAGACGGCTTCACCCAGGACGGGCGACCCGAACCGCACGACGAGCGCAGCCGGGTCCGCGCATCGGGCTCCATGGACACCACCATTGCCGACATGGGCCGGCTCGCCGCCAGCCATGTGCGCGGCGATGGTCTGAGCGTTGCCGGGCGGGCCGAGCTGGTCAGATCGCACCTCGCGATCACCACGGGCAGCCAGGTCCCGTCGTTGCAGCCGCAGCCCGCGTCACCCGCCTTTCGAGCGCTGGGCGCAGGCCTGGGCGTGATCGCCTTCGAGGGCCCACAAGGCGCCGGCTTCTTCAAGGGCGGGCACAACGACTCCACCGCCAACATGTGGGTCGGCCTCGAGGCCGGCAAGCGCTGCGTGGTGATCCTGTCCAACGACGTCCGTGCCGAACCGGCCTTTCCGGCCCTGGTGCAGACGATCCTCGGGGACACCGGTCTGCCCTGGGCCTGGGAGTACGGCGGCATGGCGTTCTGGTCGCCGATGCGCTGAGGCCGGGCGCTCCCGGCCCCACAGGCCCGAACGATCAGCGCACCCCGACCACGACCGCCAGCACGAAGGCCGCGATCCACACCGTCTCGATGACGATCAGCGCCAGCGGCCGCCAGCCCAGGCGCGCGAGTTCGTTGAAGCTGGTCTTCATGCCCAGCGCGGCGATGGCCACCACCAGGCAGGCGCGGGAAAGATCGTTGGCCGCCGACTGCACCGATGGCGAAAGGGCGCCCAGGGAATTGAGCACCACCATGCCGATGAACACCCACAGGAACCAGGGCATCAAGGCCTGCCGGGCCGGTTCGCCGCCGGCCTCGGGGTCGCGCAGCGCACGCTCGCGCTCCCCCTTGAAGACCGCCGACACGATCAACACGACCACCGTCAACAGCGAGACCCGGAACAGCTTGACGATGGTGGCCGAGTCGCCGGTGTCGGTGCCCAGCGTGTAGCCGGCGCCGACCACCTGGGCGACCTCGGGGAGGGTGCCGC
>SXGT01553816.1_pt1 | contig 10179 bp, 6 predicted proteins | sample 3176221 | NCBI WGS metagenome assembly SXGT01 (sample SAMN11356862, study PRJNA531348) | freshwater metagenome | isolation source: freshwater sample F1-120 | place: China: Fuxian Lake, Yuxi | collected 2017-12-25
CTTACGCTGTAGCCGGATGCACGGGTTGACGATCGTTGCGCGGAACTACCTGCCCCAGGCGCGGGTGCTGGCGGCGACCTTCCGCGAGCATCACCCCGGGGCCACCTTCACCACCCTGGTGATCGACGGCACCGAGGCCGACCGTCACGACCCGGCCGGCGCCATCCTGCTCGTCGACGACCTCGGACTGCCGCGCGCCGAGTGGCGACCGATGGCCGCGATGTACACGGTGATGGAGTTCGCCACCGCGTTGAAACCGGCCGCACTGCGGCACGTGCTCCGCTCGGCGGAACCCGGCGAGGCGGTCGCCTACATCGATCCCGACATCCAGGTGATGCAGCCGTTCACCGACGTCTTCGAGCGCGCCGCCCTGCACGGCATCGCACTCACGCCGCATCTGTTGCAACCCATGCCTCGCGACGGCCACACGCCGGACGAGTCGGTCATCATGCACGCCGGCATGTTCAATCTCGGGTTCATCTGCGTGGGCGCCACAGCGATGCCGATGCTCGACTGGTGGCACGAGCGGATGCGTACCGACGCCGTGGTCGACCTGCACCGGGCGTTGTTCACCGACCAGCGGTGGATCGACTGGGTGCCGTCGCTCTATTCGCACACGGTGGAACGCGATCCCGGGTTGAACGTCGCGTACTGGAACATCCACGAACGCCCGCTCACCGTGGACGCGTCGGGTGTGGTGCACGCCGCCGGCGCGCCGATTCGGTTCTTCCACTTCAGCGGCTTCGATCCCGACGTTCCGTGGCGACTGTCGAAGCATGCCGGCCCGCGGCCACGAGGGCGGCTGAGCACCGACCCCGTGCTGGCCGAACTGTGCGCCGGGTACGCAGCGCTGCTCGACGCACAGGGCTTCGGCCGCCGCGCCGGCACGTACGGTTTCGACCGCGCCGCCAATGGCAGCGCGCTGCATCCACTCGTGCGCACGGCGTACCGGCGCGACTTCATGGCGGCCACGACCGCAGGCAACACCCCGCCCCCTGACCCGTTCGATCCGGCCCAGGCCGACGACTACACCGACTGGCTCACGAGCAGCACGGTGGGCCCACCCGACGCAGCAATCAGCCCGTGGGAGTACAGCCTGTACCTCACCCGGCCCGACATCTCCTTCACGTTCCCGGCCATCCACGCCGCCGATGCCCATCGATACCGCGACTGGCTCGACATCGATCCGCACGCGGTCCAGGTGCGGCAACAGGTGGGCGCGCCGAGCCGAGCGCGCACCACCCGCACCACGCCGGCCGATCGACGCGACACCTCGGGCTGGAACGTGGTGGGCTATCACGCGGCCGAGCACGGCGTGGGCGAGTCGGGCCGACGCATCGCCATGGCGGTGCGCCACCTGGGCCTCCCCACGCACGTGGTCGGCGTGCACGCCGCAGGTGCGCGACATCAGCACCGACTGCAGCACGCGGCGGCGGGCGAGTTGCGTCACCGCGACACGATCTACTGCGTGAACGCCGACGAGACCGAGCGGGTGGTGTCGGTGCTCGAACATCGAGACCTCCGTCGCCACGACGCCCGTCGCATCGGGTTGTGGTTCTGGGAGGTCTCGGTGCTGCCGCCCGAACATGCGCGTGCTGCGGCCCTGCTCGACGAGGTCTGGGTCACCAGCGAGTTCACGCGCGACGTGGTCACCGCGGCGGCCGACGTGCCGGTGCGCATCGTCCCCCTGCCGATCACTCCCGTCACCCACCCGACCTCGTTCCGGCGCGAACACCTCGGTCTGCCCGGCGGCACGCTGTTCACCTTCTCCTTCGACTTCAACTCGGTGTTCGAACGGAAGAACCCGCTCGCCACGGCGGCCGCCTACACCGCTGCATTCGGACCCGACGATGGCGCCTCGCTGTTCATCAAATCCATCAACGGGCACCGTGACCCCCTGGCACTGGAGCGACTGCGGTGGGCCGTACGCGATCGACCCGACATCCACGTGGTCGACGGCCACTGGCACGAGTTCGAGATGCAGGCACTCGTGGAGCTGAGCGACTGCTTCGTGTCGCTGCACCGCAGCGAGGGCTTCGGATTGCACCTCGCTGCGGCCATGGCGGCCGGCACACCTGTCATCGCCACCGGCTACTCCGGCAACCTCAGCTTCATGCACGACGACGTGGCATTCCTGGTACCCCACCGGCTGGTGGAGGTCGGCCACGGCCACGGCCCATATCCGGCACACGCCGTGTGGGCCGACCCCGACATCGAGGCCGCCGCAGCGTTCATGCGCACCGTGGCCGAGCAGCCCGAGATCGCGGCGGCGAAGGGCGCTGCGGCGCAACGACACGTGCTCGACGTGCTCGGTCTCGACACAGCCGTGGCTGTCATGGAACCCGTGCTCGTTCCCGAACTGAAGGTGGTCTCATGACACGAGCGTTCCTGCTCATCGGCGACATCGGCGACGACGTGTACCACGTCGGCGACGAGGCGATGTTCGAGACCGCGTTGGCAGAGATCGCCAGCCGCTGCGACGCCGACATCACGGCCGTCACGTCGAACCCGACCGTCGTCCACGATCGATACGGCGTGAAGGCCGCCCCCCTCCTGGGCTTCGACCATCGTGTCGGGTCGGCGTACGACACCAACCGCGAGCGCCGCCTGCAGGAGATCCTCGACGGAACCGCCGCCGACCCGGCCGCGGTGTCGATGCGCATGGCCGTCGCCGACGCCGACGGCGTGCTCGTGTGCGGCGGCGGCAACCTCTCGGCGTCGTGGCCCCACCTGCTGTACGAACGCCTCACACTGCTCGCCCTGGCGGCACAGGCCGACATCCCGGCCGTGCTGGTGGGCCAGACCGTCGGCCCCACGCTCACCGGCCGATCGGCGGCGAGGTTGACCGATGCCTTCGGCGGTGCCGCGTTCGTGGGCGTGCGCGACATCCCTTCTGCGCAGTTGGTGCGCCAACTGTCGCCCGAGGCGCGCGTGCTGCACCACGAGGACGATGCGGCACAACTGCCCAGCGCCGCGCGACCGCACGAGCTTCCCGATCGGTACGTCGCCTTCACCGTCCACGGCAACGGCGCCGACGACCGCGTGGTCGAGCGCTACGTCGACTTCGTCGGCCACCTCCACGCCACCACAGGCCTGCCGGTCGTGCTGGTACCCCACACCGGCGTGCTCGTGGGCCCCGGCGTGCCCGGCACCGACGCCGACCTGATGGCCACGATGGCCAAGCACCACCCGGAAGCAGCGTGGCTGCATCCACTCCCCGTGCACACCAGCACCGTCAGTGCCGCGGTGCTGCGACACGCGGAGGCCGTGGTGAGCGCACGATTCCATCCCATCGTTTTCGCGCTCTCGAGCGGGGTGCCGTGCATGGGCCTCGCGTCGGGCCACTACACCGACATCAAGCTGTCCGGCGCGCTGGCGCATCATGGCATGGCCGACTGGCGGTTGCCGATGCAGTCCCTGGGCACCGGTGCCGCCGAGGCACTGTTCGACGAGCTGTGGCAGCGGCGCGAGGAACTCCGTACTCACGTCGCCGTGCGCGACTCCGAACGACGCGCCGCACATACGGCGCGATGGGACCTGGTGGTGCGATGCCTGGAAGGCCACGTGCCCGAGCCCGACGACCTGTCCGATCCGCCGATGGTGGCGGCGTTGTCCCCCGACACCGTCAACACCGACGCGGCGCTCACATGGAGCGAGCAGATGCAACGAACGATCCAAGAATACGAACTGCGCGCCGACCGTTCCGAGGAGTACGCGCTGTCCCTGCGCGACGCACTCGATCAGGAGATCGACGCCCGGGCACACGACCGGCGCGAGGCCGAGCACGCGCAGGCGCTGCTGCACGCCGAACTGGCGGCCGCTCGCGACGAACTCGCGCAGGCCAACTGGTCGGCCGCAGCGGCACGTGAGTTGGCCGGCCGCCTGCGCGTCGCGCTCGACCGAGGGCCCGCCGTGGCACCGCCGCCGACGTCCGATGCCGCGGCTCTGCAACGGGAACTCGACGCGATGCGGAACACGAAGCTGTTCCGCTGGACCGCACCAGCCCGCCGTCTGTACGGCCGGATCAGAACGAGTGGTAGCCGCCGTCGATCGTGATCACGTCACCGGTGTGGTAGCTGCTCGCTCGTGAGGCGAGGTACACCGCGAGGCCGGCGAAGTCGTCGGGGGAACCCCAGCGGCGCATGGGCACTCGCGGCAGCACCTTCTGCACGAACGTGTCCCAGCCGAGCGCCGGCGCGGTCATCTCGCTCTCGATCCAGCCGGGCAGCACGGCGTTGCAGCGAATGCCGTGGCGAGCGTGCTCGACGGCGATGCCCTTCATCATCGAGATGAGGGCACCCTTGCTGCCGCCGTAGTGCTGGCCGCGTTGCTGGCCGTACAGCGCAGAGCCAGAGGTGGTGAACACCACCGAGCCACCCTGCGGCTGCTGGTCGACCATCCGCTTCACGGCCTCCTGCGCGGTGAAGAACGCGCCGTCGAGGTTGACGCGCATCACGCGGCGCCATTCCTCCTCGGTCATGCCCACGAAACTGGGCGCCTGACCGCCCACGCCGGCGTTCACGAAGCACGAGTCGAGCCGGCCCAGCGTCTCGACGGTGTGCGCCATCGCGGCGATGACCGCATCGTGGTCACCGACGTCGCACACCACGTCGAGCACCTGGCCACCGTGTGCTCGCAACCGTTCGGCCGCGGCGGTGTTCTTCGCCGGGTTGGTGCCCCAGATGGCCACGGCCGCACCGTGCGCCGCCAATGCGTCGGCCATGCCGAGACCGATGCCGCTGTTGCCACCGGTGACGAGTGCGACGTGACCGGTGAGATCGAACAGGCTGCTCATGCGGAGGCTCCAGGATGTGCGAAGGCACCCATGGCGGCTTCCATGAGCGGGGTCAGGTTCGGGCCGCGGCGCAGCGTGTGGCCGCCGTCGACCGACAGGCACTGGCCGGTGATCCAGCCCGATTCGGGGCCGAGCAGGAAGCGCACCGAGGCGGCGATGTCGTCGACCGTGCCGAGGCGACCCACCGGCATCTGGTCCATGTAGTCGGCCACGATCGACTCGGTGCTCGTGAGACCCACGGAGATGTCGGTGGGCACCAGACCCGGGCGAACCGCGTTGGCGCGGATGCCCACCGAGCCGAGCTCGTCGGCCGCCTGCTTGATCAGCATCTCGAGCGCCGCCTTGCTGACGCAGTACGGCGTCATGAACCGGTGCGTGAGCGGCGCCGCGATGGACGAGATGCCGACCACCGAGCCGCCGCCGTTGCGGGCCATGTGGTCGGCCGAGTGCTTGATGGTGAGGAACGCACCGGTGACATTGGTGTTCATCACCGCGTTCCAGTCGTCGAGCGATGTGAGGTGCAACGGCCCGGCCGAACCGGTGCCGGCGTTCGCCACCACCATCGTGAACCGGCCCACGCCCGCGGCCACCGCGCAGGCCTCCTGCACGGAGGCTTCGTCGGTGACGTCGCAGACCACGGTGTGCACCGATGCGCCTGCGGCCTGCAGACCCGCTGCCGCCGCGGCGAGCTTCTCGGCGTTGCGACCCGCCAACACCACCGTGGCGCCGTCGCGGGCGAGGTGCGTGGCGCAGGCGAGCCCGATGCCGCTGCCGCCACCGGTGACCAGCGCCACCTGTCCGTCCAACTGATGAGTGTCCATGCCCGACCTTCTACTTGATGGCCAACGCGTTCGGCGGACTGGCCACACCGTTCGGCAGGTTCAGCGGCGCCGAGGTGAACAGGCACTCGTAGCGGCCGTCGGCGGCGCAGTCGGCCGCGAGCGCCTCCAGGTTCCACATCTCGCCGAGCGGCAGGCCCAGCATGGGCAGCAACAGCGTGTGGGTGAAGATCTCGTGCAGGCGGCGACGGTCGGCGCGCACCTCGGCCTCGGTCTCCGGCGTCGCCAGCGCGCCGGGCGGCCACACCTCGACCGCGGGGTTGTCGCAGCCGATGGCCGCGATGTGCAGATCCCACAACACCTCCGCCAGACGCTCACCGCTGCGCAGCCCGGGTGTGGCCAGGCCACCGGGTTCGGCCAACGCCGCGCGACGTTCGGCCGTCTGCGCCTCGTACCAGCCGATCCACCCGGTGCGCATCAGCAGCACGTCGCCCTCCTGCGGCACCGTGCCCTGCGCGGCAAGGCACTCGGCCAGTTCCTCGGGCTCGATGGGGTCGGGCGCGTCGTACTGCAGCGGCCGGCCCTGGGCCTCGCGCCAGCGACCGATGTCGGCCAGCACCGCACGACCCACCAACCCGCGGGACGCCCAGTGGTGCATGCCGTGCTCGTCGTCGACCACGCCGCCGAAGTGGCCCGTGCCCTCCTCGTCGTGCAGCGCGGCGTGGTTGCGGATGTGACGGAACCCGTCCCACTGCGAACTGCTCTGCGTGTTCCACCCGTGCAGCACGTCGTCGTGGCTGGTGCTCTCACCGGCCCCCGTCACCTCGTGGGTGTACGGCTGACGGCCGAACAGCGGCGGGTTCGGCAGTCCCATGCTCCAGTTCAGGGCGAACACGCTGCCCTTCTGCACCAGACGTGCGGCGGCCACCACCCGCTCGGGCGTCAGCATGTTCAGGCACCCGAGCACGTCGGCATCGGTTCCCCACAATCCCCACGCGGCGGGCAGACCGCCGCGACGTGGCAGGTCACGGTACGAAGGCAGGCTGGTCATCGCCGCACGGTACCCGAGTGTCGGGCTGGTGCTGCTCGTCGGACCGACCGGGGGTAGCGTTGGCATGCCATGGCCCTCCACGAGATCCGGCAGCCCGCCGACCTTCGCGAACTGAGCTACCCGGAACTGGCCGATCTCGCCGGCGAGATCCGCGACTTCATCGTGCAAGCGGTCGCCGAGAACGCCGGTCACCTCGGCAGCAACCTGGGTGTCGTCGAACTCAGCCTCGCGCTGCACCGGGTCTTCGAATCGCCCACCGACGCGGTGCTGTGGGACACCGGCCACCAGGCGTACGTGCACAAGATCGTCACCGGTCGGCAGGCCGCGTTCGAGCGTCTCCGTCAGGCCGGCGGCCTCTCGGGCTACCCGAACCGTGAAGAGAGCCCGCACGACTTCATCGAGAACAGCCACGCGTCCACGGTGCTCAGCTACGCGTACGGCCTCTCGGCCGGTCGCGAACTCGGCACCAACCACTTCCGCCACATCGTGGGCGTCATCGGCGACGGGTCGATGACCGGCGGCATGGCGTACGAGGCGCTCAACAACATCGGCCACAGCAAACAGCGCGTCATCATCGTGCTCAACGACAACGGCCGCAGCTACGCACCCACCATCTCCAACCTCACCGCCGGCGTCACGCCGCGCGAGCAGGCCGAGATGGAGCACCCCAGCCTGCCCGATCGCATCACCGAGAAGCTGTCGCACGCGCTCACCGACATCCGTCTCAACCCGGTGTACGTGCGCCGCCAGCGCCGGCTCGAACAGTTCCTGCGCGACCTGCCGTACGTGGGCAACCAGGCCGAGAAGGGCGTCGAGGCCATGAAGGCCGCCGTGCGCGAGTTCCTGCAGCCGCCGTCGTTCTTCGAGGCGCTCGGCGTGCGCTACGTGGGCCCGGTCGACGGCCACGACATGGAGGCGCTCGAGGCCACGTTCCGCAACGCCGTCGAACTGTCGGCCGAGGGTCCCATCGTCGTGCACGTGCTCACGCAGAAGGGCCGTGGCTACTCGCCCGCCGAGGACGACGACGAGAAGCACCTGCACGACGCCCCGGTGTTCGACCCCGCCGTCGGCCCGCCGCCCGCGGTGGTCACCGGCTACACGCAAGCGTTCGCCGAGGCCGTCATCAAGGAGGCCGAACTCGACAGCCGCGTGGTGGCCATCACTGCGGCGATGCCCGGCCCCACCGGCCTCCTGCCGTTCCAGGCCCGCTTCCCCGACCGGTTCTTCGACGTCGGCCTCGCCGAGCAGCACGCCGTCACCGGCGCGGCCGGCATGGCGATGGGCGGGCTGCGGCCCATCGTGGCCGTGTACTCCACGTTCCTCAACCGCGCCTGGGACCAGGTGGTGTACGACGTGGCGCTGCACCGCTTGCCGGTGGTGTTCTGCCTCGACCGTGCCGGCATCACCGGCCCCGACGGCGCCAGCCACCACGGCGTGTACGACATGGCGCTGCTGTCGAAGGTGCCGGGTATGCGCGTGCTCGCCCCGTCCAGCGCCGAAGACCTGGCGGTCATGTTGCACGACGCCGTCGGCCTCGCCGACGACGGCCCGGTGGCGCTGCGCTGGCCGCGTGGTGCCGCCAACCACGTGAGCGAACACGAGGTGGGTGTGGGGCTGCAGGCCCGTCAGGCCCGCAAGGGCGACGGCTCGCTGGCCATCCTGGCGGTGGGCCGCACGTTCACCGAGGCCCAGAAGGCGGCAGCCACGCTGGCCGAGTCGGGCGTCGAGGTGACGGTGTGGGACGTGCGGTGCTGTGCGCCGCTCGACCCGGCCATGATCGCCGACGCCGCGGCCCACGCCGCGGTCATCACCGTGGAGGACGGCGTGCGCGACGGCGGCATCGGCATGAGCATCGCCGACCAGGTGCATGCGCTGCGCAGCGACGTGCCCGTGCAGGTGCTGGGCATTCCGTCGAAGTTCCTGCCGCAGGGTTCGGCCGACACCATTCACGCTCAGCTCGGCCTCGACGCCGACGGCATCGTCACCACCGCCCGCACCCTGCTCGGCTGACATGGCGGCAGCGCTGCCGTTCGGCGACTACGTCGGCGTGGTGCAACGCGCCGGCACCGGCCTGCTGGCCTGTGCGAACGAGGCGGGTCTCGCGGCCAAGGTGCCCACCTGCCCCACGTGGACCATGGCGCACCTGGTGGGGCACCAGGCGATGGTGCACCGGTGGGCCGCCGCGCACCTGCGCGGCGACGACCCCGATGCCGTGCCCGGCCAGACCGAACTGCGCCGCCGACCCGACCTGCTCGAGTACTTCGCCAACGGCCTCACCGAGGTGGTCGCCGCCCTCCGAGCGGCTCCGCCCGACCTGCAGGCCATGACCTTCCTGCACGACGTCACCGACGCCCGCACGTTCTGGGCGCGACGCCAGGCGCACGAGACCACCGTGCACGCGGTCGACGCGCTCGCCGCGGTGCTGGGCCGCGTGCCCACCGAGGCCGAAGCGGGCGTGCCTCCGCAGGTGGGCGACGACGGCGTCGACGAACTGCTGCGTGGGTTCTTCACCCGCGGCCGCTCACGTCTGTACGACGGCACGCCGTGCACCCTGCACGTGCGCGCCACCGACACGCGCCGGTCGTGGTGGGTGCGGGTCGACGAACAGCTCACGGTGGCCGACGACGGCGCCGACCCCGACGTGGTGGTCCAGGGCAGCGCCGCCGCGCTGTACCTCGCCCTGTGGAACCGGGGCGACGACATCGAAGTCTCGGGCGACCACTCGCTCGTGGCACGCTGGCGCACGACGCAACGCATCCGCTGGAGCTGACATGACCACACCCGCCATCCCCGACTTCGACGCGGCCGCCGAACTCGCGTTCGCGCTGCAGCTGGCCGACATCGCCGACGCGATCAGCCTGCCGCTGTACCGCAGCCGCGACTTCAGCCTCGACTGGAAGGCGAACCGCACCGAGGTCACCGAGGCCGACCGCAACGCCGAACTCGCCATCAGTCACGAGGTGCTGGCACAGCGCCCGAACCACTGCCTGTTCGGCGAGGAGCACGGCCTGGTGGGCGACACGTCCAGCCCGTGGCGGTGGATCATCGATCCCATCGACGGCACCAGCAACTTCGTGCGCGGCATCCCGGTGTGGGCCTCGCTCATCGCCCTCACCCATGCCGAGCATGGCGCCGTGGTGGGTGTGGTGTCGGCGCCGGCGATGGGCCTGAGGTGGTGGGCAGCGAAGGGGCTCGGCGCGTTCGCAGACGGGAGACCGATCCGCGTCTCCGACGTGGCCGACATCGCCGAGGCACAGGTGTGCGTCACGTTCGCGCAGGGCTGGGACGATCTCGGCCTCACCGGCGAACTGGTGAAGCTGCAACAGGCCGCCTACCGCGCCCGAGGGTTCGGCGACTTCTGGCAGCACATGCTGGTGGCCGAGGGTGCCGTCGACCTGGCCGTCGACGCCGTCGGCCTGCAGGAGTACGACCTCGCCGCGGTGATGGTGGTGGTGGAGGAGGCCGGCGGCACGTTCACCGATCGCCACGGCGTGCGCACGTTCGCCAGCGACACGGCCATCTCGTCGAACGGCAAGCTGCACCAGCACGCGAAG
>SXGT01656752.1_pt1 | contig 10179 bp, 4 predicted proteins | sample 3176221 | NCBI WGS metagenome assembly SXGT01 (sample SAMN11356862, study PRJNA531348) | freshwater metagenome | isolation source: freshwater sample F1-120 | place: China: Fuxian Lake, Yuxi | collected 2017-12-25
CCCTGGCACTCGGCGATGCGGAAGAGGGACTGCGGCTCGCGCTGGGACTGGTTGTAGCAGGCGATGGCTTCTTTGTATTGACCGGTCCTCTGGTAGAAGACCTCGCCGAGCCGCCACTGAATCGCATCGGCATGCTGCGGGTGCTTGTTAAGCATCGCCTGATACGCCTCGATGGTGCTCTTCCAGTTGTTCTCCTCGCCGTAGGTCTCGGCGATTTCTGTGTCCGCGACGTATTGGTTCTTCAGTTCGCGATAGACGAGGCGGGCTTCGCCGCGCTTGCCGCCGGCGCGCAGGTAGGCGGCGTATTCGCTGCGGAAGGTGTCGTTCTCCGGAAACTTTTTGGACAAGGCGGCAAAGCGCGCGGTGGCCACCGGGACGTTGCCGGAGTTGGCGTGGATGCGGGCGCACCAATGCTCCAGCGCGGTCTTCTCCTCGGGGGTCGCGGTGGGCTGCTTCTCGATGAAGGCGACGGCGTTGGTCGCGATGGTGGTGCGGAGCTTCGTGCCTTTCTCACCGTAGAAAGTCGGGATGTGGTGCCCATGCAACGCGTCGGCGGTCCACTGCGCGAAGACTAGCACGGCGTCCTTCTTCCGCACACTGTCCACCAGCCCGAATGCCTCAGCCGTCTTTTTCTCGAACAACCGGTGCATGACGATGCGGTGCTGGGCGCTGCTGCGGAGGGTGTTGTCAGGGGCCTGATATGGCCCGGTGGCCAGATACTCCATGTGGGGCAGCCATTTCTCGGGCTTGCCGAGACGCCAGTAGATTTTGCAGACCTCGCTGCGGGCCAGTGCGCCAAAGTCGTTGGTGCTCCACTTGGTAATCACCTTCTCGAAGGCCTTCACGGCCTCCTCGGAGTCGCCGGTCTGGGTCTGGCAAAGGCCGATGGAATACTGCGCGCTGCCGGCGTCAATCGCGTCGGGGAAGTAGTCAATGACGTTGCGGAACTCGCCGATGGCGGTGTTGACCTGGCCGAGCCGGCGGGTGCATTCCGCGAACATGAGCTGGGCGTAGGAGGCGACCTCAGACTTGGTGTGGAGCTGGAGGAACAGCTCGTATTCCGAGCGGGCGGACTTCCAGTTGCTCTGGTCCGCGTAACGCTCGGCGCGCGTGAGCTGATGGCGCTCCTCCTCAGTGAGGCGGACCCAGCGCTCAGGGGCGAGGCGGGCGTGAGCACTGCTCGCGAGGAGGAAGGTGAAGAGGAGGAAATGACCAATGGCCAATGACCAAGGCCCAATGAATGACCAATGACCAATGACCGGGCGGCTGATTGCCGGGCGGTGAAATGACTGTGCAAGCGCGACGCGCTCCGACTCCCTCTCCCTTCCTCGGAGGAGGGGAGAGGGTTGGGGTGAGGGGTTACGTGCGCCGACGCAAGTCGCCCCACCCCTCATCCGGCCTGCGGCCACCTTCTCCCCTCCTCCAAGGAAGGGAGAAGGCGCGCGCCGTGGCATCCGGGTAGCCTGACACTGACCGTCATCCGAAATGGGTGTTGTGAGTGCAGAGAGTTTCATCGGGCATTGGGCATTCATTGGGCCTTGGCCATTGGGTATTGGTCATTCTACTTGTCCACTTCGGTGGCGAGCACGATGGCCGCGTCGCATTGGTTCACGATGTCCATGAGCTTCACGGCGCTGCCGTATTCCACGCCGCGGTCAATGTTGATGACCACCGCGCGGTCCTTGGTGCCGACGAGCTTGGCGGTGATGCCGGCCTTGAGCTGCTCCCAAGTAGTCTTCTCGCCGTTCAAGAAGACATCCTTCTGCATGTTGAGCTGCACGGTGACGCTCTTGCTCTCGGCGTTCTTGGCAGTCGAGGCCTTGGGTAACTTGAGATCAATGCCGGTGACGTTCACGAAGGTCGTCGCGACCATGAAGATGATGAGCAGCACGAGGCTGATATCAATCATCGGGATGAAGTTGATGGCCGCTATCGGCTCGTCCGAATCTTCTTGGACATCCATTGCCATAAGCGTGCGGGGTGACTGCGTTTACTTCTGCGGGGCGGCGGTCTGCGCGCGCAGGTCGCGGTAGGCTTGGAAGGCCTGTGATTCCAGCTCCAGCGCCATGTTCGAGATGGCCTTGCTGAAGTAGTTGTAAAACATCAGCGCCGGGATGGCCACGAGCAGGCCGGTGGCGGTGGCCACGAGCGCCTCCGAGATGCCCGCCGCGATGACGCTCGGCCCGCCCATGCCCTGCGTGGCGATGTCCGAAAAGGCGGTGATGATGCCTTTGCAGGTGCCGAACAGCCCCACGAACGGCGAGATGGAGGCGATGGTGGCGAGGATGGGCAGGTATTGTTTCAGCCGCGCCATTTCGCCGCGCATGGTGAGGACCATCACGCGCTCGGCGTCGGCGCTCTCGGCGTCGCGGCCGGACGCAGCCTCGGCGAGAATCATCGCGGCGAGGGGCGACTCGCTCTGGCGACAGCGCTCGAGCACCTGGTCGTATTGCTTCTTCTCCAGCGACTCCTTGATGGCGTCGCGCAAGCCCGCCGTGGCGAGGCGCACCTGCTTGAAGAAGGCGAGGCGCTCCAGCACGACGCCGATGCTGATAATCGAGAGCAAAATCAAGGTGGCCATCGTCATGCCACCCGCAACTATCCATTCCCACAACATAGGTTTTTTCTTTGGTTAACGGTTATCTGACGTGTGCTGAATCAAATCTGTGGCAAGCAATTCGGGGCACGGTCCACGACGCGCGCCTTCTCCCTTCCTCGGAGGAGGGGAGCAGGTGGCCGCAGGCCGGATGAGGGGTGCGGCCACCAACGCCGACGCACGAAACCCCTCACCCCAACCCTCTCCCCTCATCCGATGAAGGGAGAGGGAGGAGAGGCGCGTCGCGGTTCCGCAGCGTTGCCGCCGGGTGGCGTTCGCAACTGGTGTTGGAGGGCGGAGGGCGTTCACTTCTTCGGTCCCTTCCCTTCCAGCATCATTTTCCACTCGCTGTAGCCGGCCATCGCCTGCGCGAGGATGTTCACGCCGAGCTGATACGACTGCTCCGCCGACTCCGCGCTCGTGCCGCCGTGCGTGTCCTTCCAAGCGTCCGAGATGGAGCCTTGATGGTAGAAGGCGACCCAGCGGCCGTCCTTTTTCCAGCCCAGCGCGCGCGTGCCGCTGTGCGCCCAGAGCGGCGGCGCTCCATCGAGCGGATACGGCGCGCGGTAAATTGGGTCGTCATCGGGAATCTCCACCGCCGCGACCTCCGGCAGCACCGTCTGCATGAAGCGGATGAAGACGCTGTGGAACTGGTTGCCACCGTTGTCCGCGAAAATCATCCCGCGATTCTCCAGCAGGTAATTACGCACCGCCTTCACCTCGCGCGCATCGAAGCGGAAGGCGTAGCTGCCCACCATGAACACCACCGGCGGCGCGCGGCCCTTCACGTAGCGGCCCAGCTCCAGCAACGTCGCGTCCATCGGGATGGTCGAGACCGGCATCTTCGCGCGCCGACCGAACTCCTTCGTCAGGTTTTCGTCCGCGCCGTTGCGCAGGTTAAAATCCCAGTTGCCGCCCTCGTAGCGCACGCGCACGAAGCTGAAGCGCGCCCCCTCGCGGCCTGACGCGTAGCCCGCCGGCCCCGCGCCCTCGCCCTGGCCGATTTTGTATTCGTTGGCGGTGACTTCCTTGAGGTTGAGCGGCGTGAGCTCAAGCGGCGGAACCTCAAAGACGACCGAGCTGTTCGGGTTCACCAGCACCTTCTTCCGCTGCACTTTCTTCACCTCAACCTTCATCTGCTTAATCATCGCCTTGGGCTTGCCGGAGCCCTTGACGAGATCGTAAGTCTTCTTGCAGCCGGGGATGAACATCGGCAGCACCAGCATCAGCAGCAGGCCCGCGTGGCCGAGGAACGAGTAGGAAGCGTAACGCCGCAGCCGCCCGTGCTTGCCCTGCCAATACACCGCGTCGCGCCGGAAGGGATTCCAGACGCGGGGCGAAGGGGTGGGCGTGGCGGGGAGCATCGAAAGGGGAAACGACGCTAACTGCGCGCGGCAGGGCCTAGTGGGGCGGGCGTCCTCGCCCGCCGCTGTCCGCCAAGCGTCCCGCTTGGCGAAGTTCCGGCCTGCAAGCAGGACGCTTGCAAGACTATGGCAGCCGGGACGGCTGCCCCACTAACGCAGCCCGTCTCAGAACGTTGAACGTTGAGCGTTGGACGTTGCGCGTTCATTTCAAATCCTTGAGCAAGTCATCGTTCTTCGAGGAGAACGGGCTTTTCGGGAGGTCACCGGGCTTGGCGACTTTGTCGATGCCGAGAATCTTCTCCGCGTCGGCCTGGCGGTTCGTGAGGGCGGGCGCGGGCGGCTCCGCCACGGCGACGGCTTTGGTGGTGGCGGGCGCGGCGTTCGTCGCGCTGGCGGGCGGGGCGTTCGTGCCGTCTTTTTTGGCGTCCTCGGCCTCCTTCTTTTTCAGGGCGGCTTCTTCGAGGTCGGCCTTGGCCTTCCGCGCGGCCTCCTGTTTCAAGTGGCCCATGTAGCTGATGCCGCATATCAGGCCGATGAACAGGATGTGGAGCACGGTGGACACCCCGGTCCACTTCCACAGGACTTTCATCGGCACATTGCCGCGCACGTTTTCAGGTTTCGGTTGCATTGTTAGTAATCAGTTGCGCTGCACGCTCCGGCTGGAACGTGCGCTGCCGGGGAAAAACTAGAGCCTTCTCACGTCGGCTCCTACTCTTACTGCGCCACGTCGCGGTCGGCGATGTTCACCATCTCGGGCAGCACCAGCTTGCCGCGCGCGAACTTCGCCGCGTCGCTCTCCGGGTAATCCCACGTCGCGCGCTTGTAGCGCCGATACGCGAACTCGAGCTGCCCGCCGCTGCGATACGACTCGCCCGACCAGAAGATGGCGTCCGGGCGGAACTTGCTGCGCGGGTAGTTCTCCACCAGCAGGTCGAACTCCTTGCCGGCCTTCCCGAACTGCTCGGCCTTATACCAGCACTGCGCCGCGCGGAAGAGCATCCGCTCCGCCCACTCGTGCGCGGGGAAGCGCTCGACGAACTTCTTCGAGACCTCCGCCGCCGTCGGATACTCCTTCTTGTTGTAGAAATACTCCGCGATGCGCACGACGACGTTCGCCACCAGCGGGTTCTCCGGCCAAGTGTAGGCGAGCGTCACGTATTCCGCGCTCGCGGCGTCCATGTCGTTCTTCTCCTCGTGGCACTGGCCGAGCTTGTATTGCGCGTCCGGCGCGAGCGGGTGGTCGGAGTGGTTCTGGACGATGCGCTTGTAGTAGCTGATGGCCTCGTCGTATTTCTTCAACTCTTGGGCAAACTGGCCGAGCAGATAGTCCGTGCGGGCTTCGTATTGCTTGCTCGGGTAGTCGTTGCTCAATTCCTTCAGCAACTGCATGCCCTCGCTCAACGCGTTCGTCGCGGCGGGGAGCTGCTTGAGCGCACGGAAATTCTTGAACAGCTCGAAGTAAGCCTCCGCCATGCGGAACTGCGACTCGATGGCCACCTTCTCCGTCGCATACTTCTTCTCGAACACCAGCAGGTTGCCGTCGGTGCCCTTCACCACGTTGATGGTCTGCTCGAACTTCGCCGTCGCGGCCGTCTTGCTCGCGTAGGTGAGCGTCACGGCGTCGCCGAACCACGCCTCCATCTTGTCGTCGCCGGGCATCGGCTTCTCGCCGGCCACCAGCGGGAAACTGCCGCTGAACTCGCCGCTGTGGCTGAGGGTTTCCTGCAACTTCACGGTGAACTTCTCGCCGCGCGGCGTCGCGAACGACACTTCCACGCTGTCGCGCTCGGGCGTCGCGTCGGCGGTCAAGTCCTTCACCACGACGAACACCTTGTCGCCGATGTAGAGGTTCGTGACGGGCTTGTCGTAGCCGCTGTCGGTGAACGCCACGCTCGCCGGCACGGCCAGCCGCGCCTGGTCCTTGAACTCCTTGGTCAGCACCTTGTAGGTCACGGTGATGACGTCCTGGCCGTTGAGGTTGAGCACGGGCACGACGTTCGCGAGCTGCTGCTCCTGCTGCACGCTGGGGTTGCGCCGCGCGGCCAGCGTCCGGGTGTCGCCCGGCTCCAGCACGATGGTCGGCGGTGAATCCTTGTCGCCGAGGTTCATGAAAATCTGGCCGACGAAGCGCCCAATCTCCAGCGCGTCGTCCACCACCTTGCGCTTGGCTTGCTTGCCTCCGGCCACATCGGACAGCGGGCAAATCACCTCGATGCTGCTGCCGCCGGAGGTCGTGAGCGTGGCCTTCACCTCGCTGAAGGAATCCTTCGCCGCGCCGGGGTCAATGATTTCAAACGTCAGCGGCGGACGGAACCCCACGGGCTTGATGGCCGGCGCGTTGGTGTCCAGCGACGACGTGTAGTCAAAGACCTCCACGCCCGCCTTGTTCACCGAGGCGCGCGACTGCACAAAGCCAATCTTCACCTCGCCGGGCGCGACCGCCTCCAGGATGGTCGTCCGCACCGTGGGCGCGCCGGGGTCGGTGTTCTGCTCATCGAGATACGCGGCCTCGACCAGCGCGCCGGGCGGGAGCTTGAAGCCGTTCGTGCGCTGCTCGGACCAGATATCGAACTCCTTCGTGAAGACACCGGTGAACGGCTCCGTCTCCGTGGCCTCCATCTTCACCGATTCGCCGCCGGCGACCTTGAGCGTGAACTTCACCTTGTCGCGCTTGTCCGTGCTGTCGGCGTCGTAATCCGTCACGCGAATGACGACGCGCTGGCCGGGGTCCACGCGGCGCACCTGCTTTACGTAAGTCTCGGGGATGGCCTGGCCGGGGTTGGCTTTGAAGTCATAGCCGATGAAACCAATCGTCGCGTTGAAGTAAGTGGCGGAGATGTTCTGCGAGAGGTTGCGGGGTTTGCCTTGCGACACCATGCTCGTCTCGTCCTCGTAAACCGCCGTCACGCGGTCGCTCGGCGTCAGGCGCAGCGAATCGCTCGCCGCCACCTCGGCCTCGGCCTTCGTCGGCAGCAAGACCGTCCCCGCCGCGTCCACCACTTCCATCTCGGCGATGCGCGGTGCGGTGCCGGAGAACTTCTCGATGAACAACCGCACGTAGCGGCCCGAGGCGTTCGTGAGCTGGATGGTCGCGCCGGCGAAGTTGAGCGAGTTCGTCCCCTCGATGCGCGCGCGATGCGCGGCGGTGGAGCCGGTGAAGTTCGTCGTTGCCGCGACCGTGGTCCAGTCGGTGAGGTTGGTGGAGACCTGCACGGCATACTCGACGGGCTTCTTGTCCTTGATACCCGCGTCACCGGTCCACTTGAGCGAGCCGAGCTTGGTGTCCTGCTTCAAGTCCACGGCGAGGAACTTCGGCGCGCGGCCATCATTCAAACCCTCCCAGGAAGTCTTCGGGTTGTTGTCAATCGCCCGCACCGCCTCGTTGCCCGCCGAGCGGTCGCTGGCGAAGGTGTTCGCCGCGATCTCCACCGTCTTGAGGATGCCCCGGAAGATGCCCGTGTGCGGCCCCGTCTCGGTGAGCGTGGCGGTGACTTTGCTGCCGCTGGCGGCGGTGACGAGCAGCTTGATGGTGTCCGCGTCCTTGCTCACGTCGCGGTCGGCATCGGTGACTTGGAGGTAGATGTTGTTGCCGGGCTTGAGCGAATTGGCGTTGCGGAACTCCTGCCGGAACTCGAGGCCCGCCTGCTTGCCCGCGCGCTGGCGCTGCTCGCGCAGCTTCTCCTCGAAGCTCACTTCCTCCTCGTCCTTGATCTCCGTGGCGGAGAGCTTGAATTCGCCGTCCGCCGCGAGCCGGATGTTCGAGCGCGGCTTCGCGATGCTGGTGAACTGCTTCTTGAAGTCGTCCGGGTAGTCGTAGGTGATGGTGTCGGAGCCGTTGACTTGAAGGATGTTGTCGCCCGCCTTCGGGTCGCCCAGCTCGGTTGGCAGCTCGGCGCGGAAGAAGCCCTTGCCCGCCGAACCGCTCTCCAGGCGCACCACCTCGCGGTCGCCGCTGGTCGTGGTCACGACGACCGGCACGAAGCTCTGGCCGCGGCTCACACCGAGGTCGGCGTCCTGAATCACGATGTTCAACGGCAGGCCCGGCGGATGCCATTGCTTCGCGCTGCTGCCGATGAGGCCGATGCTGCGGAGCAACATCAGCTCGTCCCGGAAGCGGTTCTCCTGCCCGTAGAGTTCGGAGAGGCGATAGAGGATGCCGTCCGCCACATCGCTCGACGGCGCGAGATCCATCACGTTGCGGAAGCGCGCCTTCGCGTCGTCCACGTCGCCGCGCTGCTGCGCGAGCACGCCGAGCAGGAACTCGCCGCGACTCGCCGCAATCTTGTCCTTCGACTTCGCCATCTTCTCGAAGACCTTCGCCGCATCCACATACATCTTCTGCTGGAGGAAGCACTCGCCGATGCGGAACTGCGCGTCCACGGCCTCCGCCGTCGTCGGGAAGCGGTTGAGCAGCGAAGTGCATTCCGAGCGCGAGAGGTCGTAGCGCAGGGTCTTGAAGTAGTAATCCGCCAGCGCGAGCTGCGTCTTGGCCTTTTCCTCGATGGGCACGACGGTCGAGTTCTCGTTGGCGATGACCCAGCGGCGGAGAATCTTCTCGGCCAAGTCGCGCGAAGCCTCGTCATCGCGCTGGAGCAAGCGGTCGGAAGCCCAGCGGATGTAGTCAGCGGGCAGCTTGTCCTCGTGCTTGGCGAAGAGCGGCTCGTTCGCCTGAAACGCCTTCCACGCTGCGATGGGGTCGCCCATGCGGAGGCTCATCGCGGACTTGAGCAGCGGCGCCCATTCGAGCTTCTCGTCAATGTCTGCCGCCGGGAAACCGTGCTTGTTGCTCAAGCTGAACAGCGCCTGCGACGCCTGCGCGCGCAGCTTCGCGTCCACGCCTGTGAAGCGGTTCACCGCCGAGCGCAGAATGAGGCCGGAGAGTTCTGGGCGGTTCAGCGACGCGACCTGCTGTGACCACGGGATGTAGTAATTGGCCAGCCAGTTCCCGTCGTTCGGGTTCATCCCGACCGTGATGCGGTTGACCGTGTGCGTGAAGTCCAGGTTCTGGCCGAGCTGCGCCTGTCGCACGAGCATCGCCGGCATCCAGTGCGCCTGCACCGCGCCGAGCGACGTGATGATGTCCGAGAGCAGCGCGACATCGGCGGGCTTCGCGTCCTCAGCCTTCGCGCTGGCCACGGTCTGCAACAGCGTCTCGCCCCACTGCCACGGCACGCTACCCGCCGTCCACGCGAAGTCACCCGGGCGCGCGGCGGCGAGCTGGAGCGACTTGATGGCGGCGTTGGTGTCCTTCTTCTCCGTGAGCAACAAATTGCCGCGCAGCAACTGGATGCCGCCCTGCTGCGGACCGCGCTGCGGGCGCGCGAGATAGGCGTCGAGCGCGGGCAACGCCCAGTCGGCGGCGTTGGTGAATGAGGTCGCGATGGTGTGCAACACGAGCGGCTCGGAAGCCGTGGGCTGCGCGGACTTCAGCGCGGCGAGGAGCGTCTGCTTGGCCTTGTCCGCTTCCCCCACCGCCGCCTGCGCGGCTCCGATGCGCCGCTGATACTCCGCGATGCCAACGCTGCCGGGGTAAAGCGCGGTCATCAGCTTCAGCTCGGCTTCCATGCCGGCGGGCAGGCGGTTCTCCTCCGCGACGTTGAAGGTGTATTGGCGGATGTGCGCCCAACCATCGAGCGGCCAGTAGCTGCTGCCGGACTTCGCCACGGCGTCGGCCACCGCCGCGTTCACGTCCTTGTTCTTCGGCGTGCCGAGGAGTTGCCCGGCGGGCGCGAACAAGTGCAGCGGGCCGGTCGCGCCGGGATACTTCGCGAAGTAGAGTTTGCCGGCGTTGATGACGCGCTCCCATTGTGAGGCGTTATACATCGCGGCGATGATGTCGTAGCCGCCTTCCAAACCGAGCGCGCCGCCGACCTCGAGGAGTTTGGGCAGGAGGGTCTCACCGGTGGTGCTGGCCCGCGCCCACTGGCCTTGCGTGCGGGCCTGCTGGAAGTTGGTCAGCGACGCCTTCACCAACTCGTTCTGCCGGACGCGCCCGAGCATCTCGTTGAGCTTCTTGCTCTCGGCGACGAGCGTCTTCGGCGGGAAATGCGTCTTGAACGTCGCGTCTACCGAGCCAAGCGCCGGACCCCACGCGACCGTGCGGGTGAGATACTTCTCCAGCGACGGCAGCAGCGCGTCGAACTTCGCCACGGACTTCGCCCGCAGGTCGGTCAACGCCTTCGTCGCGGCATCGGACTTGGCCTGCGCCTTGTCGAGCGC
>SXGT01154943.1_pt1 | contig 10178 bp, 11 predicted proteins | sample 3176221 | NCBI WGS metagenome assembly SXGT01 (sample SAMN11356862, study PRJNA531348) | freshwater metagenome | isolation source: freshwater sample F1-120 | place: China: Fuxian Lake, Yuxi | collected 2017-12-25
AGGTCAAAGTTCAAAGGGGAATCAGTTGCTTTGTCACCGCTGCGGATATACCCGACTTATGCCAAAGACCTGCCCCACTTGTGCCAGTAATCAAATCCGTGAGTATGGCTTGGGAAGTGAACGAGTGGAAGCGGAGATCAAATCCATGTTCCCGCAAGCACGGACGCTGCGCTGGGACTGGGATACGACCCGCCAGAAAGATGCGCATGAGGTCATCCTCACCCACTTTGCCAATCATCAAGCGGATATTTTGGTGGGGACGCAAATGCTCGCCAAAGGGTTGGATTTGCCCTTGGTGACGTTGGTTGGGATCGTGCTGGCGGATGTTGGGTTGAACTTGCCAGATCCCTTTGCCAGTGAACGCGTCTTCCAGACATTGACCCAAGTAGCAGGTCGAGCTGGGCGTTCTTCACGCGGCGGCAAGGTCATTATGCAGACCTTTAACCCGGAGCATTATGCGCTTCAATTCGCGGCCGGGCATGATGTGGATGGCTTTTACTTGCGTGAATTGGATTACCGCCGTTCATTAGGATATCCCCCATTTGCAAGGTTGGTCCGCCTGGAATATCGCAGCGTTGATAATGTCAAAGCGGAAGAAGAAGCCAAGAAGATGGCGGCCAAGCTCAAGGCGAAGTTGGAGGCGGGTGGGTTTCGTCAAACGGAATTGATCGGTCCGGTCCCTTGTTTCTTTGCGAAAGAAAATGGAGAGTACCGCTGGCAGGTCGTCCTGCGTGGACCTGACCCGGCAGCAGTACTCAAAGACCTGCGCTTCAATGATTGGCGGGTCGAAGTGGACCCGATCAATATTTTGTAGTTATTCTTTTTGTTGGCGTTGCCTGCGGACTTCGGCGGCGCGTTCTTTCAAATCTTTGAAGAACTGGCTATCTACGATCTCTTTCACTTCTTTCGTGCGTTTTTCCTCGTCGATCTTAAGTTTCAGTTCTTCCACCTGATTCTCCAAGATCTCTTCGCGTTCTTCAACTTTATCCAACATGGTGTTGAATAACTCTGCCAGAGTCGAGAGTTCGTCATCCACTTTCTGAGGTTTGATGGCAATGGGCGTGTAATCCCCTTCCGCCACCCGGCGCGATGCGGCCTGTAACGTGCCAAGTTCAGACATGGCACGTTTTGTGATCGCCAATACCAAAGCTGTGACTACCACAAAGATACCCACAAAAATCACAAGTAAATATCTTGAAAGATTTTGTAACTGTTCTACGGTCCATCCAGCGTCGAGATAGACGGCAATACCGCCCACAAGTTTGCCGCTGGGAGTTACAAGCGGGGAAGTCGTTCCGTAATAATAAATACCGGTTTCCTCATCTATTTCAAGTTGTTCGTATGTATATGTACCTTGCAATCCAAATTGATGCTGTTCAAAATCGCCATCGATTTCTGTAAATGAATATCCCAATGGAGAACCATTTTCGGGGCTGGTCACATTCCACATGTCGATACCAAATGCCATTGTTGTTTCGTCAACAGGGTAATACGTATACACCCAAGCACGAGGATTGAACTGCTCCACAGAAGCGACACAAGCTTCCTGCTCCAGATAGAGCGGGTCATTCATTGCCGCCGAACGTCCCGTGGAGATTTCATCCAGAGCAGCATTGGACGTGAATGAATAAAGGACTTCTTCATCCAAACAACCTTCCACATAATCCAGGATCGAATCAACCTCTTCGTCCATGATATTGAAGATCGTCTCTCTGAGGTATGCCTGAGCGCCGAAATATCCCATGATGAACATCAAAACACCCAACGACAACAAAGGAATCAATAACTTGTAACGCAAACTCAAAAATGGCTTTGTTCCAGTTTTTGATACAGACATGAAATCTCCCAAAGACGGATAAATAAAAAAAGGCGCAGCACGACTTTACAAGTATACGTGCTGCGCCCGGGTATCTTACATTACGAAATCAATCCAACCGCAAAATTCAAGACACGCCAATACAGGTTGTATAACGGCTGGGGCCAATTGCTTTTGGGCAACGCAGGCGGGAAGGATGTCTTCGCGTTCGGCTCATCGAAGCGATTGTCCACGCCGGTCGTGTCCCACACAATATCAAAACCACCGCCAAGCATGTTCTTCACGAACGGATCAGCATCATAACCATTGTTCTCATAGATGTTATCGTGCGCAAAATTATGGTCGGGGTTCGGGTCTACATCGATCTCTTCTGCCGAAAAACCGATCGTCAAGTTAAAGACAGCCAAGCCCACGGTCTTATTGCCGCGGAAGGTATTGTCATACACTTCCACATGGTCTGCAGCAAGGATCAGCATACCCGTTCCCGGCGGGATGAGCGAAACCGCCGTACCGGGCTTGCCAAAGTTCTCTCCATTGTTATTCTCAGAGATGTTGTTATACACCTTGGTGTACATCGAAACCTTGGAAGGTAATTGCGGTAACAAGTCGATGAAAATACCGATGGTGTTATCGTGAGCGTGGTTGTTATACACTTCACCATTTACGGTATTTTCCAACTCAATACCGATCACATTGCCATAGGTCAATGTATCGCGGATGACCACATCTTTAGACTTGCCTGCATAGATCGCGGCATCGTTCATCAATGTACCTTCGATGCGTTCGATCAACACATCCGTACAGCGTACAGGATACACACCATACACACCCGTATTCTCGATGTACATATCATGCAAGTACACACCGGTCGAACCTTCCACCAACACACCATTGCTCGTAAAGTTCTTCACCTGGAAGTACGCCATCTCGAAATTATTCCCAGAGGCGATCACACCATCGGACCCGGTGCCATTGCCTTCGATGATGGGCCACTCCCCTTTCTCATTCGGAATGCCAAAGAACTTGACATCACTCACATCAATGATGACATGCTCTTCATAAATTCCATAAGGGACTTCAATGGTATCGCCGGGAAGTGCCTGATCGACGACTTCCTGGATCGTCTGACCGGGTTCGACTCTCAAAGTCACCGGCTCATGCGCAGACGTTGAACCTGCTTCACTTTCAGAAACATTCATCTCGCTGACAACTTCACGCGCAGGGTTATCCACCGCTTCGACCACCGGCAAACCCGAAGGCACAGAAGCAGGGATTTCCGGCAGGTTGCCTTCGTCTGTCAACGCATAAAGGAAGGCGACCAAGTCCGCTTTTTCCTGTTCGGTCAACTCAAAGCCAAGAACATGAATATCGACGTTCTCAACTCCAGCATCGCGACCGCCGCCTTTGGCATAAAAATCAACTACTTCTTCGAGAGTGTTGAATACGCCATTGTGCATGTAGGGTGCAGTGAGAGCAATATTGCGCAGAGTGGGCGCTTTGAAAGCACCATCCAAACTGGATTCTTCTATGGCTTTACGCCCGGCATCATGCTCTTGACCGGCAAGGTCGGGCACACCTGTCACCGAGAACGAGTCATCGCTGAAGGTTGGTGCGGCATGGCATTCGAAACAACGAGTCGCTGCCGAGCGGAAGAGCCCCAATCCGCGGCGTTGGGCGGGTGTTAGTGCGTTCACATCGCCTGTCGCGTAGCGGTCAAAGGGTGAGTTATTCGTTACCAAGGTGCGCTCAAATGCAGCAATGGCATTTTGAACGTTTTCAAATGTCACTGCATCGGCACTGCCAAAGGCTTTCTCGAACAAGTCCACATATTCGGGAATGGCTTTCAATTCAGCAACGATCTCTTCAGGAGAAGCACCCATTTCATCTGGATTGGTAATGGGTGTTTCCATTTGTTCTTCGAGTGTGGCAGCACGTCCATCCCAAAAGAAGTTGGTGTTGTATGCCACATTCCACAAGCTCATAGCACTGCGCTGCAATGGTTGTTGATCCGCACCAAAGGCTTGCGGTCTGCCATCGGCAAAGCCCAAGTCGGGGTGATGGCATGAGGCGCAGGACATGTCGTCGTTTTGAGACAGGACCGGGTCAAAGAAAAGGAGGCGACCCAATTCCACTTTTTCAGGCGTTGATGGGTTATTTGCTGTTTCATTGGTGGCGGGGAAGTCGCGCTGTAATCCGCTCCAGGCTGGTTCAACACTGCTGGAGCCTGCTCCCCACTTGTCTTCGGGCAATTCTACGGCAGGTGGAAGCGGCGCAAAGGCGGCGTAGGCTACTCCGATCAGCAGCAACACGCCCAAACCGGTAAAGATCCGTTTGATCCAAACTTTCATACATTCTCCTCTGTATTCAGTTTTATTTTTCAGCAGGGTTACCCCTACTTTCTTCACAAATTATTTCAAGGTCATCAAAAATGCAACCAGAGCATTCAACTCTTCGCTGGTCAACTCCTTGGCAAGGTTGGTGATCATCACGTTATTGAAGCCTTCCACCACATAATCACCGGGGCGTAGAACGGACATGGTAATGTATTCCTCAGCACTTTGTCCATTCACACGGGTTTCGGCACGGGTTGCGACCCCATAAAGAGATGGTCCAATAATGATCGTATCGGGCACAAGGGCATGACAAGTGGCACAACGAGCATTGAAAACTGCCTGTCCCTGCAAGATGAAGGGGTCGGGAGTCGGTGTAGGTATGGGTGTGGCAGCTGTGGAGCAGGCGGTAAGAATTAAAGCTGCTGCCAGCAAGATCAATGGGAATTTATTTGTCATAACTTGTCCTAAGTATGGAATTGCACGATTATACTTGCCTTGTCATCGGCAAGAATAGTCAGGATGGCAGGTTTGCTATAATGCAACTTGAATATTTTTTCACACAGGAGAGTGTCTTATGCAGAGTTTTTCACGCGGTTGGTCCTTCCTAAAACAAGCCTGGAGCATGGCGTTCAAAGATAAAGACTTGCTCAAACCATCCATTTATGCATTGATCGTAGGTGCCATTGTTTCAGTGATCGGGATCATTCCGATCGCAATCTCAGCATTCATGTTCGGAGATAGTCAATTTGGTAACATCATCCTCTACGCTATGGGAGCGGTGTTGGTCTTTGCACAATTTATCGTCTCGTATGTATTCTCTGGTATGACGGTTTATCTCATCTATGGTTATCTCTCAGAGGGTGATGGACGCATGGAAAAAGCATGGGAGATCGTCCGCCGTGACTTCTTTGATATTCTCACGCTGGCTGCGGCTTCCACCGTTGTCAACTTGATCAAAAGCGCGGCGCAACGAAACCGCAGAGGCGGCGTAGGCGCAAGCGTGGCTCGTTCCGCGGCTGGATTGTTGGAAACATTGTGGACGGAAGCTGCGGCGCTCGTCCTGCCTGCCATGATCATTGACGATTTGAATCTTAAAGACGGCATGCAGCGTATTTGGAAGATCACCAAGGAAAACCTCCTGCTGATCGGGGTCAGCACAGTAGGTGTGCGCTTCGTTACTGGACTGATCGGGTTTGTATTCGGTGCCATTGGTCTTATCCTCGCTTTTGCTATAGGCGGCGGTCTTGCTTTTGCTTCAGGTAGTAACCCCACAGTCTCGATCGTAGGGATTGTGATCGGCGCATTGATCTTCTTCACCTTTGTGATGGTCGCAAGTGTATTCAGCTCCTACACCAGCACTGCATATCACACCTGCCTCTACATTTGGGCACGTGAAGTGGAAAAAGCAACAGTGCAGGGAATGTCGCCTTCGTTGGTAAAAGCTCCGGCTCCGCTCGCAGCGGTTCTCGCATCCTAAATATTCGAAAAGAGACCCTAAAGGTTGAACATACCTTTAGGGTCTTTTGATAAAATAAGCCTATGAAACCCGAACCCCGCCGACAAGAAGCCATAACCTGGGAAGAAGTGGATAAACTGATGGACCACCTCATTCCTCAATTCCGCCGTGAGTTTACTGCGATGGTGATGATCACCCGTGGTGGCATTATTCCTGGTGGGATGCTTGCAGAAGCCATGGACATCACCCACATCCTTACCGCGGCTGTGGATTTTCCAGCGCAAGTGCAAAGTGAAAAATCCTCTGCGTTTATGGCTTGGCCTGAGTTCATTCAATTCCCTGCTGAAGATAAATTACGCGGACGTCCCACCCTGATCGTGGATGATGTTTGGGGATCAGGACGTACCATTACCGCCGTAAAGAATCGTGTTTCTGCCGCTGGTGGATTCCCTGAAACCTGTGTATTACATTTCAACCCATATCGTAATCTGTTCGGAAGTGTCCGCCCGGATTATTATGCCGCTGTTACAGATGCCTTCATTACCTATCCATGGGAAATCAACCGGGGACCTGATCAAGTGTTGCTCGGTGATGTTTAAGAAATGAAGACCGTCGAAACCACTTTGAGCCAAAAAATAGCTGCACTACGGGGAAATCAATACTTCGATGAACTTGCAGAACCGATCCTTAAAGACATTGCCGGGCATACTCGCCTTGCAGAATTCCAACGCGGGGACGTACTTTTTTGGGAAGGTGACTCCTGCGAAGGATTGTTCATCCTTCAACAGGGCAGCGCCAAGATCTTTCGCATCTCCCCCCAGGGAAGGCAATATATTGTCCGCATTTTGCAGGAAGGCGATACCTTTGCTGAAGTGCCCACATTCGATAAAGGACCTCACCCGGTCAATGTAGAAGCATTGGAAGTGTGCCAGGTATGGATCATTGACAAGAGTATTTTGCAGGAACTGGCAAAAAAGGATTTTTCATTTTCCCAAAAAGTACTGGCAAATTTCGGCAGGATGCTGCGTGGCATGGTACGCATGGTGAGTGAAATGGCGTTCTATCAGGTCACCCATCGTCTTGCCCGTCTCATTGATGCAGAACTGCCTCAGGATAAATCCCCGCATTGGACGCAGGAACAATTGGCGGCGCGGCTGGGAACCGTCCGCGAGGTGGTGGCGCGTTCGCTTAAGGAAATGGAACGCAGCGGCGCCATCAAAATGGAAGACCGTCGCATCCACATTGTGGACCGGGATATCTTCGACCAGTGGATCATGCCCAATTAAATGCAAACGGCGCAGCGTAAACGCTGCGCCGTTTTTTTATTCCAACACTTCAAAATTCGTAACCTGCAAAGACATCTCGTCATCTACGGCAAGTTTGATGCGGTCGATCCAAACTTCTGAAGGAAAACCATACTGAGGATCGTAAGTCACAGTGAGCTCTTCCGCTTCTGCCATTTCAGATTTGAGTTCAGCAAAGAGCAGGTCAATGGTCGCATACTCCAGGTAGTACTGATAGCTGGGATTGGACGCATCTAACAAGACACCTTCCACATTGGTGATCGAAACGACCTCTCCATCCTTAACTTCGATGGTCAGGGGCATATCTTGGGAGAATGGGCAGAAACAGCCGATCACAAGATCGTAACGATAATGTGATACACCTGCATCGGTCCACTGCTTGAGTTTCTGATCGTACTCGCTGGAAGTGGAACAAGCGGCAACAATAAGCGCCAAAACAACTAAAATTATTTTTTTCATGAATGTCTCCTTTTGTGGGTTAACGATATTTTCTCATGGATTGTTCCCCAAATAAAAACTCCCCGCCATTGCTGACGGGGAGTACTTTTGGTGGAGTTATTTGGTGGCTTCGTAGAATGTGCCGGTCTTTAGCAGTGACATGTCGTTCACAGATTGGGCAGCAAGCATCTGTGACTGGCGCGCCAGGTCTGTGGATTTGGCAAGCACTTCAAGCGCGTATTCGGGGTTGTGGAAACCGGTCGAATTTTCAGCGGAGATAAAGTCCCACATGAACTGAGCTTCGCGGTGCAGTTTCTTCGCTTCATCGAGCAAAGCCTGGTCGGCATTGCCAGCCGCAACTGCAGCCTTGATCGCGGTCATTGCATCGAGAATAGCATCTTCGGTGGCGATCTTGGTATTTGCAACCTGTTCCTGAATGCTGTTCACACGACCGATCACATATTCCGTGTCGGTATGGCACTGACCACAAGCTTCTTCAGGGTTCAAGAGCGGACTGTGCACATCGTGAGAAGAATACTTGGCTGCGCCATCACGGACGTAGGGCATGTGGCAGTCGGCGCAGGAGACACCCGCTTCATAGTGTGTGCTGCCCGCAGTGAAGAATTCATATTCAGGGTGTTGAGCCTTGAGCATGGGGCTTTCGGTTTCGGGATATGCCCAATCTTTGAAGCCAACTTCTTCGTAATAGGAGATGATCTCTTCGACCTTGGTACCGTTATCCCATGGGAAGGTCAAGTACTTGCCATCGCCCTTGAAGTAATACTCTACATGGCAGTTGGCGCAAACCAATGAGCGCATTTCCTGACGGGAATAGGTTTCCCAATCTTTGCCCTGTCGTTCGAGAGCTTCGATCAAGGCGGGGTTTGTAGCGATCAGGCGCATAGTCCCCGCTTCGTGGCAGTTCGAACAACCAATCGAATTGTTGATATTTGGCGTCATCTCATTGAAGGACATGGCATCATACGCTTCCATGCCCAATTCCTTCCACAAGCCTGGGTTATCGGAAGATTTACAGGAATAGCATGTGGCAGGGGTATGCTTCGGGTCTGAATCATCGAGGTTCAAACGCTTGGTCGCGCGGACATCTTCCAAGGCGTTGGCATGACCACGGTCATCGTTGTAATCCTTGCTGAATGGATACCCGGCGAATAGAAGCACCTGGCGCGGATCGCGTTCGAGCCATGAGAATTGTGAAGAACCAGCATAGGTCGTGTCAATATTGTTGGTCGCGGTCTTCATCAAAGAGTCGTATTGGTTGGGGTAATTGATCCCCCACTTGGCAGAATCGGGCTCCATTGCCGCGATCTCCACCAATGGTTGAATGGCACGTTCTTCAGCGGGCTGGTTCTGAATATAGACCATGACGCCGATCAACACAGCGGCGAGCACGACTACTAAACCAGCAAGAATTAGAGTAGTATAGTTTTTCATTTGCATTCTCCTTACTTGGTCGGATAAAGATTAGAGTCCTGATACGGAGCGCCCGTCGCACCACGTTCTCCATGAGCAACGCTACGATGACACTCCCAACAATAGCGATCCAACGGCTGTGCGCCTGCCAGCATGGCTTCCACAGTATCTTCGTGGCAATGGATGCAATTTTCCTGCACGATCTCTTTCGTTTTCTCTTCAGCACGGATGGCAACTGGAATATCACCAGTAACAAAGGCATAGGTATCCTTTGCTCCTTGCCGACCCTTCTCCATATAATAAGAAACGAAATTATCGTGGGGCAAATGGCAGTCCGTACACTTTGCCACTTGGGCATGTCCCCCATGAGCCCAGTTTTCATACTGCGAGTCCATCGAATGACAGTTTGCACAAGTCTCTGGCGCGCTTCCCCCGTATGCGGCGGCATCGGATACAAGCGCAAAATATCCGAGCGCCAGCACCGCAACCACAATGGCAATGATAGGAAGTTTAGACATAGATTAACCTCGCGTTAATGACTTGACCCAAATATACACAAAGTATCGAGATTTCATTGTGACTTATATCACAAAGATGAGAATTTCCTGAATTTGATATATGCAAACTTTATCAAATTAGTCTTATTTTTATAATTGACCTTTGTCACTCTCTTAAGATGACTTGCCCGGCTCGTTCTCAAAGACACCTGCCTCAACGCTACCAAACTCCCCCACCCTTTTAGTGATTCAAAACAAAATGCCCCGCCAACGAATTGACGGGGCAAGGGAGAATGCGCATGGCGATGCGCAAAATTCTTGAATCTTAGGGCATACCTTGCATACCATCCATACCCGAGCCGCCCATTTCCGCGGCATCTTGCACAGGGACGGTCAAGGTCACATCTTGGTATCCTTCAAAATGGAGAGTGAGCGTCACTTCATCCCCCACATTCAGGTCCTTGGTCAAACCAACGAACATGATGTGATAGCTGCCTGGCTTAAGTTCCAAAGCCTCACCCGCAGGAATTGCAACCGATTCCTGCTGCGCCATCTGCATTGTGCCATCTGCACCCATCGAGCTCAAGTGGATCTCAACCGCAGTTGCCACATCTGAAGAAACACCGATCAGTGCCACATCCTGGTCGGTGAAATTGGTCAGCATCATATAAGCAGCACTATTACCATCTTTTAATCCTGAGCGCATCCAATAGCCTTCGGCTTGCACTCCTTCCCCTTTGGGTCCACACGCGCTCAACAAAACCATCCCCGCCAAAATTAATCCAAAAAATCTCTTCATATTTCCTCACAAGTTTTTTTATTTTTGAGTCACGCATCCGAATGGGCGTGCATCATTCCATGTAAATAATGAACGGTATCGTTCATGCTGAGCAATTGACCGCC
>SXGT01420531.1_pt1 | contig 10178 bp, 13 predicted proteins | sample 3176221 | NCBI WGS metagenome assembly SXGT01 (sample SAMN11356862, study PRJNA531348) | freshwater metagenome | isolation source: freshwater sample F1-120 | place: China: Fuxian Lake, Yuxi | collected 2017-12-25
AAATGGGCCACGATCACGCCCACGAAGGCCGCGATCGACGCCTAGCGCGGCACGCTCTTCACGAAGCTCATCACGGAGCTCACCGTCGCCGCCCGGATGGGCGGCGGTGATCCTGCGGGCAATCCGCGCCTGCGCAGCGCGATCTCGGACGCCAAGAACCAGTCCATGCCCAGCGACACGATCAAGAGGGCCGTCCAGCGCGGCACCGGCGAGATCGAGGGCGCATCGTACGAGGAGGTGCTCTACGAGGGCACGGGCCCCGGGGGGACGCTCTTCCTGGTCGAGGGTATGACGGACAACCGTACCCGCACGGTCGCCGAGCTGCGGAAGATCTTCGAGCGCAACAACGGCGTGCTCGGAGGCGCGGGCTCCGCGGCCTGGGCCTTCGAGAAGAAGGGCCTCATCGTGCTCGACAAGGCCTCCGCAACCGAGGACCAGCTCATGGACCTCGCCGTCGGGGCAGGCGCCGACGACTACACGGACGTCGGCGAGGAGTGGCAGGTGACCGCCTCGATGGAGATGCTCGCCAAGGTGAGCGAGGCGCTCGAGGCCTCGGGCATCAAGCCCAAGAGCTCGAGCCCCGCCTTCCTACCCAAGACCAAGAAGGAGCTCACCGGCCGCGACGCGGAGGTCGCCCTGAACCTCGCCGAAGCGCTCGACGATCACGACGACGTGCAGAACGTCTTCGCGGACTTCGACGTCTCCGACGAGGAGATGGCGAAGCTCGCCTGAATGAAGGTCCTGGGCCTCGACCCCGGCACGCGCCATTTCGGCTGGGGCCTCGTGGAGCGGGTGGGCACCCGGATGAAGCACATCGCCCACGGCGTGATCTCCCCCAGGGAGAGCCTGTCGCTGGGAGAGCGCCTGGTCTTCATCGAGGAGGGGCTCTCGGCGGTGCTCGAGGAGCACGTCCCCGCCGCGGCGAGCATCGAGTCTCTCTTCTTCGCCAAGGATGCCCAGGCCGCGGCCAAGCTCGGTCATGCCAGGGGCGTGGGTCTGCTGGTCTGCGCCCGGGCGGGCCTGCCCATCTTCGAGTACCCGCCCGCCCGCGTTAAGCTCACCGTGGCGGGCGGTGGCCAGGCAGCCAAGGCGCAGGTCGCCAGGATGGTCAAAGTCATTCTCGGCCTGAGCGAGCTCCCTCCGGCCGACGCCGCAGATGCCCTCGCCGTCGCTCTCACACACATTCAGCGGCTCCCCGTCCTCGCGGCGACCGCTCGAGCCGTCGAGCGGGCCGCCCAGCCTGCCCGTCGCCCCGTTCCATCACCCGGCGTCGCCGGACGTCTAAAACCGGATGCGGACCGTCAAGGTCCACCGTAAGGTTCTTCTCCCGCCCTTCTTCGGAGGCCCCATGCGCCGCTTCGTCTTTGCCGCCCTCCTCGCCCTCTCGCTCCCCTTCACCGCCAACCACGCCGCCGCAGATCCGACCGCCCTCCCCGCGGACGCGGCCACCGCGACGATCAACCGCGCCCAGGCCTTCTACGACCAGACGCAGACCTACAAGGCCACCTTCCAGCAGGAATTCAACGTCAAGGCCTACAACACCAAGAAGACCTCGAACGGCACCGTAGTCTTCTCCAAGCCCGGCAAGATGGGCTGGACCTACGCGAACCCCGCCGGCAACCGGGTGGTATCGAACGGCACCACGCTCCGGGTCTACGAGGCCGCAAACAAGCAGATGTTCGAGCAACCGGTCAACACCTCGCAGTACCCGGCGGCGCTCTCCTTCCTCCTCGGCCGCGGCAAGCTCAGCGACGCGTTCAACTTCGAGGCCTTCGAGGGCGGGAGCATGAACTTCCAGGGCGGCACGGTGCTGGTCGGGACGCCGAAGACCCCGACGCCGGCCTACACCAAGGTCCTCTTCTATGTCGACAACGGCACCGCGCAGATCCGGCGAGTGCTCATCCTCGACGCCCAGGGCAACCGCAACAGCTTCGTCTTCTCGAACGTCGTCGTGAACACCCATATCGGGCCGACCGAGTTCGATTTCGCCCCTCCCACGGGGACGACCATCGTCCGTCCGTGACGAGATCCGGCACGGTGGGTTACAGGCGAGCCGCGGCGGGGTTATCCTCGCTCGGGTGAACCTCGCTCCCTGCCCAGCCTGCGGCGCCCCGCGTACCGTACCTGGCGTCTGCAATGGCTGCGGGGCCGTCGAGGGTGAAGGGCACCGCTGCCCGCACTGCCGGGGGCTCACCCGGGTCGAGCCCCACCCCACCCTCCGCTTCGTCTGCGCCGCGTGCGGAGGGCCCAAGCTCCAGATCGCCGTGGAGGATCCTTCCGCGCGCGAGGCGGTGAACAAGGCCCTCGTGCAGGCGAAGCCAAGGAGTCCGGCGCTGGTGGTCCTCTCGGTCTTCTTCACCGCGCTCGCCACGCTGTTCATGGTGCTGTCCACCATCACGCTGGCCAAGGTGGGGTTCATGGCGCTCTTCTGGCTCAACGCCGCGCTCGTCCTGTGGATGCGAAAGCGGAGCCGAGACGAGCACAAGGTGGCCCTCGACCGGGCGTACACGCTGGCCGCCAAGGCGCACGTACGGACCCACGGCGGAGGTACGGCCAGGGAGCTGGCCAAGCTCTTCGGGATGTCCGAGGGGGAGGCCGAGTCGGTGCTGGCCGGCCTCGCGGGAGAGGCACCGACGCGCATCGACGTCGATCCGAGCGGCGAGGTGCGCTACCGGATCAGCGGCGAGGACCAGAGCGAACTCGAGGAGTTCGACGAGCGCCTCGCCGAGGCCGAGAAGGCCAAGGCGTCAAGATGAGCTCTCCCAGGGAGCCGCCCCGAGGCGGGGCCCCCGCCCGCCGTGACCGCCGCTCTCTCTCCCACGTCGGCGGCGCGGTGAGCCGAGGAGGCGACGACGAGGCTGCCGGCGCCCTGGCCCACGCGCTCGACGTGGAGCCCGCGGGCGTGGACGAGGAGGAGCCCGAGCGAGCCGACGTGCACGGGTTCCACCCTTACCCGGCGCGGATGCACCCCACCACGGCATCGCGCCTGGTGGAGGCGTTCTCGGAGCCTGGCGCCGTGGTGCTCGACCCCTTCTGCGGATCGGGGACGGTGCTCGTGGAGGCCCAGGCCCTGGGACGCGCCGCGCGGGGTACGGACTTGAACCCCGTCGGGTTGCGCCTGGCCACCCTGAAGACGCGCGCCTACACGCCTGGGGATCTCGAGGCCCTCGTGACCGAGGCCAGGAGGCTCATGGCCCACGCCGACGCCAGGCGAAAGGCGAGGGCCGGCGCCTCCCGCCGCTACCCGCCCGAGGACGTCGCGCTCTTCGGGCCCCACGTGCTCCTCGAGCTCGACTCGCTCCGGAGCGGGCTCGACGCCATGGTGTCCCCCGCGCAGGGCGCTCGACACCGCGAGACTCTCTCGCTCGTGCTGTCCAGCCTCCTCGTGAAGCTGAGCAACCAGCGAGGGGACACATCGAGGCTCACCGAGACTCGCCGAATCGCGGCCGGGTACACGGCCAAGCTCTTCGTCCGGAAGACCGAGGAGCTGGCTCGCCGTCTCGCGGCCTTTGCCGCCCGTGTTTCCTCGCCAAGAGCGCCTGTGCGGGTCGCCCAGGACGACGCGACGCGCCTCACCTCCCTCCACGAGGCGTCCGTCGACGCGGTGATCACCTCGCCCCCTTACGTGGCCACCTACGACTACCTCGCTCACCACGAGCTGCGCATGCGCTGGTTAGGCCTCGACGCTCGCCCCCTCGAGCTGGGAGAGCTGGGAGCAAGGCGCCGCTACGACGCCTTGGGCGGAGCCGAGGCCGAGGAGGCCTGGGTCCTCGAGCTCACTCGCCTCTTCAAGGCGCTCGGGCGAGTGACCAGGCCAGGCGCGAAGGTGGTGCTCCTGATGGCCGACTCAGCCGTGGCCGGCCGCCCTCTCCGGGCCGACGCGCTGGTCGCCGAGGCCGCCGAGCGCGCGGGGACGCTGGTGCCCGAGGCCCGAGCCTCCCAGGAGCGCCCGCATTTTCACGGGCCCACGGCCAGGGCCTTCGCCAGGCAGCCGAGGGAAGAGCACGCTCTCTTGCTAAGGCGCGCACACGGGCTATAAGCGCGGCGCAAGATGCCGACTGTGGTCTTCGAGAAAAAGGGAAAATCGCTCCTCACCGTCTCCGCCCCGGGCGGCGGCTCCCTCCAGGACGTGTGCGACGATCACGCGGCCCCGGTGCCGTTTTCCTGCCGGAGCGCCTGCTGCGGCACCTGCCGGGTCGAGGTGCTCGAGGGCAGCGAGCGGCTCGAGGCGGCCGAGGACGAGGAGCTCGACGTCCTGGACGCGTTCGGCCAGGGTCCCCCCAAGCACCGCCTCGCCTGCTGCGCCAAGATGAAGGCCGGCGGCGGCACCCTCAGGGTCCAGGCCGTCGACGACTGAATGGCCCTCCGAGCAGTTCGTGCTAAGGGTACGAGCTATTGGGGTTTCCCCAAGGAGGAGCGACGCAATATGAAGCCGCACGTTCGTAGATTAGCTTGGGTTCTTTCGGGTCTCTCGGTGCTGGGCGTGACCTCGCTCCTCGCCGTCGCGTGCAGCACCACCAACGGCGACGATACGGGCGCCGGCGTCAATTCACCCGACGCCGCCAAGGCCGACGCCAAGGTGACACCCCCTGTTGGTGAGGGGGGTCCGCCACCTCCTCCTCCTCCTCCTGGCGATGGGGGTCCGCCTCCGGACGGCGGCGGACCGGCGCCCGACTGCGGCACGGCGCCCAGGCTAAGAGGCCCCGACGGCGGCCCTGGCGGCAGCCTCAGCTTCTTCTGCCCCTTCCAGGCGAGGGACGCAGGCGCCCCGGACAGCGCTCGCGCCCCCTCTTACTGCGCCGACGATCAGGCCTGCTGCGCTCCCAGCTTCCCCACCACGGGCGGCAACCCCAACCCGTCGTATTGCACTGGCGAGAGCACCGCCTGCCTCCCGGATCCCAACGGGGTGATCCGCTGGGAGTGCGCCGCCAAGGAGCACTGCGGCCCGACCCAGAAGTGCTGCATCCCTGGCACCGACGCAGGCCCGCCCACGGTGGACACCGAGAAGGTGGGAGGCAAGCTGTGCCCGCCCGCGTTCCAGCGCGGCTTCTACATCGGGGGCACCAAGTGCGAGGACACCGGCTGCGCCGCGGGCGAGCTCGAGGTCTGCTGGCGAGACGCGGACTGCTCCGGCGGCAAGAAGTGCGTGGCCTTCGTGACCAACACCCGGGACATGGGCGTCTGCAAGTGAGAGCCCGGTAGGCTCTCTCGCATCGGAGCGCGCCCCGTCTTCCCAGGGAGACGGGGCGTCCGCTTTTAGGGTGCGGGCGATCACGCGCGTTTGCGGCAGCCTTGGCCCATGCGGGCGGGTTCGCCTTTATTTGCCCGCCCGGCCGCTCTTGAACTCCTCGGCGAAATCCTTGATCACTTCCCGCATAAGCTGAAAATAAATGGTTTCTTCCTGGTTGGCCGACTGGCCACTCGTGGATATGGCCTCGACCTCACCCGATTTCACCATCGCGGTTCGTTCGTCGCTCTTCTTGCCGGAGGGCGAGTAGAGGCGCCACCCCGACCCGATCCGCTCGGCGGTGAAGGTCACCGAGTTGTCCTTGCTGGCGGCCTGCGCCTTGGCCAGGCGATAGAACCAGATGGTCTGCCCGGTATCGACCGCGATGGCGTTCACGTCCAGCATGGCGCCAAAGCGAACGTGCTCCAGGATCTTCTTCTCCTCGTCGCCGGCCATACGGCGCAGGGCCGCCACGTCGCGCTCGCGCAGCTCGGCCGGGCCCAGCATGGCGCCCTCCCTGTTGGCCTTGAAGAAGGCGCGCTCCCAGCGGGCGTCCTGGCCAGGCTGGAGCTTCACCTTCTCCAGCGAGTTCACCTGGAAGAGCACCTGGGCGCCCAGCTTCTGGGCCGCCGCCTTGGCCGAGAGGTTCTCTTGCCCGACCGCCACGTTCAGGTCGCGCCAGGAGGTGACCACATAGCCAACCCGGGTGAGGGCCCGCTCCAGCTCCGCCATCTCGACCCCGCAGCGGGTGGTGAGGATGGACGCGGTGTTGGAGGCGCTCCCGGTGGCCCCGGAGGCCGTCTGATTGAGGCAGGAGTCGGGCGCGCGCACGGCCACATTGGTAATTTTGGGGAGGCTGCCCGCGTACGCGGGGGTCCCGGTGACCTCGCGCGGCGCGTCGCGCTGGGACTCCACCAGACGCGACTGGACCTGAATCAGCGGGGAGCTGCAACCCTCGAGCAAGAGGAGAGAGGAGAGCAGGGCAGCAGCGCCGATCAGTGGCCTGAGCGTCTTTGACAAGAATTTCATCGACGTATCCTTTCGAGCTTTCACCGGATGATCCACGTGGCGCCGGGGGCGACCCGGATCTGGTCCTGGCGGCCCACGACGGCCCCGTCAGGTCCGACCGCTCCCAGGTCGATGCAGGGGTCGGACAGCGGCATGGTGCGAGAGCTGCCCCCTGCGATGACGAACACCTCCTCGTAGGCCGTGTCCGGGGCGCCGCAGGTCTTGCGGCGTATGGACAGCGAGGCCCCGTGCTGGTTGTCGATCCGCATCTCGTTGGCCGGCCTCACGATCCTTGGCTCCCGGCAACCCACGCCCCCGGGGCCCATCACCCCGACGAGCAGCCCGAAGCCGGCGAGTGCCCCCGCAAGGCGCCTTCGCCCGGCGACCCCTTCACGGTACGTCACAACAGGTAGAGTCGGAGAATATCGCATACGCATATCAGGCAACGGTTCGTGCATTCGGGGCGACTAGCTCAACCGATTCTGCGGAGACTATGCGAGTCAAATCAGGCTGGCAAGTGGCTCGGCGCCAGGCTCGCCTTCCTGAAAGGAGCGCTCGAGAAGGGCGCTCGGAAGAGCGCCAGCAGCAGCAACCCCACCTCGCCCACCCCGCCCAGGTGGACGATCGCCATCCCCGGCGCGCCCAGGTCGAGCACGGCAGGCGCCATGGCCTCGACGCTGAAGGCAGCCGCCGAGCGCGCGGCCGAGAGGTGAACGCGAGCGGGTCCACCCTCGCGGGTTTCGGTCCACCTACGACATGTGATTTCATTACCCATTTCAGGGATATCGGCCTGGCATCGTCCTCGCAATGTGGTTGTTCGCCCCGCGAGACCTCGCGGTGACGACGCTTCATCCCCAAACCCGCCCATCCTCGAGGAGGACCCCATGTCCCTGTCCCGCCCTGCGCTCGTCTCTTCTGCCCTCATCCTCTCGCTTGCCGTGCTCCCCGCGTGCACCGCCAAGACCGGGACCGCCGACGAGGAGAACCTGGGAACCTCCGAGGAGCTCTTGACCGCCGACGACAGCGAGGCCGCCGCGCCGGACGACTCGAGCGAGGCGGAGGAGGAGGCCACCTCCGGCGGCGCCGACCTCTCCGAGGCCGCGGCCGGGATCGATCCGTCCGTGAGCGAGTCGGACCAGATCGCCAAGGTCAAACTCAACGCCGGGAGGTTCTTCCAGCCCGCGGGCTGCATCGCCAGCACGGTCACCGGCAACGTGGTCACTCACGTGTTCACCGGCTGCACGGGCCCCGGGGGGCGCACCTACGACGGCACGGTCGTGGCCACGTGGTCGCGCGCGGACGGCGTGATCTCGGTGCAGCGCGTGGCCAGGGGCTTCAGGATCGACGGCGCGACGGTCGATAGGAGGGTCAACGTGAGCTACTCCAGGGAAGACGGTGTATTCAAGCGAGTACGCACGGTGGACATGAGCGGGACGACCGGGAAGGGCAAGGCCCTCTCGCGCCAGGCGAGTTGGACGATGACCTGGGACCCATCCACCAAGTGCGTCACCCGCGACGGCAGCTCGGTCACCAGGATCGGCGGCCGCGAGCACTCGACGTCGGTCGTCGGCTACAAACGGTGCGGCGTCGGTTATTTCGGTTGCCCCGACGCGGGCAAGATCACACTCAATCGCAAGGCCGGCAAGGGCTCGGACAAGGACATCACGATCGTGATCGAGTTCGTGGGCGGGCAGAGGATGTCGGTCGAGGTCCCTGGTGGCAAGAAGATCGAGCGGACGATGGCCTGCCGCGACGTTAACGTGAAATAGGCGCCGCCCCGCGGAGCTCTACGTCCCCACGGGCTACTCGGACGACAGGCCCGCTCCGCGGCTGATCCTCCTCCACGGCTACTCGGCCAGCGGCGCGCTGGAGGAGCTCTATCTGGGGCTCCGCGCCCACGCCGAGTCCCGTGGATTTCTGTATGTGTATCCCGACGGTACGGTGAACAGGAAAGGCGACCACTTCTGGAACGCGACCGATGCCTGCTGTGACATGGACCGCTCGGCCGTGGACGACTCGGGCTATATCAAGGCTCTGATCGACGAGATCGGATCTCGCTATAGGGTCGACCCCAAGCGGGTATTTCTGGTTGGCCACTCCAATGGTGGCTACATGTCGTACCGCATGGCGTGCGACCACGCCGATCGCATCGCTGCGCTGGTGAGCATCGCCGGGGCCACATGGCAGGACTCGGCCCGGTGCAAGCCCCAGGCGCCCGTGTCGGTGCTCCAGGTGCACGGTACCGCCGACGCGGAGGTGCCCTACGAGGGGGGCCCGGGCTTCCCCGGCGCCAGGGAAACGGTGGCCCGCTGGGCCGCCCTCGACGGCTGCTCTCCCGAGATCGACAGGTCCTCGCCCCCGCTCGATATCGACGACGTCCTGCCCGGCGCGGAGACCACGATATCGCACGGGGCCTCACCCCACCGCCGCGCGCCTCATGACCCGCGAGCCCCGGGGAGAGGGGGTCGATGAGAGGGATCCGTCCACGGGCGGGAGTGTCTCTTGCTCGTCGATGACGACGGGCCCCGTGAACATGGCCCTTCCCGCGGACCGGACGTCCTTGAAGCTGACGCCGAGAGCTGGACGCTTGACGAGTAAAAGATCCTGGTTCATAGTAAACGGATGAGCAGGCAATCCGTGTCCGAGTTCGTGCGCGCTGCGGTCCTCGAGAAGGCGGAGCGTGAGCTCGCCCGGCTCGATCAGCGTCTCGGGGCGCTCAACACCGTGGCCAACGCGCAGAACACGCTCAACGCCCTGGCCGAGGGCCTCGCCCGCGCCACGGCGCCCGTGGCCGCGATCGCCCACGACGCCTCGGCCATCACCCGCTTCAAGAAGCTCCGGCGAGCGGTGGAGGACGCCCAGGCCCTGGCCAGCGAGCTCGCCATCCAGCTCGAGGTCAACGAGGGCCTCAGCGAGGCGCACAGCGAGCGAGCGGGCATCGTGGTCGAGCTCGAGAATATGGGGATCTCCGAAACCTCGGGCGCGAGCTCCTCGCGCTCGGAAGCAGCCGAGTAGCCCTCACCGGCAAGGTTCCCCGTACCCGACCCGTCGTCCTTCGGGTACGTCGGCGTGGGGAGCACTCCGGGTCCTTCACCTTGTCGTCGAGAACGATCTTCTCTTTGGCGTCGGCCTTGATCCGTGTGTCGGTCTCGAGATCGCAGAGGGCCACTCCGCGGACCGCGCCCACGCCAGCGAGCCAACGTCCGTCCGGCGAGCCCACGACCTGCCGGCCGTGGGCGTCCGGGCCTTCGAGGTTCTTGAGCTGTCGATCCGCGCGCCCTCCCCGAACTCACCGACGCACTTGCCATCCTTGGTCATGAAGAGGCGAATGCAGGGCTTGCCCATTTCGATCGCGACCGCCAGATACTTCCCGTCTCTCGTTCAGGCAGTGGACGAACCTGGTCTGCGGCGGCGGCGCAGGCACCGCAAAGACGGTCGCCACGACGGGGTGCATTCAGGACGTTCCTCCCACGCTCTATGCCCGTATCACGGACTTCAGCGGCTGCGAGTAGCTAATTTGCCGGATGTCACGCCGTTACTTAATTTCGGACGCGCAGGGAGCCGGTGGTCACCGTCGACACGGGGATCCTCTCGGCCTTGGCGACGGCGAAGATGCGGGTGAGCGCGTCCTGGATCCTGGGCAGATACTCCTCCGCGGTCTCCTGGTGGAAGCCGATGCTCACCACCTGGGGCCTGGACTTGTTCTGGAGGTAGCGGGCCTTGGCCTGCTGGAAGACGTCGACCATCTCGTCGGAGGTCATGTAGTCGGCGAGGGCTCCGTTGTCGGGGACCTCGTTCAGGGTCCCGGCGGGCGTGGGGATCCTGTAGGGCTGCGAGGCCGCGGTGGTGCCACGCCACAGGTCACCGAGCCAGTCCAGGACGGGAAGGCCACGGAGCTCACCGGCCAGGTAGGGCTGGGGCACCGCCGAGCTGTCCCAGGTGA
>SXGT01785289.1_pt1 | contig 10178 bp, 9 predicted proteins | sample 3176221 | NCBI WGS metagenome assembly SXGT01 (sample SAMN11356862, study PRJNA531348) | freshwater metagenome | isolation source: freshwater sample F1-120 | place: China: Fuxian Lake, Yuxi | collected 2017-12-25
CCCCTCACCCCCTCACACTTTCACCCCCTCGCCCCTGTTCCCTTCCCCGGAGAACTCCCATGCGTTTACTGCCGCTGTTCGCTCTGGCCCCGTTGTTCGCACTCGCGCCGCCCGCGCGGGCCGCGGAGAAGGACGCGCTCGTTTACGAGATGCGCACCTACACCGCGGCGAAGGGCAAGATGGACGCCCTTCACGCCCGGTTCAAGACCCACACGCGCACGCTGGTCGACAAGCACGGCATCACCAACGTCGCGTACTTCACCCCGGAAGCGGACAAGGAGAGCAAGCTGATCTTCTTCCTCTCGTACCCCAACAAGGACGCGCGCGAGAAGTCGTGGAAGGCGTTCCTCAACGACGCCGACTGGAAGAAGGCGTACGCCGACAGCGAGAAGGACGGGAAACTGGTCGATAAGGTGGAGACGCGGTTCCTCACCACCACCGAGTACTCGCCCGTGTTCAAGGTCGGGGAGGCGAACACGAAGCGCGTGTTCGAGCTGCGTACCTACGTCGCCACGAAGGGCAATCTGGGCCACCTCAACGACCGGTTCAAGGACCACACGATCAAGCTGTTCGAGAAGTACGGCATGACGAACGTGGTGTACTGGAACGTACTCAAGGGCACTCAGGACGACGACAAACTGCTGGTGTACCTGCTGGCCCACAAGAGCAAGGACGAAGCCGCCAAGTCGTTCGACGCGTTCCGCAAAGACCCGGACTGGCTCGCGGCGCGGAAGGCGAGCGAGGTGAAGGGTGGCGGCAGCCTGACCGAAGCGAAGGGCGGGGTCGTGTCCGAGTTCCTGGTGCCCACCGCCTACTCGCCGCTGAAGTAGGGCGCGCGTCGCGCCAGTAGTCCCGGCCCTCTCCGACTTCTGGGAGAGGGTTGGGAAGCGGGTTCATCTCTGGTATCGTGGGGAGCGTTCCGCACCTCTTCCCCAGGTATCACCAATGTCCAACGTCAATCGTCGCGCGTTCCTCGCGTCCGCTGCTGTCGCCACGGCCGCCGCGTCGCGCCTGTCCGGTGCCGACGGCGACCGGCTCCGGGTCGGGTTCATCGGGGTCGGCAACCGCGGCACGGCGCTCCTGCGCAACTTCCTCGACGCCAAGCTCGGCGACGTGGTCGCGGTGTGCGACATCAAGCCCGAACACGCGAAGCGGGCCGCCACGCTCATCACCGGCACCGGGCAGAAGGAGCCGGCCCAGCACGCGGACTGGAAGAAGCTGCTCGAAGACAAGAACGTGCAGGCGGTCGTTTCCGCGCTGCCGTGCGACCTGCACGCCGCCTGCTACCTGGACGTGATCGCCGCGGGCAAAGACCTGTACGGCGAGAAGCCCATGTGCCTCACGCCGGCCGACTGCGAGAAGGTGGTGAAGGCCGCGAACGCGAGCAAGCAGATCGTGCAGATCGGGTTCCAGCGCCGCGCCGACCCGCGGTTCATCGAGCCGATGCAACTGATCCACAAGGGCGAACTCGGCGAGCTGATCGAGGGCCGCATCCTGTGGTCGAACTCGTGGGGTCCGTACGGCGACTGGTTCGGCAAGAAGGCCCAGAGCGGCGACTGGATGGTGGAGCAAGCCTGCCACAACTGGGACGTCATCAACTGGGCGTGCCGCGGGCTGCCGGTGCGGGCAATGGGCATGGGCCGCGCCGGGCTGTTCAAGGCGTACCAGCCGGACCGCGACGTGACCGACTACTACTCGGCCGTGGTCGAGTACGAGAACGGGTGCCTCGTCAACATCCTGCACTCGTGGGTCGCGTCCGGGCAGAACGGCAAGTTCACGAAGGAGTTCAACGACGAGTACACGCGGCTCAACGGCGTGAAAGCCGGCATCGACTTCAACAGCGGCGTGATCGCGTACCGCAAGGAGCTGAACGTGCCGGACAAGGTGGCGCACAGCGCGAAGGGCGCGATCAACAACACCAAGCTCGGCCTCGAAGCGTTCGCGGCGAGCGTGCGCGACCGCAAGGCCCCGGTCGCGACCGTCGAACACGGCCGCGACGCGGTGCTGACCTGCCTGCTGGTGCGCGAGGCCGTCTACCAGAAGAAGCCCATCACCATGAAGGAACTGCGGGGTTAGAGCAGTTTCGGGAGACTCGCAGCCCGGCGAGCCGCTCCCGTGCCAGTAGTTTCAAGGGAGTTGGAAGCGACACATGGGAGTTCCTAAGTTCAAGGTTCTCAAGCACTTGAACCGGAGCTCCCCGTGCGGCACAGGCACTCCATCATCACACCGGCTGTGGTCCACTGTTTGGCCCGTTCGGCTCTGGAGCGGACGTTGGGGTTCCGACACTACAAGCAGTCCGTCACGCTCAACCAACTCCTCGACTTGATTCTGTTGGTCGCGGCGACCGCGCGAACGCTCTTCGCCGTCGCCACCCGGTACTTCCGGTTCTCGCACGAGACCGCGCGGCAAGCCCTGCATGACAACCGGCCGCAACTAGACGTGCTGACCTCACGGCTGGTCGATGCGCTGCACGCGGTTGCGGCCTTCACCCGACGTGATCGACTCCGACGGTGGACCGCGGCCATCGACCTGCACTACGTCCCGTACTACGGCGCGCGGGCGGCGGCTGATGTGGCAGTCGTAGCGCTTGCGGCCGAACTGGTAGGCCGCGCCGAAGTCGCGGTCCGGTTCCCACGCGACCCCGGCTTCGCGCGCCGCCGCAATGCGGAACATCGGCGCGCCCGCGCCCGCGCGCACCTCGACGCGCGGAAGCGGCTGCTCGTTCAGATCGAGCAGCGTGATTCGGATATCGCCGCGCCCGCGGTTCGCGAGGTGCCACTGAACGTGGATGCCCTCCTCCACGCCCAACTCGCCGCGCGCCGGGTCGCCGCTGATCCACGCGACCGTAGCGCCGGTCGGGGCGCTCGTTTCGAGGTGATGCACCACCGCCCACAGCATCCGCGCGCGAGCCGCGGCCTTTTCCTGCTTGTGAACGGTCGCGATCAGCACGGCGGTCAGGCCGACGAACAGCAGCACGAACGCGGACGTGCGGCCCAGGCAGCGCGGCGCGCGAAGCAGCGCGGCCAGCAGCACCGCGAACAGAACGTCCAGCCCCCACGCCGCGGGCATCGCGTAGCGGCCGGAGAAGCCGGCCATCGGCAGGTACACCGCGGCCCCGGCCCCGGCCAGCACAGCGCCGCACGCGAGCGCGGCCCGGAACTCGCGCAACTCGCCCCGCGCGCGAACCACAACGATCAGCGCGGCAACAACGCCCGCTCCGAGGAAGTCGAGGCCCATCCCGCCCTTCAGCCCCTTCAACACGACAACCGTTTGCGCCAGCGACGGCGCGGTCGGTTCGTACTGGCCGGGGTGCCAGTTCAGCTTGAAGTAGACGAAGTGCGCGACCGGCAACGTGAGCGTGAGGGCGAGCGCCGCGGCGCGGGCCGCGTTCCGGCGCAGCGCGTCGCGCGGGCTCAGGTCATCGGCCCAGATGCGGAGCAGCACCTGCGCGGGCACGAGCGCGGCGAACGTGTTCTTGCAGCCGAGCGCGACCAGAACCGCGAGCGCCCCGGTCACGTCCCACCACAAGGGGTGCGCGGATCGCGCGGCGCGCCGCGCGGCGATCAGCCCGAACAGCGCGTACGGCATCGCCCCGCCCTCCGAGAGGGTGAGACTGGTCCAGATTTCGCTGCGGTAGGGGTTCCACATCGCGGCGGCCGTGGCGAACAGGGCCGCGGGCGCGGGCACGCGCAGCTCACGCATGAGCCAGAGCAACATGCCGGCCGCGAGGGCGCACAACGCGAGCCGGTACGCGCGCCACACGAGGGGGTCCGCACCGAACAGGTTTGCCTGCGCGTGCCAGTGCATCCACAGCGTCGGGCGGAACGGGCCGAGGTGGTCCACGTTCGCGGCGACGTTCGCCCACCACAATTGGGCGTGACCTTCGGCGCTGGTTCCCGCGGGCGCGGGGTACACAAGGTTGCCGTCGTCGATGAAGTCGAACGGCGCGACCAGGGTGCGCGCGAACCCGAGGGCGACCACGACGGCACCGAGGGGGATCCACCAGGGGAAGCGGGCGCGCGGGTCGGGCATCGGGATCGCTCACGGCGTCAGGGGAACGTCAGGAGCCATCATCGGTTCGCCGCACATTCCACTGAAGAAGCGGTTCGTTGATTGCGGGCCTCCGGACGGGCCGTACCCCGGCACCGCGGTAAGTGGGTTCGCTCGCGCCGCGTGCGCGGGGGCGCACAGGGTAAAAAAGTTCCGGGCGCGCTTTCAAGTTGAAGTCGGAGCGGGCGGTGGACGAACCCCCGCCGGTTCCGCACCATGACCGGGACACGCGCGACTCCCACACTGAGGCGACCCATGCAGCGAACTCTCATTCTCCTGAAGCCGGACGCGGTGCAGCGGCGGCTGGTCGGCGACATCATCGGCCGGTTCGAGCGCAAGGGGCTTCGGCTCGTGGGGCTAAAGCTGGTCAGCGCCTCGCGCGAGCTGGCCGAGAGCCACTACGCGGTTCACAAGGGCAAGCCGTTCTACGAGAGCCTGCTGTCGTTCCTGACCAGCGGGCCGACGGTCGCGCTCGTGTGGGAGGGGCGCGAGGCGGTTACGGTGGGCCGCAACCTGATGGGCGTGACCGACGGCGCGAAGGCCCCGCCGGGCACGGTCCGCGGCGACTTCGCCATCAGCGTCCAGAACAACCTCGTCCACGGCAGCGACAGCGCCGAGAACGCGGCGCTGGAAATCGCGCTGTGGTTCAAGAACGAAGAGCTGGTCACGTTCACCGCGACCGATGCGAACTGGATCGGTTGACCCGCGCTCGTGCGGCCCGGCCCACGGCCGGGCCGCTACACGCCCAGTGTCCACAGCAGGTCGATCAGCAGCAGCAGCGTTTCGGCCGCCAACAGCACGATGATGACCCACTCCAGCGTCTTCTGCTGGCGGGACGCGGTGAAGTCGCTGATGAGCTGACTGGTCATCTCGTACACGCGGTCGAACACGTCGAGTTGGGCCGCGAGCGCTTCGTGCCGGTTCTCGATGTGGGCGCGCTCGCGCAGCCGGTCGATCAGTTGGTTCGCGAGCGGCGGCAGGTGCGGGCGCGGCTGGTACAGGTACGGTACGATGCGCGCGAGCCGCACCCGGCGGTCGAGCGCCTGCGCGGCGCGCGCGGTCACGTCCTCGAATCGGTCGGGATCGTGAGTCGTAACCGTGCGCGAGAGGGCGCTGTCGGCGTCGAGCAGCGGCCACGCGGCGGCCGTTTCCGCTTCGAGCGCCCGCAACTGCGCTTCGAAGTAGCAGAACTCGACGAGCGCGCGGAGGAACGGCTCGGTCCGGTCCGCCGGGGCCAGGATCGCGGCCCGCGCCGGCGTCCACACCACTTGCGCGCCGTGAACGGTCACGACCGTCGGCGTCGCGCTCGACCCGTCCGCGACCCACTGCGCCGGCCCCGCGCTCAGCATCGGATCGTCGCCGGCGCTGCCGGGCGCGGTCAGAACGTCGATGCCGTCGCCGGGTTCCGGCGCGGTGCCCGGCGCGCGGCACACGGCCCGGCGCGGCGCGGGGTCGACGAACTCCGCGAGCACCTCGTCACCCGCGCCCGCTTCTGTCACGAACCGGACGCGGCGCACCGTGCCCGCAACCGAAGGTGTGTCGCCGTGCGTTCCGGTGGGCGTCATCGCGCGTCGGCCCGCCTTTCGGTGTCAGGGTGTATTCAGGAACGGTGTCGCGTCTCTCTATATACAAGCCGCTGACGCCAGAGAGCGAGCAACCGGCCCCGCTCCCTTGCGTCAGCAGCGCAAAGCGATGTGGTGGCCCCGCGCCACGCTACCGCAGCTTCATCTGCTTGAGCAGGTCGTCGGTCCACGTCTTGTACTCGGAAGTGAACGGCACGTCGGGGTGCGGCCCGCCCGTGTAGTCGATCTGGCTCGCGAAGGTGCCCAAGTCGTAGGCGCGGGCGAGCGCCGCTTGCAAGTCGAGCAGCGCGTCGCGGTCGTCGGCCGCCAGCGGCAGCTTGAACTTCGGCAGCCGCTTCTGAAGCGTGGCCGTGTAAATCTCGTAGCGGTCGGGGGCGTTGCTGCGCGTCACGGTCACGGCGTAGTCGTACTCCGGCAGCCCGTCGCGCGAGTACGTCAGCGTCGGCTTACCCTGCATCACGAGGTCGATCTCGACGATGCCGGCCTTCTGCGCCACCGCGACCTGTCGCGCGTCGAGGTACGCCTGCCGCCCGGCCGTGGTGGTCTTGTTCGCGGGGCTGACGACTTCGAGCAGTGTGACCAGCTTGCCGTCGGTGCGGTTGCGGATCTCGATGAACTCTTCGGAGAACTGCTCGCGGATGATGGACGTGAACAGCGGCGTCTCGGACACGTAGCTGCGTGTGCCGACGCGGGCGCGGTAGCGGTCCACGAGTCCGGGGAGCAGAATCTGGTACAGGCACGCGAGCAACTGGTGCTGGAACGCGGGCCACAGCTTGGGGGTTTCGAGGTACGGGTCCATACCGGGGAACGGGCTGGGCATGGGACGGGGTCTCCGTGGCGGCACCGGTTCCGCGTCCGGGTCCGTTCGCGACCCGGCCGGCTCGACAGCGCCTGTGTGGTGCGTGCGTCCGCATTGTAGCGGATGCGCGGCCGCCGCGCGAAGGGGCGAAGTGCGGACCGCACCTAAGGTGTTGACATCAGGAGGAATGAATCTTCCCGCGCCAGTCGAAAGAGGTGACGTGACTTATCGTCCATAGACTCATCGTCCATATCGGCTTACCGTCTGGAAATGCCCCGCAACCCTGATGTCGCAGCCCGGTTCGGCGAGCGCGTTCGCGCTCTGCGACTCGCGCGCGAACTCTCGCAAGAAGCGTTCGCTGCCGCGTGCGAGTTGGACCGCACCTACATCAGCGGCATCGAGCGCGGCAAGCGGAACGTCTCTCTGCGCAACATCGAGGCCATCGCGCAGGCATTCGGCATCTCCCTGTCGGAACTGATGAAGGGGCTGTGAAGCCTACTTGAGGAGCGCCGATGCCGCCCGAACCCACATCCGCTTCGCAGAAACGGTTGCCGAAGCGCACAATCATCGAATCTATTTTTCGGGAGCTATGGGACGATCAGGCGCAGCAACTCCGGGAATCGGTCGTGACCCTGACGATGGTGAGCAACGCGATCGCGGCGTACAACCTCAGCAACGTCGGATCAAAACCAGTCAGCGACCGAAATGTGGCGAACTTCTTCAAGGACTTCATTCGGAACAAGAATAGAGCCAACAAGAATTGGCCGGAGTTGCTAAAGAGCAAGCGGTTCTACGCGAAGCAGTACACCGGGGACGGGGGCTGTTTTCAGTTCGTTCGGTACAAGGATGGGCAGACGGAACCGTTCGAGTTCCGAACGTTCGATTACAACGCTCAGATCGCTGAAGAGACCCACAAGATCGAAAGCATCAGCTTGCCGTTTGCCTCGAAGAAACTGGTGCGGAAGGACGAGTCTTGGCTGATGCAGGTATTGGTGCGCCTCCGGGTGATTGAAACGCATCTCGCACTTTGCTCAACGCTGGAGATCACCCAACTCGATCTTCTACAGATGTCTCTGAAGCAGAAGGGAGCCGAAATCGACGGGCTGTTCTTGGCGATGCAAGGGCTGCCACCATCGACGCGAGAACTGCTCGTAACGTGCGAGGCGAAGATGGACCGTGATGACATTCTGGAAGACCAAATCATAAGTCAGGTGCAGGCAATTGCACGGATGAACGGCGTAACGCAAGCCAAGATCGTCCCGATGGCTGCGAAACTGGTGGGGGATTCGGAGGTTTATGTCGTCGAATTTCAACCGGTGGACAAAGAGAAGGCAGACGAACTCACGAGCCTCACGGAGGCGAGCAAGAAGGTGTACAAACTGACGCCGGAGATTCCGGGACTGAAGCTGAAAAAGAAGAGCTTGAAGCTGCCGAAGCAAAAGAGTTGATCCCGTTCACCGGTTCTGCAGCACTACGACCTCTTCGCGAATGGTCACCTTCGATGCGGTGGCCCAGCGCTCGCGCCACAGGTCGATCTTCTCCACCTTGAAGCCGATTTCGTCGGCGAGTTCCGCGAGCAGTTCGCCGGTCCTGATGTGAACCATCAGGAACGACATCTGATCGCCCACCACGTACGCGCACCGCGCGCCGCGATTCAACAGCGGCTTCAGCGTCAGCAGGTGGCGGTACATGCCACCGAAGTAGTGCCGCGTCACCTTCGCGTACATCCGCTCCCAGCCTGACGTTTTGCCGAGGTCGAGGCGGCGCTGTTCGATCTCGTCGGCCACCTTCTGAACGCTCGCGAACTTCGTCACGAACAGGTCGTCCTCGTCACCCTGATACATGTTCTGGCTGTTGCTGCGAAGCAACCGTTTCTTCAGGCGCTTCAGGTCCGCACCGTCCTGGATGCAGTTCGTAATCAGGTTCTCGATGCGCGTGATCCGCCCGTAGTTCTTCTCGTTCGGGTACGGGGGCGAAGTGATGACGGCATCGATCTTCAACTTCCCCAGTGAGGTCAGGTCGCGCGAGTCACAGTGATGCACGCGGGACGGGCCATAGGGCCGCGTCTGCACGTCCCGGAGGTCCGTCAGCATCATCTCGACTTGGTCGGTGAAGCACGCCCAAACGTCCTCGTCCGCTTTCGCCTTCTTCCGGTATATCTCCGGGCCGAATCCCACATTCGACGACGGGATCGCGGCGCTGCCGAGAGCGAACCGGAAAAAGTCCGCAACAGGACCGGGCGGAAGGGCCAAAACGTGTTGCTGAATGACAAGTAACTTCTGCAACGGCCGTGGAGAGATGTAGCCCTTGCCGAGCAACTTCTCTTGCGCGGCCGGGAGCGCGAGCGCGCACGCGACCGGTCGCGCCGCGTTCCGGTGCGTCTCAAAGAGCGAACCGCCCGCGCTGAAGAAGCCGTATCTCGCGAAGTCGCTCGCGATCTTCTCAAGTAGTTCTTCTGCGGCGGTCTCAAGAGTCGCAATGGGGGTGTCCCATGTCGTCTTGACCGTAGATGCGAGGTGGCAGAAATCGAGCGCTTCCATTCCGACCGCGTGACACCCCCGGCGCTTGGCTTCCACGAGCGTGGTGCCCGTGCCGCTGAACGGATCGAAGACGACGCACTTGGGGCCTTCGCAGCCGAACTCTTCCAAGTATTGCGATACGAGGTGTGGCGGGTACGCGAGAACGAATCGCCACCAACGGTGAACGGGAGCGTCCAGTTCCTGAAGCTCGTTCTTGACGTTACCCTTCAAGATTTCACTGAAAGGCGAGGTCGCAGGCTTTGGCACGTCGCACGCTCCGTGTGGACAACCGAGGGATAACTAACGGTAGCCGATGAGTCACGGAGTAGCAACCTTCGTAGCGCTTCGTAGCGCTACGGGTGCTCCCACACGAGCGTCACTCTTGGCACGGGGCCGGGGGTGCGGAGGCGGATGTGGCCGATCGGGTCGGCGGTGTCCTTGATCGTTTCCAGTTGCACGTAGCTGGGGTACACCCGCAGCCCCTCGAAGGCGTGCAGGCTCAGGTCGATGTTGCCCTCCGCGTTGGGGGCTACGTCGGTCAGCACGATCCGCTTCGCGTCCGCGGAGACCCAGGTCGCGGTGCCGCTGAGTACGAACGAGTGCGGCCGGTCGATGGCGAACAGCGTCACCGGCTTGCCGCCCTCGGTCAGCCGCGCGACCGCCTTCGCCACGGGGTAGCGCGCCCAGCGCTCCGCGGTGTCCCCGCCGCGACACACCACCCAGCCCACGTTGTACCACCGGCAGTACGCGGTCAGCTCCGCGTCGGTCCAGTCCGCCAGCGGGCGGCCGTTGAGCCGCGCGTCGGTCAGCGAGCAGTAGCCGTGTTCGATCTCCGCGTCCACGTCCAGCCCGCCCATGAACACGCGGTTCGTGTAGAGCGGCAGCAGCGCCGACCAGTTGCCGTCGAGGCGCGACTCCGCGTCGTCCCAGAGGATGCGAGCGTCGGTCGTGGTGTGGCGCTCGATGGCCGCGAGCAGTTGCTGCTGGTCGGGCGAGAAGCCGATGACGAGCGGTTCGGCGCGGACCCGCAGCCCGCGCGCGAGCGGCTCGCCCGGCCCGTCGGCCCAGCCGACGAGGAGCAACCCGACCGCGGCGACCACGGAGCCGAGTGCGGCGAGGCGGAACCGGGCCAGCAGGTCCCACGCGCCGAACGCCGCGGCCGGCACGAGGAACGCCACCGCGAGCGGGGCCACCCGACCGGGCACGTCGGCCGGCACGCGCGGCCAC
>SXGT01023218.1_pt1 | contig 10177 bp, 7 predicted proteins | sample 3176221 | NCBI WGS metagenome assembly SXGT01 (sample SAMN11356862, study PRJNA531348) | freshwater metagenome | isolation source: freshwater sample F1-120 | place: China: Fuxian Lake, Yuxi | collected 2017-12-25
GAATCCTTCGTCAATCTTGCCGGGGCGCTGATGGCGCTGTGGATGCTGACGCTGGCGGCGCTGCCGGCAGACGACGACCACGCCTACGAACATGGCAAGGCTGAATACTTCTCTAGTGCTTTCGAAGGTTTTCTGATTCTGCTGGCGGCCTTCAGCATCGGTTATACCGCCATCGAGCGCTTCATGAATCCCCGGCCGCTCGAAGCCGTGGGGATCGGCTTGCTGGTTTCCGTGCTGGCGTCCATCATCAATTTCGCCACCGCGCGCATCCTGATGCGGGTAGGGCGTGAGCGCAATTCGATCACGCTGGAAGCCGATGCCCATCACCTGATGACCGATGTCTGGACCTCGGCGGGGGTGATTAGCGGCGTAGGACTGGTCTGGTTCAGCGGCTGGCTCTGGCTCGATCCGGCGATCGCCTTGCTCGTTGCGGCGAACATCGTCTGGACCGGCTGGCAACTCATGCGACGTTCGGCGGATGGTTTGATGGACATTTCCCTGCCCAACGAGAAACTGGCTGAAATCGAAACGGTGCTGCTGCTGGCGCGAATCTATGAGGCGTTCCCGCTGGCTTGCCCGATCTGCCATGCCCAGATGCGCATCATCGCCTTCATCAACGAGGCGGCAACCGTCAAGAAGATTCTCGAACACATCGGCGAATCAAGCCAGCCGCCGCGCACCGCTCCGGCGCGCGGGCCTCCGCTGTGGGAGGCGGCGGAATCCGCGGGCAACGATCCGCAGTGGGACTCGTCCGCTCAGACCGCACCGAAGATCGAGTTCGATCAGCGCATCGCTTGGACAGGCTGGCCCGGGCGAAATCAAGACAAGCCATCGCTCGTCAGGGGGGGGCTCGCGCCTGTCGCCCGGAAAGTCGCCGCCAGCGGTTCCTTCCTGGGCGACAGGCGGTGATGGGAGCGCGCTGCGGAATGTATTCTGGCAACGCAGGGGCTTCCGGGAGCGAAATCGGCGATTGACAGGGGCGGACAGAGTCGAAGATACTTCCAGATGTCGCGTTGAATTTCCTATCATTGCCTGCGCCATTCGGCCGACCAAGCCAATCTTCTCGCCGGGATTGAGGGTAACGGAGGTTTTGTCCAGCAGCACCTTGGCGCCGCGGCGCAGGGTGGCATTCTTTAGCATGATCATGGGGACGTACTCTGGATGGCTGCGCATGATAGCCATCGACGCCCGGGCCGCCAATGACTATTTTCTGCGCGGCAGCCTCTGGCAGACCCGGAATCCAACATCGTGCCGTAAAAATGAAAATCTGCTGCAACGCTGATGCGGGTTTTCGGGTGGGTGACTAATCGGCACTGTTTCCGCACCCCCATTCAGAAACTTCGACTATTACGTCTATTCCTGCAATAGCGTTCAGGGTGCCCAACGCATAGTCTATTCGGACCAAGGCTAGTCCTAACAGATCTGATATTGGCCAGGCAGACTACGCACATTCTTGAAATGTATAGCCGCTTCGGATCACTCCGTCGCCTTTGAGCAGACAAGGAGGAATACCGCAATGGTTTCACGAAGTCGCTCTACAGTCGCCGACTCATCTGCAGGTGCCAAGCCACAACTGGCTGCTTTGCTGATCCTGCTGGTCATGATTCTGCCCGTTCCGGTACAGGCCGCCGACGTCGAGAATCTGTCCCTTGAAGACCTCATCAACACAAAAATTACGACCGCGTCCAAGTTTTCCCAGCGAATTTCAGAGGCACCATCTCGCGCCACGGTAATCAGTGGCGATGAAATACGCAGTCACGGTTGGCGCACCCTGAGCGAAGCACTGGTGAGCGTAAACGGTTTTGAGATCAGCGCCGCGACGGACTACCGTTACCTGGGGGTGCGCGGATTCAGCCAACCGGGTGACTACAACAGCCGCATTCTCTTGCTCGTCGACGGGATTCCTCTCAACGATGGCATCTATGACCAGGCCATGATCGGTCCGGAATTTCCGTTGAGCATGAATCTGATTAATCGCATTGAGGTGGTTACCGGTCCTGGATCGGCGCTCTATGGCGGCAACGCCTATCTGGCTGTGGTGAATGTCATTACTAGGCCGAGCGACAGCGTCGGCCGTTCGATCACGCTCGGCGCCGGCAGCGCCGGCATGGCGCGTGGCGAGCTCAGTGCAGGCGGCCGGGACAAGGCCGGCCGGCATTGGCTGATCTCCGCTTCAAGCGAGCGATCGACCGGAGCAACGAGGTACTTTCCACAATGGGATGGCATCGGTAACAGTGATGGTCAGGCGCGTGGTCTGGATGGCGAACGTACGCACCGTCTTTTCTTGCGCTATGGGGGCGAGGACTGGAGCGTTCATTTGCTTACCGGCCAGCGTCAGAAAGATTCAGCGGGCGGAATGTACGCCACGGATTTTTCTGCACCTGCCAAGAACATGGACGCCACGACGCAGCTTGGTCTGCGCGCCACGCGCCCGATCAACGAGGCCTGGAGGTTCGAAGGACAAGCCTATTACGGCAATTATCGTTGGGAAGGTCGATACAGCTACAGCGGTGCCTGGGAAACAGATAAAGCCGACTCGGCTTGGGGCGGTGTCAGTGCGCAACTGACAGGAAAGCCCTGGAGCAACCAGACCTGGGTGCTGGGCACGAGCATCCGCAACGACTTCACGCGCAACCAGCAGAATACTGGCGGTCTCAGCAAAGGGGGCCGAACGACGTCTAGTCTGTTCGCACAAGACGAGATCCGATTCAACGAAACTTTCGCCCTGACCCTTGGTGGGCGTTACGACCGCGATACGCTGGGCAGCAGTCAGTTCAGCCCGCGCGGAGCGCTTGTGGTGAGCTTGCCCGCTGCGATGGTCTTGAAACTGATGTCGGGCAAAGCCTTCCGCCCGCCTAATGCCTACGAAACAAGTTATAGCTACCCGAGCACGCAACTGGCCGGAGGCCATCTGAACCCCGAACGCATCTCGACGGAGGAAATCGCCCTTGAACAGGCTATCGGCATCCACGGGCGGTGGACGGCTTCAATGTACCGTAATCACTTTAAAGACCTACTTGGTGTCGTCACTGATTTGACGACGGGCTTGCAGCAGGTCCAGACGGTTGGTGATGCCCGCACCAGAGGACTGGAACTCGGCGCACGCTATCGCTTTAACGGTGGAGAAGATGTGCGAGGTGGCTTGTCCTGGCAACACAGCATGAATGCTGTCGGGGCACCGCTGCCCAACAGTCCCCGGCGCCTCGCCAAGTTTCTCGCCACCATGCCCATCGGAGCCTACGAACTGGGTTGGGAAACCTACTATACCGGGCCGCATCTTGATGGCTTCGGGGGGCGGGTCGGCGGTCAGACGGTCAGTCATGCAGCGCTTTCTGGGCGATTCTCGCGTGACCTGCGCTGGCAAGTACGGGCCAGCAACCTGTTCGACCGTCGGCTTGCCACCGTAGTGGGGGCGGAATACTCCCTCGGCGCGGCCGGCAATGTGCCAACCATTGCGGACTATGGACGCCAGTTGCAGATCAACGTGACGGCCGACTTCTGAGATGTCCCGTTTTGCGACGCTTATTGCGCCCTTGGCACTCTGCTTTGGGATATCGGCCGCTACGGTTTTAGCAGCCGACGAGGCCACCGTGAAAGTTGGCTATTTGTATAACTTTGCCAAGTACGTCCAATGGCCCGATGAGCAGCGGAGCACGCTCCGATTTTGCGTGGCGGGTGACGATGGGCTAGGCAAGGCGCTTGATACCTTGATCGGAAAACCGGTACGCACTATGCAGATCGCTGTCCGTCATGCGGTAAGCCCCCAGGAGATACCGCAATGTGATCTGATCTTCGTAGCGGAGGGTCAGGCACCATTGCTCAGCCGCGTGAGGCAGGCAGTCAACGGCTATCCTGTCCTGATCGTGACCGAAAGCGCTGATGTCCTGCCCAAGGGTGCGATGGTGGCCCTGATACAGAGTGACAACCGCATCGTGTTCGAAGTCGATCTCAGCACTGCGCGGCAAGTCGGATTGCAGGTTAGCGGCAAGATGCTACAAGTCGCTCGCAAGGTGCATTGACGATGAGCACCATCACCGCCAAGCTCACCCGCATCTACCTGATCGTTGCTGTGTCGGTGCTCCTCTGCGCCGGTCTGATCTCGTTGGCGTACCTCTACCACCATGCCCGTGCCGTGGCGCACGAAAACCTTACAACCCAGACCGTTGCCTTGGCAGGCAATCTCGAATCTGCCCTGTCTTTTGGCGATGTCGCTTTTGCCCAGCAAACCTTGCGGGCCCTGCAGCACTATCCAGAAGTGCGTATGGCCGCAGTGGTGACGGCAGTTGGCAAATTCTTCGCCGGCTACAACATAGACCTCAACACAGATATCGGCAGTCTCAAGCAGTTGCTGGAACAGGACGAATTCATGACGGCGGAGATACACGGTGTTGTCCGGCAGATTTCTATGGCGGATGGTGAGTCTGGCCGGCTGATCGTTGTCGGCAGCCTGGCAAAACTCAATCAGGATATAGCATGGGCGGCTGGCACCAGTGCGGCACTGGGTGGTCTGATCCTGTTTGCCGCCTTCATCATGTTCCGTCGCATGACTCGTTCAGTCACAAGTCCCATCGAAGATCTCACCGCCGTGATGCGGACGGTCGAACGCGATGGCGATCACGGGCAGCGAGTGCGAATTATTAGTGACGACGAAATCGGTCACTTGGCGAAAGGTTTTAATGCCATGCTTTCTGCACTGGAACGGCAGAACGGCAACTTGAAAGCCGAGCTTGACGAACGCACGCGTGTTCAGCAAAAACTTGATCGCCTTGCTCACTACGATACGGTGACTCACTTGCCCAACCGCCACTACTTCCAGGAACGATTGAATAGGGTTGTGGAACACAGCATCCAGTTCAACAAACTTATGGCCGTGTTGTTCATCGATTTGGATAACTTCAAACTGGTCAACGATTCCTATGGTCACCATATCGGAGACAAGCAGTTACAGGCTGTTGCCGAGCGTTTATCCAAACCGTTGAGAGCCAGCGACGTGGTTTGTCGTCTGGGAGGAGATGAATTTGCAATCATTCTCGACCATCTGCCGGATAGCCAGCACATCGAATCGATTGTCGACAAGTTGATTCAGAATCTCACCCAACCACTGCGCCTGGATGACCACGACATTGTGGTTAGCGGCAGCATTGGCGTTGCTGTTTGCCCCGAGGACGCCGACACACCTGAGACGCTGCTGCGTTTTGCCGATGCCGCCATGTATGCGGCAAAAGGTGCGGGGAAAAATACCTGGCGTCGCTTCGACCCTGAGATGGCGAGCCAGTCCGCCCTGCGACTCACTCTGGAAAATCAGTTGCGTATCGCACTGGCGGAGAATCAGTTCGAGGTGCATTATCAGCCACAGATTGATATGAAGACTGGCGAGGTGAGCGGCCTTGAAGCGTTAGCGCGCTGGAACCACCCTGATCAAGGCTATATCAGTCCGCTCCAGTTCATTCCGGTAGCCGAAGAAAGCGGCCTAATCCGGCCTCTGGGCGAGTGGGTTCTGCGCACTGCCTGCCGACAAATTGTAGCTTGGGCCGCTGACGGTCATGAACAACTCAAGGTGGCCGTGAATGTCTCTGTACGCCAGTTGGCGCACCCACATTTTGCTGAAGAGGTACTCGCCATCCTCGCCGAGACCGGCTGTCGGGCACGCCAACTTGAACTGGAAATTACGGAAAGCGTGCTGATGGAGCATAGCGGAAAAACCATCGTCCTACTGCAACGGTTGCGCAGTCAGGGCGTAGGTATTGCCCTCGACGACTTCGGTACGGGCTATTCCTCAATGGCACAACTAAAGAACATGCCGGTGACCAAAATCAAGATAGACAAGAGCTTCGTGGATGACATCACTAATAGTCCCAGTGATCTGGCCATTGCCGCAGCAATTACCAGTCTGGCGGGCAACTTGAAGATTAACCTCATTGCCGAAGGCGTGGAAAATGGCCAGCAGGTCTCACTGTTACGGCAGTCCGGTTGTCACGACTTCCAAGGCTATCACTTTGCGCGGCCGCTGCCGGCGTCGCAAGTGTCCAGTTTCATTGATAACTTCCAGCGCCAGCGGGCGCCTAGCTTGGGGGGGCAGTATAACGATCACATGGAAACCATCGATGCCTTCTCCCTTGAACCGGCTTAAAGGAACTCATACTTTTAAAGCCCCCATGGATTGCTCCACGGAGGCGTTCTGAAAAGTCGTCGCTGGCGGGACGGCGTCGCCAGGCGGGCGGTTTGCCATTCCCCTGCCGCAGGGTCTCGAGGGTCTACAGATGCGCCAGAGCGCCGGCCAGGGCCGTCTGCACGACGTTGACGACCTCCATCGCGCCGCGGATGCCTGTGCGCACACAGTGCCGGCTATAGCGACACGGCGCGCAGCGGGGTGGTGGCTTTTATCCATCGCTTCGGGTCTTCGCTGAACGAGCATGTTGCTGCGTCATCGACGGGGTGTTCGCGCCGGCTGTCGCGACGGGCGACACCGACGCCGCGCCCGGCGTGGTGTTTCATGCGGCGGCGGGGCTGGATGCGGCGGGCGGGACGGCGGCAGGTGCCAGCGCCGTCACGGCCGCGCGCAGCGGCGCGTTGGGCGCCAGCACGCCGTAGTAACGATGGCGATGCGTCCGTGGCCGTGGCACCAGGACGGCGATCTTGCCGATCAGCTCCAGCGGCGTCAGCACCAGATCGCCGGGCCCGTCGGGGCGTGGCCTGGGACAGTGATAGACCAGATGCCCGGCATCGCATTGGTGTAGATGTTCGAGGGCAAACGGCGGACGCGCGCAGTCCTGAAAAGAGGATTTCCTTCGGTCATAGCGCAACAGCCGCTCCAGACCCGCCCGGTCGTTGCCTTCGATGCGCACTGCGGCATCCACCGAGAAGCCGCCGCCGTGATCCCGGCCGGCCATCTCTGCAGCGTCGCACTTGCCGATCAGCCCACGCCGGACGAAGGTGCGCAGAACGCGCTGCCGCACCTGCGCTTGCACTGCAGCAATAGCCGCCTCGTCCAGCCCGGTCGCCGCATGAAACACCAAGCCGGGCGCGGCGTTGGTGTCGCCCATCGCGACAGCCGGCGCGAACACCCCGTCGATGACGCAGCAGTGAAAATGCACATGCTCGTTCAGCGACGACCCGAAGCGATGAATGAAGGCCACCGCCCCGCTGCGGGCCGTGTCGCCACTGACGGTACCGTGGTTGCGCAGACAGCGTTCCACCTCGTCAAGGAAAATGCGCAGCACCGCGCCTTGCAGGTCGGCATCATCGCGCAGGAAGTAGCGCAAGCGTTTGGGCACCGCCAGCACCCATTGGCGCACGGCCAGGCGCGGAAACACATGATCGACCAGGTGCGCTGCAGTCTCGACCATGCGCCGCGTGTTACATGAGGGGCACACGCCCCGGCCCTTGCAGGAATAGGCGATCAGGAACTCGTGCTGGCAGGTGTCACACCAGGCACGGGCAAAACCGTGGGCGAGGATGCCGCAGTCGAGATAGCGACGGAAGCTGCGCTCGACATACGCTGGCGGCGACTCGCCGTAAGGCCCGCTAGCGAGTTCCAGCCAGGTGGCGAAGTGCGCCTGGACGACGCGATACCACAGCGTCTGCTCGGGACGGCGGCGTTGATAGCGCTGGGGGCGCGGTGCGGCGCAGGGTGCGGCGGCTGCCATCCTCGATGGCGATCTGCTGGCCGTCCACCGCACTGCAAAGGCGCGCAGCGGCCAGATCGTCGTCGCCCGCCTGGAGGATGAGGTGACGGTGAAACGTCTCCAGCGTCGGGGTAGCCGGGTCGAGCTGATTGCGGAGAATCCCGACTACGCGCCTATCGTGGTGAATGGCCCGCTGATGATCGAAGGTCTCGTGGTCGGGTTGATTCGGGGTGGCCGGCCAGTGTAAAAACGCCTCCGTGGATTGCTCCACGGAGGCGATCTGACAAAGTCGGCGCTGGCGAGACGGCACCCGTGGCTCAAGTATCCGGCAAAACGCAGCACAGCGTGCTCTACATTGAAGACAATCCAGCCAACCTCAAGATGGTGAAGAAGATTCTCGGCACCCGGCTGACAAGGATAGGAAGTTCAACGCGACATGCGGGAGTATCTTCTACCCTGAACACCAGCACTGCCGCGAGATACGATGTAAAAATGGTAGGTCTCGCCACGAATCACGCAACCGAGGGCGATCAGCGCCGCGTATTTGCCGGTTTGCGCCATGGCTTGCAAGGTCAGGGGATTTCCAGCGCACCAGGCACCGTTACCAACTGAATATCGGTAACGCCGAGACGACGCAGTTCATGGCAGCAAGCGGACAGCAGGCCCTCGCCCACCGCCTTGTTGAAGCGTGCCATGACGATGCCGATCGAGAGGCCGTCGCAGCGCACGGCGGGGGTGGCGGCGAATTTTGCGGGGAGGCGGGGGTGAAACTCATGGCGTGAGGCTCCAAACAAAGGTTGACTGGCTGGGTTCTACCCGTCGCCAGAATCGCCGATAATTTGCACCGCCCGTATTCTTTTCCTCCCTCGCACCTCACTACTTGCGCTGCCGCATGGCCGATAAGCCTTTTCTCGCCCCACGCCTCACCCCGCGCGGCGGCTTGCTGGCCGAAGCGGAGGCCGCTGCGCCGCTGCTCGCAGAAGACATCGCTGCGCCCCTCGCCGCCGCTTTTGCCGCCTCGCCCGGCGAGGGTTTACTGCATCTGGCGGCCAGCCTGCCTGGCCGCGCGCTGCCGCCCGGCTGGGGCTGGTGGCGTGCTTTCGCCGCGCGTTACCTGGTCGCCAATGCGCCACCTTTACTGGCGCCGAGTACCTGTCGGTCGACACGCTCATGGCACTCTGGCTGCAGCTCGATGCCGCCTTGCGCGACGCGCTGGCGGGCGGCGAATCGTTGGAAATCTACCTCGCCGCGCGCCACAGCGCCTGGCATGTGGTGGGCCGCGTGCATTTCAATCTGGCGGAAAACCGCAAGGACCCGGCCGCGCCCTTCGCCTTGCCAATCGATTGCCTGAAAATCGACAAATCCTTCATTGACGGACTGCCGGACAATGCCAGTGACCTGGCTATTGTTCGCACCATTCTCGCGCTGGGCTCCAGCCTGCACCTTGAAGTCGTTGCCGAAGGCGTGGAGACAAAACCGCAACGCGAACTGCTTGCCAAACTGGGAGTGGAAACAATACAGGGTTACTACTTTAGCCGGCCATTGCCGGCAGCACAGGTCGTGCCATTTTTTAACAACGAATCAGAATGCGAATCCGGGCGGAGAAACGAAGGGGAAACAGCATGACACGCGATGATTTTTTGAAACAGGCCATCCAGCTTGAGCTGGATTCCGAAGCGCAATACCGCAAACTGATCAATATTGTCCTGGCGCAGGGACGTCTGGATGCAAGTGAGTTTTTTCACCAGATGGCAGAGTTTTCCCGTGAGCACCGTGAGGCAATGCAACGTCACGCCAACCAGGACGTCACACCGGTCAGTACGCAACAAGAACCCGCATTGCCGACTGTTGGCGAGTTTGCCGATGATGTGGCCACTGCAGCCCCTTGGGAGCTCGATGAAGCGATGGCATTGGCCCTCGCTTCAGAGCAGCACGGCGTCGAATTCTATGAAAAGATGGCACTTGAAGCGACGGATCTGCCCACCCGGACGCTGGCTGAGGAGTTTGCTGCGGAAGAGCGTGAGCATGTGCTTGCACTTGAGCGTTTCATGGGAATCCGGCCTTACTGAAGCTCACTGATTTGATCGGTCGTCTACGCTACCCGCCCACGCTTGCCGCAGTCGACCTTTCACTCTGTCCGGAACTTCGCCGTCTCGCGCCCGACATCCTCGACCGCCGTCAGCAGCTTGCCCGCCAGTTCATTGAGATTGCGTGAAATGTCGGTGGCCTGTGCGGCATCCTGTGCGGCATCGGCTACGCTCGAGGCGATGCTGTCGGAGAGTCGATCCTGTTCCTGAGCGGAACGCCTGACCAGTTCGACCTGCTGGAACACGCCTTCAATGCGCGTCCCGGCCGATTGCAGTTCCTGCGCCGTCAGCCCTGACGCTTCGGCCACCTCCTTCATCAGGGTATTGGTCTGCTTCATCGATTCATTGGACTTGGCAATTTCGCGATTGAAACCGCCCATGATTTCCTTGATGGCCCGCGTGAGCGTTGTGGTATTGGTGGCGAGCTTGCGCACTTCGTCGGCGACGACGGCGAACCCGCGCCCC
>SXGT01075677.1_pt1 | contig 10177 bp, 7 predicted proteins | sample 3176221 | NCBI WGS metagenome assembly SXGT01 (sample SAMN11356862, study PRJNA531348) | freshwater metagenome | isolation source: freshwater sample F1-120 | place: China: Fuxian Lake, Yuxi | collected 2017-12-25
AAAATGAGCATTCTTGGTATTACAACTAACAAAGATTTTTTAGTTGAGTTGTTGAATAATCCATCTTTTGTTGACGGAAGTTTTGATACCAAATTAATAGAACGGGAGTACAGCTCCTATAAAAGAGAAGTCTCTGAAAATGTTTTGATGGAAATGGCGATTGTAGCTACTATCTATGATTTTTTAGACAGGAATATGGGACACAGTTACCCACCGGGATTACTCGGATGGAGAAATATTTTTTATCAGCATCAATTCTTTCAGTTAGACTTCAACGGAAGAGAATTGAAAGTTGAATATACCTATTTGCAAAAAGGGAAATTTGATTTCAAAATAGGAGAAAATAAATTTGTTGTTGAAACGGGAGAAAATCATAAAAATCTTCTTGCGTGCAGTATTGATGGTCACCGTAAACATTTTTTCATTGCACGAAATAAGGAAGATATATTTGTTCAACACCCTACAGAAGGCACTTATAAGTTTAATGAAATTCCACGCTTTCCTGAGTCGGGAGCAGATGATTCTAAAAGCGGATACTTTGCACCGATGCCGGGTGAAATTATTAAAGTGTTGGTAAAAGCAGGTGACAAAGTTCAAAGCGGAAAGGGTTTGCTGGTAATGAGTTCCATGAAAATGGAAACTACCATTGAAGCACATGCTGACGGTGAAGTAGAAGAAGTTTTTGTAAGTGATAAAAACTTTGTAGAAGCCGGAACAGTTTTATTGAAAATGAAAGAATGATTTACACCTCAGAACAAGCTTTAAAGCTTAAAGAATATACGTTTGCACATTTACTGGTGGAAGAGAATAATCATCTTCTTACACTTACATTAAATCGTCCTGAAAAGAAGAATGCATTAAATCCTGTGTTGTTTAAAGAGATTGCTTTTGCTCTGAATTACGCGCACTATAATCACGAAATATGGGCAGTTGTTATTGCATCAAAAGGCGATGTTTTTTGTGCAGGTGCAGATTTAAAAGCTTTTACAGGACAAACCGAGGAAACAATTTCAACTATTCCCGAACCAATCAGTGAAGTAGTTATTGGTAATGTCTTTAATAACTTACACAAACCATGCATTGCAAAAGTTCATGCCCCGGTCTTAGCCGGTGGTTTTTTGCTGATTTGTGGATGTACCCATGTTATTGCAACACCAAATACAACATTCAGTTTGCCCGAAGTAAAACGTGGATTATTTCCTTTTCAGGTTATGCAAAGTATGTTGCAGATAATGCCGCCACGTGCGGTTTTGGATTTTTGTATTCGTGCAAAATCAGTTGATGCAGTGGAAGCACAAAAACTCGGATTGGTTACTAAAGTAGTTGAAAGCGAAAACCTTGATTCTGAAGTTAAGGCTTTGGTTGATGAGATTTTTCAATTTTCGCCTTCTGCAATTCGTTTAGGTTTGCAGGCGTTTGATAATCTGAAAAATATACCTGCTGCTGAGGCACATAAATATTTAAAAGAAATGCTTGGACAGGCTATACAGACCGAAGATGCAGCAGAGGGAATGATGGCGTTTATGCAGAAAAGAAAACCCGAGTGGAAAGGAAAATAAAAATAATATTATGGCAAAAAAAATAGTAATCACCGCATCATTAACCGGAGTATTGGCAAGACGTGAACAATGTCCTTATATTCCATATACGCCAAAAGAAATAGCTGAAGAAGGAAAGCGTGCCGTTGATGCAGGCGCAAGTGTTCTGCATATTCACGCCAGGCAAGGTGACGGCTCACCGGCTTATGATATTGAAACTTACAGACAGATAGGTGAGGAGGTTCGCAAACTATGTCCTACGGCTATTATTAATTACAGCACAGGCGCTGTAGGCCTTTCAAGAGAAGAGCGTATTCACCATATCGTTGCTTTAAAACCAGACATGGCCGCATTAAATATGGGTTCTATGAATTATGGAATCTATTCAACAAAGCACAAAAAATTTTATCACGATTTTGTGTTTCAAAATTCCTTTACCGATATTCAGTTTTATCTTGAAAAAATGAAAGAAGCCGGAACAATTCCCGAGATGGAAGTGTTTGATAACGGACACATCAATAATGCCGAACCTTTAATTGACATGGGACTTTTGCAAAAACCGTATGTATTCAGTTTTGTAATGGGTGTGTTGGGAGGTATTCCTATTTCAACAAAAAATATCCTGCATCAGGCATCATGTGTTCCTGCGGGATCGCACTGGCAGGTGATTGGTATAGGCCGTAAACAGTGGCAAGCTATTGCTGCTGCTATTACAGTTGATGGTCATATCCGTGCCGGACTGGAAGATAATTTTTACCTGCCTGAAGGAGAAATGGCAAAGAGTAATGGCGAGTTGATTGATGCAGCTGCAAAACTGATTCGTATGCTGGGCAGGGAAGTATCCAGCATTGAAGAAACCCGCGCTATGCTTAATATTCCATTGAAATAATAAACATACTTTTAATTCATATTTCAACATTTTAAAACTCTAACATGTACAACACCAATCCTTTTACCGAAGAACACAACCTGCTCCGCGACAGCTTTTCGCAATTTGTTGATAAAGAAATCCGTCCAAATATTGAAAAGTGGGAGAGAGAAAAAATCTGCGACCGCGAAGTGTTTCGCAAAATGGGCGAGCAGGGATTTTTTGGCGTAAGTTTTCCTGTTGCCTACGGAGGCAGCGGAATGGATATGTGGTCGGCAGTGGTAATTGCCGAAGAATTATCACAAGCCAATATTGGCGGACTTTCCATGTCGTTATATGCACACACGTATCTCCCGCTTCCTGCAATTAATGCCTTAGGAACCGAAGAGCAGAAACAAAAATATCTTGCACCTGCTTTACGCGGTGAAAAAGTTGCTGCGTTGGGAATTACCGAACCGGGTGCTGGTTCAGATGTTGGCGGAATAAAAACTACTGCAGAAGATAAAGGCGACCATTTTGTGGTAAACGGTTCAAAGACCTTTATCACAAACGGAACAATGGCTGATTTTATAGTATTAGTGGTACGTACAGGAGAAGGGCATAACCTCTCGCTTTTGTTATTTGATACAAATACTCCGGGCTTTTCTGCTAATTCTATTCACAATAAATTAGGAATGCACTCGTCTGACACAGGCGAATTGTTTTTTGAAAATTGTATTGTTCCAAAATCTGCTTTGCTGGGCGAACAGAATTTTGGTTTCTACTACATTATGAGTAATTTTCAAGAAGAGCGTCTGATAGCTGCTATTACCGGAACTGCTGCTGCAGAATCGGCAATGGAGAAGGCTAAAAAATATATGAAAGAGCGTCAGGCTTTTGGTCGTCCGATTGGTAAATTTCAGGTGTTGCGTCATAAACTGGCCAAAATGTCAATTGGTGTGGAGGCCTGTCGTTCGCTTTCTTACCGCGCAGTTGCCGAGTTTATTGAAAAAGGTCCTGAGGCCTACAAAATTATTTCTATTGCAAAAGCGTTTGTTTGCGAAGAGGCTTTCAACATCATTAATGAAGCGCTTCAGATACATGGAGGTTGGGGATATATGGAAGACTATGGTGTTGCCCGTTCGTTCCGTGATATCCGCTTAATGACTGTGGGTGCAGGTACTACCGAAATAATGTACGAAATCATCAGTAAGATTGAGATTGATGAAGTGAAGCACAAACGCCAGATTAAGGCAAGGGTTTAAAAAACTGTTCGCTGAAGTTAACCAAGTAAAGTTTTTGTGATGCGCGTGTAAACGCGGTGTAGAGCCACCGCAGGTATTCGGTATTTACCATTTCATCAGTAAGATAACCTTGGTCAACAAACACTGCGGGCCATTGTCCGCCCTGGGCTTTGTGGCAGGTAACGGCATAACCGAATTTTATCTGCAATGCATTGTAAAACGGGTCTTCTTTTATCTTTTTATTGCGCTCAATTTTCAAAGGAATGTCTTTGTATTGCTGCGCAACAGCCTGATATAATTCATTGCTTTGTTCAAAGGTTAATGAAGGTGATTCCGATGCAACGGTATCCAGTATCACTTTGCCTTCAATTGGAGGCTGGTCGGGATAATCCATCATTCGGAAAGTAGTATCGCCAAAGCGAAAGCCGTGCATGGCATCTATGTTTTTTATTTTCAGCAGCTCAATCATATCGCCATTGGCAATAAAGCCGGCTTCTGATTCAGGAGGCAGCCAGTGGTAATTATTCTTTACCACCATCAGGTAATCACCGGGCGAAATTTCTTCTTCGCGGCCAAGTAAGCGGTTGCGCACCTCCTGATTGTATTGATAAGCGCGTTTGTTGGAACGGGTGATAAATATGCAGCCATCTCTGCCGTATTCGTGGTAAGCCTCATTCAGCGCATCTTCCAGCTCGTTGCCTACTATTTTCTTTACATCGGGATAAAGCTGAATACTGATTTGTTTTATCTTGTTTTCAAGGTTGCTGCGCAGGTTGGTGGCGTTGGCTAGTATTCCTGAATCCTTCTGCTGACGAACTACTTCGCGCAGCGTAATCGTATCAATCTTTTGTCCAAAGAAATGGCTTTCAAGGTATTTTACATCCAAAGCCGGACTTACCAAAAGACCTACGGGCGGCAACTGTGCCACATCGCCAATAAAAATGATTTTACAGTTTACTCCGTTTTGTACAAACTGCATAAGGTCGTCAAGCAGGTTGCCCGATTGTGCAAAGTTGCTGTTGCTTTCGCTGCCCGAAATCATGGAGGCTTCGTCCACAATAAAAACTGCGTTGCTCATCACATTTTCTTTGAGCTGAAAATAAGCGCCACCATGCGGTGCCACTTTCATGCGGTATATTATTTTGTGAACGGTAAAGGCCTTGCGTCCGGTGAAGTTGCTCAGCACTTTTGCTGCTCGTCCGGTCGGAGCTAATAACACGGTTGTTTTATCCAGGCGCGAAAGCGTTTTGGCAATGGCACTGACCATACTTGTTTTTCCGGTTCCGGCATAGCCTTTAATGACAAATATTTTGCGCCCGCTTTCGGGATTTATGAATTCCGCCAGTTTTTCAATCAGTGCGGCCTGGTCACCCGTGGGGGTATGCTGAAAATGTTTGAGCAGGAGGGGAGCGGTTTCCACAGGAAAGCAAAGGTAAGTTATTGCCAATTGAAATTAACTGAAGTGTTATTCATCGATTTTTATATTGGTCAGAATTTGAATTCCCCTGATAATTTGACTATTTACATCCCAGCTCAATATACCGATAGCAATACATTTAAATAATCTGAATTATCATACTTGGAAAACTAATTATTGCGTAATTATTGTAATACACTCAAAACTTTTTATAATTATCATTGTAACGATTTAAATCAAAAATCAGCAAAATGAAACAAGCAATATTTATTTTTTTAGCAAGTACATCAATATCTTTCAGCGTATTTGCGCAAGGTACAGATGGTGTATTAATAGACCCCAACAATGCAACTACGCGTGATGCATCAGCCGTATTTCAGGCACAAAGTACCAGCCAGGGCGTTTTAGTTCCGCGCATGACAGCCGCACAACGCGGTGCAATACCTGTTAATGCAGCCCGTGACGGTTTAATGGTGGATCAAACCGATGGTACGCCAGGTTTTTATTATTACAATGGAACAACCTGGGTGTTGATAGCCAATACTACTTCAGGAGCTCCGCCAACAGGTGCAGCAGGAGGGGACTTAACAGGTACCTACCCTAATCCAACCATTACTACAAATGCTATAGGTTCAGCAGAAATTACGGACGGAACTATTACCGGAACAGATGTATCAGATGGCAGCATAGGTACAGCTGATGTTGCAGGATTGGATGTAGGTGATATTACTTCGGGCGTATTACCAATAGCAAGAGGTGGAACCAATTCAGGAACTGCTTTAACAGCAAGTGCGATTATGGTTTCAAACGGAACACAAATAGTACAGGGTGCAGCCGGAACTACTACAACTGTTTTACATGGTAATGCAGCAGGAGTTCCAACATATGGTCCCATTGTATCGGCTGATATTACTGACGGAACTATTGTAAGCGCTGATATTGCTGACGGAACTATTGTTAGTGCTGATATTGCTGACGGAACTATAGCAACCGCTGATATTGCCGCCAATGCAGTTACAGTTGCAAAATTGCCAGCCGGAGCAACAGGTACTACATTTCTTAGAGGTGATGGAACATGGGTTGTACCTACTAACTCAGGTGGTACAGTAACAAGCGTTGCCACCGGAGGCAATGGTATAACTGGAGGAACCATTACATCTACCGGAACCATAAGTCTTGATTATGGTAACACAACTGTTGCCGGTAATGGCCTACGCCCGCAGGGAAATTTCGGGCAATTTCAGTTACACAATACTTATTCAGATGCTAACACAGTACCTAGTTATTGGGGCTGGAATTATGTGCAGGGAAGCACTAATACACCCAATGCCACCTCATCGCAATGGTACCGCCAGGTAGTAAGTCTAGGTTCAGATTATCCTGCAAGAGGAGCAGGGGGATATTCAATGGAGCTTGCTTTTCCTCGCTTCAGCGCATCTACAGCAGGTGTATGGATGAGAACTGTTGAAAACGGTGCAATTGGCGGATGGTCACGTATAGATGCGGGTGCAACTACCTATGCCAACCTTGCCGGCATCCCAACCAGAACTGCCTGGAGCGGTGTTCACCGCGGATTTGTAGCGGAATAACTTTCCTGGAAAAATTATGGTAACAGTCACACCATATTTGATGCCTCAGCGGGCACTTCACCTGATGGAGGTGCCGTTAATAATACTAATGCACAAGTTGCCTGGACTGCTAGTTATCCTACTTTAATGGGGTGGAATGGAACCAACACATATGGTGTAAGAGTTGATGTTGCCCGTTATGCTGAATCTGCAGGTTCAGCCCCTGGTGATAACTTGGGTAATCATACGGCAACTACCACACTAAACATGAATAGTAATACCATCTCAAACGTTGGTGATATCCTTGCAACCAATAATTATGGAACTGGATTGGTAGGTGTTTACGATTCTTACAGATACCAAAACGTTTTTGCAATGGGAACTTCTTACCGTCTTGCAGCAAACGGAACAAATCCCGGTAATTTATATGGTCTTGCCTGGACCCATACTAACGTAGGCGGGCAATCAAAATCTCCACTCTCACATCAACTGTTGGTAATGGAAAACGGAGTTACAAAAGTTGCTTTAGGAACTGGTATTTGGATGCAGGGTGACCTGACTTTTAATTCAGCAAATCCATATATTAATGCTTCATCTTATTTTATTTCACCCGGAGGTGCTTATTTTAATAGTGGAACAGTTTATTTTGAAGCAGCAACCCAACACCGTGCAGGAATAAGCAATGATGGAAGTTATGCAGGAGGTGATGTACAGGTTAATGAAAATTTAAGAATATCGGGTGTAGTGCCATGTATACAGGGTAATTGCCCTTCAAACAATGCTATACGCTTAACGCCAAATCTGCATTTAAATTCAAATGCAGGAAATGCCGTAATTCTTAACTGGGACAATGGAACAACAGGTGCAACACAGACATTAAGAGTTGGTAACGGAGCAGGTTCTGATGTGTTTTATGTATATGCAGATGGACAGACGTTTACAACCAACTGGTTTCGCCCGTTAGGTCAAAGTGGCTTATATTTTCAGGATTACGGAGGTGGTTTTCACATGACCGATGGAACCTGGATACGAGCATATAACAGCAAACCCGTACTCGGCACAGGAGGATTTGCCGGTTATGGAAATGCTATAGGAAGTGTTCATGGTATAGCTGCAAATATGTATGCCAACTACAACAATGCGGGTGGTGCAGGTATTGTTGTTTCTGACGATGGTGGTATAGGCGATTATAATGATGCATGGTTACAATGGAGAGCTTCATCGGGTATTCATATCAATTCAAACAATAGTACCAATCTTGCTTATTTCAATATGGTCAGCATAAGTGGAGGATTGTATGACAAATATGTAATTCCGAGTCATGGTAACTATGGATATTTAGGAACTTCCGGTAACTACTGGTATTATATGTATGCTAATAACATTATTGACCCATCCAGACGAGATTTGAAAAGGGATATTACACCACTTAAAGAATCATTGTATGAGCAGGTGATGGCTGATATTGATAAACTGCAACCATCTTTTTACAAGTATAAACATGAGAAAGATGAATTAGATGGTGAGTATGACCCTAAGTACAGACCCAACATGCACTTAGGTGTAATTTTAGATGAAGCTCCGGACTATATTCAGGATAATGCTTTTTCAGGAGTTGATATCTATGCATTGTCAACGCTGAGCCTTGCAGGGGTTAAATATAACAGGGAGGAGATAAAAGAAATTAAAGAAACGCTGGGTATGAATACTAACAGCAAATCCATCAATGATTTTGGCAGTTATGAATTAACCGGCAACGAAGTATGGGTAAATTTCAACGAAGATTTCTCGATGCAACTAAATGCTGTAATTCCGGTGGTTACTGTAACTCCAAACAAGGAAGGGATAATTCTTTCAGTTGTAGAAAAAAATTCAAAGGGATTTAGAGTAAATGCGCAGGGCAACATATCAAGTGCTTCTTTTGATTATGTGGCAATGGCAAAAGTTCAGTTAAAAGCAAAAGCAGTTGAAGAAAATCAATCAAATGAGGCACTTATTAATTCGTTAAGTGTTGACCAGGCAATTAAAGATAAGGTAACAAAATGGTGGTCAGAAGCACCTGCGAGACTTAAGGCAACTGAAGATAAAGCGCGTGAAGATGCCAAATTAATTACCGAACAGCGTAGTAAGGAACTTGCTTTGCCGTCTGATTTTGAAAGACCTGAGAATTCAGGCAAACATGATCCAAAAGCAAATGATGCCAATGCTCTGATTGAAAAATCAAATAAAGAACTAAAATCTGAAGAGCCAGCGAAAGATGCTCCAACAAAAGAAATGTGGCAGGATGAAAAATATAAATATCAGGCGTCTGAAAAAGATATTTTACAGGTAAATCCGGGGTCAAATGATAAGTCAAATGCACCCAAGTAAAACAATTGATTCGTTTTATAAAAAGCCCCGCAAGAGATTGCGGGGCTTTTTCATTACTCTTCTTTCCTAAACAGTAGCACCGGCAAATGATTGTGCATACTTACCTTTTCGGCAAGGGCCATATCCCATAGGGTTTGTAACAGGTTGCCGGGGTGTTTGTAGAATGCCAGCAGGTCGGGGTATTCACATTTTACAAATTCATCAATGCCTTCAATAATCCCTGTGCTTGTAAATGGGGTAAATTTTATTTTCGGGTAAAGGTTACGGGTTACCATTTGCAGGTCGCGCTGCTCTTCATCAAAGGTCTGGTCTTCCAGTTCTTCGGGTACAATATGCAGGATGTGGATAAGTGCATCAAAGCGTTTTGCAAAACGGATAATACTTTTTAGCTCTTCATTAATATTTGTAAGATCTGAAGCGTAAATAATTTTCCTGGGCAGAGTGCTGCGATGAGCTTCAGGAACTACTATAAGCGGTGTTTCAATATTGCCCATCAATGCCGAAATGGTTTTGCCAAATACGTTTTCAGGGTTGTTGAGTTTGCCGTGTCTTCCTAAAACAACAATGTCGGCTTGGGTTTCCAATGAGTAGTTTTTTATTTCTTCTGCGGTTATTCCTGTTGCGGTCAGTGTTTCAAATATTGTATCGGTTGATAGCGTTGCAATAAATTCATCAAACTGTTTTTTCTCGGCTTCTTCGGTCTCGGGCTTGGCGCAATGGAAAAGGATAAACGTATTGTCTGCCTGCGGAAACAGTTCAAGTGCGTAGTAAACCGCCACTCTTGAATTGGAAGAAAAATCAACGGGTAGAAGTATCCTCATTCAAATGATTTAGTGATTTAATGATTTGGTGAATTAATGATTGCAATCGTCCAATCTCTAAATCACAAATTCTTCTATGCCAGCACCTGCGTAACTACAGTTCCCTTGTATTTCCCGGCTTCAAGGTTTACGCGTATTTTAGAAAATGTGTCAATGGTATATTTCACATCTTCCATTGTGTGCACTGCGGTTGGTATTAAGCGTAGCAGAATAATTCCTTTTGGCACAACGGGATATACTACCATGGAGCAGAAAATATCGTAGTTCTCGCGCAGGTCAAGAATAAGATTGGTTGCTTCAGGGATTGTTCCGTTGAGGTAAACAGGAGTTACGCAGCTTTGAGTGTTTCCTAATTCAAAGCCTGCCTGACGC
>SXGT01284626.1_pt1 | contig 10177 bp, 1 predicted proteins | sample 3176221 | NCBI WGS metagenome assembly SXGT01 (sample SAMN11356862, study PRJNA531348) | freshwater metagenome | isolation source: freshwater sample F1-120 | place: China: Fuxian Lake, Yuxi | collected 2017-12-25
GCTGGCAACCGCGACTCCCGATGACGCCCAGCGCAAGGACCTCGACTTCCTGATGACGCTGGGCGAGATGTTCACGCTCGTCGTCTACGCCCAGCTGGTTGCCGAGAACGCCAAGATCTACGGGCTCGAGGACGACCTGGTCGATCAGATCTTCGATTTCCTGGTCCGCGACTTCGCGCGCTTCGCCCAGCAGCTCCACGCCAAGCCGACCAGCACCCCAGCACAGATGGCATGCTGCCTGCGCCTCATCCGCAAGCCAATGTTCGACGAACGGCGCTATCAGCACATCTGGCGCGACCATGTCCACGCACTCAAGGACCTCTACGAGATGACGCCCTGACCAGCCGAGATCGTCGGGCTGGACACGTCGCGGGACACGATGGCGAGCATTCGATCATGACTCGACCGCCTCTTCCATGGCTGTCACCACGCGCGTTGGCGCGCCCTCAGCCGAGCGGGCGAGCACCGACTCGCGATCGCGAAAATTCCGAACCTGCCGTCGGGGCCGCGCAGCCGCGCCAACGCGGCGAGCCGCTCGAGCCAGTGTGCCGAATCCGACACGTCGTCGGGGTGTAACAGCGACACGAGCTCCGGGAAGGGCGACCGTCCACGAACGGTCGCCCTCGATCACGAGGAGATAGTCCCCGCGCTTCTCACGTCCGCCACCGCCAGGCGTCGCGGTGGCGTCCGGCCCTGGACGCGGAGAGCCCACCCCTCCGGAGCATGCCGTCGGTCGCCGCCGTCGAGCAAGGGACCGCTATTGCCCGTCGTCGTAGATGAACGTGTCCGCGAACCAGTCGCCGAGCTCGTAGCCCACCCCTCCGCCGACGGTCGAGCCACCGAGGTAGCCGACGCCCGCGCCGATGGGGCCGCCTGGTGCGCACACCGCCGCGCCCAGCGCCCCGCCCGCCTCGGCGAGGCCCCACGACACGCCTTCGCGCACGCCCTGGGCGACGAACGGCGCCGGCGTCCCCTGGTTCCAGCTCTCGACCGCGGCCTCGCCCATCGCCCACACCGTCGGCAGGGCACCGACCACGGCCAGCGCCTTGCTGCCGGCGCTGCCCGCGCGGGCGAGGAGCTTCGCCGTGTTGCCATCGACGACCTGGCCGAGCTGGTTGCGGACCGCGAGATCGTGGACGTAGCCGCCGATGTCGTGGTCGACCGGGTTCATGTACTCGACGTCGATCTTGATCTTGTCGCCGCTCTCGAGCCCGAGGGGTGCGCCGGTCTTGCCGCGCACCTCGACCGAGAGATCCTTCGGGCTGTCGGGAATTCCGACCTTGGCCTGGTTCACGGTCGGACGGGCGCGCGGACCGTCGACGTCGCGCTTGAGCTCGATGGTCTGCACGTTGTCGACGCCGGCCACCGTCGACGAGATGTCGAGGCGCACTCGCTCCGTGAAGCCGTCGGGCCGGTAGGAGATCTCGCGCTGCGTCGGGAGCCCGAGGTCGTCGGCGTACGTCTTCACGGCCTCCTGGAGCGGCGCCTCGAGATCCCACGGCCCGCGCGCGATCGGCGTCGGCTGGAACGGGCGGATCTGCGGGTTCAAGAGGTTCGGGGTCCAGCTCGGGTCGAACGGTGCGTCGGGCCCAGACGGGGTGCCGTACCCACCCGGCAGGTCGAGACCATCGTCGAGCTCGTACTCGTCGTCGGGATCGACGCCCCGACCGCTGCTGCCGCCGCCGCGGCCCTCGGTGCCCGAGCCCAGCGAACCGGCGCTGTCCGCGCCCTGCCGCGACTCGTCGAGCGAGCCGAGGTCGTCGAGCGTGGCGTCGTCGGCATCGCCCGCCCCACCGCCGCCCCCCGAGCACGAGCTACCGTCCTCGGGGAGCGTGAGGCAATCCTGGTACATCTGCTCGGCGATCTCCTCGCGCTTCGCACGGTCCTCGGCGGCCGCGCGCTCGGCCCGACGCTCGCTGCGCGACGGCTGGCTGGCGCCTTCCCCCGACGCGTCCTTGTTCGCGCCGAAGAGCGACTCCGTACCCGGCGGACCGAACGGGATGGGATCTCCGGTCCCCGGCCCCGGGTCACACGCGACCACGCCGGGCGGACAGCCGCCGCTGCCCGAGAGATCGATGTCGAACGACGCAGCCATCGAACGCACGACGTCCTGCGAGAGCTGACTCGCGACTGCGTCGAAGACCGAGTAGCTGTCGGCGCCCGAGTCCTGGAAGTCGTAGGTCTGGACCTCGAGCGGATCGACGTTGATGTTGGGCACACCGCCGCCGGTCACCGGGAGACACGACGACCAGCCCATCGGATCGCGGAACCGGATCGGATCACCCTCGGCGTAGAGGAAGCGATGGAGACCGCCGGCCAGCCCCATGGGATCAGGCGAGCCGAAGCGTCCAGTCTGTGCGTCGTAGACCCGGTGACGCGCCAGGTGGAGCCCGACCGCGCCGGGCACCAGGTCGAGGCCCCCGTAGACGAAGCGCTCCGCATCGGCCCCCACCGGCGGCGCGGCGCCTTCGCCGAACACGCTGTCGTCGCCGGCGACCGCGCCGCCCCAGCGGACCAGCGCGCCGCGATCGTCGACCTCGGCGCTGGTCAGGTTGGCGCCGTCGCGCGTGCCGACCAGCACCCCCTCGGCGGTGACGTAGGTACGCACCACGCCGTCGGCGTCGACGACCTCGGCCGGCAGATCGCTCGCATCGAGACCCCAGGCGATCCGGCGACGCTGGGCGCCGCCTTCGTCCTGCGCCACCGGGATCCCGCTGGCGTCACGGATGAACGTGACGGCCGACGCCGACGGACCCGTGATCGTGCGCACCTCTCCGTCCGCCGTGTAATCGAGCTGGTTGCCGTGCTGATCGTCGAGCGTCGCTTGCCACGGGTCGTGGGTGATCGCGACGCCGTTGACCGACGTCAGCAGCTGCCCGGCGTACACCGCTTCCATGGTGGGTGCGAAGCCGCTGCCCGTGTCGAGCTCCACCATCAGGTGGTTGCCGCCCGGCGACCACGTGTGACGCCGGTGCTCCGACGCGCGACCACGCACCTCCTCGGCGATACGCCCACGCCCGGTGTACGTGTACAGGTTGGTCCAGGTCTCGGCGCCGCTCACGTAGGTCTCCTGGACCAGGCGCCCGAACAGATCGCGTTCGTCGGCGCTCCACGCGAAGGTGGCCGCGCCACCCGTCGGTCCGTTGCTGCGCGTCCGCGGCAGCCCGAGCTCGTACGAGAACGTTCGGGTCTCGCCCTCCCCCGGCAGCTCGAGCGAGGTCAGTGCGCCGCGCAGGTCGCGGCCGCGCACGATGGCGTAGGCCACGCCGGCTCCGTCGAGCACGCTGGCCAGACGGCCATCGGCGTCGTAGGTGTAGCCGGCGATCGCCCCGCTCGGCGTGCGGCGCTGCGCCAGCTGGCCGCTCGCGCTCCACGACCAGGTCGTGGTCGCGACCGCGTCGGTGGTCAAGGTCCGCGACGTGGGCCGACCCGCGAGATCGTACGCCCAGGCCGTGGTCGCCTCGATCACACCGTCGACCGCGCGGGTCTCGAGCGTGGGGCGACCGTACGCCGTGAAGCCGCTGCGCGCCGTCGTCACCGTCGGCACGCCCGTCGCCGTGACGACCTCGTTGATCTTGTGGCCGAGCTGGTCCCGGGTCAGGGTCCTGGTACGGAGCGCGCCGTTGGTCCCGGCCAGGAGCTCGCGGGTCACCCACGTCGCGTCCGGCGCGGTGCGCTCGAACGTGCGGACCTGGTCATCCCACGCCTCGGTGTGGACCAACCCGTGGAGGTACGTGAACGACGTGGTCTGCTCGGGCACGTCGAGCGTCGCGACGCGCCCTCCCAGCGTGTACGTGTACGCGCGGAAGTCGTAGGTCTCTGGTGCGTCGAGCGCCCCGTAAGGCCCCTGTTCGAATGCCAGGCGACCGGCGTCGTCGTACGCGTAGTCCCGCGCCGCGAGCAGCGCACCCGCGGAGTCCGACCAGGTCTCACCGACCAGCTCCATGCCGCTGTGAGTGGAGCGCTTGACCAGGCCGTTGCGATCGATCGCCGCGACCTCGCGCCCCGTGGCGTCCACGTAGCGCGTGGTCGACGCGCCTTCCTGGAGATCCTGATCGTCGTACGCGTCGATCCGCGCCAGGGCTGGCGTGCCGTCCCAGGTCTCGCCCGCGCTGTAGTCGGTGTACGACCAGCCGTGCTTCGTCCGTCGCGCCACGGGCCGGCCGCGCTCGTCGTAGCGCACGATGGTCGAGCGGCCCTCGGGATCGCGCGACACCCGGACGCGATCGACGACGTCGTACTCGGTCGTCCACACCTTGCCCATCGGATCGACGCTCGACGTGTTGCGCCCCCAGGCGTCGTACACGTAGGAGGTCACGGCGCTGGCTCCGACCGCCGGCGTGACCGTCCGGCTGAGCACGCGATCCCCCGCGTCGTAGGTGACCGTGATGACCTCGGCGGCCGGCTGTGCTCCGAGCCCGCGCTGGAAGGTGACCAGACGCCCGAGCAGGTCGTACGACGTCGCCGTGCGCACGCCGCCGGAGAGCTCGCTGGTCACGCGCCCGACGACGTCGTACGCCTGCTCGCGCGTGGTGTACGTCTCGTCGAGGACGGTCGTGAGCGGACGACCGGAGTAGGCGAAGGTCGACCGCTCGACGACGCCATCGGCGTCGACCGTGGCGGTGAGCTGACCGCGGCCATTGCGGGTCATCGTCGCGGAGGCACCGTCGGCGACGGTGATCCGCACGAGCTGATCGTGGATGTCGTAGCCGAAGGTCGAGGTGCGCCCGTTGCGATCGGTGAGCTGCGCCGGCAGGCCGTTGGCGCCCCAGGTGAACGCCTCGCTGGTGTCGAGCAGATCGACCTCGACGACGCGCCCGAGGCCGTCACCTCGGATGGTCTGTACCGCGCCTGACTCGTCGACGATGTCGACCTCCGGGCCCGCCACCGCGCTGGCCCGTCGATACGTGCGACTCTCGATCACCGTGGAGACGTTGTTTGCGGTGACCGTGGTCGAGAGCAGGCGCCCGACCTTGTCGTAGGTGAAGTCACGACGAACCCCGTCGGGCGCGGTCTCCCGGATCACGCGACCGCCGAGGTCGTGCAGGTACTGCGTCGACGAGGAGCACGGCCCAGCGACCTCGTTCGCACCCGTGCACGTGGAGGTCGGGACCCGCGCCCGCGTGGCGAGGTCGCCGAGCACGTCGTACGTATGGCGGGTGGTCAGGCCGTCGGCCGCCGTTCGGTCGACCACCTGACCGTAGATGTCGAACGTCTCGACGGTCCGCAGCGTATCGTTCAGCCGATCCTCGCGCCACAGCGTGGTCTGATCGGTGCGGGCGGTGCGACCCGCAGCGTCGGTGACCGAGATCCAGCCCGGCCCGCGCTTGTACGTGGTCGTGGTCCAGCCCGGCGCGCTCGTGTGCTGGGGCTCGAGGGCGACGATCATCCGGCCGTAGCCGTCGTGAGCGACGCCGTGGGTGACGGGAGTCTCTCCGCTCAGGAAGGGCTCGGTGCGGATCTTGAGCCGGCCGTCGCTGCCGAGCACGTCGAGCCGCGTGGTGCGTTCGGTGCCGCCCAGGCAGCGCACGCTGGCCAGGACGCCGGTGCCGCTGCCGGCGGTGGACTGGCACTCGAGCTCCTTCGTGGGCCGCCCGAAGCCGTCGAGGTAGCGGAGCGTGGCCTGACCGTCGCTGCGCTTGGTCCCGATCCGCGGCTCGGCGAAGAGGGCGTCCTCGCGGAACGTGAACGCATCGTCGTAGTACTGGTCGATGGTAGTGGCCGCGCCGACTCCGGGCGCCACGACGGTGCGAGTGAGGCGACCGATGCCGTCGAAGGTCCAGGAGGTGGTCGAGCCTTCGAAGGTGGTCGCGCTGATCCGGCAGTTGGTGATCGTGTTGGTCTGGGTCCGCAGGACCGGATCGACGTGGGTCGCGGGGAGACCACACGCGCCGCGCGTCCAGGTCTCGACGCCTCCGTCGGGGAAGGTGTGGCTGAGCAGGTCACCAGCGGCGTCGAACGTGAAGCGCTGGACTCGACAGGTGACGCCGTCACTGCCGCACGACGAGACCGACTTCGGCGTGAACGTCGAGACGAAGCTGGCGCGAATCTCGGACGCCAGGCGCTGGCCGGCGCGGTTGGTGACGTCGGTGCGCAGGATCCGCCACCAGTCACCCGCGGCCAGCGGCTTGTCGAGCGTGTAGGTATGGATGCGATCGTCGGCCAGCGTCGCGGTGTCGCGATACTCCACCGAACGCTCGAGCTTGTAGCGCTCGAACAGGTAGTCCCACTCGTCGACCATCTCGATCACCGCGGTCAGGGCCATGCCGGTCGGGTACGTGTACGAGGACTGCGCCGACGAGACCGGTGGGGTGACCGCCGCCAGCTCGGGCGGTAACGCCCATCGGTAGAACGTCGTCATCGTGAACGCTGGCGAGTAGACGGCGCTGTAGCTGGCCCACGCGTCGGCCGTGGCGATCGCGCCGAACGAGTGCGCCGAACCGCCGAAGGACGCCTGGTAGACCGCCAGCCCGCCGGGCTGGATGGCGCCGTCCGTCTGCCCGAGCACCTCCGGCAGGTACTCGTCGGGGACCGAGCTGAAGCCTTCCTGACCCGCGCTGAGCGGACCGATCCCGATGTAGTCGTAGCAGCGGTCGATGAGGCTCTCGAGTGAGACGCTCTGCGCGCCGGCCGCCGAGGCGTGCCCGACGTCGTAGTCGCATCGCCGCGACAGCGGGTTGAAGTACGGGATCCGCACGTTGTACTGATACGTGCCGTTCACGACGCGGCCGTGGACGTACACGGTCGCGTGCTCGAGCGAATCGTCGGTGCGGTACCGCGCCGCGTGCGACGGTCGACCGGCGGCCCACGGCGCCGTCACGAAGCCGAAGACGTCCCGCCCGCCGCGCACGTTGCGGCGCTCGACCTGCGCGAACGGGGTGGGATCTCCGCCGGTGGTGAACGCGCCCGAGTAGGTGAGGGTCACCTTGCCCTCGGCACCGACGACCTGCTCCAGCACCTCCAGGTTGACCTCGAGGTTCGGATTGTCGTGAGGCTCGGTCGCGGAGAAGCCCCAGGTCAGGGAGGTTCGCCCGCCCCACGGGCCATCGCTCGAGATCATGCGCCCTTCCGTCGCGGTGCGTGCGCTGCGATAGAGGTTGACGCACCACGCCCCCGCGGCGCAGCCGGACGCGCCGGTCTCGTCGAGCGCGAACGAGATCGCGTCGGCGAAGCCATCGCCGTCGAAGTCGCCGTATGCCTGCGCCTGGGAGCGCCTGTAGCACTCGGCGCCGCCGCTCACGTAGGACATGAAGCTCGGCCGCGTGCCGCCGGTCGCCGACGGCTGGTTGGTGGCGATGGCGCTCTGCACGCCGAAGCCGGTGACGGCGCCCGTGGACCGGTTGATCATGAGGCCGGTGCCCTCCGTGGAGACCGCGGTCGACAGCACCTCCACCAGTCCGTTGCGGTCGAGATCCACAGGTGCGAGCACGCCGGGCAAGATGCGTCCCGTCACCACCCCCGACGAGCCAGCCTCGTCGAGCTCGTAGGTGAGCGGCGGCCCGGCCGAGAGCGTGGAATCGACGAAGGTGCCGTATCCCGTGCCCCAGTAGATGCGCGAGAAGACCGTGTTGCCGACCGGGTGCCACTCGGCCTCGTTGATGTCGGTGGTCAACGGATCGTCGGTCACCGGGTTGTCCCAGCAGGCGTGGAGCGCGATCGCGGCGTCAGCCTTGCCGTCGTTGTTGAAGTCGCCGTACCGGACGTGATCGGCCTTGTAGCTGTCCGCGTTCCAGTCCGGGTTGTAGTCGGTCGGCCAGCTCACGCCGGCGGGGCAATTGGCGACCGCGGCGGTCCAGGCCGCCGGCGCGAACACCGTCTCGAACGGCGTCATGAGCGTGGTGGCAGTGGCCGAGTCGCTGGCGTTGCGGATCCAGCGCGTGTCCGACTCCGCGGCGCATCCGTTCACGGCGCCGTGCGCGCGGACGACCAGATCGAGCTTGCCGTCGCCGTCGATGTCGGCGAAGTCGCCATGGCGCAGGTCGCAACCGTCGAGGGACGTGTTCGACGACGTGAACACCATCGAGCCATCGTCGCGCATGCGATCGCGCATGACGTCGCCCGCCGAGTCTTCCCAGTACAGCTCGGGCTCGCGATCGCCATCCTGATCGACCAGCGCGAACCCGCGGTGATCGGCGAACAGCGAGCTGGTGAGCCGGAGCGCCAGCTGCGCTTCCCACGCCGCCGCGAAGGCCGCTGGCGTGCCGCCGCCGGTCGCAGGCGCGAAGCCGCGTGCGACGTTCGGCGTCGCGACGTAGGCCTTGGGAGTGACCGTGTAGCTGCCCCCCGACGAGACCTGCAGCCCGATCACCACGAGATCGGAGATGCCATCGCGGTCCAGGTTCACCGCGAGCGGGATCACCGACTCGCGGGTCGGATCGTCGCCATCGGTCGGTTGATCGATCACCTCAAGCCCTTCGGCCGTGCCCCACGCAAAACCCTCGTGGTGCGAGCGCATGCAGCGAAGCGTGCGCTGCGGGGTCGGCGCGGTCCCGGTGCCGGTGCCGATGCGGACGATCTTGCGGAGGAGCGACTGCGTCGGGGCCCCGCCCGCGACCACGGCCTGGCCGTCGCAGTCGGTCAGGGGCGAGAGCAGCGCGCCGGGCGCGGTCTCGTCCTCGTACTGCAGCTCGTAGCGCGAGAACTTCGCGGTACCGACCTTGGTCGTGATCCCCTTGAGCCGCTGCCCGAGCACGGTCACGCGTCCATTATCGGAGACGACGCGTGGCTCGGGGCGCGCCTGCCACGTGAAGTCCACGCGGGCCGTCCCGTAGATGATCGACGTCGGCAGGTACTGGCGACTGTCGGCGAACGGGTACTTCGCGGCCACGCTGGCCGCGAGCGCCGGGACGACGTAGTTGTACGTCATCACGTTCCCGAACGGGTCCTGGACCTTCGAGAGGTACCAGGTCGACGTCTTGCACAGGTTGTTGGCGCAATTGCCGCCGCCGGGCAGCGCCACCGCCTGCCCGGCGTCGGCGAGCAGCTTGGTGGCGTTGGTGCCGGTTCCGGCCTTGGTGCCGTACGTCCAGACCCAGCCTTCCTTCTTGCGCGTCCACGTGTTGGTCCCCGCGTCGTACGTCAGGACGGTTCCGTCCCACGTCTCGGGCTGCCAGTTCGCGGCGGTCTGGACCAGATCCATCCCGTCGAGCCGGTAGAGATCACTCGTGTAGTTCGGCACACCGCCGTTCGTGGAGTGGCGGGTGATCTTCGAGCCGGCGACCAGCCGCCAGCCGCTGCCTAGCTCACCCTCGACGGTCCCGTGGTCGGCGACGAGCTGGACCGACGGCGCAGAGCCGCGCGGCGCGGGAGGTAGATCGATCTCGACCGAATCCGGCCACGAACCGGTGGCCAGGCCCGTGTCGAACGAGATCGGTTCGGGCTCGGCAACGGCAGGCGTCACCGAGAGCGCGACGAGACCGAGGATGAAGCACGAGCGCGTTGAGGATCGGGTCGAGCTCGACATGCCGCCCACTCCAGCAACCAGCGTGCCACGCCCGAAAGAGCGGTATTTTCGAAGGTTGGCGGCGAGCCTCCGAGGTTGCCTGCGCCGTCGGCATGCCGAATCTGCAAACCGCCGCGCCTGCCGCCAGCATCGGCGGTACGCATACGCATGACGTGCGGGCCCAGGCTGTCCATGCCCGACGTGGATCCGTTCCTCGATCGCAGCGAGAGGAGCGGGCGGCCGCGGTGGTGATCGCCTCGCGCAGCGCCGGGCCCCGCAGCCGATCCAGCTCGTGGCGGTGGCCGAGTTTGACGTGCGGCCACATCTCGCTCTGCATGAGCGCACCGAGGCAGTCCGCGCGCAGCACGAACGCGAGCTGACCAGTGGGCGTGAAGATCTCCTCGAGCTGATCCACCACCACCAGCGTGTCAGGTCCATGGCCGGATTCCGGACATTGTCCGGGAACCGGACGCGGCACGCGGGACACGCGAGCCGATCGCCGTGAGATCACACCGGCCCGACCTCGGCTCGCGGCGTGCGTACTGCGCGCGGCGTGATCGAGCGGAGCTCGCGGCGGGGTCGAGGTCACGGCCCCCGAGCAGCGCTGCCACCTCGTCGTCCCCAGGTCGGCGACTCGATCAGGGGACGCGATCGATGATGGCGATCGACCCGAAGGTCCCCGACCCCATGTACGTGTAGAGCCCGACGGTCGCGGACGTGATCGGCCCGGTGGAC
>SXGT01301444.1_pt1 | contig 10176 bp, 7 predicted proteins | sample 3176221 | NCBI WGS metagenome assembly SXGT01 (sample SAMN11356862, study PRJNA531348) | freshwater metagenome | isolation source: freshwater sample F1-120 | place: China: Fuxian Lake, Yuxi | collected 2017-12-25
CTCGACGAAATGCGGCCGGCCCTTGATCCACATGCCGCTCATCTTGGCCGAGGACTTCCGCGCGGCGTCATCCACAGCGGGGTGCCCGGCGAGGAACTTCGGCGCGTCGGCCGGCGCGAAAACGAATCCGGAGAGCCCCGGATTCGCCTCGGTCGCTCCGAAAATCGCGGAAAATAAGGCGATCGAGGCATGGCAGGCCTTGAGTACGTGTGCGGCCTCGGCGGCGTCGGTGGCGGCGGCGATGCGGACGAGCGGCGTCCGCAGGACGGCTTTGAAATCCGCGCCCGCCGCGTCCTCTTCGGCCGAGGTCTCGGCCGCCGCAGGAGTCGGGACGTCTTTGACGGCGGCGGCCGCCAGCCGCTTGATCTCGGCGCGCCGGAGTCTCGCTGCGGGCGTCTCCTCCAAGAGCCAACGGTCCCCTTCGCGGATCTCCCCGCAGGCGGCGCGGACGGCGGCGTCGTTCGGAAGGAACCGCGCCAATTCGTCCAAAACCTCGCCGCGAGCCTTTATTCCCGCAAGATCCCAACCGGCGTCGTCGGCGACGACCGGCAAGAGCGCATCGCGATAGCCGGCGTAGGCGGCGTTCCGGCGTTCGACGAGACCCGCCGCGTCCGCCGCAGGCCCGTTCGGTCGCGGCTTGTAGCCGGCCGGACGCGTCCACGCACCGCCCTTCTTGACATAGCCCGCGGCCTTGCGGGCGACCGGATCGTCGGGCTCGAACGTCAGTACGTTCTCGTAGGCCGTTGCTTCTTCGCGGTAGAGATCGCGCTTCCACGACCATCGCGCGAATTCCCGCGCCGCTTCGGCGGCGGCCGGTTGCGCGGCCGAACGCGCCGCCGCCAAGGCGACGGTCCGCCGGCGCGCCGCGGACGCCGCATCGTCCTGAGGCTCCGCCCCAAAACATGCGAAAGCGCCGCCCCCTTCGAAAACGATGCACGCCAGGACGAGCAGGTATCGGCGGATGAAAGCCGGACACGACATGGGCGTGAGTTTATCCGACCAAAACCTCGGGCCGATCGCCGCAATCCCCGCAGTCCGAGATATCGGCGAGGTCTGCGCGGCCATGCTCATCGGGACGTCGCCGGTGCGCTCGTCGTGCCGCCGTCCGCGAACCGGCGGTCGTCCGCGTACTCCGGGGGAAGCAAACCCTGCCTCCGCGCGGCGAGGCCGTCCAAGAGGCGGCGCATCGATTCGCGGTCGCCCTGTTTGCGTCGGAGGTTTAGGAGGGCGCGCAAAGGGTCTCGGGCATCCGGCTCGACGGCGTGCGCGGCTTCGAACGCTTCGGCCGCGAACTCGGTATTCCCGAGCAAATCGGCCGCCAGACCGGCGTGGTAGCGGAGGTGCGGGAGATCCGGATCCGATTCCGCGGCACGCCGAAAATAGCCGAAAGCGACCGTGAGGTACCGCCGGTCGGGCGGCGTGAACGCCCTCGCGGCCTCCAGCATCGTCCGGCCTATGAGATCACGGGACGCCGGGGTCAGAGGATCGGTCGCCATGGCTTGTGTCGTCGCACCTTCGAGGGCGCGCGCTTCGCGGCGAACCGCTGCAACTCGGGCGAGCCCGATCCACCCGAGAAACGCGGTCTCCCGATCGGTCACCGCCGCGGCGAACAGCGCCGACGCCTCTTCATACCGGCGCTCGGAAAGGGCCGTCTCTCCCTGCAGGACGAGTCCCGAAGGTTCCGGAAGTCCGTCGGACTTCGAATGGGCGCAGCCGACGAACATCACGGCGGACGCGACGTACGCCGTGAGAGCGAAGGGAACCGACGATTTGCGTGCCATGCCGTCGCCATTGTGCCCGAACGGTGCGTTTCCCGGGGATCCGGCCTGCGGTCTTTGCGGCTCGAAAACGACCGGAGACGGCTACAGTGCGGCCGAACAGGGAGCCTCGCTTGCACTCGGAACGCGCCATCGGTTGCGGACATGCCTTCCACGCAGAGCCTTTCGCCGAACCCGACGCCCCGCGAAAGCGCGGCCCGGACCGGGCGGGCGACGTCCTCCGGGTGATGCTCGATATCGCCGTCGACCCCGCGGAACGGCGCGTACAGGGCCGGGTCGTGCATCGGATCCGGGTGCTCTTCGATACCGCCGAAGTCTTCACGTTGGACGCGGTCGCTCTCGAGATCGCCGGCTGTCGGGTCGACGGCGCTCAGGCCGGCTTCTCCTATGACGGCGAGCGTCTCCAAGTGCGTCCGGCCGTCCCGCCGAAACGCGGCGCCGAATGCGAGATCGAGATCTCCTATTCCGGTTCGCCCGTGCGCGGCCTTTGGTTCGTCGCGCCGGACGCGCACCGCCCCGACAAGCCCTTGCAGGCATGGACCCAAGGGCAGGACGACGACGCGCGGTTCTGGTTCCCCTGTTTCGACCACCCCGGCTGGAAGGCGCCCAGCGAAGTGCGCGCTTCGGTGCCCGCCGGATTCACCGCCGTCTCAAACGGCGCCTTGATCTCGCGCGAGGTCGCGGGAGACCGCGTCGTCTACCGCTGGCGGCAGGCGGCGCCCCATCCGACGTATCTGGTGACGCTCGTCGTCGGGCGTTTCGACGTCGTCGAAGACCGCGCGGGAGACGTCCCTCTCGCCTACCACGTGCCCGTCGGCCGCGGCGGCGACGCGCACCGGACGTTCGGCCGCACGCCCGCCATGATCGCGCTCTTCGGCAAGCTCTTTAGCGCGCCGTACCCGTTCGAGAAGTACGACCAACTCGTCGTCTCCGACTTCATCTTCGGCGGCATGGAGAACACGACCGCCACCACGCTCTACGAGTGGGTGATGCTCGATCGCAGCGTCGAGGACGCGACGGACTCCGATTGGTTGATCGCACACGAACTCGGCCACCAGTGGTTCGGCGACCTCCTGACCTGCCGGCATTGGCCGGAAGCGTGGCTGAACGAAGGGTTCGCCACGTATTGCGAGTCCCTCTGGTACGAGTTCGGGCACGACCGCGAGCGCGGCCGCCGACACCTCTTGGAGACGGCGCGCGGTTACTTCGAAGAAGCCCGCGGCAGCTATCGGCGGGCGATCGTCTGCGACAAGTACGACGCGCCGACGGACCTCTTCGACCGTCATCTGTACGAGAAGGGGGCGTGCGTCCTGCACCATCTCCGCTCGGAGCTCGGCGACGACGCCTTCTTCCGCGCGATCGGCCGTTATGTCGCGGCGCACCGCGGCGGCTCGGTCGAGACGGTCGATCTTCGTCGCGCGGTCGAGGCCGAGACGGGCCGCAACGTCGACGCCTTCTTTTCGCAATGGGTCGAATCGCCCGGTCATCCGGAGTTCTCCGTCCGCCATGCGTTCGATCCGGTCCGCCGCCGCCTGACGCTGACCGTCAAACAGACGCAAAAAACCGCCGATGGGACGCCGATCTTCGCGACCCATGTGCGTTGCAAGGTCTGGTTCTCAAAGAGCGAAGTCGAACGGACGTTCGAAGTCACGGGCGCCGAGCACCGCTTCCACTGGGAGCTCGCGGAAGATCCCGTCGGCGTGCGCTTCGCCTCCGACGGCGCGCCGCTCTTCGTGATCGATTTCGAGCGCCCCGACGTCTTCCTGATCACGCAGTTGGAACGCGATGACGACCTGCTCGGACGCGTCGAAGCGGCCGAAGCCCTCGCCGTCCAGCGCACGCCCGCCGGGGTCGCGGCGCTCGCCAAAGCGTTCCGCAAGGAGACCCGCTGGACGCACGCGGTCGAATTCGCGGCGTTGCTCGGCCGCACGCGGACGCCGGAGGCCCGCGTGGCGCTCGTCGCCGGAACGTCAAACGCCTTGCCGCGGATCCGCGCCGCGGCCGCGACGGCGCTCGGACGGTTCCGTGAACCGGCGGCCGCGGCCGCGCTGCAAGAACTGCTCGAACACGAGCCGCATCCGCTCGTCCGAGCCGCGGCGCGGCGCGGGCTCGGCCGGACGCGCGAGGCGTCGGGGCTGCCGCTGCTCCGCGAGGAGGCCGCTCACCGCGGATCGTGGAACGACGTCGTGCCGCGCGCCGCGCTCGAAGGACTCGCCGAAGCCCGCGCCCGCGCCGAAGAGCCCGCCGTCCGCGCCGAACTCGCGCAGGGCCGTCCGGATCTCGTCCGCGCCGCCGCGGCGCGAGCCTTGGCGGACCTCTACGTCGACGTCGAGGTTCGTACTCCCGCCCGGGAGACTATAGAAGCCTTGCTCGACGACTCCTTCCACGTCGTGCGCGCCGCCATCGGTGCTCTGCGGACGCTCGGCGACGTTCGTGCCGCCGGAGCCCTAGACGCGCTCGCCGCCCGCCGCTTTCTCGACGGACGCCTGAAACGCGCGGCGCGGCTCGCTGCGAAAGCCCTGCGGAACGGCGAAGCGCCGCAAGAGCGCCTGTCTCTGTTGCGAGATCGCGCCGACAAGGCCGAAACGGAGATGCGAAAGCTGACCGAACGCATCGAGGCCTTGGAGCGGCCGCGGGGGGCGTCACCGGCTCGAAAAGCGGCGCCCGCCCGAAAGTCCGCCGTCGGCCGAAAGCGCACGTCCCGCGGCAAACCCGACGACGACCGTAAGCGACCGCCCCGACGCGGACGCCGTTAGGCCGCCTCCCGACGAGACCGCGGAATCCCGGACCGCGATCCGCGAATAGCGCGCGCTCATGTGGTCCTGACGCCGAGGGCGGATTCCCGGAGCGATGCCCGGGCGACTTCCGGGTCGAAAGGTCCGATGTTTCATTCCATTTTCGGAGCCCGCATGGACTTCTGGGAAGCCGCCGTCGCATTGACCGCCATCTCCACCTTGGGTTGGGTGATCGTCAACATCGTCAACAAGTTCAGCGAGGTCGCCGTCAAGAAGGCCGAGGCGAAGGCGGCGGCCGAATCCGCCTATCTCCGCCAGATGCTCGTCGAGATCGAAGAAATCAAGCGCCGTATCTCGATGAAATAGCCCCGGAAGGCGGCGGCCCGACTGTCCTTTGAAATAGACCGGTCGAGAGGACGCCCGCCCCCGGCCGAGCGGCCGAGCCCGGCGACGGAAGCGCCGAAAACCGCCGGAAAACCACAAAAAATCGCCTCCGGCACGCCCCTCGCTAAGTGGTTCCTCGGTCGTGCTCGTCTTCGGCGGTTCGCCGGAGCGGGTCGCCAAGGAGTGCTCGTCATGGTTCGTCGCAATGCGCGCGTCGTCCCCTTCCTCTTCGTCGCGGCTCTGCTCGCCGCGCCGGCCGCCGCGCAAGGCTTCTGGGGCTCGATCGGGTTCGGACATCATGGTCGTCGGGCGCACGTCCAAGCCGACTACGGCCACGGCGGCCACTACGGCCACGGCGGTTACGGCGGAGGCCGCCACGGCGGCTACGACCGCTGTGAAACGCGGGTCTTCGTGCCGGGCTGCTACGAAACCGTGGCGCAGCAGGTCTGGGTGCCGGGCCGAGTCTCGCAGGTGTGGTGCGAAGCGGTCTACGACACCTGCTACGACGCCTGCGGACGCCCGTACCGTCGCTGCGTGAGCCAGGGTTACTGGAAGTCCGTGCAATCGCCCGGCTGCTACGAAACCCGCTACGTCCAAGTATGGCGCGAAGGCTACTGGACGACCCGCGGCTAAGCTCGAAACCCGCAGAGCGGAACCGCGAACCGCGCGGTAGAACGGGGGCGGCATGACCGCCCCCGCTTCATTTTTGATCTCGGTCGGATCCCTCAACCCCGTGAAGATCGCCGCCGCTCGCGCGGTGATCGCGCACCTCTTTCCGGCGGCCGAAGTCCGCGGGGTCGCCGTACCTTCCGGAGTTCCTGATCAGCCCTACGGCGACGACGTCACACGCCTCGGCGCCGCCAACCGCGCCCGTGCGGCTCGGGCCGCGATCGGTGCGAAGTACGGCATCGGCCTCGAAGGCGGCGTGGTCGAGGAAGCGGACGGCTCGCTCAGGACGTGCGCTTGGGCGGCGGTCGCGACGGAGGACGGGCGCATGTCGTTCGGAGGTTCGCTCGTGATGACTCTGCCGCCCGCGGTCGCGGCACTCGTCCGGAGCGGTATGGAACTCGGACCCGCGATGGACCGGTTGACGGGCAAGTCGAACATCAAGCACGCGGAAGGCGCGGTCGGCATCCTCACGCGTGGAGCGATCAGTCGGCAAGCGGCCTACGAAGCTCTGGTCGCCTATGCGTTCGCCGGCTTAGGCGACGCGTAGGCCGGAGCGATCCTCAGGCCGGCGCAGGCGCGGTCGCGGGCGGCGCGGCGGGGCGGGCGGTCGCGCGGCCTTGGAACAACGACATCAATGCGATGTACCAGAAGCCCGCGAAAAAGAGCATGAGGAACGGCAGCGAGCCGTAGAGCCCGTGCGATAGCGCATAGCCGACGACTACCGTGAAGTAGACGGCGAAGACGAGTTCGATCATCGGCGCCCAGTTGCGGACGCCGCGATAGCGCTTGGCGGTCCATGCGCCCGCGTTCGCGCCCTCTTTACCGACCGCGTACTTCGGCGTGCGGATGAAAGCCGTGCGGTGACCGACCAAAGCTTCGATCACGGCCTTCGCCTGATTGACGGTGAGACCGATGCCGACGGCGAGCATCGCCGGGACGGCGAGAATGCGTTCGCGCCAGTTCTTGTACGCAAGCATCTGGGCCGTCGTGTAAAAGGCGATGACCGACGCCGTCGCCATCACGAAAAGTCCGAGGTCGACGAGGCCGCCGACCAACGGATCCGCCAGCCGCGAGCGCGCCGCCATGACGGGCAACGTCAGGACGCACATGCCCAACATGAGCAAATACGCCATGTTGCCGGTCAAGTGGAAGAAGGCTTCGAGCTTCACCGCGAACGGCGCGTCCGAGCGGAGCACCGTCGGCAGGATCTTCTTCATGACTTGGACGCTGCCCTTGGCCCAGCGGTGCTGCTGGCTCTTGAAGGCGTTCATTTCGACCGGCAATTCGGCCGGGCAGACGACGTCCGGGTCGTACACGAACTTCCAGCCCTTCAATTGCGCGCGATAGCTGAGATCGAGATCCTCCGTGAGAGTCTCGTGGTGCCAGCCGCCGGCGTCGCGGATCGCGTCGATGCGCCAGAGTCCCGCCGTGCCGTTGAAGTTAAAGAATCGGCCGGTGCGGTTCCGCGCCGGATGTTCGATCATGAAATGGCCGTCCAGCATGATCGTCTGGACGCGCGTGAGCAGGCTCTCTTCGCCGTTCAGGTGGCCCCAGCGGGCCTGCACGACCGCGACCTTCTCATCCGAGAAATGGTGGACGGTGCGCTTCAAAAAGTCCGCGTCGGGGCGGAAGTCGGCGTCGAAAATCGCGACCAAGCCGAACTTCGCGGTGTTCAGGCCGTTCTCTAGGGCCCCGGCTTTGAAACCGGTGCGATCGGTGCGGTGCACGAATTCGACGTCCAAGCCTTTGGCGCGCCAAGCGGCGGAGGCCGTCGCGGCGATGTGGCGGGTTTCGTCGGTCGAGTCGTCGAGCACTTGAATTTGCAGGCGATCCCGCGGGTAGTCGAGCCGGCAGATCGAATCGAGCAGGCCTTCGACGACGTAGCGCTCGTTGAAAAGCGGCAATTGGACGGTGATGCCGGGGAGCTCGGCGTCCGGGTAGAGTCGCGCCGGGGTCGGCTTCGACTTCCGCGTGCGCCAGTACTTCCACATGAGGCCGTAGCGATGGCCGCCGTAGAACGAGAGCGCGATCAAAATGGCGACATAGAGCCCGACGCAGATCGCGGCGAGACGACCGTCGTCCGGGAAACCTTCGACGGCGTCCCGGATCATGCGGTGATTGAAGACAGCGACGCTGTGGGCAAACATTCGAGTCTCATGGTCGCCCGTCGAACGGCAGGAACTTTGGTTCCCGTTCGTCCGAAGCGGACCTCACAACGCGGCGAAAGGACGTCCCGACGCCGCAAAAGTTCATGGAATCTAAGACCGGCGGGCCTGTGCCGCAAGGAACGACGATCGTCGCCGCGCCACGAGGCCCTATGACCACGCCGCCCGAGAAACACCCGATCGTGAGCACCGGCATCAACCCCGTGCCTATGACGGAACCCCAGTACGCAACAGCTGCTTACGATTACAAACTCCCGCCGGAGCTCATCGCCCAAGAGCCGCCCCGTGAGCGCGGGAAGAGCCGACTCCTAAGCCTCGACCGCGAAAAGAAGTCGATGCTGGACGGCACGATCGACGATCTTTTGCGCCTGATCCGACCGGGCGACGTCCTCGTGCTGAACGACACCAAAGTCGTGAAAGCCCGGCTGGAAGGCGTGCGCGCCGATACGGGCGGCCGCGTGGAAATGCTCTTCCACAAATTCGGCGACGGCAAGGCGGAGGCGCTCACCAAGACCCGCGGATTCGCTCCTCCCGGCACGAAAGTCGTCAATCGCCAGGACGACGGACCGCCGTTTTCGTTCACCTTCGGTGAAAAAGACGCCGAGGGCGTGCGACCGATCGAAACGGGCATGACGCAAGCCGAACTTTTCGCGCTTCTCGAGGCCCGCGGACGCACACCGCTCCCGCCCTACATCCGCCGCGAGCGCGGCGCCGATCCCCACGACGCCGACGACTCCCTCCGCTACCAGACGGTGTTCGCCCGGACGCCGGGCGCCGCCGCCGCGCCGACGGCGGGCCTCCACTTGACGCCTGCGCTATTGACCGCGCTCGAACAGGCCGGGGTCAAAACCGCGCACGTCACGCTGCACGTCGGCCTCGGCACCTTCAAACCGGTCGCCGCCGCGGACCTCCGCGAGCATCTGATGCACGAAGAACATTATGAGCTTTCGCCCGCCGCCGCGGACACCATCAACACTGCGCGCGCCGCGGGCGGCCGCGTCGTCGCCGTCGGCACGACATCCGTCCGTACGCTCGAAACCTGCGCGACGCCCGAAGGCCTGCTCGTCCCCGGCGCCGGCGCGACGAAAATCTTCATCTATCCGCCCTACCGCTTCCGTGCGGTCGATGCGCTCCTGACTAACTTCCACGTCCCGCAGTCGACTTTGCTGATGCTCGTCTCCGCGTTCCTCGGTCGCGATCGCACCTTCGAAGCCTATCGGTATGCCGTCGCCTGCCGCTACCGCTTCCTAAGCTACGGCGACGCAATGTTCATCGCCTGACCGCACCGCCGCCCTTTGTCCCCGACGCTGCGATAATCTGACCCCGATGACCGCGCCAGACGACCTCCGCCGCCGCGCCGCCGATCTCCGTCGCGAGATCGAACGGCACAACCACGCCTATTACGTGATCGCGCGGCCCTCGGTCGACGACGCCGTCTACGACGCGCTCTTTCGGGAACTGCACGAGCTCGAGACCGCGCATCCGGATTTGGACGATCCGGCCTCTCCCACGAAGAAGGTGGGCGCGCCTCCGCTTGAGAGTTTCCCGAAGGCGCCGCACGCGACGCCGATGCTCTCGCTCGAGAACGCGATGAACGAGGCGGAGTTCGTCGACTGGCTCGCGCGCGTTCGGCGCCATCTCGGGCGCGACGCGATCCCCGCCCCTTCCGACGGTTCGCTATTCGGCGCGGCCGAGCCGACGCCGATCGCCTTTCATGTCGAACCGAAGATCGACGGCCTTTCCGTTTCACTCACTTACGAAGACGGCGTGCTCGTCCGCGCCGCCACGCGCGGCGACGGCGAAACGGGCGAGGACGTGACCGCCAATGTCCGCACGGTCCGGAAGCTGCCTCTCCGCCTTACGCCTGCGAACGGCGGCGTGCCCGCGCGCCTCGAAGTGCGCGGCGAAGTCTATGTCGACAAAGCTGCGTTCGAGGAATTCAATCGCCGATTGCCCGCGGGCGAAGCGCCCTACGCCAATCCGCGCAACTTCGCCGCCGGTTCGCTCCGCCAGCTCGATTCGCGGCTGACGGCGGCGCGGCCGCTGACGATCGCGCTCTATCACGTGCCGGAATGTTCGGACGGCGCGCCGGCCACGCAGTCGGAGACGCTCGAGCTCTTGCGCCGCCTCGGCCTGCCGACGGCCGATCCGCTCAATCATCGTTGCGCGGACGAAGACGCCGTCGTCCGCCGCTACCGCGCCTTCGAGCGCGACCGCGATTCCCTTCCCTATGAGATCGACGGCGTCGTCATCAAAGTGGACGACGCCGAGTTACAGAAGAAACTCGGATTCCGTTCGCGCACGCCGCGCTGGGCGATCGCGTGGAAGTTCGCGGCGCGGGCGGGCGAAACCACGGTGCGCGCCATCGAAATCAACGTCGGGCGGACCGGCGTACTGACGCCTGTGGCGACGCTCGATCCGGTGCAGATCGGCGGCGTCGTCGTC
>SXGT01431063.1_pt1 | contig 10175 bp, 8 predicted proteins | sample 3176221 | NCBI WGS metagenome assembly SXGT01 (sample SAMN11356862, study PRJNA531348) | freshwater metagenome | isolation source: freshwater sample F1-120 | place: China: Fuxian Lake, Yuxi | collected 2017-12-25
CAAGGCGGTCAACCCGAGCGTGGGATCGGGCCGGATTCTGACATCAAAGCTTCTTGGCCGCCGCCCGGTTATTTTGGCGTTATGCGACTACAAATATGAAACATCTTTACGCATCAGTCCGCGTCCTCGTTGTGATTGCACTGTCTGCAACGGTTTGCCCCCATCAGGCGTTGGGCGAGCCAGCGGAGGACAGCACTTCTGCCGAGATGCGACTGGCGGAGGTCATTGATCTTCCTGCCCAAACACTGACCTTCAATCCCACACGAGACGATATCACAGTTGGGTGTGTGATCTTCTCACTGCATCATTCCGATCCGGGGAAAGCGATGAATCTGGCTGCAATCCGCGTGAATGGTGCTCAACCAAGAACCGCGACGCTCTATTTGAAGCAGGTTGGGAAGAACCAATTCAAGTTGCCAGCAGTGAAGATCGCGTTTTCCAGCGAAGACTTCGGCGGACCGCTTTACTTGACTGCCAAAGTCTGGTTCAACGAGCTCACGAACCAATGGGATTCGCCGTTCTACGAACATGTGCCCGATCGCTACGCGCTAATTTCCTATTGCACGAATGAGGACGATGACCCCTCGAAGGTCAATGCTCGGTTGGGTGCGAATCGAGTGGCATCCGTCGAGGGGTTCAAAGAACGGCTCGCTAAGTCGTTTGTCATCCAATTGAAGCAACGCCCACTGCGGGAGGAATGGGGCCGTTGGCCGATGATCAACAACGGTCGCACACTCAGCGATGCCGACCTGAAAGCCATCGAGCAACTCGTGCGTGACCGTGACGAGCGATATCTGATCGCCATAACGGCGAGCCGAAAAGACCATGCCATCGTCGGAGTGGGTGACCACAACGTGTTTGAGGGCACGCGCAAGTATGAACTCGTACGAGCGGACGGGATGTGGCGGGTCGAAAAAGTCGAGAACGTCCAATCCGGATGGTGAGCACGCGCGATGGTGGTCGCATAACAAACCGTTGCACACGGAGCCGCGGGCCGCGCGGTTTCTGAAATCAATGTCGTTCGCCGCGGCCCGGTGAACGGTGCCGTTGGCCTATCTCAACCGCAATGTCACCGCAATGAACCACAAGTCTGTCGCGTCGGCGATCGTGACAGAGTTTTTCGAGTTTTGATCGGGGTGCGGGTCGCTACGGATGTGCTTCTGCAAGCGGTGTCATTCGACCAGATTGCTCCGGTGCGACGCACCAAACATCTATTGAGGGTTCGGCCGAAGTGGTTCTGTCAGGCTCGATCAGTTGACTTTGCTCCGTAGGCCAAGGCGGATGTCCAAAAAGGCCGGCGAGCCAATGGGCGCTCGCATCGCACAGGTGTTTCAGCCTTCGCGGCGTAGTCTCGATTCGCACACGTTTCCGTGGAAACGTGTCGCGTTCGAGAGTTCACCGTGATTCAGACTCTCCTAGCAGCACGTCGCTTTTTCGGCCAGGAACCTTCATGATCTGACTCGGCTCCGCCAGCAACACGTCGACTCCGCGACTCTTGGTGATGAGCGTCAGAAAGGGGGCCGGTGTGAGATGGCCTGATCGTGTGTCAATTCGACGTCCGGATGCCGGAGGTCTTGTCGGAGATGAGTTTGTTTTGCGACGGCGTAAACCAAATGCTCTTGGCCGAGACGACATCGTCATCGCCACCGGGAGTCGTTCGACGCCAGATGCTGACTTCGCGATTCCCTTTCGCTCGCAAGGTGTACAGTTCTTTGGATTCGTCAAAGCTGATCGAATCGGCTTGAGCAAAGAAGGATCGTCCTTCGAGTTTGGCGTCTCCAACGGCTCGTAATTCAACATGCCCATTCTTCGTGACGGGATCTTGAATCTGCAGGACCGTCAGCGTTTGAGACTGCATCCAGCCGCCGTCGCGTGGCAGATTGTCGGGGTCGATGGTGGCCAACGGCGTCGCGACCGGGCCATAAACGATGTGGACTCGATCGTGAAATGTGGATTGTCGGTCGTGAATGTTTCCCGTTGTTTTCCCGGCGAAGGTGATCCGTGTGAATTCCCATTTCGTCGATTCCGTTTCGAGCGGCCGATTGGCCTGAGCCGTGGCTTTTGGAGCGAGCGCAGCACGCTTGCCACGTCCGGGTCGCCAGACAGCGAGCTCGCCCGGCCCAATGGCCAGAGTCTCGCCGGTCGATTGATCGAGCGTCAGTTTGGCAAATCGACCGCTGCGGATTTCCACCAAATCTCGATCGACGTACTGCGAGTGATCAATCTTCACACCGTCTTTGCAAACGACCTGACGAACTTCAGCGGCTGGAGTTTGTCCGCGATCGCCGCTGAACAACAGTTTGTCTTTCAGCAAGACTTCCATTTCTTGGCACTGCAATACGCTCTCATTCAACGCGGCTGTCACAGTGTCGAAAAAGGTTGCCGTCAGGCCGTCAAAGGTCATCTTTTCCTGCCAATGAATTGTCAGCAAAGCCGGGGACTCCAACACGCGGCCATCGAGATCATTCTTGACGGGCATTCGCAATTCACCCGGACCGACGATCCACGTTCGATTGCGAAGGCGGTCGAGGAAGACGTCGTTTCCTTCGATGTCGAATCCACGATCGCAAATGACTGCCGGTCGGCCGGTCACATGCACCACTTGTCCGTTGGCACCGGTATTGCGCAGGTGAAGTTTCTGTCCTGTCAGATGCAGAGGCTTGGAGTCGTCTTCGTGCGGTTGTTGAACATCGACGTTTCCCTCGGTCCAAACTTCTGTCAGTTCCGGAGTCACTTTGTCGTCGTCAGACGAAATCAATTTCAGATGAGCCCGAATAAAGTCGGCCTCCAACTCCAGAGGCTCAGCATTGCTGGCCAAAATCGAAGGCTTTGAAACATCCGGTTTGAGTTCGTCGTCTTTGGCGGACTTTCCGACCGGACGCACACGAGACTCCGAGTTTTGTGCCGACCCATTCGTTTCGGAAGCCAGCTCTGCTGTCGGGTTTGAAGCATGATCGAAGAGCAATTCGAGTCGATGTGTCTGCCCTTGCCATTGCGGGCTGACGGCCTTCACGTTGTTCAAAGCCAGCATTTTTCGAGGACGAACATTGGGCATTTCATTCCCGGCAACGGCTGGAGTCGATGCGGAACTTTGTTGCCGCTCCAATCGTTCAAACCAGAGTTTGATGACTTCGGCAGCGAGCCCCGATTCCGTCGATGGTTGTTTGGCAATCGCCTTGCCGTGCAGTTCCAAAACATCCAAGCCGCTGTTTGGTTCTTGGCGAAGTACGAAATGCGATTTCCATTGTGCGGCGAAGTCCACCTCGTCCGAGTTTAGTTGGCGGCGTCGCACCCAGCCTGCGCCTCGGCCATTGGCGGTTTCGATCTCACCTGCTTCATTTTGAGTGAGCGTGATTTCCGGACAGCGGAGTTCCGTTCCGGTTTTGAGTTGCCGCACGATGACCGCTTTCGGATCGTTCAAGAGAGCCGTGCGAGAAGCGACGGTGTAGATCAAGCTGGCCATGACGGCCGAGATCCCGTTGCTTTGTGATTCCAATTCGACGTGATTGCCGGTAGCTCGAAGTTGCCGCAGACTCAAGCGGCCGACGGATTCTCCCGAAGCACACCGACTCTTTTCGACCGATTGCGGCGAAGCATTGTCGAGATCCGTTGGCAGGGCGTCCGGCGGCCCATTGCCGCGAACAAGCGGCACAACGGAAGGTGCGTCCCCGCGAGCCCGCGTCGATGCGATGTTTGCATCACCCGAATCTTCGTCGAGAAACAAATCGAGATACTGGCAATTCAACGAGTCGGTTTGGTCAGGAGCCGTGGGACGCACAACATTGACGTTGATTTTGAACGAGGCGATTTGCGACACAGGGTTGAAATCAAAACCCTCGTCGCAAGTGACTCGCATTTTGCCGTCATTCAGAACGAGGTCCATCTCGACATGTCCGCGCAGCAGCACGCGTTCGAAGCCGTCGATGGCGACCAATTGCTCTCGCTTGGCGGTCGGCTTAGATGGCAACAGCTTGACGATCAAACCCCGGTCGGCGGTTCCTTTATGCTGCTGAAAGGCGAATTGAAATGGCTCTTCACTTCGCAGTTCCAATGACTGCTCATCGAAAAACAGGTCTCGTCCGATGGCCGAAAGTCCGTCGTTGCCTCGAACGATGACTTGCCCTTCCAACTTTCCGTTGATGACTCGTCCATTCTTGTTGTTGACCGGGTCGAACTTCTTAGAGAAGCGGACCAACCCGCGTTCCGAGACCAGAGTCATTGGAGCCTTGCCGGTCGGCGAGTTGCCGATTCCGGATGTGGGATCGTGATCCGCTGGATACAGAATCATGGCGAACGGCTTGAACTCGAACAGCTCTTGTTTCTCATCCAGTGGTCGCCAGTGATTGGCGAAAACCAAGCCGTTAGTCAGCGGAAGTTGAATCTTGGCACGCGCAGCCCAAGGGGCTTCTGGCAAGTGACGCTGCGCAGCTTCGACGTTTCCCGGCGGTGGCTCACTTTGAATGTCATCCAATTCAACCGGCAACTGCCGCGATTCGGCAAGCACGGTTTGAATGAGACGCGGTGTGACGACCAACGAATACACCCAATACAGCCCTGTCAGGCTGGTGATCGCCATCAACGTCAAAAACATCCGTCGCAACACGAGAGATTCCGATCAACGAGATGGAAAAGCGAGAGATGGAGACGCTGACGCAGGAGAATGTGCCGTGAACGGCGCCGCAGGTTGTGGCATCAAGCTCAGGACATCGGTGATGTCGATCAAACCAATCGGCCGTCCCTCGGCGTCAATGACCGGAAGTTCGCTGATCTTGCGAGTCGAAAGAATCTCCACGGCATCTTGCAGCAGAGCGTCAGCCGTGGTCGTCAACGGCGACTTCGTCATGACTTCGGAGATCGGTCGATCGAGCTGATTCTCTCGATGTTGAGCCAACAATCGAGCCAAGTCGCTGTCGGTATAAAGCCCCGTCAGTTTTCCTTCGAGGTCGATCAGCATCACCGCTCCCGTGCGTCGTCCGGTGGCGGTCGAATCATCGAAGGCAGCCCGCACAGCCTGCGATTGTGGGGCAATCCGAAGTTGTGTTCCCTGTCGCATCACTTCGCGAACGTTGCGCAACCGACGACCCAAACTTCCTCCCGGGTGGAATCGCGCGAATTGCTGTGGCGTGAACCCTCGCGATTGACTGACCACAATGGCCAGCGCATCGCCAATTGCGAGCATCGCCGTCGTGCTGCAAGTTGGTGCAAGCATGATCGGACCAGCCTCTCGGATGTGACCGAGACGAAGAACGACATCCACTTGTGATCCGAGAGTGCTGAATTCATCGCGTGTGATGGCCAAGCACGTCAGTCCAATCCGTCGAGCGGCAGCAACCACATCACATACTTCTTGGGTCTCGCCGCTGTTGGCGAGCGCGAGCAAAACATCATCCGGACTGAGGCAACCCAGATCGCCGTGCAAAGCCTCGGCCGGATGCAAGAACTGCGATCGTGTCCCCGTCGAGGCCAACGTGGCGGCGATCTTTTGTCCAATGAGTCCCGCTTTGCCCAAACCGCTGACCACGATTCGTCCGTTTGTGTTCAACAGTAAATCAACGGCGCGGCAGAAGTCCGTGTCGAGCCGTTGCGAAATCTCCAGCAACGTCTCGGCCTCTTGCTTGAGGATGGCGCGGGCATCACGAAGCTGCTCAAACTGCGAGTGCGGAACGGTCGCGGTCACATCGCTGTGTGCCGCGCGTTTCGCCGACTTCGCTGCCTTGCTCATGACGCGTCATCCTTGACGGAGCGTTGTGCCAATTGAACTTACGCCGACAGGCTCAGCCGGTCGGAAAGAAGGGGCGGGTTATACTCCCGTTCAAAAAAACGAGTCAATTGGGGCATTTTGACCGCTTCGGTCATGCCCCGCCCGGTACTGGCAGCCCGGCTTCGTGCAGGAAGAGTTTCATGTCTTCCCAGACGTCTTTTTTCGCGGCGGGATTTCGCAGCAAGTACGACGGATGATAGGTGCAGAGCACTTTGGCTCGACCATATTGAAAGAATTGGCCACGGAGCTTCCCGATGCTCTGATCGGTCGCCATCAAGTTCTGAGCGGCCGTCGCACCCCAACAGATGATGTAATCGGGATTGATCACGGCAATTTGGCCATCGAGGTATTCGCGGCAGTTGGCCGCTTCGTCCGGCAGAGGTTTTCGGTTTCCGGGTGGCCGACAGCGGAGAATGTTGCAGATATAAAGTTCGTCGCGCTTCAAACCGCTGGCCACGATGATCTTGTCGAGCAACTGACCCGCCGCTCCGACGAACGGAATTCCTTGAGCATCCTCATCGGCTCCCGGCGCTTCACCGACAAACATGATCTTGGCCTCCGGGCTGCCGACTCCGAACACCGTTTTGTTGCGAGTCTTTGCCAACTCCGGACAGCGCTGACATCCAGCGACACACTGTTGAAGTTGCTCAAGCCGCCAGACGCGGTCCTCGCGAGTTCCCGCAGGATGTGGGCTGGGTGGCATCGGAGTTGAGATCACTGGCATGGCGGTCATTGTCGGTTGTGCTTCGGTGGTCAAGTTTTTCTGGGACGTTGCCGCTGGCCGAGAGATCGACGGTGCTGGTGCTCGAAACGACGAAGCCGAGCGAGGCACGTTTCCACCAGTTACAGGTGATCGTGTCACGCTCGGCTTTTCGTTGGTTGCCACTGGCGTCTCGCGTTTGCGAGGCGGCATTGGAAGATGAGTCAGTCCCGCACGCCGCCAGCTTTCCAGTTCTTGCCGCAGCGCGCGGTCGATCGAAATCGAAGACTCATCGCTCATCAAAAACTACTCCACGATTTCCATCAGCTCGACTTCAAAGACCAACACCGAGTGTGGACCAATGACCGGGCCGGTTTGTCGTTCGCCGTAGGCCAATTCTGGTGGAATGACCAATTGCCATTTGTCGCCGACTTTCATCTTCTGCAAAGCTTCGGTCCAACCTTTGATGACGCCGTTGACTGGAAACTCGGCCGGCTTGTCTTTCTTGGTTGGAGTCTCGCCCGAGTACGATTCGTCGAACAACGTTCCGTCGATCAACTTTCCACGATAGTGAACTCGCACGGTCTCGGTGGCCTTGGGAGAAGCACCCTTACCGGCGGTCAAAACCTTGTACTGCAAGCCGCTGGGAAAACTCTTCACGCCCGGCTTTTCTTTGTTGGCTTCGAGGAAATCCTCACCTGCTTTGCGGTTCTTCTCGCCAAGAGCCTTGGCCTTTTCAGTAGCGACCTTGGCTTGCTCGGACATCGCCTTGCGAGCGATCGGCTCGAATGCTGTGAAGGCCGCTTTCAATTCTTCTTCGGTGAACTTCGATTCTTTCCCTTCCAGTGCGTCCTGAATGCCTTGCATGAAACTCTTCATGTCGGGATTCAAGCCGTTGGCTTTGAACTGCCGTCCGAATTGAGAACCGATTCCGTAGCTGACTTTGTTAATGACGTCTTTTGAATCTCCCGCTTTCTTGCCGAGCGGATTGGCTTCGGCGGGAAGATCCAATCCATCGTCTGCCGCCTTGGCTTTCGCAGCAGGCTTCGCTTTCGGTTTCTCTTCGTCTTGAGCAACCGCCATTCCGACAAGCACCATCACACCGAGCAATGTCACCCAGGGACGCATGATCAAACCTATTCTGTTCGAGGAAGCAAAATTGAAGGGTGAGAGTATAGCGCGGCGAAGCCGCAACGAAAATGCAAAGTGAAAAGTGCAAAATACGAAATGCAAAATGAATTCTGCCCATCATTTTGCACTTCGTATTTTTCACTTGGCATTTTGCACTCGGTTAGTCAGTCGAATTTTCGCGCAGAGAAACAACGCCGGTGGCCTCTTGCGGCTGTTTATCGTGAAGAACTACAAACGCCGAGATTCACCACGGAGGAGTGTCATGTCCAGTTTTGCTTCACGAATTCAAGGGCCAGTGGCCGTCATCGGCGACGTGCATGGTCAGGTCGAAAAGCTCGACGAGATCCTGACAAAACTCCGGCAAATGCCGGATTTCTCCCGGCGTTGGGTCGTTTTCATCGGCGACATCGTCGATCGCGGAACCGATCCCAAAGGAGCGATTGACCGCCTTCTCCAACTGCAACGCGAGCATCCTTTAACGACTGCGATCATCGGCAATCACGAGATGGGAATGGCCGCATCATTGGGTTTAGTTCCGACTCCCGCGTACTCCGATTGGGCCGCTCATTGGGTGCAGCAGTACGGGGTCGATACGACTTTCGCATCCTACGGAGCTCCAATGGGAGACTTGGCGAGGCTCAAAAGTCTGTTGCCCGCCGAACACATTGATTACCTGGCCAACGCTCCGTGGGTCGTCGAACACCCTCAAGCCATCTTCGTCCACGCGGGACTCGATCCGAATCAACCGTTCGAACTGCAACTGCGAATCTTGCGGCAGCGTGACTTCACGTTGAATCGTCCGCCGTGGTTGTGCTCCAAATCATTCGTCGAGAACGGCGTCCCCGCCGATTGCCCCGTGATGGTCGTCTCAGGCCACGTTCCAATTCCGGAAGTCATTTATCGCCCCAACCGCCTGCTCATCGACACAACCGGCGGCCGAGGCGGCGATCTGAGTTGCGTGCTGTTACCAGAACTCGTCCTCATCACCTCCGGCAACGAGCCATCCCAATCATTGGTCGCAAAGGAGGAAGATCGACCGTGGTGGAAGTTCTGGTGATGCATTCTCACGCAACCTTCCGAAATGTTTATTGATCGTCATTCGCGAACTGTCAACTCGACTATCACCGGCCGATGGTCCGAGCAGCTTGACCAACCGCAGACGCAGCGATGAAACGTCAGCCCGCGATTTCCCCAAACATGATCCAGCGTTAGCACCGGTAGCGGCTGAGGCCAAGTCGCTTGATAACCACTGCCGGCAAGATCCCATGCTCGTGACCAGTCCGGGCGCCAACCGTCAAAGCAGACTGACGTCGGAGGCGTGTTGAAGTCCCCCACCACGAGTGTCGGCGTGGCTTCTTGAGCCTGCAAGATCTCGAAGAGTTTTCCCAATGGAGGTCCGCGCGGACTCAGCGGATCGCTGATGAGATCCGCGAGAATCATGTCGAAGTGAGCCTCACGGACTTCGACTGCCACGCGACGGAATCGACCTGCCTTCGCCAACTGGCCAGCAGCTTGTTGAGTCGCCTTCCCCTTCACCAGCAGTACCATTCCTCCGTGCAGCGGCAACGGCAAATAGCCGGGCAGACGCGATTTCCAAAACTCGCGCGTCTGGACTTCGTCGTCAGTCGCCTCCGCCAGAGCGAGCACGTCGGCATCGAAGCGGTTCAACTGCTCGGCGATCCGATCCCAATTGGCGAACTGGCCTCGGCCAACATTCCAAAACACGACCTTCAATACATCCGGCGGAGTCTTCCGCGCAGGAGCCCAGCGAAAACTCTCGAACAACCAAACACCTACAAAAGCACAGCCGAGCATCGCCGTCACGAGTAAGATGGCCGCCCTCGGCCGACTGGTCTTCATCGTTGCGAACCGCAGGACGGCCGAGGGCGGCCATCCTCCCCCCAGCCCAGCCATCAACAGCAACAGAACGCCGAGCACAATCGGCGGCGTCGCATAGTACACCGCCGCCAACCCCGGCACTCGGTCGCGAAGCGTGACATCAATCGCCGCCACCACCCAAAGACCAATCGTGCAACCTCTCCAAGCCCGCGCCAACCAGCAGTGCAACGGCGATTTCCTTGGGGCAGGGTGCTCGGCGATGTTTAGCGGCTCAGGCATGACCGATATCGTAGTCTTGATTCACGACCGGTGCTCGCACGAACCCTTCGAGTTGCGTAACATGGCCGCGCTATTCGCGTCCCAGAGTGAGGGCGAATGATGACTCAACTTGCTGACCCTCGCTGTCCTGGTCCGAAAGATCGGCGAGAGTGGCTCAAGGTCGGTGGCTTGAGCCTCGGCGCTCTGGCGACCGGGTTGAATCCGAATCTCGCGCAGTTGCTGGCAGCAGCAGAACAGGACGGCGGCAAGCGAGCGGTTTCCAATGATTTCTCGGTCATCCTCTTCTGGGGAAATGGTGGTCCTAGCCATTTGGACCTGTTCGATTTGAAGCCGCAGGCTCCGGCTGAGTATCGCGGTGAGTTCTTGCCGATTCGGACCAATGTGCTGGGCATCGAGATCACGGAGCTGCTGCCCAAGCTGTCTCAAATGGCGGACAAGTTCGCGATCGTTCGCAGCCTGCATCAC
>SXGT01513394.1_pt1 | contig 10175 bp, 7 predicted proteins | sample 3176221 | NCBI WGS metagenome assembly SXGT01 (sample SAMN11356862, study PRJNA531348) | freshwater metagenome | isolation source: freshwater sample F1-120 | place: China: Fuxian Lake, Yuxi | collected 2017-12-25
GCAGGACGCGGGCTCCTTCCCCTACGAATTCGACGTGCCGATGATCCTGCATGATCGTCAGTTCGACCCGAATGGCGTGGATTTCTTCCCCCTGGGCTGCTTCGACGGCGCCATGGGCGACACGCCCACGGTCAATGGCACCATCCAGCCGGTGATGAAGGTGCAGCCGCGCCGCTACCGCTTCCGCATCATCAGCGGCGGCCCTTCCCGCTTCCTTTGGCTGTGGCTCAGCAAGGGGGTGAACACCGCCACCTTCGTGCCGATGACCGTGATTTCCAACGACGGCAACCTGCTGCCGCGCGCCGTGGCGACGCAGAGCTTCAAGGCCGCCCCGGGCGAGCGTATGGACGTCATTATCGACTTCAGCGGCATGAAGCCGGGCACCGAGTTCGTCCTCACCAACCGCGCCGACAGCCCCAGCGGGCGCGGCCCCACCGGCAAGCTGCTGCCGGTCGGAAGGGGTAAGAACTACATGAAGTTCCAGGTCGAGGCGGCTCGTCCCGGGCTCACCGACAACAGTACCAAGATCGTCAATGGCATGCCTTTGCGGCCGCTGCCAGACGCGGTCAACGTTGCCGGTGCCAAGAAGAAGATCTGGGTTTGGGGTCGCGGCAATGGTGCCTGGAATGCCAACGGCGTTTATTTCGATCGCTACGCAGCGCCTTACGAGATTCCGGAAGGTTCCGCCGAGGTTTGGACGCACAAGAATGGCGGCGGCTCCTGGTCGCACCCGATCCACCCGCACAACGAAGAGTTCCGCATCCTGTCCCGCAAGGGTACGGCGACGCCCAACCCGACGAGTGCGATCGAGACCGGACGCAAGGACACCCTGCGCCTGGATCCGAGCGAGGAGGTCGTCACCGCCATGCGCTTCCGCGACTGGAAGGGCTACTGGCCGATGCACTGCCACAACACCGTGCATGAAGACCACGGAATGATGGTGTTGTTCAAGGTGGTCTGACCGACCCGGTCCCGCGCTTACCAAATTTCAAGGAGATTACTCATGAACCGAAGGAATTTCTTCCGCGCGGGATTGGCCGCGCCTGCCGCCACCACGCTGGGCCTGGCCTCGCCGGCCGGGGCCAGTCCGGTGCCGGCGGCGCCCGAACGCCGGCCTTCGCTTGCGGCACAGCGGGGCTTCCTGCCCAACGTGCCGCTGGTCACCCACACCGGCCAGCAAGTCCGCTTCTACGACGACCTGGTGGGTGACCGCCTTTTTCTGCTCAACTTTTTCGTCGTCGCCTGTCCCGAGGGGCGCTGCCCGGCGGCGAATGCGACCCTGAAAGAACTGCACAAGATGTTCGGCGACCGCATGGGGCGCGACGTTTTCTTTTACTCGGTGACCCTGCAGCCCGAGCAGGACACCCAGCCCATCCTCAAGGAATACGCCGAGGACATCGTCGAGGCCGGCCCTGGCTGGCTGTTCCTTACCGGCACCGCGGCTGACATCGACCACTTGCGCCGCGCCCAGGGCTTCTACGATCCTGATCCCGTGCGCGATGCCGATGTCAATAACCACAGCAGCATGGCGCGCGTCGGCCGCGATAGCACTAACCGCTGGTCCATGGCTATGCTGATCGGTGTTTCGGCGCGCCATATCTACAGCAGCATGAAGTCGTTCTGAGCGCCTGCGCCATGCCTCAGCCCGCCCACCGTGCCAGGCTGCACCGACTCCGGTACGTCGCGCTTCTGGCGGCGCTGGGTGCCGTCGCGCCGCTGCCTGTTGCCCCCCAGGCCATGGCAGCGAGCGCTTCGGCCGAAGCCCGCGCGACACCCGCACAACTGCTTGAGCAAGGTCGTGCGGCAATGATCGGCGGATCATTCGAGGATGCGCAACGCCTGCTGCGCCAGGCCACCACCGAGGGCGTCGCCGCGGCCATGACCACGCTGGGCCAGATGCATCAGCATGGCTATGGCATGCCGGCTTCAGAGCAGCAGGCCCTGGTCTGGTACCGCAAGGCCGATGCCGCAGGTGATGGCGAGGGCACGGCCCGGCTGGGCTACCTTCTGGCGCAGGGTGCCAGCCCGACGGAGCAGCGCACCGGCATCGCCCTTGTCCGCCGAGCCGCCAGTACCGACATTCCCTTTGCCCGCTATGCCCTGGCCATGCTCTATCTGCAGGGGCGCGGCGTGGCGCGCGACGAGGCCATGGCGATCAACCTGCTCGAATCCGCCGTTGCCGCGGGCGATCCCTCTGCCCAGCGCGCCTTGGGCATGCTCTATCTCGAAGGCCGCGGCGTGCAGGAGCATCCGTCGATGGCCGCCATTTTACTGACCGAGGCGGCGCGCCAGGGAGAGATGCCGGCCCAGGCCCGCCTCGGACTGCTCTACCGCGATGGCTGGGGCGTCGAACGCGATGAGTTCGAGGCCGCGTACTGGCTGGAGCGCGCTGCCGAGCGCGGCAACGTCGAAGCCATGGCCCAGTTGGCCCTGCTCCTGGTCAATGGCAGCGAAATGCCCAGGGACCCCGCGCGGGCAGTCGAACTGCTGCAACAGGCCGCCGCCGCCGGCAACCCCCTGGCCCAGTTCGAGCTCGGGCGCCTGATGCTCGAGGGCCGCAACCTGCCGCAGGACGCGAAGCAGGGCATCGCCCTGATCCGCCGCGCGGCCGACACCGGATTCGCCGAAGCCAACCGATTCCTGAAGGAAACCCAGTTATGAAAATCGCCCGCGTTGTCACCTGTTTTGCCACGCTGCTCGCACTGTTTCCGCTAGGCGCACGCGCCGCGCAAGGCGAGGTCGTCAAGTACGATGATCTTTTCCATGACTGCCAACAGGTCGGCGACATCCGCTTCGGCGCCGGCGAGCGCTGGGCCTCCTGCCGCGTGCTGCATCACGGCTTTGTCGCCACCATTGGGATCGACGATCTGTTCTACACCGAATACTGCCTGCAGGATGCGCGCAAGCACTGCGGGGCCAAGGCGTTGGTGGTCTACCGCAACCGGGCCAAACATCCGGATGCCGTCGCCGAGATCGTCAGCATCGATCCGCGCGGTACGCATTACGACCTGCCGATGATGGTCGGCGAAGATGGCGAGGACATGATGGTGCTCGGGTCCCGCAAGCCGGGCGAGCGCGTCGCCCGGCGACGTTACCTGCAGCATCACGCCGGCGCCTGGCATGACATGGATATCCGTTCCTGGCAGGCGGAACTCGCGCAGCACCTGCCCGCCGACGTCACGGCACGGCTCAAGGCCAGTGCCGATACCCCGGACCCCCAGACCCTGGCCCTGCGCGCCTCCCTGTTCCGCGCCGGCACCCGGGTCGGCGCGGCGGACATTGCGCTGAAGGTGGCGGACGGACGGCTGGCCATCGCCGCCGTGAGCTGGGGGGGGGCAGGGAAATGAATCCCGCCGACAGAGACGATCGCGCGCTGATTCGCCAGGTCGTCTGGGCGGCGTCGTTTGTCCGCTGGCTGGTTGCCGCCGGCTTCCTCGGTGCGCTGCTGTTGGCGCTGCCCGATGCCATGGCGGCCAGCGTCCAGCCGTGGTCCCAAGCGGCCACGCCGACACTGCGTTTCGAGACCAGCGAGGGCAGGCCGGTCGAGCCGGCGCGCTTTGCCGGCAAGACCGTGGTGCTGGCCTTCTGGGCCACCTGGTGCGAACCCTGCCGCAAGGAGCTGCCGGCGCTCGAGCGCCTGGCGCGCGAATTCAAGGACAAGCCGCAGGAGCTGGTGCTGGTCAATCTGGGCGACTCTCCCGGGGCAATTGAAAAGACCCTGGCCCGTGCCGGTGTCGCCCTGCCCAGCCTGCGCGTCACCGCCGCCGACCTCGCCAGCAATGCCTGGCGGGTCGACGCACTTCCCGCCGCCGTGGTGATCGCCGCCGATGGCCGGGCGCGCTGGCGCCTGCGCGGCAGCATTGACGCGCAGGGCGAGCCGCTGCGCGGCCTGATCGCAAAACTTTCCGCCGCAAGCGGTGCGCAAGCCGGGGCATCGGGCAGCCCGAGGCTGATCGTCGCCGCCGCACCGTGATCCGCGCCGACCACGCTGGCACGGGCGGGACCATCACGGAGTCGGCGCCGGCGATACGCCGGACACGCCGGTTACGCGATGTTACCCAGAGGCGACAGAACTGCTGCTGATTCGCCCGGGCCATGCCGCTACGCTACTGGCGTAGCTGGGCGATTGCCGAACCGGCAAGCCGGCCATGAACCATAACCCACCCTGGAGAGTACAGGCCATGAATCAAACTATGAAAACATTTCTTCACCGAGTCACCACTGCCGCCGCTCTGGTGCTGCTGTCAGGCGCCGCCCTGGCGCAGAGCGCCAGCACCGATGGCGAGATCAAGAAGGTCGACGCCGCCGGCGGCCGTGTCGTGATCAAGCACGGCGACTGGCCGGAAATGAACATGCACGCCATGACCATGGGCTTCGGCGTCAAGGATCGCGCCATCCTCGAGGGTGTCAAGGCCGCCGACAAGGTGCGCTTCACCGTCGAGAAGAACGGCCGCGAATGGCTGGTGACGAAGATCGAGCCCCAGCGCGGCGCGCTGGCCGGCAAGGACAAGAACTGAGGCGGTCCGCGAGGATTGCCGGTTTTTTTGCAGCAGAGCAGCAGATGCACTCTCAACCCCAAGGAGAAAACATGAAACCAAGAATCAAGCAACTCTTCGCCGCGACCTTAGCGGCGATGTCGCTGGCGCCGCCCGCCCAGGCCGTGCTGCAGCGCGCGGGCCCGGTCGACCCGGCCCACGGCTACCCGGCCTGGTACCAGGACACCAATGGCCTGGCCCTGGAGCTGTGCGTGCCGGGCACGCAGGCCGACCTGGTCGCCGGCATCTGCTTCCTGGCGCCGGCGGACGTACCCGCGCTGCCGGAAGTCATGCCCACCAACTGGGCACAGGAACATTTCTATTACTACACGTCGTCGCTACTCACCATCGCATCGCTCAACGGCGGGACCACCAAGCTGAAGATCCTGCAGGGTCTGGAGGCCTCGTTCAATACGCCGGAGCCGACGCCGGGACAGCAGATCACCTTCGCCCGCTGGCGCGTCCAGGTGCCGCAGGCGCAGGCCGGACTCGCCTGCGCCGGTGATTTCACGATCTACTCGCCGCATCGCGCACCGAAGAAGATAACCGTTGCGGCCGGTGCCCGCCTGTTCGATACCGAAGACATTGGCATCGGCCCGGACTTCAACGGCGCCCTCAACGGTTCGCTCGGGCCCTTCGCCACCCGTGCCACCACGCCCGGCGGTTTGGCCGCGCCGTTTGGCACCGGCGCGGATGGCAAGCGCTACCTCTCTACGGGCGACCTCGGTCCGATCACCGGCAGCGGCCTCGACAATCCGTTCTATGTGACCAATCCGCTGCCCGCCTTTTCGGTGCCGCCGGAAGTGCGGAACATGCCGAAGTCCAATTTCTTTGCCGTGTCCGGCCCCGGCATTGCCTCGGGCAACTGCGCGGCGCAGGAAGCGGTCTGGTCGATCAATGACATCGCGGTGATCGGTCGCGTCAACACGGCCGCGATCGCCAGCCGCACCAACATCGACCGCGCCACGTATCGTGTCGTCGATTCCAACGCTGACGGCACGCCGGATCGCTTCCAGATCGGCGCCTGGGCCAACGCGGTTCAGGAAGTCGGCCGTCCGGAGCCGGTGGTTGCCCTCAGCCTCAACAAGGGCGATCCGGCCGATGCGGTTAACTCCACGGCGGAACTGGCGATGCTGAAGCAGGCGGTACCCAACACCGGACCGGCGATCCCGGGCCAGGTGGCGACGCCGCGCTTCAACTTCTTCAACGGCGTGATCCAGCCGACGGTGGCCGCGCAGGCCGGCCCGGCCTACACGCACGCCCGCGTTCGCACCACCACCGACGTTCCGCCGTCGATGGTCAACCAGCCGCTGGTCGATGAGTTGCGCATTACCGCAGCGAACTACAACAACACGACCAAGGTCCTGACGGTGACCGCTGACTCGGGTGCCTTCCTTGCCGCGCAAACGCCAGCAACCCAGGCGGCGGCCAATACCCTGTGCTCGGTTCCCTGCCTGACGCTGGATTCGACCGGTTTGCCGGCGACGACGGCAACCGGGGTCGCCATCGACTACAAGATGAAGGTGGCGGCGGGGGCGAAGTTCGCGACCGCGTCGATCACGGTACCGAACGTTCAGGTTCCCCCGGCCTTCGTGACCGTGCGCTCCAGTGCAGGAGGTGCCGATTCGGCGCAGACCATGTACCTGGGTTCCGCTGCCGGAACGGCCCTGTTCCAGCCTGACACCGCGTCGACCTTCATGAATACCCCGGTAACGGTCGATGTCCTGGCCAATGACGTGGGCGTGGCGGCGGTTCCGAACCTGCTGGTCTGCACGGCAGCGACGGGCGGCACCTGCGCGGTGCCGAATCCGACGGCGACCTGCACGGTCGGCACGGCATCGGCAAGCTGCACGACGCAAGGCGGCAAGATGGCGATCGGCCCGGGCAACACCGTGGTCTATACCCCGCGCGCCAACGTTGGTGGCATCGCCGACACGTTCTACTACCAGGCGGCAACGGTGCTTGGCGGGACGCAGCGTGCGCGGGTGACGGTCAACGTGGGCAATATCAACGGCCTGCCGGATGCGCGCGATGACCTGGCCAACACGAGTGTCGCCGGGCTGCCGCTGACCATTGACGTGCTGGCCAACGACTTCGCCCCGGCGGGTGTCGACCTGGCTACGCTGCGCCTGACGGCGCTGCCGCAGAACCTGACCACCGGAGCAACGGCGGCGGGGTCGGCGGTATTCACGGCCGGCAAGCTGGTCTTCACCGCCCCCTCCGCGGGTACCTGGAACATGGCTTACACCTTCAACGACCGGGCCGGCACTGTAGCCGACCAGGGCGTAGTGGCAGTGAACGCCATCGGTGCCGAGCAGATTACCATCCAGCGCGCGCGCTGGACGTTGCCCCGGGCCCCGGCTCTGGGCACGGTGGCAGTGAATGGCACGGTCAACATTGCGCAAGGCCAGCCGCTCCGGTTGTTCGTGCCGCCGACGGGAGTCCAGGGCTGCAATCTGCTGCCCAATGCCGCCGGTGTCCTGGTTCCCCAGGGTACGCAAATCGGCCAGGTGAACGTGGTGGGTGGTGGTGCCTTCGACTTCGGTGCGATTGCTCTTGCCACGAAGCCGAGTGCGATCCTGGTGTATTCGCCGACCTTCGGTGGCTGCAACCAGGTTCTGGTTCCTTGAGCCACTGAGTAGCAAGCTGCCGGTGGATGATCGTCCGCCGGCAGACGTAAGCACCGACGCCCCATGGCCCTCCGGCCCCGGGGCGTCTGTCATTGCGGCCCCAGGCGAGCGCGTTGCCCTGACAGTTCGTTACAAAAGCCCGACTGTGTTGCGACAGACGTGGCGCGGCGGGCTGCCTGCCATGGCAACTCTGCGAGTTCGTGCCGTCGGTCGGCTGCTCGCCCACGCAAAAAGGATATGCCACCATGAAGTCAGGACTGAAGACGCTTTGCGCCGCATCGCTCGCCGCGCTTGCCATTGCCCAGCCTGCCCAGGCCGTTCTGCAGCGCAGCGGCCCAGTCGATCCCGCGCACGGATTCCCCCAGTGGTACCAGGATGCCAATGGACTGACCCTGGAGTTCTGTTCGCCCACCACGCTGGCGGACCTCAATGCTGGCCTTTGCGCGATCCTTCCCGGGCCGCCGCCCGACGGTCTGGCGTCCCTGCCGGAGGCCTTCCCGGGAAATTTCAGTCACGAGCATTTCTACTACCTGCTGACATCGGTTTCAGTAAGTGCCGGCCTCGACAAGAAGACCGGCCTGCCCACGCAAGGCATCGGGCGCTTCGTGTTCGTCAATGGCGTCGAGGCGACCTTCAACACGCCGGCGCCGGAAGCCGGGCAACAGGTCACCTTCAGCCGCTGGCGGGTAAGGGTGGACGACCTGCCTTGCACCGGCAATTACATTTTCTACACGCCCAGCCGGGCGCCGAAGACCGTCGCCGGCAGTGCCGGTGGCCGGATTGCCGATACCGAGGACATCGGCATCGGTGTTGGTTTCGATGGTGCATTGAGCGGCTCTGTGGGCCCCTTCCTGCAGCGTGCTGCAGTGCCCGGTGGGGCGGCTTCGCCGCCCATGACCGGAGCAGATGGCAAGAAATATCTCTCCCCCGGCAACCTTGGGGCCGTCACCGGCAGCACCCAGCCCAATCCCTTCCGTGGCAGCACCCTGGCCTACATCCCGCCGGAAATCCGGGCTATGGCGACAACCAACTACGCAATGGTGACGGGGCCCGGCATCGCCAGCGGCAACTGCGCCAGCACCGAGGCGGTGTATGCCATCAACGACATCCAGGTGCTGGGACGGATCAACACCGTCCCCGTGGCTAGCCGGTCGACAGTCGAGCGGGTGACCTATCGCGCGGTGGACAGCAATGCTGACGGGGTGCCCGATCGCTTCCAGATCGGCGCCTGGGCCAATGCGATCCAGGAAGTGGGTCGTCCAGTACCGGTGCTGGCGTTGAGCCTGAACAAGGGGGACCCGGGAGATGCAGCGAATTCCACTCCCGAACTGGCCATGGTTTCCCTCCTGGCGGCCAACGCAGCGCCGACACCGGGAATCACAGCTACGCCGAAGTTCGCTTTTTTCAACGGTGTGGTGCAGCCGGTCGTTGCGGGCCGGGTATCACCGGCCTACTCGCACGCCCGCATCCGGACCACCACCGACTCGCCGCCTTCGATGGCGAACCTTCCGCTGGTGGACGAGTTGCGCGTGACTGCCGCCAGCTACAACGCCAACAGCAAGGTCCTGTCGGTCACGGCGGATTCCGGTGCCGTGCTGCTGGCGCCGACTCCGGCAACGCAGAGTGCCGCTACGGCAGAATGTTCGAATCCCTGCCTGATGTTGGACAAGCTCGGCCTGCCTGAAACCGATGCACAAGGCCTTGCCATCGACTACAAGATGAAGGTGGCCGCGACCGCGAGGCAGCCCTTGGCCACCATCAGCATTCCGAATGTGCAGACGCCGCCAGCCTATGTAACGGTCCGCTCCAGCGCCGGCGGCTGGGATCGCCAGCAGGTGATGTACCTTGGCGCGGCTGCGGGCACGGCGATATTCCAGCCCGACTCGGCGTCAACGGCGATGAACCTGCCGGTGATCATCGACGTGCTGGCCAACGATATCGGCGTGGCGCCGGCGCCGACTCTCCAGATATGCACTGCCGCCACCGGCGGCACCTGCGGTACGCCCAGCCCCACGGCCACCTGCACGGTGGGCACGGCGTCGACCAGCTGCACGGCGCAGGGCGGCAAGCTGGCGATTGCCAACAATCGCGTCACTTACACGCCGCGTGCCAACTTCGGCGGCGCCACCGATACCTTCTACTACCAGGCGGCCAGCGTGCTGGGCGGAACTTTGCGCGCCCGGGTCAGCGTGACCATCGGTACCCTCAACGGCCTGCCCGATGCGCGCGATGACCTCGGCAACACGGCGGTGGTCGGCAAGGCGCTGACCCTCGATGTGACCGCCAACGATTTTTCCGTCGCCGGCGTTGATACCGCCACGCTGCGCCTGACGGCGGAGCCCTGCAACCTGAGCACCGGCGCCTGCGCTTCCGGCGCGGCGAGCTTCGTGGCCGGCAAGCTGGTGTTCACGCCACCGACGGCGGGCAACTGGAACATGGCCTACAGCTTCACCGACCGCGTCGGCATGGCAGCAGATCCCGGTGTGGTGGCGGTCAATGCGCTCGGCGCCGAAGTGATCACGGTACAGCGGGCGCGCTGGACGGCGGGTCGTGCGCCGGCGCCCGGCACCGTTGCGGTGAATGGCACCGTCAATATCGCCCAGGGCCAGCTTCTAGAACTCCGATTACCGAATGCCGCGACTGGTGCCGCGGGATGCAATGCGCCGACGCTGGGGACTTCGATTGGCGCGACACCAGTACTCGCCGGCGGCGCTTTCGACTTTGGCGCCATAGCAATGACCAGCAAGCCGCTCACGGTTTATGTCTATTCCCCAACTTTTGGAGGCTGCAGCCAAGCAGTCGTCCAGTAGCCCCCCTGCCCAGACCGATCAATCGGTCACGGGCAGTTTCACGGCGCCCCGGTCTTTCAACCGGGGCGTCTTTTTTCTGGCTGGGAAATGCAGGGCGGGGTTACAGAGCGTTACGCATCCCCGACACAGAGGCGACAGACCCGGGCGGGTCGCATCCCTAAGATGCCCTTGTCGCAAACGCAGCCCCCACCCCAGCGGGA
>SXGT01649740.1_pt1 | contig 10175 bp, 10 predicted proteins | sample 3176221 | NCBI WGS metagenome assembly SXGT01 (sample SAMN11356862, study PRJNA531348) | freshwater metagenome | isolation source: freshwater sample F1-120 | place: China: Fuxian Lake, Yuxi | collected 2017-12-25
CCGCCGGATGAACTGTTACCGTGGATATTGGCCCGTCTCAAACCGCTGTCCAGGTCAGCCCAAAAACGACCCAAAAAGCCAAAACCCGCCTATTTATCACGCTTGGCGGCCTGATATTTGGGCTGTTCGATGATCAAGGCCCCTTGATGCAATGGCCTGTGATGACCTCAAAGGTCGCCGTAATACCATCCCCTCCCGTTTGCTGTTCCTCATAAGCCTTGATCATCCGCTGCCAGGCCGATTTACCCAGCAGGTGACGGGGACGATCGCGGGTCATGTTGTGTGCGCCCAGGCCTTTGAGTTCGTGCATCAGACTCAAGACATCCGGGTATTGCAAGTAGCGGCACCTCGAATGAAGCTCGCAACCGGCCCGGCAATCCGGGGTCAGTGTATTCCGGTAGTCGTCGCTATCCGGGAAATGGCTGACGTGCGTATAGCAATCAACCGATGCCCAGGCCGTTCTCAACTCCTGTAGTGTAGCGGGGCCAAACGTGCTGAAGCTCAGTCGCCCACCCGGTTTGAGGGTGCGGAAAAACTCGTGCAGGGCCGTTGCCGGCGGATTACACCATTGCAATGCCAGATTGGTGAAGATGAGATCAATGCTGTCGTCAGCGAAAGGCAGACTTTCGGCATCACCGACCACCCGCTGCAGCAGTTGATGCCCCGACAAACGCCGTCCGGCGACCTGCAACATGGCTTCGGCCAGATCAAGGGCGATCACCCGTGCGCCAGGCCAGTGTTCCAGCAGATGTTGCGTGGGATAGCCGGTACCGGCCCCTACATCGAGGATGCACGCCGGTTGGCTATCGGTCATTTGGCCAAACACGGTAGCCAGCAAGCCATCAGCGGTGGCTCGCTGCAACCCGGCCAGGCCATCGTAGCGTTCGGCGGCCAGTCCAAAGGAACGTCCTACCCAGCGTTTGTCAGGCAAACCACCGGTTGTCATGACCACAGAAAATCCCGTATCAGTACCAGCGTCTCCTCCTGATGGGTCAAGAACGGCATATGACCAGCGGTTTCGAGGACGTGTACCTGGCAGCGTCCGCCCAGTTTGAGCATGGCCTGACCCATACCCCGGGAAGCCAATCGATCGCGGGCACCGAGTATCTGGAGTACCGGTTGTTTGAGTTCAGCCAGAACGTCCCTGAGATCGGTATTTTTAAGAATCCCCAATCCGCCTTCCAGTGCCGAAGGCTCTGGCGGGGGGCAGGCCAGCAAACGTGTGGTCAACTCCTTGTAGCGGGCCTGAGCGTGGTCTTGTCCCAGGTTTTGCAGTAACACAAACCGTTTCAGACTGGCCGCGTAATCCCGGGTAAAGTCGTCGGCGAATCGTTGCAGCAGTTCCGGTTCCATGCCGGGCCAATCCGTATCAGACAAAAACCGGGGCCCTCCGGCCACCAGCACCAGTCGCTGAACCCGGTCAGGATGCCGGTGTGCGATATGGAGCGCAATCAGGGCACCCATCGACCAGCCCAGCCAGTGCGCCCGGTGGGGCAGGGCATCCAGCAGAATTTCAGCCACACGCGCCAGCGAAAAAGGCCCCTGGCCCGCGCTGCGACCATGCCCCGGCAGATCGACCAGCGTCACCCGGAACTGTTGCGCCAGTCGGGTGGCAAAATCCTCCCATACCGCACTGTGCATCCCCCATCCATGCAGCAAGACCAAATCATCGCCGTGTCCCAGGGTTTGGGTATACAAGCCTTGACTGCGTTTCAGCATGGAGCGACTCCGCCAGGTTCGAACCGGCGGGCCGGTATTGATAAACGCAGACAGTCATCCAGGGTGGCTACCAGCCGATCGATCTGGCTATCGGTATGCAGGGCTGACAGGGCAATCCGCAGGCGGGCGGTGTCTGCCGGTACGGTCGGTGGTCGAATGACACCAACCCAGAATCCGGCCTGGGACAGTCTTCGCCCCACCGTCGTAGCCGTTTGATTGCTGCCCAACACCAGGGCCTGAATGGGCGTGATCGAAGGTAGCAGCAAAGACGCCCAGCCGGTTTCGGCAAGACGCTGGCGAAACCGTTCGATATTGAGGTTCAACCGTTGCCTGCGCCAGGACTCTTCCCGAACCAGCCGTAGACTGGCCAGCGTGGCTTGCGCCAGGGCCGGGGGCAGGGCGGTGGTGTAGATGAAGGGACGGGCCGTCTGGAGCAGGCACTCGATCAAATCAGCCGCACCGGCGACAAAGGCACCGAAAGTACCCAGTGCCTTGCCCAGAGTGCCCATCAGTACCGGTACGGTCTCTTGCCCGCCCAGGCCCCAGTGTTCCAGACTGCCTCGTCCCTGTTCTCCCAGAACCCCCAGACCGTGCGCATCATCCACGATCAAACAGGCGGCGTGTTGTTTTGCCAGACGAACCAGGGCAGGAAGCGGGGCCAAATCCCCCTCCATGCTGAATACCCCATCGGTGACGATCAGGCGATTCGGAACCGGGCAATCCTGCAGGCGGGTCGCCAAGGTAGCCGTATCGGCATGTGGATAACGGAGGAGACGCGCACCCGACAACAGGGCACCGTCGAGCAGGGAGGCATGATTGAGCCGGTCTTCCAGAATCCAGTCGCCTCGTTCTGCCAAGGCAGACAGGATGCCAAGATTTGCCATGTAACCGGTAGAAAACAACAAGGCCCGTTCCCGGCCCGTAAATTCCGCCAAAGCCTGTTCCAGCACCTCATGCACCTCCGAATGACCCGACACCAGGTGAGCCGCACCGGCACCAACGCCATAGTGCGAACACCCTCGCTGCATCGCCTCGATCACTGCGGGGTGAGCGGCAAGCCCCAGATAGTCGTTACTGCTGAAATTGATCAGGGTCTGACCATTGACGCTCACCGTGACCTGTTGCGGGCTGGAGAGTACCCGACGCACCCGGCGCAGCCCGGCAGCATCCACGCGGCCCAGTCGCTCGGACAGGCGTTGCTGCCAGAAGGGGCGTTCATCGGATTGACCAGCGGACAACATCAGGCATCCAGTCCGTAACCGGACAGCCTGAGTCCCAGTCGATCAAACAGTTGCCGGTCACGGGCCGCAGCGGGATTATCGGTGGTCAGCAATCGTTCACCGTAAAAAATGGAATTGGCACCGGCCAGAAAACACAATGCCTGCATCTCGTCGCTCATGCCATCCCGACCAGCCGACAACCTGACCCGGGAGGCCGGCATGAGGATTCGGGCCACGGCGATGGTACGGACGAAGGTGATGGGATCCAGATCGTCGGTCCGGGCCAGGGGGGTTCCTTCGACCCTGACCAACAGATTGATGGGAACGCTTTCCGGATGTTTGGGCAGATTGGCCAGGGTTGTCAGCAGGGCCGCCCGATCGTGGGCACTTTCCCCCATGCCGACGATACCGCCACAACACACGTTGATCCCGGCTTCACGGACCCGCTCCAGGGTGTCGAGTCGATCCTGGTAGGGTCGGGTAGAGATGATGCTGGAATAAAACGCATCAGAGGTGTCCAGGGTGTGGTTGTAGTAATCGAGTCCTGCCGACTTGAGCTGCGTGGTTTGATGGTCGCTCAGCATACCCAGCGTCACACAGGTTTCCATACCCAGAGCCTTGACTCCCTCGATCATGGCGCAGACCTGTTCGATCTCGCCATCCCGGGGGCTGCGCCAGGCGGCCCCCATGCAGAAACGGCTGGCACCCTGTTCCCGGGCGACACGAGCGGCTGCCAATACCTCTTCCAGGGGCATCAGGGCTTCACGCCCCAGTCCGGTATCGTAATGCGCACTTTGCGGACAATAGGCACAATCTTCGGCACAGGCCCCGGTCTTGATACTCAGCAAGCGACTGATCTGTATGGCGTTGGGGTCGAAATGCAACCGGTGTATGCTTTGTGCCCGGTACATCAATTCGTTAAAAGGCAGGGCGAAAAGGGCCTCTACCTCGCTGACCTGCCAGTCATGGCGTAAAGGTGGCATGGGGCTGGATGCCGTATCTTCGGCAAGATACATAAGGAAACTCCCGGGAAATAATGAAGCGAAAGGCGGGGTAGGATAACTGATCCTGCTCCGTGGTCAACCTGGAAAGACGATCATGGTCAACAACGGCTTAAAAACAATGCAGAACTGGCTTTATCCACCACGGTGTCTCCTCTGCGGTGATCCGGGGGATGGCGATATGGATTTATGTGTCGGCTGCGTACGATCATTGCCTTACCTCGCACAGGCCTGTTCGCGTTGCGCCTTGCCACTGGCCAGTCCGGGTGATGACCTGATTTGTGGTGGATGCCTCAAAACACCGCCGGCTTACGATAAAGCCATCGCCCTGTTTCATTATGAACAACCCGTCAACCACCTGATCCAGACCCTTAAATTCGGTGGGCATCTGGCGGTTGCCCGGACCTTGGGCAGACTATTGGCAGAACGCCTGCAAAACCATCAGCCCCGTCCGGATGTACTGGTACCAGTTCCGCTGCACCCGTACCGCTACCGGGAGCGCGGCTTCAATCAATCGGCTGAAATTGCAGCGGAACTGTCCCGACATCTGGCCATACCGATGAATGCCACGCTATGCCAGCGGGTTCGCCATACACCAGCCCAGGCCGGGCTTGTGGCCCGGGAACGGCGGATAAACCTCAAGGGTGCCTTCCGGGTTTCCAGGGAAAACCTGCCTGCCCATATCGCTATCGTCGATGATGTCGTCACAACCGGGACGACCGTCAATGAACTGGCCCGAACCTTACACAAGGCTGGCGTAAAGCGGATACAGGTGTGGTCACTGGCGCGGGTTGATAGTGTTTGACGATCAAGGAACGGAGGGTGATCAACAGGACTCCATAAGATGCAGCAGGTCTTACGTTATAACTATTCAGAGCAATCTGGTAAGGCCTGAGTCAAAGAAAAGATAAGCCCTTCAGTCGTGACTGAGCATCGCAACGTCTGACAGAAACACAGGTAAACTGCTCCTAGAGACGTCCGCTATCGGACGGCTATGGACTATGAGAGTAAGAATGATTGGATATTTATAAGGTTATTCCAAACCGTTATCGGGTATTGCTGGCTTCGAACGATCGAAAGCGGCTACACTCGGTGATTTTTCGGGAGAGTAGACACCAAATGTTGACAGGTTACATCGTATCGGGGCTGTTGGTTGGATTCCTGGTCGGATTGACCGGTGTGGGAGGGGGTTCGTTGATGACCCCCCTGCTGGTTTTCCTGTTTGGATTTGCCCCGAAGACGGCCGTAGGGACTGACCTGCTGTTTGCTTCGATCACCAAGGGTGTTGGTGTCTTCGTTCATCATGGCAAACACCGTTCGGTCGAATGGAAAATCGTGATGCAGTTGAGTCTGGGCAGTATACCGGCTGCCATGGTGGTCATTTACCTGCTGGAAAATGTCATCAAGAAAGACGAATCCGTCACGGCCCTCATTTCGATGACGCTGGGTGTGGCCCTGATTCTCACCAGTGTGTCGCTGTTTGTACGCAACCGCCTGATCGCTGCACGGCAGCAGTCGCACGAATCCGCAGTACAGAGAATTACCCATACCGAACGCTTTGGCCGCTGGCAGACACCCATCACCGTTTTCACCGGTCTGGTATTGGGTGTGCTGGTGACGCTGTCATCGGTGGGGGCCGGTGCCCTGGGGACTGTTGCCTTGTTTTTTCTTTATCCCCGCCTGGCAACCGTTCGCATCGTCGGAACCGATCTGGCGCACGCCATTCCCCTGACGGCAGTGGCAGGTCTGGGCCATCTCCATATGGGTAACGTCGATTTCAATCTGTTGGGTAGTCTTCTGATCGGTTCATTGCCGGGTATTTACCTGGGCAGTCACTTGAGTGCCAAAATACCGGAGAAAATATTAAGGCCCATTCTGGCAACTTTGTTGCTATTGATCGGCATCAAGTTCGTACTTTGAGTTACCAAAATCTTCTTACCGTTTTTCCCCGTCAGGGACGGGTTGAATGGATGGGCATCCGACCCGGACGACGGGAGCCTGTGGAAATTCGTGAGGAACTGGTTCTGTCACCCGACAGCGGTATACAGGGTGATCACTATGCCGGCATCTCGCAGCGCAAGCGTCAGGTTACGCTGATTCAAGAGGAACATCTGGCGGTTATATTCAGCCTGCTGGCTCGTCCAATCGAACCCTGGATGCTAAGACGCAACCTGATGATCAGTGGTATCAACCTGATTGCCTTGAAGGGGCAGTGGGTAAAAATCGGCGAGCAGGTGGTGCTGGAGGTTACCGGAGCCTGTCATCCGTGTACGCGGATGGAGGAAAGTCTGGGGGAGGGAGGCTTCAATGCCTTGCGGGGTCATGGTGGCATGACGGCTACCATCATACAGGGTGGCCGGATAGTCCTGGGCGATTCCGTTTGTCGTATCACTCAGGCTGGACAAACACTCGATCTGTTTTGAGTGGAGTGGATCGCGTCCTGAAACCAGAACCATGAACCGGATTGCTCAAGGTTCCGGTTTCGGGGGGGATAAACCTACAGTCCGGCGTGTACCGGGCGCATGAAGCAGATGGGCATCGGTTCGTCTTCGGCGAAGGTAACCGACTCCCACGCATCCTGTTGGGCCAGCAGTTCACGCAACAACTGGTTATTGAGGCCGTGACCTGACTTGTAACCGGTGAATGAGCCGATCAGGCTATGTCCCAGTAGATAAAGATCACCGATGGCATCCAGTATCTTGTGCTTGACGAATTCGTCTGCGTATCGCAAACCGTCCTCGTTGAGTACCCGATAGTTGTCTACTACGATGGCATTGTCCAGACTGCCTCCCAAGGCCAGGCGACGCTGACGCAAGGCTTCTATATCACGCATGAAACCAAATGTCCGGGCGCGGCTGACCTCCTTCACGAAAGAGGTCGATGAAAAATCGATACTGGCGGTTTTGTTTTCATCACGGAAAGCCGGATGATCGAAGTCAATGGTAAAGGTGACCTTAAAACCTTCGTAAGGTTCGAAGCTGGCCCATTTGTCGCCATCCTGTACCCTCAACGGGCGTTTTATGCGGATGAAACGTTTGGGCGCGGCTTGTTCTTCCACCCCGGCAGACTGGATCAGGAACACAAACGGCCCCGCACTGCCGTCCATGATGGGGACTTCGGCAGCACTGACATCGATATAGGCATTATCGATACCCAAGCCGGCCAGAGCCGATAACAGGTGTTCCACCGTAGAAACCCTGACCCCGTTTTTTTCCAGGGTGGTCGAGAGGGTCGTTTCTCCCACATTCTGGGATGATGCTTCGATTAACACCGGTTCGGGCAGGTCGACGCGACGAAAGACGATACCGGTATTGGCAGTAGCTGGTCTCAACGTCAGATAAACCTTTTCACCGGTATGCAGGCCAACCCCGGTTGCACGGATGACGTTCTTGAGAGTTCTTTGCCTGATCATATTTTGTACCTCAAAAAATGCTCAATCGGCCTGACGACGCAGGAAGGCGGGTATATCCAGATAATCGAGGTCAATTTCCTTGTTCCTTTGTTCTCCTCCCCGATTATCCATTTTGGGCTGTTTGCGACTGATGGACGGACGTTGCAATTGATCGTAATCGATTTCGCCGGTGTGCTTGTGAACCAGTTTGATGTGGGGCTCCTGTGCCTGGCGATGATGGGCCAGACCGGTAGCGACGACAGTCACCCGCAACTCATCGTGTAGTTCAGGGTCTATGACCGTACCGATGACCACCTCGGCATTGTCGGAGGCGAACTCCTTGACGGCGTTACCGACTTCGTCGAATTCACCGATGGCCAGATCCAGACCTCCGGTAATGTTGACGAGGATGCCACGGGCACCGTGCAGGTTGATATCTTCCAGCAGGGGGCTGGCTATCGCCCGGGCTGCTGCTTCACGGGCGCGGTCAGGGCCGCTGGCCACACCGGTACCCATCATGGCCATGCCCATTTCCGCCATGACGGTTCTGACATCGGCGAAGTCGACATTGATGAGACCCGGGCGAGTAATCAGGTCGGCAATACCCTGAACAGCTCCCAGCAATACGTCATTGGCGGCCGCGAAGGCAGTGATAAGGGTCACCTCCTTACCCAGCACCGGCAGCAGTTTCTCATTGGGAATGGTGATGAGCGAATCAACGAACTGACTCAGCTCCTCTATGCCCTTTTCTGCCACTTCACGCCGTTTCTTGCCTTCGAACGGAAATGGCTTGGTGACTACGGCCACGGTTAAAATACCCGCTTCCCGCGCAATTTCGGCGATGACAGGTGCGGCACCGGTGCCGGTTCCTCCCCCCATTCCGGCCGTGATGAAAACCATGTCAGCCCCACCCAGTACTTCGAGAATACGATCCCGATCATCCAGGGCCGCCTGCCGACCTATCTCCGGATTGGCTCCAGCCCCCAACCCCTTGGTCAGGGCATTGCCGAGCTGAATCACCGACCGGGCATGAATGCTCTTCAGTGCCTGTGCGTCGGTATTGGCACAGATGAAGTCCACACCCTCTATGCTGCTATTGACCATGTGGTTGACGGCATTGCCTCCCCCACCTCCCACACCAACGACCTTGATGATGGCATTCTGGCTGTATGAGTCGACCAGTTCGAATTTCATTGTTGAACCTTGAATAGTTGATAATTCTGAATGCTAAAAATTACCGGTGAACCAGTTTTTCATTCTGGTCCATGCGTTTTTGAGGCCCATCCCCGGATAGTTGTTGTTGACCCCTTGGGTCAGATGTTGTTTTCCGAATAAAAGCAATCCTACACTGGTCGAGTAAATGGGATTGTTGATAACTTCACCCAGTCCCGTAATGGATCGTGGTACTCCGATGCGAACCGGCATGTGAAAAATTTCCTCGGCCAGTTCAACCAGGCCTTGCACCTTGGAACTCCCCCCCGTCAGTACCATGCCGGCGGGAATCAGTTCAGCAAAACGGGTGCGCGTCAGTTCATCCTGAATCAACAGCAATAATTCTTCATATCGCGGGCTGACAATCTCGGCCAGATTCTGCCGGGAGATGAGCCGGGGTGCCCGATTACCCGTGCTGGCTATTTCTATCGTGTCATCGAGAGGCGCGAGTTGCGTCAGGGCGCAGGCATGCGCTTTCTTGATGTCCTCTGCCGACTCTTTCGGCGTTCTCAGGGCCATGGCAATATCGTTGGTGACCTGATCACCTGCAATGGGAATCACGTCAGTAGCACGAATGGCACCACCGGTATAAACCGCCAGGTCGGTGGTTCCCCCCCCAATGTCCACCAGGCAAACCCCCAAATCCTTTTCGTCCTCCGTCAGTACGGCCAGACTCGAGGCCACCTGCTCCAACACCACTTCTTCTACTTCCAGTCCGCAGCGACGAATACATTTTACGATATTCTGGTAGGCACTCACCGCACAGGTCACGATATGCACACGAGCCTCCAACCGTATACCGGACATGCCGATGGGATCCTTGATGCCTTCCTGTCCGTCGATGACGAACTCCTGCGGGAATATGTGCAGTATCTTTTGATCTGCCGGAATGGCAACAGCACGGGCAGAGTCAATCACCCGGTCTATGTCACCCTGCGTCACCTCCCGATCCTTGATGGCAACGATACCGGGAGAATTCATGCTCTTGATGTGACTGCCCGCTATACCGGCATACACGGACTGAATGCGGCAACCGGCCATCAACTCGGCTTCCAGAACGGCTTTTTGTATGGACTGAACCGTACTCTCCAGATTGACAACGGCCCCCTTCCTGAGTCCCCGGGAAGGACTTATACCGATGCCTACGACTTCTATGTCGCCATCATCACTCAGTTCGCCCACGATACAGGCCACCTTGGCGGTTCCTATATCCAATCCGACGATGAGACTACGATCCACTCTCTTGACCATGATGCTGAACTTTTGTGTTTTTTGAATGTATTGCGTAAGTCAGGGGTATTGCCCTGAATAATGTCTCGCCTTGCTATAATCCTATTCATGTGCAGAAGATGAGTTGGCTTCGGGATCGGAAGACGAAGTCGCACCGGGTCTCCATGTCAGTGCCATGCCATTGGCATATCTTATGTCTAATCCTATCAATTGTAAGAACCGTTGTTCACCCAGTACGGGCAGTATCTTTTCCAGTCTCCCCGTAGTTTCGAGGGGGTCCTGCTTACCGAACACTATTCTAAACCCTGAGTCGAACTCCAGAAACCAGGCCAACCGTTCACTGAGAGTGAGTCTGGATACTTTCATCCCTTTTGGTCGCCAGGCTTTATTCAAACCGTAAAG
>SXGT01112995.1_pt1 | contig 10174 bp, 6 predicted proteins | sample 3176221 | NCBI WGS metagenome assembly SXGT01 (sample SAMN11356862, study PRJNA531348) | freshwater metagenome | isolation source: freshwater sample F1-120 | place: China: Fuxian Lake, Yuxi | collected 2017-12-25
GAAGAACACGTCCACGCCGACATAACCACCAGGCAACACCGACGGCCATATGTGGAAGATCAGGACCAGGCCGACGGCGACGGCGCGCAGTCCTTGAATTTCCGGAAGTAAGGCCCGTGGCTGTTGCATGTGCGATGTTGTTCCCGTTCGAGTCGGCTGGTCCTTGCGATAGAGAAATGGCCAAGTCAAGGCGCAGTCCGGCCGTTTCCCGCGCGGTTTATCCACGGGGCGTGAATTCCATCCTACTCTCCTGGCGGTCGCTCGGGAGAAGGAAATCAGCCCTTGGAACAAAGTCCAAATCTTCTATTGCCCTATATCATGCCGTCGCAGGCGCAGAAGCACGTTACCCACAACGAGGCTGTGCGCATGCTCGATGCGCTGGTGCATCTGGCCGTTCTCGACCGCGACCTCACCGCACCGCCCGCCAGCCCGCAGGATGGAGATCGCTACATCGTCGCAGATGGCAGCACCGCGGAATGGGCAGGTCGGGAAGGCACGATCGCCGCCAGGCAGGATGGCGCATGGAGCTTCTTCTCGCCATGCGAAGGATGGGTTGCCTGGGTGCGCGACGAAGCGCTGCTTCTCGTCTTTGACGGCACGGGCTGGACGGCAGCGGCAGCGGACGCGCCGATCTTCGGCGTCAATGCGCCGGCCGACGAGACCAATCGGCTCACGGTGGCGGCAGCGGCAACGTTGCTCAGCCACGACGGGGCCGGACACCAGCTCAAAATCAACAAGCTGGCGCCGGAAGAGACGGCAAGCCTTCTTTTCCAGACCACGTTTTCCGGCCGCGCCGAGATGGGCATTACCGGAAGTGACGATTTCAGGGTCAAGGTCAGCCCCGATGGGACACAATGGATCGAGGCGCTGGTGATAGACCGTGCCACCGGGTCGGTCACGCTGCCGCAGACAGCCGGTCGCGAGACGCTGGCCGCTCCGCGCACCTACTACGTGCGTGTCGACGGCGACGATGCCAATGATGGGCTCGACGACACGGCCGGCGGTGCCTTCGCCACCATCCAGCAGGCGATCGACAAGGTCGCAGCGCTTGATCTGGCGATCCACGACGTGACGATCCAGATCGGCGCCGGAACCTACGCGGAGCCCGTCCTGCTAAAATCCCTGACGGGTGCCGGATCGGTGACCCTGCGTGGCAACCCCTCGGCTCCGGCCGACGTGGTCATCGCCCGCATCGGCAGCGCGGTCTGCATCCAGGCCGTCAACGTGGTTGGCGACTGGCGCATCGACGGCATCAAGCTGACGATCGCCTCGGCAAGCTCCGATTCCTGGTCGCTATGGGCCAACGGCCCCACCACGACGCTGCGCTACCAGAACGTCGATTTCGGCCCGTCGGGGCGACAGGTGGTGGCAGAAAACGGCGCCTTCGTCAGGAAGGAAGGAGCCTGCTTCATCTCGGGCGGCGGTATCAACCATCTGTTCATCAGGGTAGCAGCCACCTACGACGCCAACGGAGGCGGAGACACAACCTTCGTGGGCGGCGGGCTGACCGCGGCTTTTAGCGGCCAGTTCGCCGTATGTGCGACCGGGGCGATCCTCTACCAGCCCAACGGCGCATATATAAACGCAGGCGCCGTTACAGGGGTGCGCTACCTAACGTCGCGCAACGCCGTCATCCAAAAGCCCGGTGCCGCTGGGGACGACTATTTCCCGGGGACTCTTAGTGGCATAGCAGACTTCGGCGGACAGTATGTCTGATGCGGCCGGCTAGAGACTAGTTGGTTCCATGTCGCATGCTTTTCTTGAAGATAGATTTCTAATGTCTCAGCACGGCAAGAAACGTTATCGGATAGGACCGCGGTGGATGCATTTAGAAACCCGGGTTTGCGCGTGACGGCTGCCGCGCCGGGCGCAGGCGGCATGTCTCGCCGGTCAACCTGGCCAAGAAAGCGTGGCGGCCAGACACCGGCGCAGCGGCCAGAGGGCGGCACAACTTGGCTTTGCATCTTCTGCCCGATATGGTCCCGCAGCAACCTACAGGCCTGTGAGCGGGTGTAATATGTGGCCACAACGTCATATCCAGTACTGGTTTGAGCGGCTAACATGGCCGCACGGTGGACGTCGTCTCAAGCAAAACAAGTTGATAGCGCATGAAAAGATTTACAATTGGAATCACGACATACAACGAAGAACAGAGCATCGCGATGCTACTTTCTTCGCTGGCAACGCTAGAAACAGACGAAGCCGACATAATTCTATACGATGACTGCAGTACCGACGGGACGAAGCAGATTGTACTCGACCACCCGATTGCACAGCAGAGCAATTTTCGGGCGCATTTTGCCTCTGCAAACAACGGCACCCCTTCCGTAGGGCGCACATATATAGGCAAAAACGCTGCGACGGAGTACGTGGCGCTGGTGGACGGGGACGATCATGTGGACGTCGCCGAATTTCGGCAGCTCATCGCCCGCGCCCCCTCGGGTTATGATATGATTTTAACGAGTTATGCGCTTCGGGGAGAGCGTGTCACAGCGGGGCCCGCCGAAGGTCCCGTCACGATAAACGGGGCCACCATGCCTCGCATCCTGTCCGGCATCGGCGGCAAGGTTTACAAATCGTCGCTACTGGCCCGCCATGGCCACGATGACGTTCGCGGTCGAAGCGATGACGTCCGCCTCAATATGCGCATACTCTTGACTGGCGCGGTGCAATGCTACCGCATCCCTGAAATATGCTTTTATGTCATAACCGAATCGAGAAAATCAACGAAAGTTGCCACTCTCAACTTCGACGAAATCGGCGCAAGGGTCGAAAATTTCCGCAGACTCCACAATTACTATCCTCTGGACGATAGATACTTATATATGTTGCGAAATAATCTTCGCAAAGTCATAAATGGAGATGACGGAATATCTGAATCGCACCGCAAATCGTGCCTTAATCTCATAGAGAATACGATAAAAATAAACCCTGCGCGAATTGTCTTCATTGCCAACAGCATCGATGAGATCGGTGGAATTCCTCAACGAATTAGGAAGACCATTATTAGCTCCAAAGGCCGATCTGTCGAATATGTTGTGTTATCTAAAGAGGAATCAGATCTTCCTGGTGTCATATCCATACACCCAGATCAAGATAACGCAGCCGCCATGATAAGCGAGTGGCACCGATCAGATACCGTTTTTATAACGGCAAACAATATACTACGCAGCTTCCCCAAAAGTATCGTTCGAAAAATAGAAAAATTCCCCATTATCTATATGTGCTCAGCGCAGCTCGCATTCTTTATACAAGACGCTAACGCCCTTCTCGACTTGAACTACGTTCGAAAATTTCGTGTATCTCGTATCATATCGTTCTCGGACGCCGACATGTCGTTCCAACGGCAGCTCGGCATTCACGGTCAAGTCAAAGGCTTTCTTCCTACTATCGTGCGCGATGTTAATTCATACGACGTGGGGCACGCCCGCCGCATGGGATATGTCGGCCGCATCGATTTTCATGCCAAGGGGTGCGAGCGCCTCATAGATGTAGCACGCGCGGCGCAAGCGGCCGCTTTGCCACCCATTCGGGTCTTTACAACGGCTGGCGCCAACTCGCCCGACTATGGTCGTTTTGTCGAGATGATCGAACAGGAAGGCCTGACCAACCAGTTCGAAATCGTGCTGGAATGCAAGGACAAAGACGTAATTTATGGCGGCATTGGGTGGCTTCTATTGCCATCGAAGAAAGAATCCTTCGGCAATGTCATTCTGGAAGCCAACTCTTATGGAATCCCGGTCATCGCGGCGAGCTACGCCCCCGGGCCGGCTGAACTGATCGAGGATGGCAAGACAGGCTATCTGCTAGAGGAATTTCGTGGCGACAAGGTGATAGAGCTTATCAATGCCACAGATTCAAAAAGGCTGCGCCGCCTGTCGAAGCAAGCCCATGAAAAGCATAAGAATTACTCGATGGACAAGCATCTGGATTTCCTCGAATCTGTCGCTTACGACGTCATAAACGAGCCGGCGGGTGGCAATGTTCTACCGGTGTTCCCCGAACTGAAGATGATCGGCAAACTGCAGCCTTCCGCAAACCAAGCCAAGCCTGCCAAAAATGGTGCCACGCCAGCGGTTGTTTCTGTACGTTCGAAAGAAGACAGAACTTCACGCGTTGAGACAGTGAAGAAAAATCCCGAACTTATTGCGATGGAAGCCGAGATCCGACGCCTTGAGCAGCGTCGGTCTCGCTAGGATTCAAGTCGATCCCGGTTCCGTCTTTCGTGCGACGAGCATGGGGCGCTTGTTGTTGGCCGGCACGATGTCGTCTTCACAGAAGCCGATGTAGTGGATGGTCTTGAAGCCGACAGCCTGCAAGCTCTCTTTCACTGTATCCACGTTGCAGTTGCCGTTACCCTCAAAGCAGAGAAGTTCACCCGTGACCTTGCCCAGCAGCGTGTAGAGGCGATCAGCGTCCAGCACATGCGCCTCGATCGCCAGGGCGAAGACAATATCGAACGTGCCGAGCGCGTCGGCGTCCAGCCGGTCGAGATCCCCCTGCTCGAAACGAAGCTGGTTCAGCCCGCAATAGGCTGATATCTCGCGTGCAATCGCAACCTTGTCTGCGTCGTACTCTATGCCGAGCCCCCGCGCCGGCCCCAGATTGGTAAGCTCCATAAGCATTGCGCCGTTATGGCAGCCGAGGTCCAATGCCGATCGACCTTCGACATTTGCACGGCTCAGACCGAAACGAGCGAGCCTCTCAGGCGCGCTCCGCTGTGCTTCGTTCCTGCCGACGGTGAACCGGTCGGTGCCGAACGCGCAGTAGATCACGTCTTCGGATTTGAGAGTGTGCCGGCCCTCCTTCTTCCGAAACGTTCGGGAAGTGCCTCTCAGACGCTCTTTGAACCCGTACTCAGTATCATTCATTGCAATGCTTTCGGGTGAGATGGCTGAGCCTTTGCGCTCTGGCTCGAAACGAAATCGTGGACCATGTGGGCAGTTTCGGACACGTCCTTGCCGGCGTCGATCTCAAGGACGGTTACTTCACGCGCCCGCAGGCGTTCGGCCGCGATCTCCGTAAGGCGCAGGCTGCGCTCGATGATTGCGCGTAGCGCGTTGTCATCCAGACTGTAGTAGGTATTGATCCGTTGTTCGCTGCGTCGCAGCGCACGCTGAAAGATGGTGTCAGCCTCTGTACGCAAAATGATTGCAGCCGTTGGGACCGGAACCGTGTCAAAATACCAGACTGCTTCACTTTCAAAAGTATCAGAGTAAAGCAGAAGCGTTGATGCTCTGTGCAGCAGCAGTTCGTCATGTACGAGCGGATGCAGCGAGCTGATAGTTCGCACCGCAGTGGCGACCTGGCATGTTGTGCGCAATTGGGTGATGGCCGTGACCATCTGCGAGGGCAGCATGCGTGATGCCGTCATGGTTTCGAGGCATCGGGGTACGAAATCCCGCGGATAGAAGTTGTCGACGGCGTCGCGATTGCTGGGCCTCGCCATGTCTGTTGCCGATATAGTCGCATCAATCTCGGCTGAGCCCCACCACCACTGTTGCGGAGTTCGCAATGCCTGTGCCGCACGCAGAATGGTCGATTTCCCGACACCAGACGGACCAAGCAGTTCGACCAGAACGGTCGGCTGCCCTCTTGGAGCCGGCTCGATCGGCGCGGGTTCCGGCTTTTTTGGCTCTGCGAGCTTGGCGAGCCGTTTGTCCATCTCCTCGAGCTTTTCCGGTCGCCCGCTGATATCCTTCAAGGCTTGCTTGACGTGGCTGTCGCTGGCGTCGAGGACGGCGGCAAGTTTCGCTCCGGATTTTTCGATGCCAGCAAGACGGCTATCGAGCCCGTCCTGGCGCTTGAGAAATTCCGTCCGGTTTGCGTCGACCGCTTCACCGAGTTTCCCGCTCGCTTCGCGGACGGATGTGAGTTCGCTTGCCAGGCCAGCGTTCGCGCGCTCTATCGCGCCGAGCTTTGTATCCGTCGTGTCCTGGCCGGCAACTACAACCTCGCGGAGTTCCTTTTCCGCCTGCTGGACTGCTTTCAACCGAGCATCCGTTGCCTCCTGGCCGGCCTTGATGGCTTCGCCCAGCTCCTGTCCCTTTTGCCTGACGGCAGCGACTTCGCCGGCCATATCGGCGTTGCCGCGTTCGATCACCGTGAGCCGGCCGTCGACGCTTCCCTGCCAGTTTCGCAAATCCGCCTGATTGGCGGTTACGGTTTTGCCGAGGTCCTGGGCCACCTGCCGAACGGCGGCGAGCCCGTCTTGAAGCGCGGCGCCGTTCTTGTCGTCAACCTCCGCATAGGCGTCGATCTTCGCAAGAAGGTAGTCGACCTTCTTTTCGACCAGCAGCAGCGAATCTTCGAGCGTGCGCTCAATCTGCGACACCTTCGCGGCGGTGTGTGTCAGCTCTTGCCTGGTGTCGATGATCGTGGAGCGCAGGAACAGGCGGTTGCCGACCTTCGTCGTCCAGCGAAGACTCTCGCCTTCATTCCTGCCGGACGAAGCGTTTGCCGGAGAGCCAGCGATCGCAGGTTGATCCTGGCGCAGCACGCCTGCCGCGACCGCCCCATCTGCAAGCACGGCCACCTCGGCGACGTCCACCGCGGCTGTCCCCTCGCAGGCGAGCGAGAGCACAACCGGTACCTGGCCCGCGTTTTCCACCGGCAGGAGGATCTGTGCGCCACGACCGGCAAAGGGCCGCGCACTCCCAGGCTCTGCGGACGCCTCGCCCAGCCTCAGCCGCTGACCTTCCATGCTCATCGCGCATGGGGCGTGCAGCACGATCTTGTCACCATCGTCCGCCGAGCGAAGCGCCAGGCTGAGCCGGACCGTCGCTCCGGCCGCCACCGGTATCGAGAGCGGTCGCGCCACGGGCGTGAGACGAACCGCCTCGCGGTTCTCAGGTTCGGCGGCGATCGTCCAGCCTGCGAGCTGACGCACCGAAATATCAGACCCGAGGAACACGGGATGGCGGTTCGCCCAGGTGCGGAAGCGCAGCGTCATGCGCCCTCCGGCGGCCGGCGCGAAGAACCGCACCACCCCTACCCCCGTTTCCGGATTGGCCTTCAGATAGGAATACCGGCCCACCTGCTCGGAAAAGCCCGGCGATACATGTTCCTCGGTAATCGGGCGCTCGTCCGAATCGAGAAACTGCACAAGCGCGGCCTGGGGTCCGTCCTTCTCGTGCGTATGCAGCCGAAACCTGACCTCGTAGAAGGCCATCGACTTGGATCTAACCTTGAAGTCGCGTCCCTCTTTCGAAAGTGGCTCGTCAGTCGCCATTTGCCGTGCTGCCTCTGCGCGTTCCCATCGACGCCAATATCGGGTCGGTCACCTGCCTGCTCTCCAAGCACGGCGCGACGGAATCATCAACCCACGCAGAGTTGAACCGACCCGGCTAAGGAACCAACCCGCCAGACAGAACCTCCGAGGAGGATGCAGAAAACTACGCTTCGAGCCAGACGTTCTCGAAATGCTGTTCGAGCGACTGATGTTGCTCGCAGCCTTTCACACTGGCCTGGAACGAACGAAAGACCGACCGCCAGTAGGGCTGGATGATGATGCCCGAGTTGCGCAGGTTGGATTCGATCTTTTCCATGATCGTGCGGCGCTCGTCCGGGTCGGGCGTCGCCAGCGCCTCGTCCATCAGGGTGTCGAACTCGGGGTCGGAGTAGCCGCTCTCGTTCCAGGCACCGCCCGACCGATAGGCGAGCGCCAGCACCTGCACGCCCAACGGGCGGCCGAGCCATTCGGTGCACGAGAAGGGAAACTTCGTCCAGTCGTTCCAGAAGGTCGCTTCGGGCAACACGGTGCGCCTCGTTTTAAGGCCGGCGTTGCGCATCTGCCCGGCGATCGCGTCGGCGGTCGCTTTCTGCCAGTCGACATCCACCGAGATCAGTTCGTATTCGTGATTTTCCATGCCTGCTTCGGCAAGCAACGCCTTGGCCTGCTCGACATTGCGGACGTGGGGGCCGATGTCGGCGTATTCCTCATGCATCGGGCCGACGTGGTGGTTCTCGCCCTGCTTGCCGCGTCCATCTATGCCGAGAAGAAGGACCGCCTCGTTGTCGACGGCGAGCTGGCCGGCGCGACGAACGCGCGCATCGCCATAGGGTTCGGCACGTGCGCTGAAGCGGGCGACGATTGTGGAACCAGTGGCAATCTCCGAGGTCGTCAGGCCGATCGCCTCCACCTGATCGACCTGCTCGGCCGCCGTCTCGTGGTTGACATCGACTTCGCCCGCCTCGAAGGCGGACAGCGCCGCGTTCGGATCAGTGCCGTAGTCGATCCAGCGGATCCCGTCGAGGTGGAAGTCACCGCGCCACCAAGGCGCATCCTTGCGGCGGACCTCCGCGCTCTCGCCTGTGTTCCACGACACCAGTTCGCATGGGCCGATGGTTATCGCCAGTGCCTCAATCGGGTCTTCGCTCCCGTCGTAGCTGCGGTGCATGATGAGCCCGGGATAATCGGCCATGCCAGCTATCAGCGAGATGTCCGGCTTGGGCAGGTTCAGGCGGACAGTCATGTCGTCCAGCTTCTCGATCGCACCCTCGATCGCCTGCTTCGAGTCCGGGTCGATCAGAACGGACATGCGGTTCGCCATCGAATTGCCTTCGGCGGCGCTGTCGCACCAGCGGGTCAGGTTATGGACGAGATCGTCGGCGTTGAAATCATCGCCATTGGACCATGTGATGCCGGAACGGACCTTCAAGGTTATGACGCGGGCGTCATCGCTCACTTCCCATGCCTCTAACAGCCAGGGCTCGAAGGTGAAATCGCTATTCCATCGCACCAGATACTCGTTGCACTGTCGCGCGATGTTGGACATTTCGACGCCGTCGAAGGTGCGCGGGTCGCGCCAGTTCTTGACGGTCATGGAAACGCGCAACGTCCCGCCCGTTTGCGGCTCCTGCGCGGCAGCGGGAGTGACTGCCAGGCCGCCAAGCGCACGCGCGCCTGCAGCGCTGACGCCGAGAGCAGCGAGCGACGCAAGGAACTCGCGCCGGCCGATGCGGCCCGAGCGAAAGCTGCCGGTAACGGCTTCAGCCATAGGGTGAAGGGGTCGTTTCGTCAGCATGTACCTGCTCATGTCGCTCTCCGTCGATCTGGTTGGTGGGGCCGGATGGCTATCACGGCGGATCGTAGAGGTATCGTGGCAGCATGAGTGTGCATGAATCCGCAAATGATATGCGTCCAGCCGCGCGTTAGGACGCACTCATGGATTTCACAGCGTCGACTATCCGGTCGAAAGCGCTGGCCGCGCGGACTACACGGGTTCGCGCCCGCAAGAAGCTGTGAACCAGTCGGGGCTCGACCACACAAGTTGCATTCCCGCCGGCTGCACGGATCAGTTTGCAATAGAGCTCCCCCTCGTCCCGAAGCGGGTCGAATTCAGGAACGGATACAAAGGTAGGTGGCAGGTCCGTGTAGTCGCTATCGCGCAGAGGGTTCACGGCCGGGTCAGCCGCATCCCCTGCTTCGCGCAGACGGATCGCCTGATAGTGGCCGATTTCGGCGGCAGAAAGCAGTGGCGCCTCGGCGTGCTCGCTGAATGACGGCAGGTCGCCGAGACTACCCAGACCGGGATACACGAGCACAAGCCCGCATGGCCTTTCCGAATGGCGTCTCGTCGCTGCAGCAACCGCCGCTGCCAGCGAGCCACCAGCGCTTTCACCGAACAATATCGGAGACCGCCCAAACGTCCGCGCCGCCCACGCAAAGGCGGCCATCGCGTCATCGAAGGCCGCAGGGTGAAGGTGTTCCGGTGCGAGCCGATAGTCGACCGAGATCACGTCGACATCGGCGCGGCTGCACAGTTCGGCGCACATGTCGCCGTGGCTGTCCAGGTCGCCGAAGACGAAGCCGCCCCCGTGGAAATAGAGGACCGTGGCCACGCCTTTCCGGCCGAACGGTCGGTAGATGCGCAATCGTATGGCCCGGTCCGGAAACTCGAGTGCGGTATCGAGGATTTCGATGTCGGCAGGCGTGGGAGCGTGGAAGGCGCGACACATCTCCCCGTAGACTACCCTCTGGCGATCAAGCGGCTGCGTATCCAGATCAGGCGGGAACCCCCGCTCGTGCGCCTCTATGAATGCAGCGAGGTCTGCATCCAGCAGGTGACGGTATCGGTCGAGTGCGGACATCGAGCCCGCTGGTCGAACCGCACCTGCCGCCCGGCATCGAGGCGAAGTTCTTCACCTCGGTCGAGGAATTGCTCGAACTCGC
>SXGT01172031.1_pt1 | contig 10174 bp, 16 predicted proteins | sample 3176221 | NCBI WGS metagenome assembly SXGT01 (sample SAMN11356862, study PRJNA531348) | freshwater metagenome | isolation source: freshwater sample F1-120 | place: China: Fuxian Lake, Yuxi | collected 2017-12-25
CGAGGACGCGAACTGGGGCCGCATCGTCATGGCCATCGGCCGCGCCGATCAGCCCGTCCGCAAAGAGATGATCGCGGTGCGCTTCGGTGATCTCTACGCGGCGCGCGACGGCATGGTGTCAGCCGAATACGATGAGGCGGCGATGAGCGCGTATATGAAGCGCGCCGAACTCGAGATCACCGTCAATGTAGGACCCGGCGCCGGCAAGGCGCGGATGTATACGTGCGATCTCACCAAGCGCTATGTCGAGATCAACGGGGATTATCGGAGCTGAGGCGCACTCCTCGTCCATGGGTTGCCGTCGCCAACTTGGTTATGGCAGCATCGCGTCATGATGCTTCGGACGTTTACAATAGCAGCAGCGCTGTTCACGATCGCCGCCACGCCCGCGTCAGCGCAAATGAGCGGAGATTCTCGCTTTCGCCCCCCGCCATGCAGCGATGAGGCGCCGTGCGCGACGATCTTTGAGCGGAATGGACTTTTCGGGGTCCGCAACGCCGCGGGCGAAGTCACGATCCCGCCACGCTTTCATCGCGCTCACCTCGCTAGCACGCGCTTCGGCGGCGCTCATGGCCTCATCCTCACATTCAACCAATCTGGCCGCATGGGCTTTGTAGGCCGCGATGGTCGCGAGATTTCGCCACCGCGCTACACGATGCCAACCTCGCAAGCCGGGGCCATCATGGTCAGTGTTGACGGCAACGAGCACACCATGTGCGCGTTCGATTTCGCCGGGCGTCAGATTCTACCGTGCGCGTTTACGGGCATATTCTCAGGCGATGTTGGTTTCGTCGCAAATCTGCGCGGTGAGCGGAGATGGTTCGACCGCGCCGGAAACGAAACCGGCACCCCGCAAGTGGTGGCCGAGCAAGATAGACGCGACCGTGCAGCAGCAGCCGCGCGCCCAGCGCAGCAAAGCCAGCCAACGCAGAATTACAGCCGCGCTCGTGCGCTCGCGGACGGCCGCAACTGGGACGAAGCATTGAACGCCACAATCCACGGCACGCCCGAAGATCAAGCCTATGTGCTGCTCGCTTTTTATCGCAACGGCAACGTGACCGACACGCGCTACGGCCCGATGCTGGGCGTCCTCTCCGCGAATAGATCGATTTTTGAAAGTGCGATGCGCGGCGCCACGACCGAGCAGCGCACTGAGCTTGCGGCTATGCAACGGGCGTTTAACGACTATCAGCTTCAGCTTACGCAGGGCCCTGGGTCCGCATCGAGCGGAAGCGGCTATATTTCCGGCCCGAGGACAGTTGGCGAGTGCCATAGCGCCGGCGGCAGCGTGTCGGCCATGGGATATTGCCGCCGTTAGTGAGCAAACTACTGCTGCGCGGCTGGCGCGAGCGTCGTAGAACCCGTCAGGCCAATCTCACTTGATTGAGCGTTCAAACAAGGCATAGTCCGTAGCTTCGGGAGGGCACTATGGCGGATTTGGATAAGGCGGTCGCGACGCAGCTGGCCAATATCGAGAAGAAGACCGGCAAATCGCTGGCGCAGCTCAAGACGGCGATCGGCAAGTCCGGGTTCAACAAGCACGGCGAAATTCGCTCCTGGCTGGTGGAGACGTACGGGCTCGGTCATGGCGATGCGAACACGCTCACGCACGCGGCGCTCAAGTCCGATGGCGCCAGCGCAGCGAAAGGCGCGAGCCCCGATCAAGTGCTCGATGAAATTTACGCCGGCAAGAAAGCGCACTTACGGCCCGTGCACGACAAGCTGATGGCCGCGATCGTCAAGTTCGGCGAACACGAGGTGGCGCCGAAGAAAGGCTACGTTTCACTGCGGCGGAAGAAGCAATTCGCCATGCTCGGCCCGAAAACCAATGAGCGCTTCGAGCTTGGGCTCAATCTGAAAGACGACATCAAAGATACGCGCGTGAAGCCTGTGCCGCCGGGCGGCATGTGCCAATACATCGTGCCGCTGACCAGCGCCGACGAGATCGACGCGAAACTCATCGGCTACATCAAGCGCGCGTATGACGCGGCGGGCTAAGCGGTCGAGACCGCAATGAAGGCTTGCCGTCATCGTAAATAGCCGGAAAGGTTTGGACGTGATTAAGGCGCGCTAAACCATCTGGGCTCACGGCTTTTTTATGCAAATGAGCGATGCTCCGAATTCAAAGCGGCTCCTTCTGGTGGCGGCGGCCGCTTTGATCGATTCATCGGGGCGGGTGCTGATCACACAACGCCCTTTACACAAACAGCTTGGCGGCCTTTGGGAATTCCCCGGCGGCAAAGTCGAGTTTGGCGAAGCGCCGGAAGACGCGTTAGCCCGAGAGTTGAGGGAGGAACTGGATTTGACTGTCGCGCCAGACGCCCTCGATCCGTTCGCGTTCGCTTCTCATGCTTACCCGGACTTTCACTTGCTAATGCCGCTCTACGTCGCGACGCGGTGGTCCGGCGAAATGAAACTTGAGCCCAATTCCGCGCAGGCCGCGAAATGGGTGCAGCCGATCGACTTACGCGACCACGACATGCCGCCGGCGGATGTGGTTCTGGTGGAGCGGCTGATCGAACGGAGCCGACTATGCTGACGCGTTTCCTCCGCAATGAGCGCGGCGCCACCGCGATCGAGTACGCGCTGCTGGGTGCGATGATTTCGCTCGCCATCATTGTCAGCGTCGGGCTGTTGGGCGCCGAGCTCAAAGCCTCGTTCGACGATACCGCCGCCAAGGTCGCGGCCGCCACTCCCTAACATTTCAGGTTTGTTGCAGCCGCGACGAACGGACGAAACCTAGAGCCGTCATACCCTGCCCCGCGCCGCTGGAGCGCCAGGGAGAGGGTGATGAATTGCGTGCAAGCTTTGGCCGTGGCCGCCGCCGCTCTAACGACCGCTGGCCTGCCGATCGAAGCGCAAATGACCCAAGCGCGCTGCCTTATCCGCACCGCAGAAGCGCAGTCACACAAGGTGCTGCATGCCACCACCGAAGCGTTCTCTGACCGCTTCCAGCACGCGCGCGCGGCGCCAGAGGGAAAGCTGACTCGAGCCGAGTTCGCCTACGCGCCGGACAGATGGATCCACAGCGCGATGCGCCACCCGCTTTAAACTTAAGCGTCGAGTTCGACGTCCCAGTAGAGATAATCCATCCAGCTTTCGTGGAGGTGGTGCGGCGGGAAGCGGCGGCCGACATGCTGCAATTCATGCATGTTCGGGCGGCGAGGCTTGCGGAACGGGCGCATGCCGCTGTGATGAGCGTACTTGCCGCCCTTGCGCAGATTGCAGGGCGCGCAAGCGGTCACGATGTTTTCCCAGGTCGTGCGGCCGCCTTTCGAGCGCGGCAGCACGTGGTCGAAGGTAAGATCGTCAGGGCTGCCACAATATTGGCAGGCAAAGCCATCGCGCAGGAACACGTTGAAGCGGGTGAACGCCGGCGGGCGATCCTGGTGGACGTAATCGCGGAGCGAAATAACGCTCGGCAGCTTCATCTCGAACGAAGGCGAATGCACCACTTGGTCGTAATGCGCGACCACATCGACGCGCTCAAGGAAGACAGCTTTCACAGCTTCCTGCCAAGGCCACAGGGAGAGCGGATAATAAGAAAGCGGACGGAAATCGGCGTTCAGCACCAGCGCTGGCCAACCTGACAAGGGCGCGCTGGATACGTTCATTGGCGGCTGCTCCAATGCAGCCGAGCAAGTATCTGGAGTTGGATGAGGCTCTGTGGACTGAAGGCCGTTGCTCCTATTGCGACGCACCCTACACGAGATTCCGCGTCGGGGCGATGTCAGCCATAGCTGATTTGCCGCGACAGCTTCATGACAGCGCCGAAAAGTGACGCAAAAGCCTCAGCTTGAGGCGACGATCCTTTGCGTTTTCAAGCAATTGGCGAGGAATGCGCCACCGAGTTCCAAGCCATCCGGACCGATCGAGTGCGGTACGCCGTAGGAGACATGCCATTGGGCGCCATGGCCGGCCTCGGCGAGGGCGTCAGCAGAATCAAACATGGCAGGGATCGGAATGGTGGGGTCGCGGTCGCCGTGAATGAGCAATACGGGCGGCTTCGTACGCATTTCCTCCTTTAGGGAACGCGCCCCGACGAGCACGCCTGAGAAACCGACAATGCCAGCGATCTGCTGACTGCGGCGCAGCCCAACGTGCAGCGCCATCATTGTACCCTGGCTAAATCCAACGAGCGCCAGCTGGCTGGGGGCCAACGCATACTTCTCCAACTCCCGATCGATAAAGCGATCCACAGACTGGGCAGCGAGGCGCGCGCCGCTTTCCATCAAGTGCGGATCGAGATTGGAAATCGGAAACCACTGAAACCCGCCAGGCGCCTGCGGCACGGCCTCGATGGCGTTCGGCGAGACAAACACGGCGCCGGGCAACGCGTCGGCCCAATACGGCGCGAGGCTGATGAGATCAGCGCCGTTGGAGCCGTAGCCATGAAGGAGGATCACCAACGCATCCGGCTTGCCGCCACGCTTGGGTGGCATCCGGGGACCATCGAGAAAAACTGTCATGAGGCGGTAGGTAGCGGTTCAGCGGCGCGAGCGGTAGCCTTGCGCAGCCATGAGTTTCGTCACCCGCTTCGCGCCCTCACCTACTGGCTACCTCCATCTCGGCCACGCCCTCTCGGCGCTCACGGCGTTCGAGGCGGCGCGCGCGGCTGGTGGCCGGGTTCTGCTGCGGATCGAGGATATCGATGCAGGGCGCTCACGGCAGGAGTTCGAGGCGGCGATTTTCGAGGATTTGGCCTGGCTGGGTTTGCGCTGGGAAGAACCCGTGCGGCGCCAATCGGCGCATATGGCCGAATACGCCGCGCCGCTGCAAAGCCTGATTGAGCGCAATCTCGTCTATCGCTGTTTCCGCACGCGCAAGGAAATCGCCGAAGCGATTGCGTCCGCGCCGCACGGCGCAGCCGATGAGCGCTTTACCGGGGAAGCTTTGCCGCCGGCAGAAGAAGCCGAGCGGCTTGCGGCGGGCGATAGCTTCGCTTGGCGGCTTTCGCTGAAGAAGGCGCGCGCCGCTCTGGGGCCGGCTTACTTTACGCTCGTATTCGAAGATGAGAGCGGCCTCGTGCGCGCCGAGCCCGAGCGACACGGCGATGTTGTGCTGGCGCGCAAGGATTTCGGCACGAGCTATCATTTGGCCTCGGTGTGGGACGATGCTTTGCAAGGGGTCACACACGTGATCCGGGGTGACGATTTGCGCGAAGCAGCGCATCTGCATGTGCTGCTGCAGCGGCTCTTAGAGCTGCCGCAGCCGATTTACCATCATCATCGGCTCGTGCTCGGCGAAGACGGCAAGCGGCTCGCCAAGCGCGATCAAAGCGCGACATTACGTGCATGGCGCGAGGCGGGCAAAACACCGGCCGACGTGCGCGCCATACTGGAACTCGAGCAACGTAGCTAACGCGCGTTGACCAGTCTTTCTGCTGTTCGTCTAACGCATTACTAAGCACACCTCGTGTAATGTCGGCCTCCAGTTTGGAGAGGCGTCCAGAACGGACGCGATGTCAGTGCTATGTTGTGGGTCGATCATCAGAACTATTTTGGGCCGGACAGGCGCCATACGCGCGCCGGCTTGCGGCTGCGCGAGCGCCGCCGTGATGATTGCGCTGGCACGCCTCCGCCGCTGACAACGGCGCTTCGCCAATTGCGCATGCGGGTCATCGAGGCGCGCGGTCCTGGCGCTGCGATATTTGCCGATCGCGCCCAGGCGGTGGCGCTCCTCGCTCAGATGAACAACGAGTATGAAGCGTCAGACACGCTCTCATCCTTGGCGATGACGGCTATCCGCGCCCGTGAAAGCGACGTACGTCCGATTCTCTATGATGGGCTCGACCGTGCGCACGCCGCGCTGGAGACCTATCACTAATCTGGATAGTGACGGTCGCCCGGCCAGCCTTCGATAGCTTCGATCGTCTCATGCGCCGATTCCAGCTTGTGATCCGGCACGTTTGAAATCCTCGCCGCCTCGATCCACGCCTTGATCGCCGTTGGCGCCAATCGGTCACGCCCGCAAAGAAGGAAGAACGGCTCATCCTTGCCAAGCGCCGAGAGCGAGCCGTGCTCCATCTCGGCGGCCAGATACTTGAAGCCGGCGTCCCGCAGAATTTGCGCGCATTGCTTTTTTGCGTCGTCTGACATTGCCAACTCCTCTACCTATCGCGCTGGCCGGTCGCCGAAGGCGCCGACCAGACGCGTCGACCAATCGCCTAGCGCGTCCCATGATTCTCCGCCGCCGTGAAACAGGCCAAGCCGCACCATCACCAAATCCTTGGACGGCACGACGACGATGATCTGGCCTTCATGGCCTTGTGCTGAGAATGCGTCCGCCATTGCGTTGTCGGTAATCAAGGAGCGGTCCGGGCGGCCCGGGCCGCTGGCGGGGGTCAGCCACCAATGGGCGCCATAGACGTCAGCCTCGAGATCAGGCCCGCGCGTGCGGCCAAAATCGACCCAGCCTTCCGGCAACACACGCTGACCGTCCCAGACACCATCACGCAAATAGAGATAGCCGAAGCGGCCAAAATCGCGCGCCGTCGCCCAAATGAGGGAGCTGCCGTAGTACAGGCCTTGCGGATCGAACTCGACGACCGGGCGCATACCGATGGGATTGAAAAGCGACGTGTTCATCCAGGCGCGCATGCGGTTGCGGCGATCCGTGGGGTCGCGCGGATCGGGGACAATGGCGCGGGTGAGCGCGTCCGAAATCAACAGCGTGCCGGCAGAACTGTAATTCCAGTGCGCGCCGGGATCGTGGATCAGCGGCAAGCCGGCTGCCCAGCGCGCAACATCGCGGCGGCCTTCGCCGAACAACATGCGCGCATTGCCGGCGTCTTCGACATTGTCGGCGTTTTCGTTGTAGTCGAGACCGTCGACCATGTGGAGCCACGTGCGCCACGGGATGGAAGCGCGGCGATCACCGGCGCGCCAGTGCGGACTGCCCATGGGCGCATCGATGGAAACACGGTTCTGCATCACCGCGGCGCCGACGAGTGCGTGCGTGATCGATTTCGCCATCGACCATGAATTCAGCCGCGTGTCGCGCGTGTAGCCATCGGCGTAGCGCTCGAAGACGATGCGGCCGCTCTGAATGACGAGCACGGCGCGGGTTTCTCCGAGCGTTTCGTGCGGGCCCGCGAAAGCTTCGGTGACGGCGAGATCGAAGGCGGCGCGATCAACGTCGTCGGGCAATGGCGCCTCGGCCCATTCGTGCGTCGGCCACGCAACGCCGGCGGGCTGCGCCGGCAATAAGTGCAGCGTCTGCGCCTGAACTGCCGTTGCGAAAACCAAAATCGCCGCAATGAGCCCGCTCCGCAGCATGACGCGCCCTTCCCCCTTCGCTATGGTGGCCAAGCATAGGGGGAGGCGCAGGTGTCGCGCAAACATTGGATTTGGGCTGGCGTGGCGGTTCTGTTGCTGATCGCTGTCGGCGGCTATTTTGGTTTGCGCGGGCAAATTGCATACGCACAGATCGCGACCGGCTATGCCGCCAAGCAAACCTGCTCCTGCCTCCACGTCAGCGGCCGCAGCATGGAAAGCTGCATCGCGGATTTTCCAGAAGATGCGCGCGATGCGATCAGCGTGACACAAGACGGCGACGTCGTGCGCGCCAGCGTGCTGTTCGGCGCGATCGGCGCTGAAGCTGTGGCGGACGAAGAATATGGCTGCACGATTGCGGGCTAAGCGGGCGCGGGGCTAAGTGGGAGAAGGTGTCCGCCGTAGCTTCAGCGAAGGCGGACGGATGAGGGGTGACGGCGCAGCCTTCAGGCAAGGTACTCACACCCCTCACCCACATCTGTGAAGCTGAACGACGGCGCTTGCGATCCCTCTCCCACAAGGGGAGAGGGGCACGTCAGCGTGCGCGATGAACGCTCTAAACGAGCCATCCCTTCGGGTTGGGGATGGGCTTGCGCATCACGCCGAGCACCAGGCCAATCACCGCGCGCACGACGGCCCAGATGGTCACGGCGACGGTGATGAAGAAGCCAACGATCGCCAGTACGCCCAGGATCATGCCGAGCAGGCTCGCCAGCACGTTGATAGCGTAGCCGATGATGAGCGTGCGCAGCGCGTGTTCATGGTGCGTGTTGGCCCACGGCATGGCCTCGCCGCGATTGGTGTAGACCAAGAGCACGGCGGCGATGGCGACGGCGAGCGAGATGAACGACCACGGCACGGCGGTCAGAAAGAAATTCAGCAAAAACGCCGCGATTGTCAGCAGATGCGCGAGCACGACCTTGCCGCGATGCGATTTGAGACCGAGCCCGCCTTGCTGGCGCACAGCGGGCTTCTTCGGCGGGCGGCGAAACGGCGTGACGTTATCTGATGGCATGCTCGTGTTTACGGCGATGCGGGCGGGTCAAGCAAGCGCAGGCGTAATCCGGTGGACGCTGTGATGGAACCGTGGCCTAGTCGGTTCATGGCCTCTGCCCGCGACCTCTTTCCCGTAACGCAAACGACGGTGGATGCCGTTTATGAACTTATTTTTGCGCCTTGGCTGAAGGAAATCGGGCTTACGGATTTTAAGATCGAGCCCGGGCGCGCTTCGGCGCGGCTGCCGGAAGCGGATCATCTGAAGTTTCGCAATGGCGGCGTCTGCGGCCAGGCGTTGATGGCGGCGATCGATACGGTCGCGGTGCTGGCGGTGGCGACGGGCGATAAGGAAATCAAAGGCACCGCTTATCAGCACACGCAGTTTCTCCGCTCTGCGCGCGGCGACGATATGATTGTCACCGCCGAGGTGCTGCGTGCCGGCAAGAGCACCGCCTATGTCGATACGCGCATCACGTTCGTCGGCAGCGGCGCATTGGTTGCGCATGCTGTGCTTGAGTTTGCGTTCTAGGGACGCGGCTTCGTCACCACCCAGATGATCCAGATCAACACTGGCTGCGCCAAAAGGCGCAGCCACAGCGCAGGCGTGCCGATAGAGGCGTAGCGCTCGGCGCGCAGCAGCATTTCGATGTGAACCGGCGTGACGCAGATGGCAAAGGCGATGAGCGCCCAGCCGGCGATGCGGCGCGTGCGCGGCCAGAGCAAAGCGAGTGCGCCGGCAATTTCGAGCGCGCCGGTCAGCAGCACGACTTCGCGCGGGTATGGCACATAAGGCGGCACGACGGAGGCGAATGTGTCCGTAGCGACAAAATGACCGATGCCGCCCGCGAAGAACCACACGAAGACGAGCGCCAGACCGGCTAAGCGCCACATGCCGCTAGAGATTCAGCAATTGTGGATCGCCGCCCTGGGCGGCGATGTTGTTGCTGACGGCGCGCTCTTCGCCGAAGCGCGGCAGGTAATTTGGGCCGCCTGCTTTGGGGCCGGTGCCGGAGAGGCCAGAGGGCCGATGCCGCTGATTAAGCATTCAGAGTTCCTTGCTTCCTGTGGCTCGCACAAGCCACACTGCCATGGCGAAACCAATCAAGACTGCACTCATGTCGAGCATCTTTTGGCTCACCGCCAACTCCTCCGCCAATGTCGTCCGCACGCCAAGGTATGCCAAAGCGGCAAGCAATATGGCTCCCGCTATGACGCGAAGATAGGGATGGGCGGGCTTCTCACTCACAGATTCAGCAATTGCGGGTCGCCGCCTTGGGCGGCGATGTTGTTGCTGACAGCGCGTTCTTCGCCGAAGCGCGGCAGGTAATTGGGGCCGCCGGCTTTTGGGCCGGTGCCGCTGAGGCCAGAGCCGCCGAACGGCTGCACGCCGACAACGGCGCCGACGATGGTGCGATTGATGTAGACGGTGCCAGCGGGCACGGCGGCGATCACTTCCTCAGCGAAGCTTTCGAGACGTGAGTGTACGCCGAGCGTCAGGCCATAGCCTTTCGCGGCGAGTTGTGCGCCGATGTTGGCGATGTCCGAAGGATCGTAGCGGACGACGTGCAGGATTGGGCCGAACACTTCTTTGTCGAGTTGATCGAGGCTGTTCAATTCGATCAGCGCCGGGCCGAAGAAATTGCCGCCAAGATGGCTGACGTCGATCTGCTTCAGCACGCGCGCTTCTTTGCTCATGCGCGCCATGTGCTTTTCGAGATTGGCTTTGGCTTCGGCGTCGATGATTGGGCCGATATCGGTGACCGGCTCAGCGGGATCGCCCATGACGAGCGCATCCATGGCGCCCATCAAAGTTTTGATTGTCTCGTCAGCGGTGTCGTGCGGCAGGAACAATAAGCGCAAGCTTGAGCAGCGCTGGCCGGCTGAGTTGAACGCCGACATGATAA
>SXGT01617850.1_pt1 | contig 10173 bp, 8 predicted proteins | sample 3176221 | NCBI WGS metagenome assembly SXGT01 (sample SAMN11356862, study PRJNA531348) | freshwater metagenome | isolation source: freshwater sample F1-120 | place: China: Fuxian Lake, Yuxi | collected 2017-12-25
GACCTCCAGGTTATGAGCCTGGCGAGCTACCACTGCTCCACCCCGGGATTGTTTTCCTCGATTTTATTTTGGCGGCGGCGCCGCTCCCGCAGCTGCAACCTTGGCACGGCCGCCCGAATGCCCCTTGAACATACGGGTTGGGGAGAACTCTCCCAGCTTGTGGCCGACCATATCTTCGGTCACGAACAACTTCATGAAGTTCTTGCCGTTGTGAACCAGGAAGGTGTGCCCGATGAAATCGGGTACGACGGTGCAGTCGCGTGCCCAAGTCTTGATAGGCTCACGGCTTCCGGAACGCTGCTGCTTTTCGACTTTCGCCAGCAGGCGTTCATAAACATACGGCCCTTTTTTTATCGAACGTCCCATGCCAATACCTCAATATCGGGACTACGTGTTTTACAGATCGCTGCCTGAACGACCAGCCTGAATCCGCTCAAAAATCAGAGAATCGAGGCGTTACCCCAGGCCCACGGATCACAGTGAGTAATGCGGCCCAGGCCGACGGCGGCGGATAATGGCCTTGTTGGAGGGTTTGCGACGCTTACGCGTCTTCCCGCCCTTGGCCAACACACCTGTCGGACTGCACGGATGCCGACCGCCTTTGGATCGGCCTTCACCGCCGCCCATCGGATGATCGACCGGATTCTGCGACGTGCCGCGGTTGTGGGGCTTGCGGCCCTTCCAACGGTTGCGGCCCGCTTTGCCCAGACGAATGTTCATATGATCGGCGTTGCCGAGGACGCCGAGCGTCGCTCGGCAATTCGCACTGAGGCGCCGCACTTCGCCGGATGGCAACGTGATCTGGGCCCAGTCGCCTTCACGGGCGGTCAATGTCGCGGTTGAACCCGCGCTGCGGCAGATTTGGCCGCCCCGGCCAGGCTGCATCTCGACGCAATGCACGCTCATACCGAGCGGGATCTTCCGGAGCGGCATCGCATGGCCCATGCGGGGCTCGATCTCCGAACCGCTAATCACACGGTCGCCGGCCTTCAGGCCTTCCGGAGCGAGGATGTAGGCCTTGACGCCATCTTCATATTGCAAAAGCGCGATTCGGCAGGTACGGTTCGGGTCGTACTCGATCGACACCACCGACGCCCAGACATTATCCTTGATGCGCTTGAAGTCGATGATGCGGTACATCTTCTTATGACCGCCCGAACGAAAGCGCGAGCAGACGATACCCTGGAAGTTACGCCCGCCCGATTTCTTGCGGGGCACCACCAGCGTCTTTTCCGGCTTCTTCTTGCGGTCGGTGATTTCCGCGAAATCGCTTACCGACGCGCCGCGGCGTCCCGCCGTGACCGGTTTGTAGTAGCGAATACCCATGGCTCAATCCTCTCTCAACCTTTTGCGACGTTGCGCTCACACCCCTACCGCAATCGACTGGCAATTCTCCGCAAACGCTAAGACGCAAGCGGCCTCATATCTCAATAGAATTCGATCTTGTCATCCGGATGCAACTTCACGATCGCCTTTTTCCAGTTCGACAGCTTGCCTTGCTTGAAGCGGTAACGGCGATTCTTCCCAAGCTTCAGCTGCGTCCGCACGGCCAGCACGCGAACGCTGAAGAGTTCCTGCACCGCGTGCTTGATCTGTGTCTTGTTCGCCCACAGGTTCACGACAAACGAGTACGCGTTCTGGTGCTCATTCGTCGACTGATGCGTACCTTTTTCGGTTACGAGCGGCGACAAAACAATCTGGTGCGGCTCCAGCGTTGGGCCGAAGGTCGCTTTCTTTTCTTGTTTGGCGGTTGCCATGACATCACCTGATGCGAGATGAGTGGTGGGTCGCAAGTGGCGGGTGGACGTTGTCGCCCACTACGCACCGCTCGCTACTCCCTACTCACCAACCTATTTCCATTTCGCGTTCTTGCACAATTCTTGCAGGGCGGCCTTGGTCAGGATCAGCCGCTTGGGACGCAGCACTTCATACGCACTGAACTGCGACGCGGGCAGGACCGACATGCCGCGGATATTGCGGGCCGACATGTAGATCGTCCGCTTCTCGTCGATATCGGATTTGCCCAGACCAAGTAGGCAGGTCTTGTCGGACAGCTGCAAAGCCTTCAGGACGCCGGCGACCGACTTGGTTTTGATCTCGGGCAACTTCAAGTCGTCAATGATGACGGCTTCCTTATCTTGCAGCTTGCTGAGGATCGCCATGCGCGTGGCGCTTTGGACAGCCTTTCGCGGCAGATGGTATTCGTAGTCGCGTGGCTTGGGGCCCTTGGCGGTGCCGCCGCCGCGGCGCTTATTGGTGCGCTTGGTGCCGATGCGGGCGTTACCGGTGCCTTTTTGGCGAAACACTTTCTTGGTGCTGCCGGCGACTTCGCCGCGGCGCAGTGTGGAATGGGTACCAGCGCGCTGGTTGGCGAGAAACATCAGCACGACTTCGTGCAGCAGCTGCTTGTTGATTCTGCCGCCGAGGTCCGCGGGATTGACTTCCACCGTTCCCACGGCCTGCCCCTGCGCGTTCACTACCGGCAGGCTGATCGGGGGCGCTGATTCGGTTGCCACGGCGAACACCTTTCGTTGGGTCAACTAGCCCGGAGCGCAAGCAAGGCTAAAGAAGGGCCCTTGCTTGCGCTGCGGGCTAGCAAAAAACTTTCCTCATAGCAGGAAGTCTCTTTATAAGACTCCTGCCTATCAACGTCGAATAAAAAACCCAGGCCATGATGCTGAAAGCAGCATGACCTGGGTTCTTGCCTGGCCAGCCTAAGCGTTGCTGGACAGTACGCGAATCTTGATGTCCACCCCCGGCGGCAAGCTCAGGCCCTTGTTCAGGGCCTCGATGGTCTTGCCCGTCGGCTGAAGGATATCGATGAGGCGTTTATGCGTGCGGATCTCGAACTGCTCGCGCGATTTGCGGTCGATGTGCGGCGACCGCAACACCGTGTAGCGTTCGATGCGCGTGGGCAGCGGGATCGGCCCGTGCACGATCGCGCCGGTGCGCTGCGCCGTCTCCACGATCTCGTGGGCCGTGCGATCCAGCACTTCATGATCGAACGCTTCCATGCGAATTCGAATTTTCTCGCTCGCTTGTCCTGCCACGTGATTTCCTCAAAAGGGACCCACTGATTCGAGAACGATTAAGATATGTCGATTGGCGAGGGGCGTCAAGGCGAGGACATGCGATTTCGACAGATTGATTGGACCGCGACGCCTGAGATGTGCGCGATCACGCCATTCACCGCGCGTTTCGGCACGTCGCCTTGCAGGCTGCGTCGAAGTCCACTGTCACCACGAGATTCGGATTGCCGTCTTCGTCGCGGAGGGACAAAAAGCTGCTCGCCCACCTTCCCCAATGTTCCACGTGGAACATCAGTCAGAGCACGGGTTGCGGCGACCCGGCCGATACCCACCGTTTGGTGACGGTCAGATAACCGTTTGCTGCCGTTTGGTGACGGCCGGCAAGAGATGACCGTTTGCTGCCGTTTGGTGACGGCGACCACCTGTCCAATAGGCTGTGAGCTGGCACTTGCCTTGCGCCACTTCGTGCCTTCTTTCACAAGGGCCCGGGTGTCGGCGGGGGGTGTGGAACTCGCTAGCGCAATGCAAGGCATTTTTTGGCAGAAGTCAACTCGGCGGGGCGTCACCGGCCGCTCCCTCCGGCGGCTTTGCCTCGGGCGGCGCTGCTTCCGGCGGGGTTTCCTTTTTCTCCTCTACCGGCGGCGCGACGGGCGCCTTCTCCTTCTCCTCCTTGGCGGCGAAGAACGCGGCCAACTCGCCAAGCGTGCGCAGGGGCGCTTTGCCTTCCATCGCGTCTTTCGTCAGCTTGGGCGGCGGCGTCTCACGCCTTGGCTTGCGCGGCGGCGGGGGAGGCGGCGGCGGCTCTTCACGAGGCCTTTCGCGTGGAGGCCCTCCCTGGCCCTGGCGCGGCGGGCCGCGCCGGTCGCGCTGATCGCGCTGCGGCGGTCGGCCCCCCTGGCCATCGCCCTGCCCGCTGCGTGGCGGGCCGGCAGGACCTCGGTCACGCGGCGGCGGCCGGTCGCCTTGCTCGCGCGGTTGGCCTTCCCCCTCGCGACGCGGCGGGCGCTGACCTCGCTCCGGCGGCTTGCGCTCGCTGCCCGGCTTGATCATCGACAGCGACACATGATTCGAGTCCTTGTCGATCTTCATCACCCATACCGTCACGATGTCGTTCACCGAAACCACGTCGTAGGGGCTCTTGATATACTTGTTCGCCATCTGGCTGATATGCACCAGGCCGCTATCCTTCAGGCCGACATCGACGAATGCGCCGAAATCGACAACGTTCAGGACCGTGCCTTTCAACTCCATGCCCTGCTGCAAATCTTCGAGCTTCAGGATCCCCTTCTTGAAGATCGGCGGCGGCATATCCACACGCGGGTCTCGGCCCGGCTTGGCGAGCGCGTGAAAAATGTCGTCCAGCGTTGGTACGCCAACGTCCAGCTTCTTCGCCAACTCCTCGACATTGACATCGTTCAGCTTGGTACGGAATTCAGCGTGCGTGGCATGGTCATCCAACACACTCGGCGTGAAACCAAGCTCCGCGATCACCTTTTCCGCGATACCGTAGCTTTCGGGATGGATCCAGGTCCGATCGAGCGGGTTCGTCGAGGTCGTGACCTTAAGGAATCCGGCGGACTGCGTATAGCGCGTCGGGCCCATGCCGCTGATGTTTTGCAGCTGCTCGCGGCTCGTAAACGGGCCCTGGGCCTTGCGATGCTCAACGATTTCACGGGCTATCATTTGATTCAAACCGGACACATAGCGCAAGAGCGGCACGCTTGCGGTGTTGACATCGACGCCGACCAGATTGACGCACGATTCGACAACGCCTTCGAGTGCTTCCTTCAATTCCCTGCGTCCCATGTCGTGCTGGTAGAGTCCGACGCCGAGGCTCTGCGGATCGATCTTGACGAGTTCGCTCAGCGGGTCTTGCAGACGCCGGCCGATCGAAGCCCCGCTGCGGATCGTGGCGTCGAGATTCGGAAACTCCTCTTTGGCAACCGGGCTGACCGAGTAGACGCTTGCCCCCGCCTCCGAAACAACAACGTACGCTAGCTCAGGCAAACTATGCGCGATGACGTCGGCGATGACAGCTTCCGTCTCCCGGCACGCGGTGCCATTGCCGATGGCGACGATACTCAGGTTGTGCTTCTGCACGAATTCGACGAGCTTGGCCTTGGCTTCGGCGGTTTTGTCTACCGGCGGCTCCTGAGGGGCGGGAGCGTCAGGCACCGGCGCAGCAGCTGGCGTCGTGGCAGGAGCTTCGGCGACCGTGGGCACCGGGGCCGGCGCGTCAACTACCGGAGTGGGTACTGCAAGCTCCTGCGAATCTAGCGCGGCTTCCGGCAGTGTTGCCGCGGGCTGCTCGCTGGTTGCCGCAGGAGCAGGCGCCGATTCGGCCTGCGGTTTTTCCTGCGGCTTCCGGTCCCGCCCCTTTTTTTTGTCCCACGGTCCGCCGTGTGGAAAAATAACGGTGTGCTCCAGCAGGTTGCCAAACTCATCGAGTGCCGCCAGCTTGCAACCGGTTCGGAAGCCCGGATCAATCGCCAGCACGCGCCGGCCAACGAGTGGCGGCTGCATCAACAAGCTGCGAATGTTGTGGGCGAACACCTTGACCGCGTGCAACTCAGCTTCGTCCGTCAATTCGGTGCGAATCTCGCGTTCCAGACTCGGCAACGTCAGCCGACTGAGCGCATCTTCGAGGCACACCTTGAAGAAAGCCGTGTGCGGCGAGCGAAAGTCCATTCCCGGGACCAGCGGATCGCCTGTCAGGGTCGGCTTGGCCTCGGTGGAAAGCGACTCGACCAGCGGCGCCGGTGCGGGAGGTGTCTCAACCGGAGGCGCAGTGACGACCGGCGTCTCCACCGGTGTTTCAGCAGGCGTAGCATCGCTCGGGGTCTCCGATTGTGGCGACGCGGGCGTGGGGGCGGATACCGGGGCCGGCACCGGCTGACCGGCAACCTTCAACAGATGCTCCGCCAGAACCGCAAGCGCCGTCTGCATCACAGGCTCGGCTGGCCATTCCAGCTTGACCTTGAGCACGCCTTCCTTTTCGCCGCGATTCAGGGCCAGGATGCGATGGGGCCGTATGTCCTGAGTGGATTCCTTGAATTGAAAGTACGGCTTGTACTCGTTCCCCTGTCCCTCGGCGGCCTTCTCGTTTTTCACGGCCGTCAGAGTGCCGGCTTTCCACAGGAGGCGTCGGAGCTGGGCGCGCACCTCGGCGGTTTCGTTGATCATTTCCGCCAGGATGTGTTGCACGCCGGTCTTGACGTCCTCGATTGTGTTGAGTTGCTTCTCTGGATTGACGAGCGCCGGCAGTAGTTCGTCAAGGTTGCCAACGGCCGCATCGCTATGCCAGATTGCCAGGGCGAGCGGTCCAAGGCCTTTCTCGCGTGCGGCGAGCGCCAGGCTTTTCTTCTTGGGTTTGAACGGCAGGTAGAGATCTTCCAGGCGGCGCACGGTTGGGGCATGGAGAATCTCGCGGCGCAGCTCCTCGGTCAACTTGCCTTGCGTCTCAATGCTCTTGAGGATCGTTTGCTTGCGCTCATTGAGGTGCTTGAGAAAGTTGAGGCGAGATTGAATCTGCCGAAGGACGTCTTCATCCAGGCCACCGGTGCGCTCCTTACGGTAGCGCGTGATGAAGGGAACCGTGTTGCCTTCGTTAAAGAGTTGCACGACCGCTTCAACTTGCAACTTGCGAATTTGCAGGTCCTGTGCGATGCGCGAACATTCGAACGAGGTCGCTTCGTAGATCATGATGGATGCCCCAAAGAGGCGGGGCCCAAACGCAGTGGGTGCCAGCCGCGGCTGGCTCGGTTAGTAGGCGGTGTCCAGTCAGATTAGCCTAGCCACCTTTCTGCCGAAAGTCCAGCAAAGAACCCCCAAGCCCGCAAGCGAGATGCGGCGGGGTCACGCCAAAACCTCCGGCGGCACATCGTGCGCGATACATGCCACGCAATCTCCTTGTGCCACCAGAGACGGCCCGCGCGTGCCAATCACCACGCCTGCGGTAGGCGCGATCACCACGGCCGGGTCGCGCTCGGGGCGCTCCAGGAAATGAATCAAACCCACGGTCTGGCCGCTGGCAACATCGGCGCCGCAATCGACGATATTCTCGTAAATTCCTGATTCGGGCGCAAAGCGATAGTCCTCGCGGTCGAGCGCCTGCACCCAGCGCACAGGCCTGGCACGCGGAATCTTCGCGCCTTGAATGACGCCGAAATGAACCAGGACGTTACGCAATCCGCTTTGCGTGATGCGATGCACGGCCGCCGTGACGATCTCGCCGCCCCCCATCTCGGTGGTGATGACGGTCTTGCCTTGCCGTTCCGCTTCGACGGGGAGGAGGCCCGTTCCTGCGACGTCGGCGTACATGAAAGCGATATCCGAATTCCACGCTTCGGTCCCCTCGATCATCTTGCGCCGCTGGACGTGATCGGGCACAAGGTGCATGGTGGCGCATGGCACGAAATCCATGCTGCGCCCGCCGGTGTGAATGTCGACGACAATATCGGCGAGCGGGAACAACACGGTCGTCAGGTAATGCGCAAGCATCTCGGACACCGTGCCACTGGCATTGCCAGGAAAGACGCGATTGAAATTCTTGCCATCCAGGGGAGATAGCCGGGTCATTGCCTTGGAGGCGGGAATGGTCAAGCAAGGTACAAGAATGATGCGGCCACGAATCTGTTCGAGCTTCAGCTCCCGGCACAGGCGTAGGATCGCGACCTGGCCAGGATATTCATCGCCGTGGTTGCCAGCGAGCACGAGCGCGGTCGGCCCGTCGCCGTTGGCCAGAGTGGTGACGGGAACCATGAGGTTCGCCCACCCGGCGAGGTTGTAGGAGTAAGGGATGTAAAGGTGCCCCTGCTGTTTGCCGGGCTTGGTCCAATCGATGCTGCTGTGGATTTGAGACTTTTCCATGATGATTGCTTCCGTTAACCAATCCTGAGCGCCCGCGGGGGGATAGCTACAACCCGTGCGGGAAACTCATGGTGTATTGCAATGGTCGGACCAGCCGCTCGCCGAAGCACAGGCTTTGTGGGATCGTGTCAACTATTCCAAGAACTCATTACCCAGATCGAAATCGAAACGACGAAGCTGACGGTCGAGTAAACGACCCAGAGTATTACCAGAATCAGGATGAGTCGGCCGATCAACCGCTTCATCGATTCTACCCTTTCAACAGGTCACGGGAAGGACTTCATGCCTTGCACCCCGCGAACCCGCGCATTTTGATTTTCTCCATCGGCATTACCTCCCTTGCCGCTCGGCCAAGCCGGCGCACCGCTTCGCGAATTTGCTCCTGCGAGGCAACGCCGTAGCACAAGCGCGCCTCATGATTTGGAACGCCCTCCCCTTTGACGTAGCAAAACTGTCCCGGGACGTACAGCACACCCTCCCTAAGCGCTGCCTTCATGAATCGGCTATCGGGTCCGGTCTCGATCTCTTTCGGGCACCTCAGCCAAACGTAGAGCCCACCGGTTGGCCGCGTCCAGCGCAGCGGTGATTGCGCCTGCGGAAATTCATCGGCGAGCGCGGCCAGCAAAGTGTCACGCTTGGCGCGGTAGACGCCGCGCAGCTCTTCGACGTGATGCTGATAGGAGCCCTTCGCAATCACTCGGTCCAGAATGTGTTGATCGAAATTACTGGAGCCGAAGTCATGATTCCCTTTGAAGCGCAGGATCGGTCCCACCAGACCGTGGGGCAAAACGCCGTAGCCTGACTTCAGCCCCGGCGACAGCGGTTTCGAGAACGTCATCGCCAGGATCACGTATTCGTTGGCGTGATCCAGGCTCTTGATGCTTGGGATATCCTCCGCCTCGAAACGCAACTCACGATAGGCGGCATCCTCCAGAATAAGTATCCGCTGTGTCTTGCTGAATCGCTTCACCAGTTCCAGCATGTGCTGTCGGCGCGGCAGGGTAAGCGTTAACCCCGTGGGGTTCTGGAAGTAATCGACGGTGTAGATCAGCTTCACCCGCGCCAATTCACCGGCCGCTTCCAGGCGAGTCAATAATTCTTCGAGGGCGTCGGTTTGCATTCCTTCCTCGTCCATCGGCACTGCCAGCGTGCGGATGCCAAGGCTGCCGAGGATGCCGTGGTAGACGAAATACGACGGCGCTTCCGTGATGACGATGTCCCCCGGGTTGAGTAGCACCTCGCCCAGCAAGTAGAGCAACTGCTGCGAACCCGTGGTGAGGATGATATCGTCGGCTGTGTAACCGGCGTTGCCGGGCGTCAATCCGTCAAGTTTGAGGACATGACGATAGATCTTGTCACGCAGCGGGGCATACCCCTGGGTCGTGCCATATTGTAGCGCAGCCTGCGCGCTGCGCGGATCGCCAAGAATCTCATTGGTGGCCGCGCGTACCTCCTCGGCCGGCAACGACCCCGGATCGACCAGCCCCGCCGCAAGGCTGATGAGATGCGGATTCTCCACCCCCTGCTGGATGAAGTAGCTGATCGGTGGCTCCTCGGTCTGGTGAGTGCGCGTCGAGAATGGCAGCGGTGCGGTCATGGGTCGGCCTCCTCGTTTAGCCGCGGTTCGTAGATCCGCGGCTAAACATGTGCAGGAAAACAAAAAACCCCAGGCTTCACAACCTGGGGTTCACTCTTTGTGTGGTTTCAACGATCCCCAAGTTCAGCCCGTAGCAGCGGCGATAACAATGGCGGCGACGGCAAGCGCAGCATGCCGAGCGAGTTGGCCAAGGATCGTCGCGAACGTTGCCATGCTTCCTCAGAAAATCAGTCCGAACTTCAGGTTTCGATTTTTCTACTTTAGGTGCCCGAATCCTCACTGGCAAGATATATCAATAACTGAGCACGCAGCAGACTACGATTTCATCCCACCCTTAGCAGGAAATCAACTATGCCACCCACACCGCTCGTCGGCATCATCATGGGCAGCCAATCGGACTGGGCAACCATGAAGAACGCGGCCGACACGCTCCGCAAGTTCGACATTCCGTTTGAAGCCAATGTCATGTCGGCCCACCGTACGCCGGACCTCGTGCTCGACTACTGTGCGAAGGCCGAGGGGCGCGGGATGAAGGTGATCATTGCAGCCGCCGGCGGCGCCGCCCACCTGGCGGGTGTGGCAGCCGCGAAGACCACGCTGCCGGTCCTCGTCGTGCCCATTCAGTCGAAGGCGCTCAACGGACTCGATTCGTTGCTGGCGATGGTGCAGATGCCGGCC
>SXGT01723800.1_pt1 | contig 10173 bp, 8 predicted proteins | sample 3176221 | NCBI WGS metagenome assembly SXGT01 (sample SAMN11356862, study PRJNA531348) | freshwater metagenome | isolation source: freshwater sample F1-120 | place: China: Fuxian Lake, Yuxi | collected 2017-12-25
AAGCGCCGTACCCGCGCGACTATCGCCAAAGAAAAAGGCTTGGAACCGCTGGCGCAGCGTATCTGGGAGCAGGGCGATTGCCGCCCGCTGACAGAGGCGGAAGTCTATGTCGCTCCAGAAAAAGATTTGCCTACCGTGCTCGAAGTGCTGGCCGGTACACGCGACATCATGGCCGAGTGGGTGAGCGAAGACGTACACGCGCGGACGCGACTCCGCGCATTGTTTCTGGAGAAAGGTGCGTTTCAGTCGGAGGTGATTCCAGGTAAAGAGGCCGAAGGCGCGAAGTTCTCTGACTATTTTGCCTGGGAAGAGTCAGTGGCCACGGCACCCTCGCACCGGATTCTCGCCATGCGCCGTGGCGAGAAGGAAGAGTTTTTGACGTTTCGTGTCGTCGTTTCGGAATTCGAGGCATTACGCATTCTTGAGCGCTTGTTCGTGAGAGGGATGACTGCTGCGTCGGAGCAGGTCAAGCTGGCTGTACACGATAGTTTCAAGCGATTGTTGGGGCCATCTATCGAGACCGAGGTGCGGTTATTGACCAAGAAACGCGCCGACGAGGCCGCGATCACGGTGTTTGCCGACAATTTGCGTCAATTATTGCTGGCGTCGCCGCTTGGACAAAAGAGCGTGTTGGCGATTGACCCTGGGTTTCGTACCGGCTGCAAGGTGGTGTGTCTGGATCGTCAAGGAAAGCTGCTGGGCAATACGACGATCTTCCCTCATCAAAGTGCGCGTGAAGCGACGGAGGCTGGCGAACGCATCAAGGCGCTGTGTGAGAAGTTGGCGATTGAGGCCATCGCTATCGGCAACGGTACTGCCGGGCGGGAGACCGAAGCATTTGTACGCAAACTGGACCTGCCGCGTTCTCTTCCGATTGTCATGGTCAATGAGAGCGGCGCGTCGATTTACTCGGCCTCGGAGGTCGCGCGCGAGGAATTCCCTGACCACGACGTGACTGTGCGTGGTGCGGTGTCAATTGGACGGCGACTAATGGACCCGCTGGCCGAGTTGGTGAAGCTTGATCCGAAGTCGATTGGTGTTGGGCAGTATCAGCATGACGTGGACCAGAGTGCGCTGAAGCACCGACTTGATGACGTAGTCATGAGTTGTGTGAACAGCGTTGGAGTCGAGGTGAACACCGCCAGCCAACAGTTATTGACCTACGTTTCCGGGCTGGGGCCGCAGTTGGCACGCAACATCGTGGAATATCGCAATGCCAACGGGCCGTTTCCCTCGCGGGCACGATTGCTGAAGGTCCCCCGTCTCGGCCCCAAAGCATTCGAGCAGGCTGCCGGGTTTCTCCGTATTCGCGAAGGCGACAACCTGCTTGATGCTAGTGCGGTGCATCCTGAACGCTACGCGCTGGTTGAGACGATGGCACGCGATGTTGGCAGTGCAGTGACGGACCTGCTCCGAGACGAACGACCCCGTAAACGGGTTGACCCGAAAAAATATGTGACTGAGCAGGTGGGGCTTCCCACATTGAACGACATTCTCACCGAGCTAGCCAAGCCGGGGCGCGACCCGCGTGCGCAGTTCGAGATCGTGCGTTTTGCCGAAGGCGTCGAGAAGATCGAAGACGTCAAGCCGGGCATGAAGCTCCCTGGCATTGTGACCAACGTCACTGCCTTCGGTGCCTTCGTCGATATTGGGGTGCATCAAGACGGACTGGTCCACATCAGCCAGCTCGCGGATCGCTTTGTGAAGGACCCAAACGAAGTCGTGAAGGTGCAGCAGAAGGTGATGGTGACGGTGATGGAAGTCGATCTGGCGCGGAAGCGGATTTCTCTGTCCATGAAGTCGCGCTGACATGGTAGACGCTAGTGACTGCCACTGCTGGTTTGTCCGGCGGTGCGGTCCGCATTCCTCTGCATTGATTCCGGCCCTCTTCGGCACGCCTTGAAAAACACCCCCCAATAACCAGCGTCGACCACTGCGCCAGTCCGCGCGATCTCGGACTGTAAAGCGGCGTGCAGTTTCTGCAAATTGTACCAAGGCACGCCCGGGTAAATGTGATGGCCGATGTGGTAGTTGATGTTATTCCAGAAGAAGCTGTTGGTTTGATTACTGATGATCGTCCGCGTGCCTAGCATCTGCCCGGCATCCCACGGCGTCTCATAGTGCTCGCCGATAAAGCGGACGCTATTCAAGAGCGAGAAAATATAGGCCGGAACCAGCCAGAGCTGAAGCAGCGGAGCGAGCACCCCTTGTCTCGAAGCCCACACGATCAGCCCGCCAAGAACGACGATGCGCAAAAGCACTTCAGAGCTGTGAATGAGCCATTGGCGGCGATCAAACTTCTGGAGAGGATAGATCACAGTGAATTGCAGGATCGTGAGAATGCCGCCAACCACGATGTAGGCATAGAAAAGGAGGAAGTCGAGCACGCCACGCTGGCCCATGGTGAAGGCGTCGGGATCTTGAGGGCTGCGGTTGTAACGGTGATGCTCCAGATGATCCTCTTTGAACGAGATGAACGTCACCAGCAGAGGAATCATCGAAAAAATGCCAAACGCCCAGTTCTTCCAGCGGGCTTTGAAGAGTACGTCGTGTGTGCAGTCGTGCATAAAAGTAACGATGCTCATCCACAAATAACCCATGCCGACATACATTGACCAACGGACCCAAGGCGAAGGCGTGACCCACGCGAGATAACCAGCGAGGCCCAGCAGTCCATAGAACAGTGGAATTTTGAGGTTCGGTCGCCAATTATGGCGGTACAGTTCTTTCAAGGAAGCTGGCGCACACACGCGGGTTCGAGCCGCCTGATTCATGTCCCCCCCTCAGGCCAATGCTTCCCCTGGCCTGACGCATATTGATGCCGCAACATGCGGCTTTTCCTCGCTCGCAGTCAAGCCCCGAGCCGAGAATTTCCTCGCTTTCGCTCCTCATCACCGAATCATCACAACCTCATCACCGCTTCATCAAGCATTCTTTTGCACACTTTCTTACGCTTTGCCCGTCACTCGCCGCACCGGCGAGTGGCGAAGAAAGGAGGTGGTGCCATTTGCTTGTCGCGAGACCCTGTTGAGGTGGGAAAAAATCGAGACGGTCATGACCTGTTGAGCGAAACACAAAGGAGAACGATCATGGACAGGAAAAATCACCATCGAAAGCGACAGCTCCGATATTTCCCCTGGTTCGGTGCCCTCACCTTGGTGCTGCTGCCCTTCTTCGCCTGTGCTTGGGGCGATGTGCAGGTGCTGTTCGACGCGAGCAGCCCGACCGGAGGGCCGTTTCCCAGTAATCTTTTCACCGTGGCAGATGCGAGCCATAACACCAGCCTACGTGTCAGTCTGCCTACTCCTGATTGCACGGTGCGTGTCACCGACTGCCAAAATATCGCCGTCCTCAACACCCTGGACGGTTTCAATCTCCAGCCCCGTTTGTCCATCCCGTTCAGCGGTCCCATCGACGTGGACAGTGTGACGAGTGAGACCGTCCTGTTGGTCCGCATTGGCAGTACCTTACCTGGAGGATCTCCTGGCGGGCAGCGAATCGGGATCAACCAGGTTGTCTGGGACCCGGATGCCAACATTCTCTATGTCGAGTCGGATGAGTTGCTGGAGCAACACACCCGCTATGCCCTGATCGTCACACGTGGGGTCCGCGATACTGCCGGGCAACAGGTTCGTGCCGGGAGTTTCGAGCATTTCCGTAATCACTTGCATACGACCGGAGCCATTGGCTACTGGCGCGAGTTGCGCGATGGGCTAGCTGCCGCACGTGTGGCCAAGCTGCCTCGTCGGGGGATTGTCGGGATGAGTGTCTTCACCACCCAGAGTGCAACCGCCGTGCTGGAAAAGATCCGCGATCAGATCAAGGCGGACACACCTGCGTCTGCTGACTTCTTGTTGGGACCTGGAGGAGCACGGACGGTCTTCGCGCTTAGCGGTGTGAGTAGCCTGGCGTTGAGTCGGCAAACCGGCACAGCTCCGACATTTACCCCGACTTCGCTTGCCCTGATGCTGGCGGCGCTGTGGGCGATCCCCGGCGCGGTCAGCACGATTGCCTACGGCAAATACACGTCCCCAAATTATGAGGATGCAGGAAGAGTCATTCCACCAGTGGGAACTCTGACCGGTGAGCCTGTCGTTCAGAGCGAGAATGAAATCTATTTTAACCTTGTGTTGCCGTCCGGCACCCCACCAGCGAATGGCTGGCCGGTGGCGATTTTTGGGCATGGGGCGACGGGGAGTAAAGACCTCCGGGTGTTCCTTTTTGCCGCAGAGCTAGCCGAACGTGGCATCGCCACCATCGGTATCAACGCTGTGGGGCATGGCAACGGTCCGTTAGGAACGCTGACGATGACGCCGACGAGTGGGTCTCCTGTGACTTTTCCTGCCGGCGGGCGCGGCATCGACCAGAATGGCGACGGTACGATCGCGGCGGATGAAGGCATTAACGCAGTGTCACCGCGAGCGATTGCGAGCAACCGCGATGGGGCGCGGCAGACGGTGGTTGACTGGATGCAATTGGTCCGCGAGATCGAAGTCGGCATGGATGTTGACGGCGACACCGTAGCGGACCTCGATCCCGCGCACATTTATTATTTTGGGCAGTCGATGGGTGGCATCCAAGGGACGATCTTCTTGGCCGTAGAACCCAGCGTCTCTGCCGGGGTGCCGAATGTGCCGGGTGGAGCGAACGTCGAAGTTGCTCGTCTTTCGCCAGTTTCTCGTCCGGCTGTGGGAGCCTCGCTTGCTGCGCGGGTGCCGTCGTTGATCAACGTTGGCGGTGTGGTCTTTGACGAAAATATGCCGCTGCGCGATCAACCGCCGGTCAGCAATGCCGTGGCGGGAGCGCTCGGAATTCAACAAGTCTTTGAGTGGAGCGAATGGGTTACGCAGGCCGGCAATCCTGTCGCCCATGCTCCTCATCTGCGTAAAGCTCCGCTTGTGGGCATGTCGCCAAAGGAAATCATCGTCCAATTTGCTAAAGGGGATAAGACTGTCCCCAATCCTACGGCGACAGCACTGATACGCGCTGGCGATCTAGCCGACCGGGCCACGTATTATCGCAATGATCTCGCGTTTGCTGACGTGACACGGAATCCCACAGGAGTCGAAGTGCCCAAAGACCCGCATGCTTTCCTGCTCTTTAATTCGATCTCGTCGCTGCTGGTGCCAGCTCTGGGTGATATCGGGGCAGGGGCACGCGAGCAGATCGCCGAGTTCTTCGCGTCGAACGGCACGAGCGTCATCGACCCAGATGGAGCCGGAACGTTGTTCGAGGTCCCGATCTCTGGACCATTGCCGGAAGAGCTGAATTTTATTCCGTAAGAAGTTGTGGGGCGTCCAGCAAGACGCTCCGCTCCCGCAAGTTTTCAAAGGAAAGAAAGAGAGGGTTTTATGATGTACCGACAAACGATGTTCACGGTTGCCATAGTCGCGGTTCTCGTGGCTCCATTAGCTGCTCGCAGCGACGATCTCACTGATCTCAAGGCCGCATACGAGCAAGCGAGCAAGGCAGCCAATGCGCTCGATCTTGATGCATTTGCTGCAACATGGCACGAGCAAATCGTCAGTTTTGGGCCGCGCTCGCCGTTTCCTATGGATGGGAAACTCGCAGTCCGACAGAACTTTCAGACGCTCTTCGCCAATCATGAGAGCTTTACCTTCACGCCGATCAATCCCCAATACCGTGTGAGTGGCAACATGGGCGTGGCGTGGGGGAACTACATGTTAGCGCTCAAGCCAAAAGATGGTCCGTTGGCGACCTCTTTGGGTCGCTATACCGTCACCTTGGTGAAATCGGATGGACGGTGGCTCCGGATATCTAGGCACTTCTCCTTGTTGCCGCCAGAAAACTAGTGGGCCATCTCAATGGATTTGCGGGGTGAAAAAACGTCATTCCGGGCGAGCAACGCGACACCCGGAATCCAGGCGCTATCCCCAAAGGTTCGTGCTGAGTGCGCCTGGATGCCCGCCGGAGTTTATCCTGAGCGAAGCCGAAGGGTGGGCATGACGAAAACAAGTCCTCAAATTTGGACACCCTCTAACAAACCGCGCAAGAGTGAGGCCCTCAACTACAGTGAAGGAGAAACGAGCATGGACAACACTGCCAAGTCATGGATGACCAGCGCAGACCAATTCCGCCCCGGCCCTCCGTTGCCCGAGGAGTTGAATGTTATTCCGTATTCTCCATGCCCCGCAAGAAACGTAAAGCATCTCAACTTGCTCGCTGCGCCTCATTCCTGGTATGGTCGGCTCCGCTATGTTTCACTGGCTGGAGCCGACCGATGGTGTATCGCTTTGCCGACTGTGAATTGGACGAACAACTCTACCAACTGTGGCGTGCCGGTGCGCCGGTGGCCGTCGAACCCAAAGTGTTCGATGTCCTGGTCTATTTGCGCGGCTGGGAGCAGGCAATACGAGCGTACGCCGGAACAAAGCGAGAAATAAACGAACAAGCCCGGCAGTTGTTTGAACAAGCGATTGCTTTAGACCCGCACTACGCCCTCGCCTATACAGGCTTGGGCATGACCTATTGGCGTGACTGGTACTTACGCTGGAGTAGCGACCCTGCCCAATCCATGCAGCGCGCGATGGAATTTGCACGGCACGCCATCACCTTGGACGACACCTTGCCACACGCACGTACCAGCTTGGGCGTTCTGTATATGTGGCAGAAGCAATTGCCACAGGCCATTGCCGAAGCCGAACGGGCCATTGCTCTTGATCCCAACTTCGCCGAGGGGTTTTCGATTCTGGGCAATATTCTGATCTTTGCGGGACGGCCACAGGAATCGATTGAGCTGATTGAGAAAGCGATCCGTCTCAATCCCCGACAAGTCGGAGCGTATTCGACGTCTCTACCGCTTGCCTATCGTGATGCGGGACGGTATGAGGACGCCATTACCTCGGCGCAAAAGATCCTGGCCGTCACCCCCGACGCTGTACATTACTATTTCACGTTAGCCTTCTGTTTTGCTCAACTCGGCCAAGAGACGGACGCCCGCGCTGCGGTGGAAAAAATACGGCAACTCCAACCCTCGGCTTCTCTGGAGTGGGTGCAGAAGACCGTGCCGTATGCAAATCCCGCCGATCTTGAGCGTCTTGTTGCTGGCCTGCGGAAAGCGGGGCTGAAATGAGTACCAAGTGCTGAGTGAAAAAGCACTTCATCCGTTTCAGATTTGTCAATTTGTTGTTACAGTGCCAGCATACGGAGAAAGAAAGCCGAAAGGGATCAAAATCATGGCGCAATTAGAAGTGCTGGAAGGCACCTGGGAAGAGCTTGCCGTCCATGCCGAAATCCTCAAGGGGAAAAAATTACGGCTCATCGTACTTCCCAAAGAGGAAGTGTCTGGCGTTCCGCTTCAGCAACAACTACATGAGCGAGCTGCATGGTTGCTGGCAGCAACCGACAGCCTTCAACGAGAACCGGGCAAGCAAAGCGATGATCCTTATAAGATAAGCTTCGGCGATATCGTGGCGGAAAAACATAAGAGAAGGGGATTGAAGCTGTGACGCTGACGGATGCCGGTGCTCTGGTTGCGCTGCTTGATAAAGATCAGCCGCAAAACGCGCGGTGTCGTAACGTCTTTCCTTCTTTGTCTCTTCCTCTCCTCACGACATGGTCTGCTTTTACCGAAGCGATGTATCTCCTCTACCAAATTGGCGGATGGCCGCTGCAAGCCAAATTGTGGCAGTATGTTGAGGAAGGAATTCTGTCCCTCCATTCTTCTAATGGGGTTGAACGACAACGGATACGCCAATTGATGGAACAGTACCGAGACACACCGATGGACCTTGCCGATGCGTCTTTGGTGGTGACCGCTGAAACGTTGAACCTGATCCGTATTTTTACTTTGGACAGCGACTTCTATGTGTATCGGATCAAGGGAGCCGAAGCGTTTGAAGTAGTTCCTTCCCGTCTTTGACTGTGACTGAATGTTCCGCGCAAGGCCTCGTGGCTTGCTCACCGCTCGCCACCCCTGCTATGGTCGGCTCCGCTACGTCTCAACGGTCAGAACCGACCGAGACCTACAGGAGAACGAACAATGCGTTACGGAGTACATCTTGGCGGTGCAGCAGCACTACGCACGGTTGACGGGGCTAAGCAGATCGGTGAGTTGGTCGAGGAACTCGGCTACGATGGTGTCCTGACCGGCGATCACATTACCATCCCCAAGCAGATCGCTTCCGAATATCCCTACACCAAATTTTCCCGCTCACTTGGGGCCGACCCCTATGCAGTGTTTACCACCATAGATTGGCTGGACGCTTTTACCGTGCTGGCCGTGCTGATCCCGCTCACCAAGAAAGTCCGCCTGGGCACGAGCGTGACCATCGTGCCTTATCGACACCCGTTAGAAATGGCTCGGGTGGTGGCGACGCTGGATGTGGTTTCCGGTGGTCGCATCATCTTCGGCGCTGGCGTCGGTTGGATGGAAGAAGAGTTTCGTTTACTCGATGTGCCGTTTACGGAACGGGCCACGCGCACGCGCGAGTACCTCGCGGTCATGAAAGAAGTGTGGACGAAAGAGTCGCCGCGCTTCGCCGGGAAATTCGTTCAGATTGACAAAGACCTGCACTTTGCACCTCGACCCGTCCAGCAGCCGCACCCGCCGATTTGGGTCGGTGGGGAATCAACGCCAGCTCTCAAGCGAGTCGTCGAGTTTGGTGATGGTTGGCATATCGGTCCGGTAGCGCTGGAAGACGTGAAGCCACGCTTCGCTGAACTGCGCACGTTGATGGAGAAGGCTGGGCGCGACTTCTCGACTGTGGAAATCACTTCAATGGTGGATAGCCGCATGCTCTCGGCTGCGGATATTCGTGCCTATCGCGACTTGGGGGTGACTGGACTCTACGCCGTCGCGCCGGGGCCACAAGTTGCCAGCGTCCTGAAAGTCCTCCGTGACTTCCCCAAGAAAGTGCAGGACGCTGTAGGGTGAAACGATGAATGCAAAATGATGAACGCTGAACGGTGAAAAGAAAAAGCCGAGACCGTTGTCGTCATTCTGCATTTCTTCCTCAGCACTCAGCATTCAGCACTCAGCACTCAGCACTTCTTTCTCATGTGGGTTCTTCTCGCGGTGATTGCCGGATGTGTGCAGACCGTGCGCAACGCCTTGTCGCGCAGTCTGACGGGTAAGATTTCGCCGACGCTCAACAGTTGGGCGCGGTTTTCCTTTAATCTGCCGTTTGCGACGGCGCTGGTGCTGATTTTAGTCGCGTTGAATGGTGCGCCCACGCTGACGTGGCGCTTCTATCTCTTCTGCACCGGAACGGCGATTGCGCAGCTGCTCGCCAATGTTGCCTTGATCAAAGCTTTTGAGCGCGCGAACTTTGCCCAGTCGATTGTGCTGCACAAGCTTGAGGTGGTGTTCACCGCGATTATTGGCATGTGGCTGTTTGCGGAAACGCCATCGCCGCTGGGGTGGGCCGGTGTAGTGGTATGTACACTCGGCATGCTGTTGATCAATTTGGGACGAGAGCGCGGACCCGAAGGCTGGCGGCGTGCGGTGCACATCGACGCTGGAGCATTCTTTGCGCTGGCCTGTGCTCTAGGATTAGTGTTTGCCGGGTTTTTTCTCAAAAGTGGCGTCGGGCATTTTGTGCTGGCGAACCCTCGGGTTGGTATGGGTCGGTTTGAAGCTGCCGGGCATACGCTCTTTCATACGACCTGGATTGAGGTAGTGCTGCTGTCGATTGCGCTTGTGTTGCGACAACCGCAAGAATTTCGCCTCGTGCCCGAGCATTGGCGGCGGATGATACCGCTGGGAATGAGCGCATTTGCTGGTAGTGTCTGTTGGTTCTGGGCTTATTCGCTGACCTTGGTTGCTTACGTCAAAGCGGTGGGACAAATCGAAGTGGTGTTCGCTATCGTGCTGGCTATCCGCGTGTGGCGTGAAAAAGAAATCTGGCAACAACTCCCTGGCGTTGCCCTTGTGACGTTAGGAATTGCCCTGGTAGTGTTGGGCTAGACGTAAAGCCTCATGCGTAATACGTGTTGCATGAACAGCACGTCCGAACCTACGCACCACGTAGCACGCGACACGCAATAATTGGTATGAGAGGAGCATCCCCTATGGCCGACCGCTATCCCTTCATTGACAGTGACGCTCATGTCATTGAGCCGCCGGACATGTTCGAGAAATATCTGGAACCAAAGTTTCGCGACCGCATGCCCTATGCACTTGCCGACTACAAAGGATCGCCCTTGGCATTC
>SXGT01303525.1_pt1 | contig 10172 bp, 12 predicted proteins | sample 3176221 | NCBI WGS metagenome assembly SXGT01 (sample SAMN11356862, study PRJNA531348) | freshwater metagenome | isolation source: freshwater sample F1-120 | place: China: Fuxian Lake, Yuxi | collected 2017-12-25
CCGGCCGCGGCTCGGCTTGAGCCCGACCACCCCGCAGCAGGACGCGGGGATGCGGATGGACCCGCCGCCGTCGCTGCCCTGAGCGACCGGGACCAGGCGCGCGGCGACGGCCGCGGCGGCGCCGCCGCTCGACCCGCCCGCGGTCCGGGTCGGGTCCCAGGGCGTGCGGGCCGGGCCGACCAGGTCGTTGTCGGTGTAGGAGGAGAGCCCGAGCTCCGGCGTGTTCGTCTTGCCCAGGCTCACGAACCCCGCCCGCCGCACGAGCGTCACGACGTGCGCGTCGACGTCGGGGACGTGCTCGGCCATGAGTCGCGAGCCCATCGTCGTCCGGACCCCGGCCGTCGCCGTCAGGTCCTTGAACGCGGTCGGGACGCCGCAGAACGGCGGCGCGGCGTCCGGGTCGCGGGCGAGCAGCGCGTCGGCGGCCGCGGCCTCGTCGAGCGCGCGGTCGGCCGTGACGGTGACGAACGCGCCCAGGGTCGGGCCGAGCCGCTCGACCCTGGCCAGGTGGTGCTCGACGAGCTCGACCGACGTCGTCTCCCCGCGCCGCAGCGCCTCGGCCATCTCGTGGGCGTCCAGCTCGTGCAGCGCGGTCACCCTCCCCACCCTGCCACCGCCGCCCCCGTTCCGGGAGGTGGGTGGCGGGCCGAAATGCACGGCCCGTACGGCCCGCCACCGACCGCGGGCGGGGGTAGCTGACGCACCACGCACGGACGTCCGTGGTGCGTGACCGACCGCCGCCGGCGCGGGTGGGGCGAGACCTACCTCCCGCGGCGGGCGGGCGCGCAGCGGCGCTGCCATGCTGGCGAGGTGATGCAGTCGGTCGAGCTCCTCCTCGACGACGCGCTCGACGGGGCCGTGCGCGAGGAGTGGCGGATGCTCGCCGACGCCGGGCTGCCGAGCCAGGCACGGCACACCGGCCCCACCACCGCCCCGCACGTCACGCTCGCGGTGGCGGCGGCTCTCTCGCCCGCCGCCGAGGCCCGCCTCGTCGCCGCCGTCCCCGACGAGCTCCCGACCCTGACCCTCGGCGGGCTGCTCGTCTTCCCCGGTCACGTCCTCGCCCGCGTCGTGGTGCCGTCCGCCGCGCTGCTCGACCTGCACGCCCGCGTCATCGTCGCGGTCGGCGACGAGGACGGTGTCGTCGAGCACGTCCACCCCGGAGCCTGGACCCCGCACGTCACCCTCGCGCGCCGCCTCGGTCCCGACGACCTCGCCTCCGCCGTCCGCCTGCTCGCTGACGCCCCCCGCGAGCGGACCGGACGCGCCGCCGCCGTCCGCCGCTGGGACCCGCGGGTCCGCCGTGCCTGGACGGTCTCGCCCGACGCCCGCGCCTAGGGTCCTCGGTCGGCGGGCGTGCCTCGGCACCACCTCTCACCCACGGACGGCGTGTCGGGGATGATCGTGCGGTGCCCACGCCGAAGGTGATCCTGTTCTACGTCTTCACCCCGGTGCCCGACCCCGAGGCGATCCGGGTGTGGCAGCGTGCGCTCGCCGGGTCGCTCGGGCTGCGCGGGCGGGTGCTCGTCTCGCCGCACGGCGTCAACGCGACCCTGGGCGGCGACCTCGACGTCCTCAAGGAGTACGTGCGCGGGCTGCGCGAGTACGCGCCGTTCCGCGGCGCCGACGTGAAGTGGTCGGCCGGGCGCGCGCTCGACGACGGCGTCACGACGGCGCTGTTCCCGCGGCTGAGCGTCAAGGTGCGCGACGAGGTCGTGACGTTCGGCGTCCCCGACGAGCTCGCGGTCGACGAGGACGGGGTCGTCGGCGGCGGCACCCGGCTCGACCCCGACGCGCTCCACACGCTCCTGGCCGAGCGCGACGACGTCGTCCTCTTCGACGGGCGCAACGCGATCGAGTCGCAGGTCGGCCACTTCGAGGGCGCGGTCCTGCCGCCCGTCGAGACGACGCGCGAGTTCGTCGAGCTCGTCGACTCCGGCGCCTACGACCACCTCAAGGAGCGTCCGGTCGTCACCTACTGCACCGGCGGCATCCGCTGCGAGGTCCTGACCCCGCTGCTGCGCCGCCGCGGCTTCCGCGAGGTCTACCAGCTCGACGGCGGCATCCACCGCTACGGCGAGCGCTTCGCCGACCGCGGCCTCTGGCGGGGGTCGATGTACGTCTTCGACGCCCGGACGACGGTCGAGTTCTCGCCCGACGCCGAGGTCGTGGGCCGCTGCGACACGTGCGACGTCCCGAGCCGCGCGGTCGTCGACTGCGTTGACGGCGCGTGCGTCCGGCAGGTCGTGCGGTGCGCCGACTGCGCCGGGGACGCGCCGCTGTGCGACCCTGCCCGGCACGCGGCCTGACGCGTCAGTCGCACCTCCAGGTCGCGAAGGTCGCACGACCGGTGGCGCCAGTGCGCGAGCGACGGCTCAGCCGAGCTCGCCGCTGTCCCAGTCGCGGTTGGCGAGGCCGCGCTGCATGGCGATGTTCAGCTCGCTCACGACCTGCGCGACCTGGCGGGCGACGAAGTCGTTGACCCGGTGCCGCAGCGACTCGGTCGGCTCGGGGTGGATCTCGTCGAGGCGGACCTCGAGCCGCTGCGTCGCGGCGGGCTCGACGCCCTCGCGGACGACGAGCAGGTCGACGACGTCGGCGCCGCCGAGGGCGGGCCAGACCGTGACCCGCAGGCCGACCTGGGCCGGGGCGGACGAGCGGGCCCGGGCGACGACGCGGGTCGTGATGGCCCCGGACGCGGGTCGGCGGTAGCCGGCGGGCGGGGCGAGCCGCAGCGACCCGTCGGTGTCGACGGCGATGTCGAACTCGTGCAGCAGCGGGCGGTCGATCTGACGCTCCGCGGTCCGGGTCAGGAGGTCGTGCAGACGGTGCGCGGCGGCGTCGAGCTCGCCGTAGGAGAGCCCGCCACGGCCCGCGAGGAGCGGGTCGACGTCGTCCGGGCTCATGGCGTCAGTATCGCGGCGCGCGGGGGCGGGCGCGGGCCGAGGGTGTGTTCAACCTGATGGTTGACCACGGCGCACGGCCGGAGTAGGTTGTGTTCAACCGAACAGTTGAGAAAGGCGGATGGCTCGTGACGGACCAGCTCTCCCGCGTCTTCGCCGCCCTCGCCGACCCGACCCGACGCGACATCGTCGCCCGGCTGACGGTCGCCGACGCGACGGTGAACGAGCTCGCGGAGCCCTACGACGTCAGCCTGCAGGCCGTCTCCAAGCACCTGAAGGTGCTGGAGTCCGCCGGGCTGGTCACGCGCGGCAAGCAGGCCCAGACCCGCCCCGTCCACCTGGAGGCGGAGGTGTTCGACCTCATGGAGCGATGGATCGAGCGCTACCGCCGGCAGGCGGAGCAGCGCTACCGCGCGCTCGACGCCGTCCTCGCCGACCTGGTCGAGGACGACGACGCCACGACGCACCGACAGGAAGGAACCGCATCATGAGCACCACCGCGCACGGCACGCCCGAGGCGACCATCGAGGCCGACCCGACCCTGCCGATCATCCGCATCACCCGCGACTTCGCCGCGACGCCCGCCCAGCTGCTGCGCGCCCACCTCGACCCCGACCTCGCCGCACGCTGGATCGGTCCGGACGGCATGCGGAACGAGATCGACGTCTGGGACGCGCGCGACGGCGGCAGCTGGCGCTACGTCGCGCACCGCGACGGCGAGCAGTACGCCTTCCGCGGCTGCTTCCACCGCATCGGCGCCGACACGATCGTGCAGACCTTCACGTGGGAGGGCATGCCCGAGGACGTCTCGCTCGAGACCCTGCGGTTCGAGGACCTCGGCGACGGACGGACGCGCCTGCACGCGCAGTCGCTCGTCGACTCCCTCGAGGGCCGCGACGCCTGGCTGCGCAGCGGCATGGAGGTCGGCGTCGACCAGGGCTACGCCAAGCTCGACGGCCTCCTGGCGGCGGGGGAGGTCGTCGCGTGAGCGGGGGATCCGGCCTGCGCGCCGCCGACCCGGCCGCGCGCCACCGGGAGGTCGCGGGCGGCTTCGCCGCCCGGGTGCGGGGCGTCTGCGACTGGGACGCCCCCGCGCCGGTCGAGGGCTGGACCGCCCGCGACGTCGTCGACCACCTCGTCACCTGGTTCCCCGGGTTCCTGTCCGCCGGCGGGGTCGAGCTGGCCCCCGGGCCGTCCGCGCACGAGGACCCCGTCGCGGCCTGGGAGCACCAGCAGCACCAGGTGCAGGCGCTGCTCGACGCGTCGGACGCCGACCGCTCCTTCACCCACCCCTACGCCGGCGAGCACCCGCTCGCACAGGCCGTCGACCAGTTCTACGTCGCCGACGTCTTCCTGCACACCTGGGACCTCGCCCGCGCCACCGGTCAGGACGACCACCTCGACGAGGGCTTCGGCGCGGCCCTGCTGGAGGGCATGCGCCCGATCGAGGACGTGCTGCGCGGGTCGGGGCAGTACGGTCCCGCCGTCCCCGTGCCCGACGACGCCCCGGTCCAGGACCGGCTGGTCGGCTTCATCGGTCGCGACCCGGCCTGGCGGCCGAGCGCGTGAGCGCTCGCGTCGACGCGGTGCTCGCCGGGCTCCGGGCCGCGGCGACCCCCGAGGAGCACGCGAAGGTGCGTCGACGCGTCGGCGGCCGGTCGGAGCTCGTCGTCGGTGTGCGGATGCGCGACGTCTTCGCCCTCGCGACCGCTCACCGAGACGCCGGGCTGGACGAGGTCGCCGAGCTGCTGGACCAGCCCTGGTACGAGGTCCGGGTGGTCGCGGTCAGCATCCTCGACGCCACGGCGCGCTCGCGTCGGGCGACCCAGAGTGACCGGGCGGCGTGGGCCTCGCTCTACCTCGCCGGGCACGACCGGATCGACACGTGGGACCTCGTCGACCGGGCGGCGCCCCGTGTGGTCGGTGGCTGGCTCCTCGGTGAGACCGACCGGTCCGTGCTGGACCGCCTCGCGCGCTCCGCCGCGCCGATGGAGCGGCGCACCGCGATCACCGCCTGCTTCTGGCTGGTCCGGCATGGCGAGCTCGACGACGCGCTGCGGGTCGCCGCGCTGCTCGTGGACGACCCGGAGCACCTGGTGCTGACGAACGTCGGGGTGGCGCTGCGCGAGGTCGGCCGACGCGACCCGGGGCGACGCGACGCGTTCCTGGCCCGTCACGGCACCGGACTCCCGGCCGCGATCCGCAGGACGGCGCTCTCGCGCTGACGCGCCCCTCGCGCACTGTCGGAGGCGCACGCCATGATCGACGCAGGACCCCGACGCAGGAGCCGCCCGTGCACACCACCGACTACCGCGACGCCTTCATCGCCGTCGCGCCCGACTGCCCGGCGGTGACCGCCGAGGTGCCGCCCGAGCGCGAGCCCGCCACGGTGGCCCGGCTGCAGTACGAGATGCTCGTCGACGCGCCCTACGTCCACACCTCCGACGACGTCGTGCACGCCACCCAGGGGGCGCGCCGCGGCATCGACCGCGAGACCTTCTTCTCGACGGGGCAGGCCTGCCTGCGCTCGTCGCCACTGGTCAAGCGCTACGGCTGGGGGCTGCACCACGACGCCGAGGGCAGGGTCGCGCTCCTCGCGGTGGAGTCCGCGGAGTACGCGGAGCACGCGTCCGACGAGGGGCTGCGCCAGCTCGCCGGCATGCGGTCGCGGCGCGCGTGACGCCCGCGCGTGACCCCCGTGCTTGACCTGGAGCGCACTCGAAGGCGCATCCTGGGTCGGTGACGTACTCCATCGCCGAGGTCTCCGAGCGGACCGGCCTGACCGCCCACACCCTGCGGTACTACGAGCGCGACGACCTGCTGCTCGCACCCGTCGCGCGCGACGCCGGAGGTCGGCGCTCGTACGGCGACGAGGACCTGCGCTGGATCGACATGGTCACGTGCCTGCGGGCCACCGGCATGCCGATCCGCGAGATCCGCCGCTACGCCGCCCTCGTCCGCGCCGGCGACACGAGCGCGCCCGAGCGGCTCACCCTGCTGCAGGACCACCGCACCGCGGTGCTGGACCAGCTCGCCGAGATCACCCGGCACCTCGGGGCCATCGACGCGAAGATCGACCTGTACCACCAGCGCGTCGCCGAGAGCCGCGCCGCGTCGGCCTGAGGCCGGGCCCGCCGGACGGCCCGCCCCGGCCGTGGCGAGGGGCTTGACTTAGAGCGCGCTCGAAGGCGTTCACTCGAACCATGAGCACCTCCACGAACGCGACCACCACCCTCGGCACGACGTCCGCCCTCACCGTCTCGGCCCTCGGCCTCGGCTGCATGGGGATGTCGGACTTCTACGGCACCCGCGACGAGGCGGAGGCGACGCGCACCATCCACCGCGCGCTCGACCTCGGCGTCACCTTCCTCGACACGGCCGACATGTACGGCCCCTTCACCAACGAGCGCCTCGTCGGCGCGGCCATCGCCTCCAGCGCCCAGGGCCGGGACGCGGTGCAGCTCGCCACGAAGTTCGGCAACGAGCGCACCCCGGACGGCGGCTTCGTCGGCGTCAACGGACGCCCGGAGTACGTGCGCGCCGCGGCGGACGCCTCGCTCGAGCGCCTCGGGGTCGACCACCTCGACCTCTACTACCAGCACCGCGTCGACTTCGACGTCCCGATCGAGGAGACGGTCGGCGCGATGAAGGAGCTCGTCGAGGCGGGCAAGGTCCGTCACCTCGGTCTCTCGGAGGCGGGTCCCGACACCATCCGCCGCGCCCACGCCGTCCACCCGATCACGGCCCTGCAGACCGAGTACTCGCTGTTCACGCGCGACCTGGAGGACGACGTCTGGCCCGTGCTCGCCGAGCTCGGCATCGGCCTCGTGCCCTACTCGCCGCTGGGTCGCGGGATGCTGACGGGCGCCATCACGAGCGCGTCCGACCTCGACGAGACCGACTCGCGTCGCGCCGGCCGCTTCCCGCGGTTCGAGGGCGACGCCCTCGACGCCAACCTGGTGCTCGTGGCCAAGGTCCGCGAGATCGCCGAGCGCATCGGCTCGACCCCCGGCCAGCTCGCGCTCGCCTGGGTGGTCTCCCGCTCCGGTCGCGACGGCGTCGGCGTCGCGCCGATCCCCGGCACGAAGCGCGTCACCTACCTCGAGGAGAACGTCGGCGCGCTGGAGGTCGAGCTGACCTCCGACCTCGTCGCCGAGCTCGAGTCCGCCGTGCCGCGCGACGCCGTCGCGGGCGAGCGGTACGGCGACATGTCGACCATCGACGCCTGAGCGCCCGGGACGGTCGGTGACGCACCTCGCCGGTCTCGGCGGGTGCGACACCGGCCCACGCTCGCCCTGACGAACCCCCCGCGGGCCGGTACGCTGGCGCGCGAAACGTAGGGGGACCCAGATGAGACTGCGCCGTGGAGTCGCCGCCCTGGCGATGATGGCTGCCGCGACGAGCGCGCTGGCCGGCTGCTCCGGCTCCGACGACGACGGGATCGACGTCGAGCCGACGAGCGAGGCCGAGCCGACCTCCGAGGACGGGCTGACCGCCGAGGAGCAGGAGGCGGTCGACACGGTCGAGACCTACCTGGAGGCCCTCTACGCGCGGGGCACCGACCCGATCGCCGAGTCGATCGACGGACTCATCACCGACGAGTTCGCCGCCGACCTGGTCCCCGGCGAGGAGACGATCGAGGCCGACGGCAACAAGCGCCTCGGTCCGTACGAGTTCGCGCTCGACACCGTCACCGTCGACGGCGACGAGGCGCAGGTCGTCGGCTGCCTCGACCTCTCGCTGTCCTTCGTGGTGCCCGCCGAGGACACCGAGGTCTCCGGGGGTGCGCCCGTCGGGGGCCGCTCCGTCACCACCTACGGACTCGAGCGCGTCGACGACGCGTGGCGCGTCGCGTACCCGCTCTCGGAGGGCGAGGAATGCTGAACCGGACCCGTTCCCGCGCTGCTGCGCTCGTCGCGACGCTCCTCGTCGCCGCCGGTCTCGCCGTCGTCGTCCCGACGTCGGCCGCGGTCGCGAACCCCACGTGCACCCCGCCCGCCCAGGCCTCCTACGACCCCGGCTCCGGGCAGTACTCCTGCACGGTGCCCGGTGGCGGCACGCCGGGCACCCCCGGCGGCGGCGGTGGTGGCGGCGAGCCCGCCGAGCCGACCTGCGACCTGGAGGGCTTCGGCGAGCTGGGGGCCACCTACGCCGAGCACGACCCGCGCGGTCCGTACTGCATGGGCAGCAACATCTGCTGGGACACCGAGGTGTTCCCCCCGATGGCGAACCCCGCGGGCGAGAAGCCGAGCGAGGAGGCGGAGGCGCGCATCCGCTGGTGCCAGCCCAGCATCTTCGGCCCGCCGTCGTCGACCGCGTACTGGAGCGAGGACGACGACGTCCCGAGCCAGCTCGAGCAGGCGCAGGAGGCCATCGGCAACATCGACCTCGGCCAGCCGACGGTCAACGTCAGCCCGGCGGCCCGCACGCTCGTCAACCTCGACACCTGGTTCTGGGTGACCGGCCAGCAGGAGCAGGTCAGCGGCTCGTCCGCCTTCGGGCTCGTCGCGATCGCCACGTTCCGCTCGCTGTCGGTCAACCCGGGCGACGGGTCGGACGGCATCCGCTGCCCCTTCACGGCCTCGCGCGGGGCCGCCGAGCGCGACTGCTTCTACACCTACAAGGCGTCGTCGCGCCGCGGTGGCGCCGAGGTGAACGGGCGGCCCGCGTTCCGTGCCACGGCGCGGATCGTCTACGACCTGCGCTTCGAGGTCGGCGGCAATGAGGTCACCGTCGCGGGTGCGCCCACCACGCTCGAGGGACCGGTCGGCGCGGTCTCCGTCCGCGTCGACGAGGTGCAGTCGACGGTCACCGACATCGGCTGACCTCCGCTCCCCTCCACCGCACGCACGACGTACCCCGGGCGCCCGCCCGGGGTACGTCGCGTCGGGACCCGTGCGGGCCGCGGTGCGCCTCAGTCGAGGGTGAGGCCGGCGGCGGGCTGGACGCGAGCCGCGCGCCGGGCCGGCAGGACGCAGGCCAGCAGACCCGCGACGGCGGCGACCAGGACGACGGCCGCCAGCTGCTCCCACGGCACGACGAGCGAGGCGTCCTCGACCGCGGTGCGCACGACGGCCATGACCCCCAGCCAGCCGTAGACCGTCCCGAGCGCGGTGCCCAGCAGGGCGGCGACGAGGGCGAGCAGCAGACCCTCCGACGCCAGCACCCGGCGCAGCTGGCCCCGGGTGAGGCCCAGCGCGCGCAGGAGCGCGTGCTCGCGCCCACGCTCCAGCACCGACAGGCCGACCGTGTTGGCGATGCCGACCAGCGCGATCGCCACGCCGACGCCGAGCAGGCCCAGGACGGCCCAGACCAGCACGTCGAGCTGGAGGTCGACCCACGCCCGCGACTCCAGCGCGTTCGTCGTCGTCAGACCGGCGTCGCGGCCCACGGCGCCCAGGTCGCCGCCGAGCGTCCCGGCGTCGTAGCCGTCCTCGGCCTGGACCCAGACCGCGACCGGTGCGCCACCGCCGAGGGCGTCGAGGGTCGACGGCGCGACCACGAGGGCCTGGCCCCACTCGCTGCCGACGAGACGCGTCCGCAGCGTCGTCGACCCGTCGCCGGAAGCGACGGTGACCTCCTCCGGCACCCCCTCGTCGAGCGTCGCGGCGACGTCGAAGGGCACCAGCACCTCGTCCTGGGCGGCCGTGACGGCGACGGCGTCGCGGGTCAGCCCGCGTGCCGTCTCGGAGGGGGCGACGAGCGGGAGCCCCGCGAACGTCCCGTCCTCGACGACGGCGCCGTCGACCTCGGTCGCGGTCTCGACCCCGCGCGTCGCGGCGACGGCGTCGAGAGTGCCGACCGGGAGGGCCGACGTGCCGACGAGCGCGACGTCGACGGGGTGGTCGGCGTCCATCGCGGACGTCACCGCGCCGCGGGCACTGGCCATGCCGGTGAGCACCGCCGTCGTCAGCGTGACGCCGACGAGCAGCGACGCGGTGGTCGTCGCGCTGCGCCGGGGGTTGCGGACGGCGTTCGCCGCGGCGATCCGCATGGACGGCCCGGTGCGCGACAGCAGCCGGCCGAGTCCGCGCAGGAGCGCGGGCACGACGACGGGCCCGAGCAGCAGCACCCCGGCGAAGGAGACCATCCCGCCGGCCATCAGGACCGGCATCGACAGGTCGGCCACGGCGAGCGCGAGGGCTCCGGCACCGGCGACGACGGCGGCCACGCCGAGCGCCGTGCGCACGCGTCCGTTCCGCCGGCCGGTGCCGCGACCGCTGCCGACGTCCGAGACCGGGCGCAGTGCGGCGAGCGGGCTCACGCGGA
>SXGT01515633.1_pt1 | contig 10172 bp, 8 predicted proteins | sample 3176221 | NCBI WGS metagenome assembly SXGT01 (sample SAMN11356862, study PRJNA531348) | freshwater metagenome | isolation source: freshwater sample F1-120 | place: China: Fuxian Lake, Yuxi | collected 2017-12-25
GGCAACCTCGACTCGCAGACCGCGAACGGCGTCGTCGAGCTGATGTTCTCGATCCAGCGCGAACGCGGCCTCGCCTTCGTGCTGGTCACCCACGACGAGAACCTCGCCCGCCGCTGCGATCGCATCGTGCGGCTGCGCGACGGCGCGGTGGTGGGTTGATGGAACAGATCGTCCACGCCCTGCTCGGCCTGCAGGTCGGCCTGACCACGGCGATCGCGCTGCTGCTCGTCGTCGGCTTGCTGCTCTACAAGCTGCTGCAGGCCGGTTCGGTGCTGGTCGCCGGGCCGAAGTACGCGCAGTTCCTGGCGATCCGCTACCTGCTGACGCGGCCGATCAACCTCGTCGGCATGCTCGGCATCACCGTCGGAGTGTGGGCGCTGGTCGTCGTCGTCTCGCTGTTCTCCGGCGTGTTGACGGTGCTCGAGCGGCACCTGCATGCAGCGACCTCGGACTGCGTTGCCACCGGCGTGCCGCCGTGGGTGGCGTGGCCGAAGCTCGACGCGGCGCTGCGCGACGACGCCAACGTCGCCGCCACCGCCCCGCGCTACCTGCACTACGGCCTGCTGGTGCGGCCGGGCCATCGCCCGCCGCCGCTGCCGTTGCCGGGCCGCGGCGCCCTGCACGGCGGCGACCAGCCGTTCCTGTTCGTGCTCGGCGTGGACCCGGCCGCCGAGGCGACCGTGACCGGCTTCGCGCAGTGGCTGCAGGATCCCGCGATCCCGCCGGAACTGCGGGTGCTGGACGTCGCCAACCCGCTGGCGGAGCGCGACGGCCTGCCGACCGTGCTGGTCGGCCTGCAGCGGCTGCAGCGCGAAGGCCTGCGCGTCGGCGATCGCGTCGTCTGGACCACGGCGCGGCTGGTGCCGGACGGCCAGGGCAACACCCAGCCCGAGAAGCTGCAGGTCGAACTGGTCGTCGGCGGCGCCTTCAAGACCGACCACGGCGGCTTCGACGGCAACAACGTGTTCCTCGCACTCGACACGGTGCGCGGCCGGCTGGCCCCGGACGATCCGCAGTCGGTGCAGGAGATCGTCGTGCGCTTGCACGACGCCGGCGACGCCGCGCTGCTGGCCACCGCCGAGCGCCTGCAGCGGGCCCTGCACCGCGCCACCGAGCGGATGGACCGCGGCTAGGCACGGTGATGACGTGGCGGGAGAAGAACGCCAACTTCCTGGCGTCGGTCGAACACCAACGCGGGCTGCTGAAGATCGTGCTGATCGTCATCATGGTCATAGCCGCGTTCCTGATGCTGGCGACGCTGTCGATGATGGTCACCGAGAAGACCGGCGACATCGGCATCCTGACGGCGATGGGCGGCACGCCGCGCGGCGTCACCTCGGTGTTCCTCGCCTGCGGCATCGTCATCACGCTGGTCGGCACCGGCGTCGGGCTGGCGACCGGTTGCCTGACCGCGGTCTACCTCGAGGAAGTGCGGCAGGTCGTGCGCTGGGCGACCGGCATCGACCTGTTCCCGCTCGACGTCTACAACCTCGACCGCGTGCCCTACAGCATCGAGCCGCTGTGGCTGCTGCAGGTCACGCTGGCGGCGCTGGCGGTCGGCTTCCTGGTGTCGTTCCTTCCCGCCCGGCGCGCTTCGCGGCAAGATCCGCTGGTGTCGCTGCGCGGCATCTGAGCGAACGGGCTCGGGGCGCGGCGCCCTCCCACCCCCATGCGCCCCCCACCGGTCGCCTGCTTCGTGTGCTTCGCCGGGCTGTGGCTCGGCGGCTGCACGGCGGTGCCGGCCGAGGAACGGGGCCCGCTGGCGACCGCCCAGCGCATGCTGGCGATCGACTTCGGTCCCCAGGCGGCGGCGAAGCAGAGCCGCGCCTGGCAGCGCCTGCGGGGCATCGTCGGCGCCGAAGCGCCGCGCGCTGGCGCCCTGCCGACCCCGACCACGGAACTCCAAGCAGAACTGCAGCGCGCGACCAAGGCCCGCACCACGGCGGCGACGACCGCCGCGGGGATCGCCCGCAAGCCGCGGCCGGTGCCGATGGCGCTGCGCACCGACCCGGCCCAGTGGGCCGCCGGCATCGTCGACGTGCTCGCGGCACTGCCGGCGGCGTTGCGTCTCGAGCAGCGATCGCTGAGCGAACCCACCGACCGCCGCCACCGCACGGATCCGTCCGACGATCGCCCCGAGGCCACGTGGTTGCAGCGCCTCGCCCGCCGCTTGCGGCTCTGACGCCGGCGAACCCGACGCTGGCACGGTTCGACCCGACACGGTTGCCGGATGGATGCGCAGGCGCCCAGAGCCGGGACGAAGCCGTGACTCGCTGAACCGAGCGCGGGCCCGTAGAACGCCACCCCTTCCGGCCCCCGTTCGCGAGCCCACGCATGACCCCACGCATCCCCGTTCCGACCGCCGCCACCGCGATCTTCCTGGCCCTCGCCACGCAAGCGGTGTTGGCTCAGGCTGCCACCACCCACATCGAGAGCAAGCCACTGCCGGCGGACCGCGCCGCCGGTGCGGCGACCGTCGGCATCGCCGACTGCCAGAAGTGGCTCGGCACGCTGGCCAGCAAGGAGTTCGAGGGCCGCGGCACCGGCCAGCCGGGCTACGAGAAGGCCGCCAACTACGTCGCCGAGCACTTCAAGGCGCTGGGCCTGGAAGCGCGCGGCGAGAACGGCAGCTACTTCCAGACGGTGCCGTGGCAGATGACGGCCGTCGTCGCCGCGAAGACGTCGATCGAGTTCCGCCGCGGCGAGACCGTGTTGCACACGATCCCGGCCGAGCGCCTGCTCGGCACCGCGACCGCGAACGCCGACGCCACCGGCGAGGTCGTGCTGCTGCGCCCGAAGCTGGTGCCGACGAAGCCGGCCGAAGGCAGCGAGGGCAACCGTCGCCGCGGCGGCTTGGAGGTCGAAGGCCTCGCCGAGCTGGACCTGAAGGGCAAGGTCGTGCTGGTCAGCATGCCGCCGGCCGGAGAGGGCCAACAAGCAGCCATGGCACGCTTCTCGGTGACGCGCGCGCTGCAGGGCAAGGAGTGCGCGGCGGTGCTCTACGCCGACACCGCCCCGGTGCAGGGTGGCCTGCGCGGACGCGGCGGCATGGGCCGCGGCGGCGGCAACCGCGCGGCTTCGGGGGCGGCGCGTTCGCCGCTCGACGCGACCTTCGGCGGCGACGACTTCGCCGCGGTGCTGAAGGCCGTGCAGCGCGACGTCGCGGCCGTGGCCGAGCTGCCGGTGATGACGGCCACCGACCTGACCGCGCACGTGCGCGTCGCGGTCGAGGAGAAGCAGGCGCCGGCGATGAACGTGTTCGCGGTGCTGCCCGGCAGCGACCGCAAGTTGAAGGACGAATACGTCGTCATCGGCAGCCACCTCGACCACCTCGGCAAGGCCGGCGACGTGATCCGGCCGGGTGCCGACGACGACGGCTCGGGCACCACCGGCGTGCTGGCGGTGGCGCAGATGTTCGCCAAGAACCCGATGAAGCCGGCGCGCAGCGTGCTGTTCGTCTGCTTCTCCGGCGAGGAGAGCGGCCTGATCGGTTCGGCCTACTTCGCCGACCACTGCCCGATCCCACTGTCGTCGATCGTCGCCGAGCTGCAGATGGACATGATCGGCCGCGACGAAGAGGAGAACAGCGAGGGCGACAAGGGCGAGCTGGCCGAGAACAACCGCAACTCGCTGCACCTGATCGGCACCAAGAAGCTGGCGCCAACCCTGCACGAGCTGTGCATGGCGAAGAACCAGACGGCCGCCTTCGACCTCGAGTGGGACCAGGAAGGCATGTTCGGCCGCAGCGACCACGCCAACTTCGCCCGCTACGGCGTGCCGATCGCGTTCTTCTTCACCGGCCTGCACAAGGACTACCACCAGCCGACCGACACGCCGGACAAGATCAACTATCCGAAGCTGCTGCGCGTCGCGACCTACGTCTACGACATCGGCTTCGAGCTCGGCACCAGCAGCGCGCGACCCGAGGTCGACCCGGAGCTGTGGGCGAAGTACCGCGGCAAGAAGGGCGAGAAGCCGGCGGCGCCGCTGGCACCGGCGAAGGCCGAGGCGGCCAAGTAGCTGCCAGCGCTCAGCGACCGAGCTCGCGTTCGCGGCGGCTCGCCCGCGGCGGGCCGAGGATCTCGCTGAGCACGAACGCGCGCTTCAGGTCGTCGAGCGCGAACCGGCGCGACTCGGCGCGCTGTCCGGACCTCTGCTGGGCCCGACCGCCGAGCGTACCGAGATCGTGCGGCGCAGCCGTCGGGCGCACGTGGCGCTGCGCCAGCTTCTCGCCGACGTGCGACTCGATCTGGGTCGGCAGGCGGCGCGACGCGGTCGTCGGCACCACCGGCGTCGGCGCCCGCTCCGGTTCGACGCGGTTGCGGCGCTGCACCGACGGCAACGGCGGCGACGTGCGGTTCGGCAGCGGCGGCGGCTCGAACCCTGAGGTCCCCGATTCGGTCGCCACCGGCTCGGGCCGCGACATCTCGCGTTCGCGCTCCCGCTGTTCGTCGCGCTCCGCCTGGCCGAGGATGCGCCGCATCTCACGCGCCACCGCCTCGGCATCCGGCTGCGGATCGGCCTGGCGCGGTGCTGGCGCCGTCGGCTGCTGGCGCGGCAGCGACGCTTGCTGCTGCCGGCGCTTCGCCGCCTTGGCGATGTTGCCCAAGATGCCGGCGATCCACGCCACCGCGACGAACGCGAGGATCGGATTCGCCAACAGGAACTCGAGCAGCCGGCGCACCGATCACTCCTGCCCGCGCATCTTGGTCTTCTGGCTCTCGGTCGACAGGTGCGCCTCTTCGCCGGCGGCGATCTGCGACCGCATGCGCGTGTCGGCCTCGAGGTTCTTGATCTTCTGGTAGTCGAGGATGCCGAGGTGGCCGCTGCGGAACGCTTCGGCCATCGCTTGCGGGACCTCGGCTTCGGCCAGCACCAGCTTGGCGCGGTTGGCCGCGATCTCGGCGATGTTCTCCTGTTCGGCGGCGACGGCCATCGCGCGGCGGCTCTCGGCGGCGGCTTGTGCGACGCGCTTGTCGGCCTCGGCCTGGTCGGCCTGCAGGCGGGCGCCGATGTTGTCGCCGATGTCGACGTCGGCGATGTCGATCGACAGGATCTCGAACGCGGTGCCGGCGTCGAGGCCCTTGCCGAGCACGCCCTTGCTGATGCGGTCGGGGTTCTCGAGCACGTCCTTGTGCGTCTCCGAACTGCCGATCGTCGACACGATGCCTTCGCCGACGCGGGCGATGATCGTCTCCTCGGTGGCACCACCGACGAGGCGCTTGATGTTGGTGCGCACGGTGACGCGCGCCTTGGCCAGCACCTGGATGCCGTTCTTCGCCATCGCCGCGACCTTGCCGTCCGGCGGGCAGTCGATGACCTTCGGCGTCACCGACGTCTGCACGGCGTCGAGCACGTCGCGGCCGGCGAGGTCGATCGCCGCCGCCTGGCGGAAGTCGAGGCCGAGGTTGGCGCGGTCGGCGGCGATCAGCGCCTGCACGACGTTCAGCACGCGGCCACCGGCGAGGTAGTGCGCTTCGAGGTCGCGCACGTTCAGCGGCAGGCCGGCCTGCGTCGCCGAGATGGCGCCGCGCACGATCACCGCCGGGTTGACCTTGCGCAGCGACATGCCGACCAGCTGGAACAGGCCGATCTTGGTGCCCGACATGTACGCCTGAATCCACAGGTTCAGGAAGCGCAGCAGGATCAGGACCAGCAGGACGAGCAGGACGAGGGCGCCGATCAGCACCCACTTCAAGAGATCGAGGTCAGCGAGCATTGGCAGGTTGGGTTGGAAGTTGGCGAAGGGCGCGCCCTTTCGGGCGCGGTCAGCGGCGGCCGACGACGACGCGGTTGGCGCTGACGTCGAGCACCACCACCGGCACGTCGGCGTCGAGCATCTCGCCGCGCGTGGTGACGTCGATCTTGCGGCCGTCGATGCGCGCGTAGCCGGCGGGCCGCAGCGCGGTCAGCGTCACCCCTTCTTTCTGCAGCAGTGCGGTGAGGCCGGGGTCGGCGGCGGCGGCGGTGCCGGCGGTGCCGTCCAGGATCAGTTCCTTGCCGAGCTTGGTCTTCGGCAGCAGCTTGAACGACGCCATCCGCACCAGCGGCGTCAGCACCGCCTCGGTGCCGACGATGATCGCGCCGAACGTCACCGACGACTGGAAGGCGACGAACACGGCGCTGAGCAGGGCGATGCCGGCCAGCGCCAGGATCACGCCGAACGAGACCAGCATGACCTCGGCGACCAGCAGCGCGAGGCCGACGATCAGCAGCAGCAGCACGACGCCGACGCTGCCGTTCTCGCGGTGGCGGGACGCGGGCCCGGCGCCGGGAGCCTCGGGCGCGACCGCGGCGACGACGACGAGGTTCACGTTCACGTAGAGCACCCGGACCTTGGTGCCGGCGGGCAGGAACTCGCCCTCGGTGGCGACATCGATGCGTTGGCCGTCGATCTCCATCGCGCCCGACGGCCGCAGCACGGTGGCGGTGGTGCCGACGCGCCCCACCAGCGCCGTCAGTCCGGCGTTGACGCCGAGGCCACTCCCCGTGCCCGCGGTGCTCGGTGCCGGCTCCGGCGGCAGCAGGAACACGCGGTTGAAGAACGGGATGCGCGGCAGCACGCGCCACATCACCGCGCCGAGCACCAGCACCGACACGAACAGCAGCGTCAGCTGGCCGAGGTTGACCAGGAACAGGCCTTCTTCGACCGCATTGCTCGGCAGCACGAACGACTGCCGGCTCAGCACCAGCGCCATCACCAGGAACAGGAAGCCGAGGCCCCCGAACACGATCGTGCCCGGCAGCAGGAAGATCTCGACGGCGATCGCGGCGAGGCCGAGGAAGAACACCAGGATCTCGGTGATCTCCGCGAGGCCGACCAGGTAGCTGTAGAACAGCGCGAGCCCGAGGAAGAGCACGCCGAACAGGCCGGCGAAGCCGATGCCGGGCGTCTTCAACTCGACGATCAGCAGCAGGAAGCCGATCGCCAGCAGGAACGGCTGCAGCAGCTCGAGCCAGCCGACCATGTGCTCGGCCCAGTTGTCGGTCAGTTCGCCGATCGTCGACGGGTCGATGGTGAGCGCGTCCGCCAGCTGGTCGAGCCCGGACAACGCCGTCGCCAGCCGGAACTCGTCCGCCTGCGCCGCGGTCAGCATCAGCGGCCGGGTCAGCGGCTGGTCGCCTAGCAGCTTGGTGCCCGCCGCCTGCAGCGCGGTGACGTCCGCGGTGGTCAGCACCCGCTGGCGGTCGATGCCACCCTCGCGCACCGTCGCCAGCACGATCTGGATGCGCGGGTCGAGCATCGCCAGCGCCAGCTTCTCGGCGTCCGGACTCAGCTTCTCCTTCTTGGCGGCGAGGCGTGCGGCCATCGCCTCGCGAACCGCGTCGATCTGCTGGCCGCGCGCGTCCTCGGGGTTCTCGCTCAGCAGCTCGAGCAGCTCCGGCTCGTTCTTCTGCACCTCGCCCCACTCGGCGTTCGGCAGCACGAACACCCGGTCGCAGACCAGGGCCAGCGCGGCCGCGCCGTAGGTGACTCGCCCACGCAGCACGGCGACGGTCGACAACGACTGCTCCGCCGACGCCGACTGCACGTGGTCGAACAGGCTCTGCAGGTCGGGCACGTCCTCGTTCATGCTGCCGGCCCCGTCGAGCCGGAACACGACGTGCTTGCAGCCGCGGGCGATGGCCTCGCGCAACGACCGGTGGCAGCGGGCCACTTCCTGGCTGCCGAGCTTGCCGGTCAGGGTCACCACCAACACCGTCGGCTCGACCGCGGCCTGGTCGCCCTTCCCATCGCGGAGCTCGACGCGCTGCACCGGGCCCCCGCACGCGACGGCGAGCAGGAGCCATCCGAGCCACGCCACCCACAACCCACGCAGCAGAGTCATCGGCAAGAGGTTTAGCAGACCAGGGGGTCGTTGGCAGTGGCGGCTTGCAGCATCCGGCGCGGAACTAGATCACCCCGGCCCATGGCCCAAGGGTGCCCGCAGTTTGCAGCGCACGACGGCCGATAGGGCGACGGTGACGGGCCCAGGTTCGCCAAGGAGAACGCGCGCCGCGAAGCAGGCAGCCATCGCCCTGCATCGGGCCGTGGGCACGCTACGCCAGCATCCGAACGCCGCCGCCCTGCAGCACGCGGCCTTGCGGCGCTGCCTCGAGGCCGTGCAGGCCGCGACGCAGGAAACCGCGCTGGTGCTGGAGCTGGCCGGCGAGGTGGTGCGCGTGGCGGGGGAACGGGTGCCGGCGATGCCCACCAGCACCGGGCCTCTCGCCGCACTCCGGCGAGCCGGCATCGGCGCGCTCGAAGTGGCCGTCGGCATCCCGCCTGCTGCCGTGGCCGAGCTGGTCGCGCGTCTGGCCGCGTTGCACGCCGAGGCCGACCCCGAGGATGCCTACCGCCGGATCGCCGCTCCGGGCTTGAGCCACGTGCGCCTGCGGGCAGCGGCGGCGACTGGTGCCGCGAGCCTGCCCGGGGTCGGCGACGGCTGGTGCTTGCCGGCGCGCTCGCCCGCCGCCGACCGCCTGCACCCGCTGGTCGCGCGCGATCTCGCCTGCAATCTGCCGGCGCGCGCGGCGCGGCAACTGTTCGACGATCTCGAGGAACACCCGCTGGCCGGCAACCACGCGATGACGAGCCTGTTCGCACGGTTGCTCGCCGACGGCGACTTCGCGACCGCGGGCTGGATGCTGGCCGAAGCCGCCCACCATCCGCAGGTGCAGAAGACCGTCCACCAGCACCTCGTCGCGGCCGCCACGGCGAAGGTCGACGACACCTGGTTGCAGCAGCAGCTCGAGCAGGGCAGCGGCGAAGAACTGCTGACGCTGGCGTCGTTCCTGATGGAGCTCGGCGACGACGTCGCCGACCGCCTTCTGCGCGTCGCCGCCGACAGCGCGCAGCCGTGGTCGCGCTTGCTGTGCGACCTGCTCGGCCACCGCGGCTGAGCCCGAGGTCCCGCAGCCTTCAGCGGCTGGCGCGATCGAGCGCGTCCAGGCTCAGCAGGGCCATCGCGGTGCCGTAGGCGCGGCCCAGTTCGTGGCTGTCGACGAAAACGCCGTCGCATTCCGGCAGGTCGAGGATCAGCGCCCGCTGCTGCTTCGCCAGCTCGCCGCGGCGGGCCGCGTCGGCGAGGTGCATCGTCGCTTCGCTGCGCGCCAGCATGTCGAACCAGAAGAAGAAGCCGCCGTAGCCGTGCGCATCGGCGTGGTCGTCGTACTTGCGCACCGCGGCCAGCAGACCGTGGTGGCGATGGCCGGCCACCACCGCCTGCTGCAGTTTGCCCTGGTCCGACTGCCCGAACAGGAACAGGCCCAGTTCGCACAGCGGCATGCGCCCGGCGGCGCCTTCGACGCTGGCGCGCGGCTCGCCGCGGCGCGTGTGCCCGTAGGTGAACGCACCCTCCTTGGTGCGATTGGCCAGCAGCGCGCGCAGCCCGCGATCGATCGCCTGCTGGTCGACCGCGACGCCAGCCGCGCGCGCGCCGTGCAGCGCCTGCAGCGCCGTCGCGATCGCGAACGGGTTGCCGTACTCGTGGAACCAGACGCCGGTCTCCGGCTGCAGCGCCAGCAAGGCACCGACCCCGCGCGCCAGTTCCGGCTGCAGCGCCTTGCCGTCCTGCGGCCGCGTCGCCGACCACGCCAGCAGGAAGCGCAGCGCGTAGGCGCGCGCCCACAGGATCTCGTCGCGGTCGGACAACGCGAGCCAGCTGCCTTGTTCGATGTTCGTCCGGATGCGCAGCAGCAGCGCCTCGACCCGGGCCAGCACCGCCGGCGGCAGCTGCAGCGTGCCGGCGGTGTTCCGCGCGGCCACCGCCAGCAGCGCTTCGCCGACGAGGCAGGTCACCGCCGCGTGCACGTTCGGCAGGCTGTCGGTGCCGCCGAAGTCGTAGATGCTGTCGCGCACGACGCCGTCGCCGTCGTCCATCGCCACCAGGAACGCCGCCGCGCGCAGCCACAGCTCCGGTTCGCCGTAGACCCCGGGCGTGCGCGTGCCGTCGACCGGTCGTTCCGGCATCGCCGCCGCCGGCAGCGGCAGGTAGTCCTCGAAGCCGTGCCCGAACGGGCCGTGGCCTTCGACCTCGAGCGCCGCCTTCCACGCCAGCGGCTCGTCGGGCAGCAGCTGCGCCAGCTGTTGCCAGCGGGCGACGGCCTGCGCGCGCTTGCCGCTGCGGCACAGCGCGGCCCCGGCCAGCCAGTCGGCTTCCGCCGCGACCGCCGCCGCCGGCGCCTTCGCC
>SXGT01587722.1_pt1 | contig 10172 bp, 6 predicted proteins | sample 3176221 | NCBI WGS metagenome assembly SXGT01 (sample SAMN11356862, study PRJNA531348) | freshwater metagenome | isolation source: freshwater sample F1-120 | place: China: Fuxian Lake, Yuxi | collected 2017-12-25
GAGATAGGCGAGGTTCCGGTCAAGCGCCGCGGTCGGACGGCGGCAGCTTTCCTGAATGGGATGGACCGGAAATTCGAAGGCGATGCCGCCCATGTCTCGAATGCCGTCCTTCACACGTTTGGCGAGTTCTACGTGGATGCGGTTGCAAGGCGTGAGATCGCCGCCCGTTTGAGCGATGCCGATCACGGGGCGGCCTGACTGCAGTTCGCCCCTCGTGATACCGTAGTTTCCGTACCGTTCGATGTAAACGGGAGTTTCACCGGGCTCGGTCTTGTCGTTAAACCAAATCTCGCTGCGCAGGGGTTTCGGTTGATCGCTCATGTGAAGTCTAAGACTTCAGTTTAGCCCGTAAAGCGTCTAGCTTGATTGAACCGCCGCTTCGACCACGGCCTCCGTAATCTGGCCGAGGTACTTGCCGTCGCACATTACGTCGGCTGCGACTGCGAATCGGGGCGCCGCCGCTGTCCAGCCCTTTGGTATCGAGATCTCGAAAGATCGCGCGGCCTTTGAATTCGCGGGAACGTCGAACTTCAGCACACCGGGTTCGACGCGCCACTCCGCTGGGCCGACGAGCGACACCTCAAGCTTCATCGTCGTAGACTTGTAATTCTGAACCCGGACCTCGGCCTTCTGGCGGCTGCCCGCGGCGAGCAGCATCTGATAGGGATAGATCTTCAGCCAACTTGGATCGAGGCCGAAGTTCACTTCTCCCTCCGGCAGAATATCGGTGAATAGCTGCTGCTGCTTCCGGAACTTTTGCTCCGTCGCGAGCATGATCGCTTTGTCGACCGCGTACGGTTTTCCGTGACCGGGCGCGATCATCGTGGGTTCGTGCTCGATCAGATTGTGTATGGATTTCAGATGGCTGTCGTTCTCCACGTGATTGCGGAAGATCAGGTTGTGGCGGAGAGTACCGTCATTGCGGGGATTGGGGAAGAACGCGTCGCCCGTGAACGCCAGCCGGTTGCCGTCGATGGTGGTGAACAACGCCATCTGGTACTCCGTGTGGCCCGGCGAGTGAGTGATCTCGAATTCGAATTCCTCCCACTTGAACCGCTCACCGTGTTTGAAGGAACGCGAGACTTTGAACGGCTCACCGAGCGTGCAACCGAGATTGTGCCCGCGCGGGTTTTCGAAGATGTCCACCATGTTCTCGTAACACCAGACCTTCGTGCCGTGGTGGCGCGCCAGATGGGGGAATCCGTTCATATGGTCGTCGTGCATGTGGCTGGGCATGGCGACGTCGACCCCCTTCAACCCGTAGGTGCGCTTCAGTTCGTCGATCGAATGTTCCACGAAACGCATGCGGTCGGTCGCGGCGGTGGCGCGCTCGAAGTTGCCGAAATGCAGTCCGGAAGCCGAACCGTAGTCGATAAACATCGCCTTTCCGCTGTTGCTGACGATGGCGTAAAAGGACGAAGTCGTCTGGTAATGCGCGATGAAATGCGGGCTGACCGCGTAGGGCCGGTTTTCTTCGACCGGGTCCGCGCCGGTTTGGAAGCGGTAGTATTCGGTCAGGCGGCGGATGGTCTCGGAGATGGCCGAGTCGGGGTCCGAAACCGGTTCGCCGTGAGAAGGACACAGCAACGCCGGCTTCTGCTCGCGCAAGCGGGCGAGAGAGTAGATGCCGAGGTCGATTCCTTCGGATCCGCCATAGTTGACCTGCGTGTCGTAGAGGTTCGGAATCTTACCCGCCGAATGCATCAGGTCCCCCGAGAACGCCACGCGACGGCCGTCGATGGCGGCAAGCAGCGTGATCGCGCCGAGCGTGTGGCCAGGTGTCGGAAGAGCGAAAAACTCGATGCCGTTCCAGCGGAGAGTGGAGTAATCGGCAAGGTCGCGTGCGACGGGAATGTTTTCGGTGATGGTGTTGAAGTCGTTACGGACGTAGTAGAGATGGAACACGCGCCGGTTGCGCCAGAAATTCTCCGCGTCGGCGAAGAGGTGGCGCTCGTGCGCGGGGACGGCGATCGGGATGCCCCGTGCGACTGCCCTGTAATCTCCCTGGCATTGGTCGCGATGATGGTGTGTGTGGAGAATCCAATCGACTTTCGAAATGCCTAAATCGCGCAGGTGGTCGAGAACTTTGCCCGATCCGAAATCCACAAGGACCGCGGAGGACCCGCTGCGGACGACGTAGACGCGGCAGGTGTCCTCGAATACGAACAGGTTTTCCGACAGGCGTTGCGGCTTGCCGGCGGGAGCGAAAGTCGTGCGCGAGTACGGACGTTTGGCTGGGCTTTGGGTTTGGGCGGAGACGGGGGCCGCGAGTCCGGCCGTGGTCCCCAGAAAGGTGCGTCGCGTCGGGCTGGACATGCCGAAATCCTATCACGGCCCGCGATAGAATGGGGAGCCAATGCGGCCGCTCGATGGAATTCGCGTCCTGGACCTGACGAGGCTTCTGCCCGGAGCGTCCGCAACCCAGACCCTGCCCAATTTCGGGGCTGAAGTCATCAAGGTGGAAGAACCGGGCCGCGGAGACTACTCACGCTTCATGCCGCCTCTGATCGACGGTGTCGGCGCGATGTTCACGTTGCTCAACCGCGGGAAGAAGTCCGTCGCTCTGAATATGAAGGAGCCTCGCGCAAGAGACGCGCTTTTGAAGCTGGCGGAATCCGCCGACGTACTGATCGAAAGCTTCCGGCCGGGCGTGCTCGAACGCTTTGGCGTGGGCTGGAATACGCTGCGTAAGGTCAATCCGCGGCTCATCTACGTTCCGCTCACCGGATACGGCCATAGTGGAGGGCGTGTGCTTGAGGCCGGGCACGACGTGAACTACATGTCGCTCGGCGGCGCGCTCGGAGAATTGGGGGGCGTCCCTGGTATTCAGATTGCGGATCTCGCAGGCGGGGCGATGCAGGCGGTTATCGGCGTCCTTCTGGCACTGGCGGCGCGCGAGAAAACCGGCCGGGGCCAGCTTGTGGATGTCGCGATGCTTGATGGCGTGGTGTCGCTGCTGCCGATTCCGCTCGCCTGGTTGAATGCCGGGGCGGGTGAAAACATTCTGAGCGGCCGGTACGCGTGTTACAGCGTCTACAAAGCTGCGGACGGGCGCCGTCTGGCCGTCGGCGCGCTCGAACCGAAGTTCTGGAAGAACGTGTGCATCGTGCTCGGGTTCCCGGAGTTCGCCGCGGACCAGTTCGCCGGCGAACCACGCCGCACCGAAATCAGAAACGCCGTGAGCTCGGCTTTTCTCGCGCACAGCGCCGGGGAATGGCTCGCTTCGTTTGCCGGTGTGGATGCCTGCGTCACATTGGTGCGCTCCGTGGCCGAGACGTTCGCCGATGAAGAGCTTCGGGTGCGCGGCACGGTTATGCGTATCGACGGAATGGACCACATCGGCGTCACTCCGAAACTCGAAGAAACGCCGGGCGTATTGGGTGGGGCGCCGCCGGAACTCGGCCAGCACACCCGTGAAGTGCTTCGAGCCGCGAATCTGACGGAAGACGAATTGGAGGCCTTATGTTGACTCGCCGCGCCTTGCTGGGCGCAGCTTCCCTACCCCTGCTCCCGGGGCAGGCCAAGTCAGAAATCAAGATCGCGATGGGCGTCGGAGACCTGTCACCCGGGACGCTGCGCTTTGTGAAGCAGATCGGCGTCGATTGGATTGCCGCGCCGGCTCGTCTCGCGGGTGACGGCCCCTACCGGCCGCTGGTTCCTCCACCGGGCGGGCCTCCGCGCGGCACGCCCCAGCCTTGGGAGGAGAGCGAAATCCGGCGCATCAAGGAACGCGCGGAAGCGGCCGGCCTCCACGTGGGATTGCTGCCGCTGCCCGCCTGTCCGAACGCCGTGCTTGGGAGTGCGGCGCGCGACCGTGATCTGGAGAATGCCCGCAACGCCATCCGCGTCGCCGGGCGCGTGGGTATTCCGGTGCTCGAATACAATTTCTTCGCCGTCCGGGCGAGCGCTGGATACTACAGCACCGAAGGCCGGGGCGGAGCCGCCATGCGGGCCTATGACTACAACCGCGTCAGGGACGAGCCGCCATTTCCTGAACTCGGCGAAGTGACGAAGGAACGGATGTGGGAACGGTTGACCTACATTCAGTGCACTATTCCGTCTTGTCCAAAAGAAGACATTTCTATTTGGCAGAGAATAGGACATTACTAGAGCATTTTCATATAAAGTAGGTTCGCAGTCTGATTGCCGGCAATAGTTGATGAACTTCGGAGCAGCCTCAATTTATATGAAAATGCTCTAAATGGCAGCGACAAAGAATACAAAGAATAACATTCGCTTGACACGCCTGTCCCTTTGGGTATTATAATTAGCCCAGTCGCAAAATCGCGTCAGGATTAGGGTCCGAACAGTTTGGAGGGAAAATGAGGAAAACACTGCGTAACATTTCTTTGCTGCTTGCGTGCCTGTTGCCCGCTTTGCCTGCGTTTGCTCAGATCGGCACGTCCACAATGACCGGACGCATCACCGATTCAACTGGCGCTGTAGTGCCAGGCACCTCCGTCACCGTAGTTCACACAGGCACGAATTTCACGTTCAAATCGACGGCGAACGAGGACGGGCTGTACCGCGTCCTCTCGCTTAGCCCCGGCCTGTACAGGATTTCCGCAGAGGCGCAGGGCTTCAAGAAGTCCGTCCGCGACGAAGTCGAACTCCGCACTGGCGACACGCTGGCGGTGGATTTCGTGCTTCAGATCGGAAACGTGAGCGAATCGGTCGAAGTCACCGGCGCCGCATCGCTGCTTGAAACCGAAACTTCAGCGACCGGAATGCTGATGAGCGGCACGGTTCTCTACGACATGCCGCTTTACCAGCGGTACATCAATTCGACGCTGAATCTGGTGCCTGGTATGACCACCGGCGGCTATGCCTACGGCGGGAGCCTCGGCAGCTATCACCTGGCGGGGCAGCGCAGCGGTTCTATCGGCATCTTCGAGGACGGCGTAAACGGAAACGACCAGCAGGGCGGGACCGAAACCGTCAAACCGCTTCTGAACTCGGTCGCCGAGGTAAAAGTTCTAACCACCGTGCCACCGGCTGAATACGGCCATTCGGCGGGCGGAGTCATCAGCGTTGTGAAGAAATCCGGTACCAACGAAATTCACGGCATGGCATCCTGGTACGGCCGTACCCGACGGATGCAGCACCGTTTGTTCTACGATAAGCTCAGAACCACTCAGCCCACGCCTGGGCGTCCGAACGGCGTACCCACCTTTTTCATGATGCCGGACGGTAACGTGGGAGGCCCCATCGTGAAAAACAAGACGTTCTTTTTCATCGGCTATCAGCGGCTGCATGAGAAGAAAGTCGCGCAGGTGGATGCCACCACGCCGACCGAGTTGATGAAGGGCGGGAATTTCAACTTCCCAGGCGTCGCCGCCAATGCACTCTTCGATCCGGCGTCCACTCGCCGCGACATCAGCGGGAACTGGGCGCGAGACCCCTTCCCCGGCAACATCGTTCCGGCGAATCGATTCGATCCGGTGGCACGGAACCTGATCGCGATTAACCCGTGGGTTTCTCCGAACCGCGAAGGCACTTACAACTCGCTTGGACCGAACGGCAACCTCCTCGGCGACGAGTTCGCGAACGTCTTCTTTGACGACTGGAATCTTCGCCTCGATCACCAATTCAGTACGGCCTTCAAGATTTACGGGAGCGTGACCGAGAACCGGTTCAATGGGCGAGGCCGCCCGATCAATATCAAGGAGGAAATGGGCCAGTTCGATGCGTCGCAGGGCCGCAACGCTCCGTCCCATAACCGCAACATCTCGGCCGGAGGCACCTGGATACTGCGCCCGAACATCGTCAATGACGCGCGCGTCGGCTACTATCGCCGTTTCAGTGAGACCACCATTCCCGGATTTGGGGAAAATTGGGCACAGAAGCTAGGCATTCCTAACGCAGGTCCCGAACTGGTTCCCAGCTTCGGCGGCGGCTCCACCGCCCGCTATTCCCCCGACACGATCTATGGAATCTACGGCAATTCTCCCACCCAGACGGTGAACGAGACGCTTTCATTCCGCAACGACCTGTCGGTAATCAAAGGCACGCATGCCTTCAAGGCCGGTTACGACGTGCTCCGCTTCCGGCTGAATTCGGCCACCTTCGCCAACCCGGCGCAGTACTCGTTTGCGGGCGTGACGGCCGGGCTGCAACCAAACGGAGCTCCGACTCCCAACACGGGAAACACCTTTGCCGGTTTTCTTACAGGCTACGTGTCGCAGGCGGTCTTCCGCAGCGAGCTAACCAGTTGGTTGCCGCGCTCCGCCATCCACAGTTTTTATTTCCAGGACGATTGGAAGTTCTCGCCCGAACTCACCATCAATTGGGGTGTGCGTTACTCGAATGAGAGCCCGTTCAACACCAAATACGGTCTGATGTCTAACTTCGACCCGGCCGCCCGCGACGAAATCACCGGGCTCACCGGCGCCATCGTCCATCCGAAGAGTGGTTTGAACCGGAGGGATAACAACAACTTCAACCCGCGTCTGGGCCTTGCCTGGCATCCGAAGGAGAAATTCGTGTTGCGCGGGGGATTCGGGTTCTACACGGTCGACGTCAAGTTTCCCGCCGGACGCGGACAGTACGACGAATACGTCGCCATCGCAAACCAGCAGGCCGCTCCTGGCGACCCAACCCCGATTTATCGCATAAGCCAGGGTACGAGACCTTCCAATTTCGTCACCCGGGCCGATGGATCGGCGCCATTCGTGGGCACTAACTTCGGCACCCGGGGCGCGGCCCGGTGGGATGCGGCTTTGCGCAATCCCTATGTCATGAACTGGCACGCCAGCGTCCAGTACTCGGCGTTTAAGGATTACGTCATCGAGGCCAGCTATCAGGGCTCGGCCGGCGTCGGATTGATCGAGAACTGGGAGACCAACACGTTCCCGACCGACTTCGCGGCCGGCAATGCGGCTCTTCAGAGCCAGGTATTCGCGGCGTCGCAGAATTTCCGCCCTTTTCCGCACATGGGTAACATCCCGTTGCGCTCCAACTACGGCCACTCGACGTTCCACTCCGGCACGATTAAGCTGGAAAAGCGGCTGTCCCGCGGTTTCTTCTTCAACACGTTCTATACGTTCTCGAAGACCCTCGACAGTCAGGATACTGACAACTCAGGATCGGGCGTCGCGCCCATTCAGAACCGAGGCCTCGAAAAGGGCCGCGCCGGTTTTGACCGCAACCACCGGTGGCTCGCCGTCGTGAACTACGAGTTGCCGTTTGGAAAAGGAAAGAAATGGGCAAATACGGGCGGGTTGAAGAACATGTTGGTCGGAGGCTGGGAGATATCCTGGATTCAGACCGTCGAAACCGGTAATCCGCTCAACTTCTCCTTCGCCAACAGCCCCTATAACTACTTTCCGGGGTTTGCCGGGTCCGCCCGCCCGGACATCGTCGGAACGCCTAAGGTCGACATGAGCAAATGGGAAAACGGCGGTCCGGACCGCTTCACCTTGCAGAACCGACCGGCTGTCGTGGACATCAATGCGTTCGCGTGGCCCGGTGGTTGTGGCAACGTGACGACGGCGGTGAACCCCGGGGGTTGTAACTTCCGAGTGGGTAACGCCGGGCGTAATATCATTACCGGTCCGGGTCTGGTTTGGTCACAGGTTTCGGCGCAGAAGAACGTCTACGTTAATGAGCGGCTCAGCGCTCAGCTTCGCTGGGACTTCCAAAACGCGCTGAAGACCTATAACTTCACCGGCCCGAGCACGGGCGTCGATTTCAGGAATCCGAGAAACTTCGGCAAACTTGGCGACGATCCGCGCACGGCGTCGCTCGGCGGACAGCCGCTCATGAACCTGACGTTGATGATCCGGTTCTAGCTCCCAAAGTGCTGCGCGGGCAGTTTTCTGATATTCAGCCCGCGCAGTGGAAGACGCTGCTAGCAGCCCAGCTTGGCTGGATGTTGGACGCGATGGACGTGATGTTATACGCGTTCGCGCTCACGGCGATCCAGAGAGAGTTTGGGCTTAGTTCCAGGGTGGCCGGTGCACTCGCATCGGCCACCCTTTTTTCGTCCGCTTTCGGTGGCGCGGTCTTTGGAATTTTCGCCGACCGCTTTGGCCGCGCCCGCGCACTCGTCTACTCCATCCTCACCTACTCCGTCTTCACCGCCCTCACGGCCACTTCGCAAAACGTCGGCCAACTGGTCCTCTGGAGAACCTTGGTCGGCATCGGGCTCGGTGGGGAGGGGTCGGCCGGCTCGGTGCTGGTGTCGGAGACGTGGCCGGCTCGGCATCGCGGGAAGGCGATCGGATTCATGCAGTCAGGCTGGGCCATCGGCTATATTCTTGCGGCGGTGTTGGCCGCCCTGGTCCTGCCCAAGTACGGCTGGCGGCCGTTGTTCATGCTGGGCCTGGCCCCCGCGTTGCTCGCTGCGTGGATTCGCCGCGCTGTGCCCGAACCGCCAAACTGGAAGCCCGCGCGCGGTTTCCGGCTCGCCGACTTGCCCGTGCGGAATACGCTGGTTGCCACGTTTATTTCGACCTTGATCCTTTTTGCCTACTGGGGTTTGTTCACCTGGATACCGGCGTATCTTTCAAGTCCCATCGAAAAAGGCGGCGCCGGTCTCGGCATCTTCCGCTCCTCCGCCTGGATTGTCCCGATGCAGATCGGAGCATTCTTCGGATACACGCTCTTCGGATTTTTCGCCGACCGCTACGGCAGGCGGCCCACGTTCCTTGTATTCGTCTTCGCCGCGGCAATTCTGGTGCCGGTCTACGGCTCACTCGGAGCGCGCCCCGCGCTTCTGCTCGCGCTCGGTCCCTTGGTGGGATTCTTCGGCCACGGCTACTTCAGCGTGTTCGGGGCCATGTTGTCGGAACTGTTTCCATCGAGCATCCGAGCCACCGCGCAGGGGGTGTGCTACAACGTTGGACGTGCGGCGGGAGCGCTGGCGCCGTTCACTGTGGGCGCGGTCGCCGAGACGCACGGCATCGGCGCGGCGCTCGGCGTTACGTCCGCTTTCTTCGCTGCCGGCGGCGCGGCGATGATGCTGCTGCCCGAAACGAAGGGCAGGGAACTGACATGACGATAGATCTCAATTGCGACATGGGTGAGGAATGCGGCGCGGACGACGAAGCGCTCATGCCGCTCTTCACATCCGCGAACATCGCCTGCGGCGGGCATGCTGGCGACGAGGCCTCGATGCGGCGGACCGTGGAACTGGCCCTACGTCATGGGGTCGCGATTGGGGCGCATCCTGGATATCCCGACCGCGAAAACTTCGGACGCGCCGTGCTGCCGATGGAGTACGGTGAAATCGAACAAACCGTATTCGAGCAGGTTCGCGCGCTTGGCCGAATCGCGCCGCTCGCGCACGTGAAACCGCACGGGGCGCTCTACAACGTGTCCGCGCGGGATCGATCGGTCGCGGAGGCTATTGCCTGCGGCGTTCGGAGGGCGGCGGGATCAGTCCTGCTGGTGGGCCTCGCGAAGTCCATGATGCTCGACGCATGGCGGAGCCTCGGCTTTCCCGTGGCGAGCGAAGCGTTCGCCGACCGCCGCTACGAATCCGACGGAACGTTGCGCTCTCGCGTTCACGCCGATGCGCTGATCGTCGATCCCGCAGAAGCCGCCAGGCACGCGCTAATGCTCATCCGCGGCGGCGCGGATACACTATGCATACACAGCGATACGCCAGGCAGCGCAGGCATTGCCGCGGCCGTCCGGGAGCGTCTCATTCGCGACGGCGTGCGGATTGCGCCGCGATGGCACTTGTAGGCGCGGTCGCCGCAGGACTCTGCATCCAGTGGCCGCACAAGCTCTCTTGCGTAATCTTGCGGAACTCGATTCAACCTGTCTGGGAGAGTAAGCGTCGTAGGGAGGACTGGAGTCTCTCAGGTTTGGAATCGGCTTCATGATCCAAGCTCTTAGCCCCACCGCGCCGAGCCGCGAAGGCGGACTCATCTCGGGCTTAACTTGGCGGACGCGCGCGCGGGTCCAAAACGAAACGTGTCAGGTGTTCCCGCGGAAGGCTGAACGGGGAATGGAATACGGCTGGAGTCAGAGAGGTTCCGGATCTTCCTCCGCATCCCAAAATAGTGCGGCAGATTACCCTGAATTCCGAAGCTGAACTGTACTTGGCGGGTAAATGCTTGCGATAAAGGGGAATGGAAGCAAACACCTCGGACAAACTGGTACCGCAGGAAATCACTGCTCTGCTGTCTGGCGAGCGGGTGATTCTGCGAGAGACCCAACGAGCC
>SXGT01053879.1_pt1 | contig 10171 bp, 7 predicted proteins | sample 3176221 | NCBI WGS metagenome assembly SXGT01 (sample SAMN11356862, study PRJNA531348) | freshwater metagenome | isolation source: freshwater sample F1-120 | place: China: Fuxian Lake, Yuxi | collected 2017-12-25
GCCATTGAAATATTCCAACACACGCAGGAAAACACCGACCACAGCATTTGAGGCCAGATTATCTGCACGTTTTTTGATGTAAACATCGGCCTCGTCAATCAACATCACTGCACCCCAACGCTGAGCACGGATCAACGTGTCTTTCAGGGTTTTTTCCATGTCAGCCACGTTTAAACCCAGTTGGCCGGAATGTACACGATACAGTGGACGACGAATGATTTCCGAATACACTTCAGCCGTCAACGTTTTGCCCACCCCGGCCGGACCGGCGCATAGCACAGTGGTACCGCCCGATTTTCCTTCGATGATATCGTCCAGCAGCATATCCATTTCAGCGGTGAGAATATCGATCAAATCGGTCTGCTCCGGCGGTAATATCAGCTTTTGCTTCAATCCCGGCTGATACACATAAGGCTTTATATTGTCGACATGAACCCAGACGTGATGGTGCAGTTCCAAATGAAACATCAAGATATAGCCATGCACGGGCAGTTCTGTAAACAGCCCGGCCGGAATTTCATCCCTGAACGCTTCAACTGCTTGTTCAGCCTTGCTGTCGTAGCGTACGCTCTTGGCCGCCTTGCGCAGATATTTGCCCAGTATATCGCCTGTGGCATCCAGACTCAGGGCGCGCTCGCTGAGAATATTTTCATCATTGACCAATCGGCAGGCGCCGCCCCCCGAGGATAGCACCACGTTATTTTTACGAGTCCAATCATTGCTGCGATGGCTGGCCGAGGGATCTTCAGCGTAAACACCGGTACCCCAGCCTGAAAACTGCTCGCCGTAACGAGCCCGCCAATCGAAATATCGCTCGGCTGCTTCGTCGTAAGTCGAAATCAGCTCCCGCGTTTCTTTCAGGTAGCCTTTGCTGGCAAAGATTTCAGCAATGGTTTTGCCATCCAGATCCTTGCCGCGTATGGTCAGAGTTTCTACGCCAATCTTACCTCTACTATTGGCTTTCAGTTCGATCAGTATCCGCCCGGCCTCTTCCTCACCGGGCGGAGTGTAATCCAGACGGGTGATTAGATAAGCCAGCGTGCGGCCGGCGCTCTGAACCTGAAACAACCAACCGCGAAGCGCACCCTGCAATAAATAATGCGCAATGGCAGGCAAAAGCATTTCCAACTGATCTGCCTGATAGCGTGGACTGTCATCCATTAATGCGCGTTGTAATGCATCCAGCAAAGCCACCTGTTGCTGCACTGCATCTCCTTCCAGTTGATAGATTCCGGCCAGACTAGCCAGTTCGCCGGGACTGAGCTGATCGTACGACACCTGTGCCTTGTTGCCAAAGCGCAATTGCTCGTTAAGTCCGTTCAGTCTTGGGTGAAGCGCCAACAATTGCTGCAAATGGGGCTTGTCTATTTGAAATTTCATCACATCACGCCTTCCGCCGGTTTGTCTGTTGAAAACAGACACCAAGCAAATTCAACGCCATGTCTTAGCTGATGTAAAGAGTGATTTTTTGCTCCTTGCGACTGTCACAAATCCAACAATTCAAGCGTCGGTGCAACAAATCAGACATTGGTTTCACAACTACCACCCAATACAAGCGGCTGCAGGCAAAGGCACAAAGCTTGCTTGTCGAATAGGGTTATTCCTCAACAGGTGAAAAGCCATGCCTACCGAAAAACTGGAATGCCGCTATTTTGTCAGTTACAGCGGTGTCAAATTACCGCTAAATTTGCTCAATGAATTACATGATAGCGAACGGAAAAACCGCAACACGTACTTTCTGGGTTTCTACACTGCCGACCAACGTCTGATGCGTTGCGAGAAGCGGGTGTATGGGGAAATCGAACTGTTGCATCGCTACCAATATCACAGCAATGGCGTATTACGGCAGGCTGAAATCACCGATGCCGACGGCGAATTGACAGTATTGACATTCGATACTCAGGGGCAACCTATCCCTGTAGGACACTAACCAATTGAATTGATGAGGCATAGCGATCTTTAGAATGCTTTCAAGGATACCTGTGTCACCTACACTACCCAAAAGGATGGGCACTGCGCGACCTGGACTTGGGGGTAAAGCATAGTTAGCGAGGAGTTTGATGAAAACCAATACATGCCAAAACATGCAATTTTGATAGACTGCGCAGAACTGATTCCAGTAATCCCCAGTGCATCTCTCAAAACACGATGGACAAAATTACCACCCTATTACAAGGGCTCAATCTGCGGGCCAGATTGATCTACACAGGCGGTGTTTGCGGACGCTGGGCAATCGACCATAACTCAAAAACCGACATCTGGTTTCATGTGCTCACCAAAGGAGATGGCTGGATACATTCTCCGGCATGGTCTGAGCCGTTGGGATTGGCCGAAGGCGATCTTATACTCTTTCTGCCTCATGCTGAAAAACACTATTTATCCTATAGCCCAAATGAACTCGACTTCGACTCACCGGACGCTCGACCGGTCAGCTGGGCAGAGGGTAGCAGCGCGTTTGTCTGTGGCCTGATTGAACTAGGTTTGCCCAAGGCTGGATTATGGCAGTCTTTACCGGGGGAGATTGTAATCCGCAGGCAACAGGCGGGAGCCCATTTGGCAGACCTGATTCGATTGATGATCGCAGAAAGCCAATACGAGCGCTTCGGCCAGTTTGCTTTGATCGAGCGTCTCTGCGACAGCATCTTTATATTGGTTATTCGCTATTGCATCGAACAAAACCTGATACGCCAAGGTGTGCTGTTGGCAATTTACGATCATCGACTCGAATCCGTATTATCCGCAATTCATTCTGAACCCTGGCATCCCTGGTCTATGCAGGAGTTATCACGAACAGCCCAATTGTCCAAAACCGCTCTGAGCAAGAAATTCGACATCATGCTCGGTTGTTCGCCAATGGAGTATCTGCAGCAGTGGCGTATGCAAATTGCGGCAAGCTGGCTGAAAGAATCCGGCATGACGGTTGATCGCGTCGCAGAACGGTGTGGGTATAATTCGGTATCGGCTTTTAGTCGCGCCTTCAAACGCTGCGTCGGATTATCACCTGGCGCCTATCGCCATAAAGTAACCGGCGTGGTGCACGAGGTTATCGTTTCCCGGTAACACCGCCCAATTCTTGTATTGTCCAAGAATCTGAAAATGCAGTTGATGTGGTTATTGACTGCGCCCTGTTAGAAGCCCAGATTAAAAAGTCGTTCCTCTGAACCTAAAAGTCTGTTGCAATTTGGCCCGGATGTCGTGCAATGCAACAAATTGATATGTCAAATCTTTAGCCAATAAACCAACCGAGGGTGATATATACTTATTAAGGGTGTGACATAGCTTCCCAGGGGAAATTGAAAAAATTAGACAAAAAGGCAGGCTCAGCCGGATCAATTTGAAATTTGTTGGTTCCATTTTAGAATTTATTTGGGTTTAGCTTGAGCAACAACAAACTGGAGTTGATATTACGATTTATTGAACATGTCCAAGTTAAACCGGAAATTTTGACAAAACATTGAGCCTTAGAGTGCGCTTTTCAGGTCAGGACTATTCGACTGATTTTCAAAAGACTTAGAGTTACTTATTAACCCCTGAAAACGTGATTCTCATTGCCATGTTAGGTATATATTACTGAGATGATAATTTAATTTTTGCAAAACTGGCTTTTAAAAAAGCTAAACTTGCCTCAACTTCAAAAGCATATAAACCATGAACGCTGTCGTCATTCCGATAGCCACTCAAATGTTGTTCCACAATCATCTCAGATTTGTCATGACGGTGATCGGGATCGCTATTGCCTTTTTTCTAGCTGCTGCCCAAATTGGGCTTCTGGTTGGTTGGATAAATACCAATAGCGCGATCATTCGACATGCAGGTGTAGATATCTGGGTGATGGCAAAAGAAACCCGAACTCTGGATTATGGTACGGCCATTCCTCGTCACCGCATTCAGCAAGTCGCCAGTGTATCAGGTGTGTCCTGGGCAGAAGGGATGTTGGTAGGCTGGATCAACTGGCATCATCCTGAAGGCAAACATATTACGGTAGAAGTGATTGGTTTGGATGTTTCAAATGCCGGTGGCCCCTGGCTTATCACAGAAGGCAATATTCAATCCATCCATTTGCCCGAAACAGTCATTGTCGATGAATTGTTTAAAGATGTTTTAGGTGTGTTCAACATTGGTGATGAAGCGGAAATGGAGGGACGTCGCATCACTATTGGCGGTTTTTCACAAGGTGTTCGAACATTCACTGCCGCACCATTTATTTTCACTTCGATTGAAAATGCCCTGGATTATGTCCCCTATTACAAGGATGATGAAATATCCTACGTGTTGGCTCGCGCTGATCCTACATTTGATATTGAACAAGTTCGTGATCGCATCGCGCAAGAAGTGACCGATGTTGAAGTGCTGACTACCGCAGAGTTCGCTGAGCGCTCGGTTAAATACTGGATGCTGGAAACCGGGGTAGGTATTACCGTGATCATCACCGCTGCCTTGGGCCTGTTGGTGGGTGCTGTAATTATGAGTCAGACCTTGTTTGCCATCACTCAGGATCATATCGGCAACTATGCCACTCTTCTGGCACTGGGATTTCATCAGAAAACCTTGCGGCAAATTGTTTTAACTCAAAGCTTGAGTTTGGGCGGTTTGGGTATCCTTGTCGGCTCGGTTCTATTCATTCTGGCTTGCAATGCCTCCGCACGCAGCCCCATACCTCTTGAAACAACTCCTATGGTTTCCTTGAGTTTGATTGTATTCTCATTGCTATGCTGTATCGCGGCATCCTGGTTTTCGATTCGCACCATTTTCAAATTGGATCCTGTCATGGTTTTTCACGGATGAGCGCCATGGAAAGCATCATGAGTTGTCACGGTATTACTAAAAGCTATGGCTCCGGAGAAATGTTGGAGCAAGTACTCAAACGAGTCGATCTGGATTTTTTTGAGGGCCAAGCCTCTGTGTTGATTGGGCCTTCTGGCTCGGGTAAAACCACACTGCTTTCGATTTTGGGCTGCTTGCTAGCTCCTAGCGAAGGTCAATTATTGATCGCAAATGCCAGTGTCAATTTTTCTGACAAGTCTAGTTTGACGGAAGTTAGACGGCAAAAACTGGGGTTTATATTTCAGCACGCACAATTGCTGCCGTTTCTGAGCATAGAAGACAACCTGGCTTTAATCGGCCATAACGCCGGTATGCAGAAAGAGGATATAAAACAGCGCCTGGATAATTTACTGAGCAGACTAGAACTAATCTCCATGAGACACAAATTTCCGTCCCAACTCAGCGGTGGACAGAGACAAAGGGTTGCGATCGCACGGGCATTATTACATCGGCCATCCATCGTATTGGCAGACGAACCCACTGCAGCACTGGATTGGAATACCGGCAAAACGGTAGTCGAACTTTTACTCGAACAAGCCCGTATCGAGCAGGCCGTGCTAGTGGTTGTAACTCACGACACACGCATGCTTCCTTTATTTGACCGCATTCTATCCATCGCAGACGGCATACTACTTGAACAGCAACAAATCGCTGCTAAAGAAAATAAATTCTATACTGAACCTTGATTTAACCTTTTCAGGATCATGGCATGCGACCTTTCGTTTATTTCAGCCTGTCACTGCTGTTGACTTGCCCCGCTATTCAAGCCGAACAGGAGCAGCATTGGATACAGGGTATAGGCTACATTGAACCCGTCAGTGAAGTACGCCGACTGGCTTTCAAACACCCAGGGGTTTTGGGCGAATATAAAGTTCAAATCGGCCAGTTGGTTAATGTCGGCGATACATTGGCTGTCCAGCAGAATGCCGAAGAACAATCGTCTGTAGCTTTGACAGAAAGTCAATTAGCAGCTGCAAAAGCCGATTTGGAGAAAGTACTGGCCGGCATCCATCCTGATGAGATAGATGCCAAAAAGAATGCCCAACGCTTTTCTGCATTGGATGCCGAATATGCACAGCGTAAACTGGATCGGATTGATCGCCTGCAAAGCAATCAATTCGCATCTGCAGATGAGCATGATCTGGCTGAAACTCATGCCAAATTAAAACAAGCCGACAATCGACGCCTGGCCTCGGAGATTCGGTATATGACACACTTTGTGCGCGAAGTGGACAAGCAGGCTGCGATGGCTCGAGTTCAAGTCGCTGAAGCCCAATTACAGGCTGCTCGCCAACGTTTGGCCGAGACATATTTAATCGCACCAATCAACGGGACGGTGTTGGAAAATATTTTGCGGGTTGGTGAGTCGACTACGTCTGTTGGGAGCCCTGAGCCAGCTCTTTTGCTTGGGGATTTGGATCACCTTAGAGTCAGGGCCGAAATAGATGAAAACTTTGCGCTGGCTCTGCTTAAAGGACAAAAAGCAGTGATATTCGGCAGAGGCTTGGGAAATCAGGAAATTCCGGCAAGGGTAACCTTGGTAAAAAGCATCATGGGTAAAAAAACCGTTTTTGCTAAAACAGCCACCGAACGTAAAGATATAGATGTCATTCAGGTATTTATAGAACCCGAAACACAATTACGCGGTCCGGTTGGACTGGAAGTAAATGTAAAAATCGCCATCAAGTAATTCGAGTTGATGCCATTCAATAATACATGAAACTTATTTTCTGATATCCGTGTCCTTGTAATGAAGTTCTCTGCTCAATCAAACATTGATCACACTATCAATACGATCATGATTCAGCTAAAGAATAATTTATTTGAGTTTAAATTAGGCTTATCGGGCTCCTTTCCCCCACAACACCACTTCTACTGTGCTCATCATGATCGCCAAATCCAAGAACAAGCTGTAGTTTTTGACATAGTACAAATCGTATTCCAGCTTATGCCAGGTGTCCTGCTCACTCGCGCCATATGGGTAACAAAGTTGTGCCCATCCAGTAATGCCAGGCTTTACACGATGCCTTTCCTTGTAATAGGGAATGGTTTCTTCAAAACCTTCTACGAATTCCGGACGCTCGGGTCTTGGCCCAACGAAACTCATGTCACCTTTTAACACATTGAATAATTGCGGCAATTCATCTATGCGAAATTTTCGTATGACATGACCCACCCGAGTGATTCGATCATCGGTTTGTTTTGCCCATTGTGCGCCATTCTTCTCTGCATCAACGCGCATGCTGCGAAATTTGATCACTTTGAAGGGCCTATCCCGATAACCCACCCTGACTTGTCGATAAAGCACCGGAGCTCTAAAACCACTTTCCAGCCAGATTGCCAAAGCAGTAAACAGCATTAACCACCAACTAACGGCAAGTAGCAAGATACTGGCTACAACATCAAAACTGCGTTTGACCAAAGGCCTTAAACCATCATTGACAAATCCATCGGAAAATACCAGCCAGCTTGGACTCAAGGCCTTCAAATACACCAAACGCTGCTCCCTCTCGTAAAATGTCAGCATATCCATCACGATGACACCCGACATTTTGATATCCAACAACTCGTCTACAGGTAGTTTCTTCCGCCTGTCATCGACGGCAATCACAACTTCGTCGACACTCAAATTCCTAACAATATCTTGCAAGGTCAGATCCTCACTGAGAGAAATGGTGGTCGGCACGGCAGAAGATTCGTCGTCAAGCGCGACAAAGCCCACGATTTCAAAGCCGCGGTAGACAAAAGTCGAATTAACCACTTCCAGATCACTAGCCTGTTGCCCGCAACCAATCACTAAAACCTTGCGCTTGAGTTTATCCAGATTGACAAATCGGTAAAAGACATAACGTGTCAGTAAAACTCCTATAAATGAAAACACAATCGCCGAAACCAAAACACTTCTGGCCAACATGAGGTCGGGTATTAAGTAGTACACCAGAACCAGAGCAAAAATGGCAACGGAAAAGCTGTAATTGATACGTTCTAAAAGATTGTATTCTTCCCTGTCCAACGTTTTGCGGTATAAGCCGATAGCTGAGCTGCTCAAGGTAAACACTACCGAAAAGACCAGGGAAGCCATAATCATCTCATCCCGGCTATACCAGGATGAGGTATACAAGAACCTTACGGCAGCGCCCCAGTGCATGGCAAGATAAAATACAAACCATTCCACCAGCATCAACCAAAGATAGGCAGTAGAGATATAGTGTCGAAAAATTCTAATCATGCCGACGTTTCCGATTGAAAAAGAAGCAGGAGATGTTAATTATTATTTGCCGGCTAAAAGCCTGCTGATGTGTTCAGCGGGTATTGCATAGGAAATACCGCTGGGATTGCTAATGGCGTTTTCCTTACTGCCTTGTACAAATACCTTATTAATGATGCCGATTACTTTCCCGGTTTCTATGTCATATAAGGGGCTGCCACTATTGCCCGGGTAAGCTGTGGCATCCAGCTGAAATACGTTATAAGGCGTTTCCAGTTTTTTCAGCATATTGATATTAAGTTGTCGTGAATTAACAACGGGAATCGCATTGGGTGAAATAGCCGCGATGATGCTGCGGTGTGTCACCGGATATAAGCCCAGCACCATACCTATAGGATAACCGGTAAATGCATACAGGGCGCCCTCCCTGACTCTGGTTGAATCGCCAATTTCCAGAGCAGGCAACTTTGCTTCGGCAAGACGCAGTAAAGCCAAATCGTGCTGCTGATCAACAGTAAGCAATTCAGCCATTTGCATTTGTTCTTTATCATTTTCACGATAAAAAACGGCAAACCGTTCCATGTGATCACTATCCAGGTCTTTACCAACTACGTGTGCATTGGTCACGATATGGCGACCATCATTGACAGCAAAGCCGGTACCCAAAAACACAGCCCGAGGATTACGGGTTGGCAAATAAGTACCCACGGCAACCACGGATGGTTTGATCCTTTGCAGGATGTCCGGCAGGCCAGTTTCCGCGGCCTGTGCAAAAACCCGATAGCTCAAAAGCATGAAAATCCAAAATAAACTGATTGTAAGTTTCACACCAGAAAATCCTATAAGTTATTAGCAAACATGTATGGATTCAAATCTGAATATGCTTTATCCAGCAAATACTCAAGATGGCCTACCAAACACAACATTCTTAGATCCACTTTTGAGTGGTTGATTTTAGCCAATAACAGCCAATATTCCAGAATCCAATCGAAATATCTTATAGCCTCAGTTTAAGTCCATGTCTTGAGAGAAAGCCAAGATTAACCGATTTTGTCAGTTTTATGTGTTGATACCAAACTGCATCAAAAGATAAGTTCGGTTTTGTTGGGGGGCAAAACTAAACAATCAAAAATCGTAATCAAACCCCAAGTGATTAAAGCTGTAAACCAATTCATTGATTTGGCTTAAAAATCGGTATCCAGGGTTCATCTTTTGCAACCTTAACAATACCCTAAGATAACACAACGGAAAAATGACGCCCAAGTCATTGTTGCCGAACCATAAATCTAAATAGTTTGGCAACTAAAACCAGTCCCAACAGAAATAACATCAAATAAAGCAGATTATTTAAAGTCAGATACTTGATGGCATTGAAAAATAGGCTATGAGTTTCAACATCAGCAATGGTGGCATGTTTCAGTCTTTGTTCAGAAAGCCCGTCTATCACGCTTTGTTGCATTTGGCTGTGTTGGCTGTTTAAAGACTCTGCTCGCAGACGGATAGTATAGGCATCCGCATTTCCGAAAATCATCCATTCTGCCCTCATTTGATCATTTAAACCGAAAATTTCTTGTACGCTAACGACCCATTCCTGTATCAGCAAGTCATATTGGCTTATTTTTGCATACAACGCTGAATCGAATTCCTTAAGATCCCAAAAGGTCCAAACCATTTTGTCATAAACATCCTCTCCCACTAATGCTATCAATTCTTCACGCATTTGGGCAAAAGGATCCTCGACATTTTCATTTAGATCGAACCCTGGCTGCCGTCCGGCATCATAAGGTAACAACCCCAAGCCATTTCCACCAGGCATGCCCTGGAAAAATTGTGGGGAGACTTGTTTCAGATATTCTGGTGTTTTTGATTGTGTCGGATTTGTAATGGGAGTTGGATTGGGTTTTTCCTTTGTCTCCGCTGATTCCGTTGATTTCACTGATTCTGTTGATTCCGTGGGTTTTTTTGTTTCAGCTGTTTCCGTTTTACCATCCTCATCATTTTTTTTCGTTTGAGTATTTGATGGCTTGGAAGAAGTGTTGTTTTCTGCCTTTTCCAGTGATTTTACTCCGGAAGGATCGAATTCCGATGTATCAACGCCAGAGATTTCACGCGAAAAAAGCAAATTGAATTCCTCTGTCA
>SXGT01705874.1_pt1 | contig 10171 bp, 9 predicted proteins | sample 3176221 | NCBI WGS metagenome assembly SXGT01 (sample SAMN11356862, study PRJNA531348) | freshwater metagenome | isolation source: freshwater sample F1-120 | place: China: Fuxian Lake, Yuxi | collected 2017-12-25
AGGTAGCGCAGTCCCCTGCGCAGGAAGTAGTCGTTCGACCGCAGGCAACCCGTGGGCGTGCCGGTGGTGCCCGAGGTGTACATCAGCGCGCACTCGGCCTTGCGGTCCGGCACGCCGGGCTCGGCTGGCCGCGGGAGGCGCGCGATCCCCGCCTCGGCGTCTTCGTGGCCGGCAACGACGATGCCGCCGCCGGCATCCCTCGCCGCCGCGCGCAGGTCGTCGATGCGCGAAGGCAGGCCCACCGCAAGCACCGCCTCGCTGTGCGCCAGCAGGTACGCCACTTCGGCGACGCGGCTGTCGGGATTCACCGGCACGACGCTCGCGCCGAGCGCGTTCAACGCGAACCAGTGCAGGAAGTAAGCGGGGCGGTTCTCCAGCAGCAGCGCCACGCGATGGCCGGCGCCGATGCCGGCGGAGCGATAGCGCGCGGCGATGGCGTCCGCGTCGCGCAGCGCATCGGCATAGGTGAGCGTCAGCGCGCCGGGGGCATAGCCCTTCGTCGCCGACGCCGGGACGTGCAGGAACTCGTTCGCGGGACAGTGCGCCGCCGCGGCGGCCAGCGCCCCGTGCGGGCTGCTCGCCTCGCGCGCCGCGCCGGCGGCGAAGGCCGTGGCGGCGGCGGTCACTGGATGAGCTTCATTTCCTTCATCAGCGGCACCGCGCTCGCCTCGGCCTTCGAGGTGATCGAGTCGAAGGTCTCGGGCGCCATGTAGGCGTGCTTCAGGCCGATGTCGTTCATCGCCCTGGTGAAGTCCGGGTCCTCGGTGGCGCGGCGCAGGGCGTCATGCAGGCGCTTCAGGCGGTCGGGCGGCGTGCCGCGGCGCACCGCGGCGCCGACCAGAGGGTTGAAAAGTTCAGGCCCGGCAATGCCCCGCTCCAGCGCGGTCGGCATGTCCGGGAAATCGGCGAGGCGCTGCGGCGTCGCCGTGACGAGCAGCCGCACGGTGCCGGCGCGCGCGAGCTGCCGGATGCCGGCGATGTCGATCAGCGCGAGGTCGACGTGCCCGCCGAGGACCGCGTTGGTGAACTCCGCGCTGCCCTTGTAAGGCACGTCGGTGACCTGCACGCCGGCGCCGCGGAAGAACGACAGGCCCTGGAGCTGCAGCGAGCTGCCGAAACCGACGTGGCCGAACTTCAGCGCGCCCGGGTTGGCGCGGCCGAACTTCACCAGGTCCTCGAAACTGCCGAGCTTCGAATCGGCCTTGACGAAGAACAGGTGCCGGAACTCCGCATAGCCGAGCAGCGTCTGCACCTCGGCGAGGTCGAACGCGGGCTTCTGCTGGTGCGCGACGATCGCCTTGTACGACGAGGTGATCATCGACACGGTGTAGCCGTCCGCCGGCTGGCGCGCGAGCTCGCCCATCGCGAGGGCGCCGGCCGCACCCGGCATGTTCTGCACAACCATCGGCTGGCCGAGCTGCTTCGCGCCGGCCGCCGCGAGCGCGCGCACGCTGAGGTCGGTCGGCCCGCCGGTGGCGAAGCCGAGGATGAAGCGGATCGGCTTGTCGGGGTACTGCGCGTGCGCCGGCGCGGCGATGACCGCGGCGGCGAGGAGCAGGAGCGGACGGAGCAGGCGGATCATCGGGACCTCCCGGCGCGGCGGATGAGAATACTTGTAGTTTACAATCAATGTCCCGGAGCCGGCCCCCATGGATGCGAACGAACTGATCGAGCTTTGCGCAACGGACGCAATCGCCCCCGGCGAGATGCGCCGCTTCGAAGCGGACGGCTGCGGTCCTCTGGCGGTCTACAACGTCGACGGCACGCACTACGTGACCTCCGACGTTTGCACGCATGGCGAGGCTTCCCTCGCCTCCGACGGCGTGCTGCAGGGCCACGTCGTCGAGTGCGGCTGGCACTACGGCGCGTTCGACGTGCGCACCGGGGAAGTCACCGCGTCGCCCTGCGAGGTCGCGCTGCGCGCCTATCCGGTGGTGATCCGCGGCGGCAAGGTCTGCATCCGGCCGGATTGAACCGCCCCCGCGTGGCGGCGCCTGTCGCCGCCTCAGCGCGGCGGCGGCAGCTTCTTCAGGTTCTCGAGTTCTTCGGCGGCGGCCTTGGCGTCTTCCGCCGCGCGCGTCTGCACTTTGCCGACCGCGGCCTCGTCGTAGAGCCGGCTCGCCGGCAGCACCTCTGCGAGCTTGCGGCGCGACGCGGGCAATGCCTCGAGGGCGGAGGAATACGCCGCCGCGCCGGCGCGGAACTCGAAGAAGTCCTTCTCCAGGCGCTTGCGAAGGTCCACGGCTTCGCGGATCCAGTCGTCCGACCGGTTGTCGGCGCGCCCCATGTGCTGGATCAACGCGTTCTGGCTCGCCGCGGTCACTTCGCGCACCCGCACCAGCGCGCCCTGGCGGCGCAGCGCGCGCTGGATGTCGACGATGTAGGCCTCCGCGGCGTCGAAGACCGCGGGCTCGTACTTCGACGGGAAGTCGCGCAGCGCGGCGATCGGCTTGTCCGCGGCGGCGACGAGCTTTTCGAGTTCCGCCGCCTCCCCCTCCGCGCCGCGCAGCGATCCGGACAGGTTCAGCCATTGCGTGGCCTGCGCCACGTGCGCGGCGACGGCCTTGCGCTGGTCTTCCTTGCCCGATTCCCGGTACATCCAGTACCCCGGGCCGAGCACGAGCAGGAGGACGGCGGCGATGACCGCGGAGACCGCGGGATTGCGAAAATCGATCTTCATGGGCGCCTCAGGCGAGTTCTGCGAGCTTCAAGCGCTGGATCTTGCCAGAAGGCCCCTTCGGCAGCTCGTCGACGAAGCGGAAATCGCGCGGCGTCTTGTAGCGGCCGAGCTCGCCGAGGCAGAACTCGCGCAGTTCCGCCTCCGACAACCGGGCGCCCTCCTTCACCACCACGCAGGCGAGGATGTCCTGGCCGTAGTTCGCGTCCGGCACCCCGACCGCGGCCGCCTCGAGCACCGCGGGGTGCTTGAGCAGCGCCTCGTCGAGCGCGCGCGGCGCGCTGGTCTCGCCGCCCTTGATGCTCAGCTCCTTCAGCCGCCCCGAGATGTAGAAGTAGCCGTCGGCGTCCTCGTGCCCGAGGTCGCCGGTGCGCAGCCAGCCTTCGGCGTCGAAAGCCTTCGCCGTCTGCTCCGGGGACTTGTAGTACCCGGCCATGATGTTCGGGCCGCGCAGCTGCAGCTCCCCTTCGACCACGCGCGCCTCGATGCCGCAGGGCAGGCCGAGGCTGCCGTACTTGCGCTTCGCCGGGTCCTGCGGATTGGCGAATGCGACCGACGAGGTCTCGGTCATGCCCATGCACTCGATCACCGACACGCCGAACGTGCCCTCGAACGCGCGATGCTGGTCCGGCGGCAGCGGCGCGGACGCCGAACGGCCGAAGCGCACCTTCGGAAAGCGGTACGCGCGTCCCGGCTCGGCCGCGTTGAGCAGGTAGGCGATGATCGTCGGCACCATGTTGATCCACGTCGCCTCGTGGCGCTCGACCATGCTCCACCATGTCGACACGCTGAAGCGGTGCGGCGCGATCACGCTGCCGCCCGAGACGAACGGCGACACCGTCGCGATCACCTGCCCGTTGATGTGGTAGATCGGCAGCGACGACAGGCACCGGTCCTGCGGCCCCAGCCCGTGCCAGGCCGCGACGGCGCGGCCGCCGGCGACCAGGTTCGCGTGCGTCAGCAACGCGCCCTTGGGCGTGCCGGTGGTGCCCGAGGTGTACATCAGCAGCGCCGGATCCCCCGGCGCGACGGGCTCGAAGTCCTTCGCCGGCAGCTCGTCGTCGAGGAACAGCGCCGGCGAGTCGGTGTCAATGACGATCACCTGGATGCGTCGCTTCACTTCCGCGAGCGCCTCGCCGAGCGGCTTCTCGTACTCGCGCGACGTGAAGAGGACCTTGCAGTCGCAGTGCTCGAGCACGTACGCGAGTTGCGAGCGCTGCGACAACAGGTTCAGCGGCGCGATGACGTAGCCGCCGACCATGGTGGCGAGGAACAGCAGCGCGGTCTGGTAGCCGTTGTGCAGGTACAGCGCGACCTTGTCGCCGCGCTCGAGCCCCGACGCGGCGAGGAACCTCGCGAGGAAGCGCGACTGGCGGTCGATCTCACGGTAGCTGAGGATGCGCCCGCTCTCGGGCGAAACGAGGAACGGCCGGTCCGGCTGCCGCGCGACGTGCCCGGCGAGCACGTCGCGCAAGGTTTCCCGCGCCATCAGCCCTTGCCGTGCTTCGCGAAGTAGCTGCCGAAGATCTCGGCTTCGGTGGGCACCCGCTCGGGGATCACGCGCGCGATGCGCGTGATGTTGAGGAAGTGGCGCCAGTGCATGTTGTCGGAGAAGCTGTTGCCGCCCCAGGTGCCGCTGCCCATCGACAGCGAGAACGGCAGGCCGTTGTCGAAGCTGCCGCCGGTGGCGATGCAGTGCGCCTGGTTGACGATCACCCGCGCGACCTCCATCTCGAGGCCGAGCCTGCGTACCTGGGACTCGTCTTTCGTGTGGATCGACACCGAGTGGCCGCGGCCCTGGTAGTCGTAGATGCGGCTGGTGAGCACGAAGGCCTCGTCGAAGCTGCCCGCGCGGTACACGGCGAGCACCGGCGAAAGCTTTTCGCCGGAGAACGGGCACGAGGCGCCGACGCCGGTTTCCTCGACCATCAGGAATCGCGCGTCCTTCGCGGCGGTGTTCTCGACGCCGGCGAGCGACGCCACGCGCGGCGCAGCCTGCGCCGTCGCGGCCGGGGCCAGCTTGCCGTCCGGGAACATCAGCTTCTGCAGCCGGCCCTTGTCGGCGGTGTCGAGCATCACGCCGCCCTGCTTCGCCAGTTCGACGAGCATCGCGTCGTAGACCGCCGCGTGGATCACCACCGAGTTCTCGGAGGAGCAGCTGGTGGCGTTGTCGAAGGTCTTCGAGCGCGCGATCTTGGCCGCCGCGTCCGCGAGGTCGGCGGAGGCGTCGACGATCGACACCACGTTGCCCATGCCGACGCCGATCGCCGGCGTGCCGCTGGAGTACGCGGCGCGGATATTCGACTGCGAGCCGGTGGCGGCGACGAGGTCACACTGGCGCATCAGCTCGTGCGTCGCCGCCTTGGTCACGGGCGACGGCAGGGTCTGCACCAGGTCCGCCGGTGCGCCGACCCTGGCGAGTTCCGCGTGCATGAACTCGAGCAGCTTCTCCCCGGTGCTGGAACCCTTGGGCGACGGCGCGAGGATGATCGCGTTGCCGCACTTGACGGCGTTGATGACCTGGTTCGCCGGCGTCGCGCCCGGGTTGGTCGACGGCGTGATGGCGGCAACCACGCCGACCGGCCGCGCGATCTCGGTGAGGCCCCTCTCCGGATGCTCGGCGATGACGCCGACGGTCTTCACGCCGGCGATGTCGCGCAGCAGGCCGAGGGTCTTGCGGTGGTTCTTCTGGATCTTGTCGTCGACGTTGCCGAGGCCCGAATCGCGCACCGCCATCTCGGCGAGCACGCGGTTGTTTTCCGGCTTCATGATCGCCCAGCCGCAGGCGAGCGCCGCCTCGTCGACACGCGACTGCGGCCAGCGCGCGAACTCGCGCTGCGCGACGCGCGCGCGGCGCACCAGCGCGGCAACGGCCTCGCGCGCCTCCGTGACCGGCGAGTCGGCAGCGCCCATCAGCTCAGTTGTCCACTTTGATGTTCGCGGCCTTGGATACCTTGGCCCAGCGCTCGATCTCCGAGTGCACGTACTTCGCGAACTCATCGGGCTTCTGCCCGCCGAAGTCGGCGCCGGTGACCTCCCAGACCTTGACGATGGCCGGGTCCTTCGACGCCTTCATGACCTCGGCGTACATCTTGTCGATGACCGGCTGCGGCGTGCCCTTGATGCCCCACATCGCGTACCAGGTCGACACCTCCATCCCGGGATAGCCCTGCTCGGCCATGGTCGGGATGTCGGGGAACTGCGGATGGCGCTTCGCCGACATCATGCCGATGCCGCGGATGCGGCCGGACTTGATCTGCGCCGCCGACGCGCCGAGCCCGTCGAACATCACCTCGAAGTTGCCGGCGAGGAAGTCCTGCATCGCCGGCCCGAGGCCGCGGTACGGGATGTGCACCATGAAGGTCTTGGTGCCCAGCTTGAAGAGTTCCGCCGCGAGGTGCTGCGAGGTCCCAGAGCCCGGCGATCCATAGTTCAGGCGCCCCGGGTTCGCCTTCGCAAACGCCTCGAGCTCCTTCATCGTCTTGAAGGTGGTCTTCGAGTTCAGCACCACCACGTTCGGCACCGTGGCGAGCAGCGTGACGGGGATGAAATCCTTCTCGATGTCGTAGGTGAGCTTCGGGTACACGCTCGGCGCGATCGTGTGGTGCACCGCGCCGATGAAGAACGTGTAGCCGTCGCCGCCCGCCCGCGCCGCGTTCGCCGCGCCGACCGTGCCCCCCGCGCCGCCCTGGTTCTCGACGATGAACTGCTGGCCGAGGTTCTTCGAAAGCACCGCCGACAGCGGCCGCGCGAACGTGTCGGTGCCGCCGCCCGCCGGGAACGGGTTGATGAACCGGACGGGCTTGGTGGGCCAGTCCTGCGCCCCCGCCTGGGCTGCCAGCAGCAGCCCAGCCACCAGAATGATCTTCCTCATCACGGCCTCCTCGGACCAGTTGTCGGGGCGTGCTCAGACCATGTCTTTGTACTTCTCCAGCATGCGCCGCGGCTTTTTCAGCGCGTCGCGGCGGAACGGGTCGCCGAGCTCCCGCGTGCACATCATCTCGACGATCGTGGTCTTGCCTTCCTTCTGCGCCTTGCACGCGGCGCGGAAAGCATCGCCCACATCCGACACCTTGTCCACCACGATGCCCTCGGCTCCCATCGCCCTGGCGATGCCGGCGAAGCTCGGGTTCTCCAGGTCCACGCCGAGGAAGCGGTTGCGGTAGAAGTCGACGTGGTTCTTCTTCTCGGCGCCCCACTGCTGGTTGTTGAACACCACCGCCGTGACCGGGATCTGCTCGCGCACGCAGGTCATGATCTCGCCGAAGCTCATTCCCCAGGCGCCGTCGCCGACATACGCCACGGCAGTGCGGTCGGGCGCGCCGACCTTGCAGCCGATCATCGTCGGGAAGGCGTAGCCGCAGTTGCCGAACATCATCGCGCCGAACATCGAGCGCGGTTTGTCGAACGTGAGGTAGGAGTTCGCGACCTGGCAGATGTTGCCGATGTCGGTGGAGACCATCGCGTCCGCGGGCATCGCCTTCTGCAGCTCGCGCAGCATCATGCGCGGGTGCATGAACTTCGAACCCTTCGCGACCTCGAGGCTCCACTCGTCGTTCTCGTGGTCCCAGCCGGCGAGTTCCTTCGCCCAGGCTTCCTTCTCCGCCTTGACGATGCCGAGGCGCTCGGCCTTGCTCGCGGCGCCCGCCAGGCTGCTGCCCTTGAGGCGCGCGACCAGCGCCTCCGCGGCTTCGCGCGCGTCGCCGTTCACGGTGACGGAGGTCTTCTTCACGAGGCCCAGCACCTTGGCATCGGCGTCGATCTGGACCAGCTTCGCGTTCGCCGGCCAGTAGTCGAAACCGTATTGCGGCAGCACGCCGAACGGGCCGAGGCGCGAGCCGAGCGCGACGACCACGTCGGCCTTCGACAGCACCTTCATCGCGGCCTTGGAGCCGTGGTAGCCGAGCGGCCCGCACCACAGGCGGTGGCTGGCCGGGAACGTGTCGTTGTGCAGGTACGAATTGCAGACCGGTGCATCGAGCGCCTCGGCGAGCGCCACGCAGGCGTCGACGCCGTTGGCCGCGATCACGCCGCCGCCGGCGATGATCACCGGGAACTTCGCGGCGGCCAGCACTTCCGCCGCCGCATCGAGGCTTGCGCCGCCGCCGGCGCCGCGCTCCACGCGGATCGGTTGCGGCACTTCGCATTCGATCTCGCCGTAGAAGAAGTCGCGCGGGATGTTGAGTTGCGTCGGCCCCATCTCGAGGATCGCGCGGTCGAAGGCCCGCGCGGTCATCTCCGCCATGCGCGCCGAGTTGTTCACGTGCGCCTGGAACTTGGTGATCTTGGAAAAGATCGGCAGCTGGTCGGTCTCCTGGAAGCCGCCAAGTCCCAGCGACATCGAGCCGGTCTCGGGAGTGATCGCCACGACCGCGCTGTGCGCCCAGTACGCCGCCGCGATGGCAGTGACGAAATTGGTGATGCCGGGGCCGTTCTGCCCGATGCACACGCCATGCTTGCCGGTGACGCGGTAGTAGCCGTCCGCCATGTGGGCCGAGCCCTGCTCATGGACCGTGGGAATGAAGCGGATGCCCGCGGCGGGGAAGAGATCCAGCGCGTCCATGTAGGCCGAGCCGACGATGCCGAAGACGTTGCGCACGCCCTGCGCGACCATCGACTCGACGAAGGCTTCCGACGGCGTCATGCGCTGCTTGCCGGTGACGGCGACCTGAGGCGGCATATCCATTGTCTTGCCCATGTTTCTTCCCTCCGAAGTGAGGCCCGGAGTGTTCCACAGCGCTCCAGCAAAAACAAGCTTGGATGTCGAAAACCGTACGAAACGTTCCATTTTCTGGTAATTTATACGGAATCATGGCGAAAAAGCAGGATTCCTCGGCCGCCAGCGTCCGCGCCTTCGCGGTGCTGGACGCGCTGGTCGTCGATGACGGCCCGGTGACGCTTGCCGAGATCGCCGGGCGCGTCACCTTGCCCAAGCCCACGGTGCACCGCCTGCTCGCGCAACTGGAGACCGCGCAGTTGGTGAGCCGCGAGCCGGAAGGCCGCCGCTTCGGCGTCGGCCCGCGCCTGTCGCAACTCGCGCTGCGCGTGCTGACCAATTCGACGGTCCGCGGCGCGCGCCATGCCATCCTGCAGGGACTGGTCGACGAACTCGGCGAGACCTGCAACCTGACGATGCTCGACGGCGCGCAGATCGTGTACCTCGACCGCGTCGAGACGCCCTCGCCCCTGCGGGTGAACCTCCAGCCCGGTTCCCGGGTGCCGCTGCACAGCACGGCGAGCGGAAAACTGCTGCTCGCTCTGCTGCCGGCGGCGCGGCGCGGGCGGCTGCTGGCGCAGATGCGACTCGACCGGCAGACGGAGAACACCCTCGTCGACCGCGCGGCGCTGGAGGAGGAACTCAAGCGCGTGCGCCGCGACAAGGTCGGCGTGGACGCCGAGGAGTTCGTCACCGGCCTGGTCTGCGTCGCGGTGCCGATTGTCGCCAGCGACGGCCATGCCATCGCGGCGGTCGCGGTGCAGGCGCCGGTGGCGCGCATGCCGCTCGAGCGCGCGCTTGGCCACGTGACGCGGCTTCGCGTGGCCGCCGCCGCCCTTGCAGGATCCTTCGAGTAATCCCAGGAGCCCACGTGTCCGTCGACCCCGCAACCGGTGCCATTCCCTTTGCTCCGCGCAAGCGCGCCCAGACCGTCGAGGAGGCCATCCTCTCCCGGCGCAGCGTTCGCGCGTTCGCCGACACGCCGGTGCCGCGCGCGCTGGTGGAGAAGCTGCTGGCGACCGCCAGCCGCGCGCCTTCGGGCACCAACATCCAGCCGTGGCGAGTACGCGTGCTCGCCGGCGAGGTGAAGGACCGCATCGCCGCGGAGATGCTGAAGGTCTGCCGCGCCGAGGGCGAGGGCGCGATGAAGGCGCCGTTCAACTACTACCCGGTGAAATGGCGCGAGCCCTATCTCGCGCGGCGGCGCAAGGTCGGCTGGGACCTCTACGGCCTGCTCGGCATCACGCGCGAGGACAAGGCGGGCCTGGCGCGCCAGCACTGGCGCAATTTTGAATTCTTCGACGCACCGGTGGCGCTGATCTTCACCCTGGACAAGGACCTCGAGATCGGCAGCTGGCTGGACTACGGCATGTTCCTGCAGAACATCATGCTCGCCGCGCGCGGCGAGGGCCTCGATACCTGCCCGCAGGCCGCGCTGTCGAACGCGCACGAGATCCTGCGCCGCGAACTGTCGATCCCGGAGGCCGAGACGGTGGTCTGCGGCATGTCGCTCGGCTACGCCAGCGACGACAAGGTGAACACGCTGGTCACCGTGCGCGAGCCGGTGCCGGTGTTCGCGACGTTCGAGGGATTCCCGGGCTGAGCGCCGGGCGCGGGCTCAGCCCGCGAGCAGGAGCGCGGCGCCCTTGCTCCACACCAGCCACCGGCGGCACCAGACGCGGCTGGCGCCTTGGTTCGCTCCGGCGTGGGTGCTCCCGAACTGTCAGTATTGGTACACCGGAAAGCCGATAGACGGCCTCGGCGTATCCGAGGCCGGG
>SXGT01832015.1_pt1 | contig 10171 bp, 7 predicted proteins | sample 3176221 | NCBI WGS metagenome assembly SXGT01 (sample SAMN11356862, study PRJNA531348) | freshwater metagenome | isolation source: freshwater sample F1-120 | place: China: Fuxian Lake, Yuxi | collected 2017-12-25
GCCTGCAGCGCCGCGTCGATCGCCAGCAGCACCGGTTCTTCGCCGATGTCGAGCATGCAGCGCCCGCGTGGCTGTGCGATGCAGCCGGTCTTCTGCATCGCCGCGAAGCAGCGGCTCATGCAGTGCAGGCACGGCAGACCGTCGGCCTGCACGACGTGCACGGTGGCGCCCGGATGCACGAAGCGGCTCGGCGTCGCCAGCGAGAACAGCGTGACGCACGGCAGGCCGGCCGCCTGCGCGTAGTGGAACGGCCCCGAGTTGTTGCCGACGAACAGGTCGCACGCCCCGAGCAGGCCGGCGGTCTCGCGCATCGACAAGCGACCGACGGCGTCGACGCCGACGCCGAGGCGATCCTTGGTGCCGATGCCGACGACCTGCGCACCGGCGTCGTGCAGCACGCGCGCGACGGTGCGCCAGCGTTCGACCGGCCAGTGCCGCAGCGGATCGACGAAGTCGGCGCAGATCGCGATGCGGGGACCGTTCGCCGGCGGCAGCTGCGAACGGATCGCCAGGTCGTCGGGCCGCAGGTGCAGCTGGGGCCGGCGGTCGCGCGGCACCACGTCGGCGTAGCTGCACATGTGGTCGATCAGGCTCGGCATCGCCTCGAGGCGCGCGTAGGCCTCGCGGTCCATGTGCGTGAACAGCTTGACCTCGACGATGCGGTCGAAGCGCTGCCCCGGCGTCGCCATGCCGCGGGCCAGCGGGTTGTGGATCACGTTGCCGACCTTGCCGGACAGCCAGATCCGCGTGTCCGGGCCGTGCCGTTCGACGAGTCCGGCCAGCATCGGGTCGCTGCACAGCAGGTCGCCGAGGCCCCAGGTGCCCTGGTAGTCGATCCGCACGTCCATGCGATCACCGCGCCGCGGGGGCCCCCGGGCTCGCCGGCACCGGCTGTACCGCGTCGAGCGCCTGTTCGATGCGCGCCAGGATCTGCGCTGGCACGTGCCGTTGGATGGTCGCCTTCGCGTGCGCGACCAGTGCGAGTTCGCGCGCGACCTGCAGGGCGCTGGCGACGATCTCGGTGCGGGTGACGCCGGCGTCGATCGCGTGCAGCAACGCCGCCAGGCTCTGCTTCTTCTTGCCGACCTCGTAGAGCGTGACGCCGAGGTCGGCCCACGTCTCGCCGTTCTCCTGGCCGGCGTCGCGTTCCTTGCCGATCGCGGCCAGCAGCGCGAACTCGGCCTCGTTGGCCTCGCCCTGTGCGAAGTAGCGGCGCGCCACCGTGCGGATCGCCGCCGGCTCCATCCACTTCAGGTAGACGCGCGCGTCGTCGGCCGTGCGGCGGAAGATCGTGCCGTTGGCGTCGCGGAAGGCGCCGTGGCCGCTGTTCTCGTGGCAGGGATCGCAGTGGCCGAAGTCGCTGCACGCGAACCATTCGCCCATCGCCGGCAGCGGCCGGCACTGCGCGATCGCGGTGACGTTGCCGAACGCGTTCTTGCGCTCGGTCAGGTGGTACTGGCAGTTGTAGATCGCGCCCTCAGGATCGATGTTGACCCAGGCACTGGTGCACTCGATCGACTGCTTGCCGGCGCGTTCGTACGGCGCGCCCATGTGCGTGCCGCGGAACTCGTTGAACTGGTAGAGCAGCCCGCGGCGGTCGGCGAGCTGCACCAGCTTCGCCAGGTTGCGGTCGTGCTCGTCGTCGCGGAAGTGCGGGAAGCGCTCGAGGTTGACCATCGAGAAGGTCGGCGCCTTCACCAGGCCGCTGTCGCGCAGGCGTTCGGCCTGGTCGAGCCACTTCTCCGGTGCGATGAACTTCGGATGGTAGGTGTGGAAGCTGGTGACGAACTGCTTGCCGTGCGCGCGCATCTCGCGCGCCACCGCGTCGATGTCGAACGTCAGGTTCGACGTCATGTCGAGCGCGTAGCCCTCGAGGCGGCTGGCGATGAAGGCGAAGTCCTTGTGCAGCGACGGTTCGCCGCCGGTCAGGATCAGCGGGTGCTCGGGCCGCACCGGGAACGCGTTCAGCGCGTCGACCCACTGTGCTCCGGTGAGTTCCTGGTAGCGGCCCCAGGGTTTGCGCTTCTGGCCCGGCACCATCTGCGGCTTCTGGATGCAGTAGTCGCAGGCGAAGTTGCAGCGCGCCGTCAGGTAGGCGACCCAGACGTGGATCTCCTTGGTCGGCAGCGGGAAACGCGCGGGGTGGGCCATGGGGGACTCGCCGGAGGTCCCATGGCATCGGCTGGTCGGTGGCGCGGACCTTAGGGCTGCCCTGGCAGCGCTGCGCGCAGGTCGACTTGGAACTGCTGGAAGGAGCGCTGCCTGTTCTTGGGGGCGAGGTCGAGCAGTACATCGGATCGCCGTCGCGTTGCAGGAGCGAGCGGGGCTCAGCAACCGAACTGGCGCAGGTGGTGGTCGAGGTGCCGCCACTGCAGCGCCTGCCACTCGTCGACCGAGAGCGGCCCGAAGAACGGGTGCGGCTGCTTGGTCAGTCCCGCCGGCCCGCCGCGGCCGAAGCGCTCGACCAGGGCCCGCAGCGCCGCCTTCTCCTTGGCGAACTCGCGTGCGTCGGTGACCTTGAACTCGGGTGCTGTCGCCATGCCGTTCTTCCACGGCTTCGGCGACAGCAGCATGCGCTTGGCGAGGCGACCGAACAGGATGGCGAGCAGGCCGCGCCGCAGCGGCAGTTCGCCGAGCGCCACGCGCAGCGGCTGCTGGCAGTGGGCGAGCATCTGGGCCACGTCCATCTTGCCCCACTGGCGCACGCTGTCGGGGCGCAGCGCGTCGACGCGGGCGAGCATCGCGGCGAGGCCGCTCGGTTCGAACAGAGACTCCACCATGGACCGAGCAATCGCGACCGGCGATGCGAATTGCGCCGCGGCCGTGCGTTCAGCGGACGCGCCCGTGCTTCGCCGCCAGCGCCAGCGCGGTGCCACCGAGCACGACCAGCGTGGCGCCGGCGACCGGCGGCGGGAACGGTTCCCCGAGCATCGTCACCGCACCGAGCGCCGCGATCGCCGGCACCGCCAGTTGCGCGAACGCCGCACGGGCGACGCCGAGCTGCGGCAGCACGCGATACCAGATCGCGTAGCCGAGCCCGGATGTGATCGCGCCCGAGATCGCGGCGAGCGTGGCGCCACGCAGCGTCACCGGCAGCGCGTCCGGCGCGATCGCGATCGCGGCGAGCGCTAGTGGCGTCGCCCAGACGAAGCTGCGCGCGTTCGCGGCCACTGGATCCGCTTCGCGGCGGCCGAGGACCGTGTAGGCGGCCCACGCAACGCCAGCGAGCGCCATCGCTACGGTGCCGGCGACGTCGGGGCGGCTCGCGTTCGGCAGCACGAGCCACGTGAGGCCGACCAGGGCGATGCCGAAACCGAGCCAGGCCAGCGGACGCGGCCGTTCGCCGGCGCGTACGGCGATCGCCAGCATCGTCGCCTGCACGCTGCCGAACAGCAGAAGGGCGCCGGTCGCCGCCCCGATGCGCAGGTAGGCGAACGAGAACGGCAGCGCGTAGAGGAACAGCGCCAGAGGACCGCCGAAGCCGCACGGACGCAGCGTGCGTGTGACCAGGCGACCACGCCCGGCCAGCAGCGCCAGCACCAAGGCGCCGCTGCCGAGGCGGATCGCGGTGAAGGCAGAAGCACCGATCTCGCCGTCGCCGAGGGCTCTGCGCGTCAGCAGCGAGTTCACCGCGAACGCGCACAGCGCCAGCAGCGCGCCGACGAGCGTTCGGAGGTGCATGCGCGCCGGCCCAGCGCGTCAGAGCTTGAACGCTTCGTCGGTCGGCCGGCAGACGCGCTTCAGGTGCAGCGGCCGGCGCAGTCCGTTCTTGCCGTGTTGCCCCGCGGGCCGCGTGCGCGCCATCCACTCCTCGAACACCGCCATCGACTTCGCGGTGTCGACGTAGACGTCACCGTAGCGATCGCCCGGCTCGGCCTTCGTCACCACGACCTTCTGGTGCCAGCAGTGCATGCCGCTGACCGGGTCGGGCTGCACGGGGAACGTCATGTTCTGGTGAACGCCGCCCGACGACCACCAGACCTTCTCGCTGTCCTTGTCGTTGCTGGCGAACGCACCGACGGGCTTCGTACGGCGCATCAGCCACGCGGTGTCCGAGACCTTGCGCAGGTCGACGTCGTGCAGTTGCCAGTGGTTGCCCGACACCTGGTCGCCCTTGACCGTCCAGCGGCCCATGTGGTGGCTGCAGGCGACGACGCCGGGGCGCACGCCTTCGGTGATCCAGACGGCGTTGACGTAGTAGCCGATGCGCGTCGCCACGCGCACGAGATCGCCCATGGCGAGGCCGAGGCGTGCGGCGTCGCTCGGGTGGATCCACACCGGGTTGGTGTTCGACAGCTCGGTCAGCCACTTGCTGTTGGCGCTGCGCGTGTGGATCAGCGTCGGCAGGCGGAACGTCGGCACCAGCACCATCTCGCCGCGCGCGCGGTCGAGCTTCTGCTCGTCGACGTGGCTCTTCGCGTAGACCGGGGCGGCGAACTCGGGCCAGCCCCAGTCGACCATCGTCGGCGACCACAGCTCGAGCTTCTTGCTCGGCGTCGGGAAGCCGACGCGCGCCTTGCCGCCGGCCCAGACCCCGGCCAGCTTGCCGTCCTTGGTGACGATGCCCTTGGCTTCGTCGACCTCGAACGGTCCCGCCAGTTCGCTCTCGTGCGTCTTGTAGACCTGGTCCTGCACCAGGAAGCAGCCGTGGCGCTGCATGTACTCGAGCGGCGTCAGGCCTTCCTTCGCCGCGGCCGCCGGCAGGCCCGGCACCGAGTTCTCGAAGATCCAGCGGTAGTACTCGGTGACGGTGACGCGCTCGCCGGGGCGGTACGGGGACTCGAAGTGCTTGCGGATGCCGAGCGAGCCGTCGGGGTCGACGTGCCAGCTGAGCGCGATCCAGAACTCGTCCTCCTCCCAGACCTGGCCCGGGTTGACCTCGTAGGTCCACGTGACCTGCTTGCCCTGGCGTTCGGCGAGCACGCGGTGCACCGGCTGGCGGAAGCCGATCCACATCGCCGCGTGCGTCTCCTGCGACATCAGGTCGTGGCGCTCGGTGGCGTGGCCCATCGGCAGCACGAAGTCGGCCCAGCGCGCCGTCTCGTTCCACGTCGGCGACAGCACCGCGTGGCAACCGACCGCGGCCTCGTCGGCCAGCATGTCGATCCACATGGCGCCGTCGGGATTGGTCCAGACCGGGTTGTAGACGCGCGTGAAGTAGGTGTCGATGCGACCGCGGCCGCTCTTCACCAAGTGCGGCAGCAGGTAGCTGAGTTCGTGGTGCGCGAGCGGCCACTCGTTGGGATACAGCAGCTCGCTCCAGACGTCCTGCGGCCGCGGCTTGCTGAACGGCGACGGCACGTACTTGTTGGTGCCCGAGCCGGCGGTGCCGCCGATGGTGCCGACGGCGCCGACCAGCACCGAGACGAACTGCAGGTTGCGCGCGGTCGACCAGCCACCTTCGTTGCCGGCGGCGGTGTTGCGCCAGACGTGCGAGGCGAAGGCGCTGCCGGCCTGGCCGATGCCGCGGCCGACTTCTTCGACGACCTTCGGGTCGAGCCCGCACACTTCGCCGACGTGCTGCGGCGTGGCGAACGCGTAGTCGGCGGCGAGGTCGCGCTGGAAGCTCGCGAAGTCCTCGTTGCGGCCCTTGGCGCGCTGGTAGGTGCGCCAATCGACCCAGTCGCGCACGAAGTCCCACGCCACCAGGTTCTCGCGCAGGATCACGTGGGCGAAGCCGAGCAGCATCAGCGGCTCGCTGCCCGGCCGCGGCGCCAGCCAGTAGTCGCCCATGCTGGCGGTGTTGCTGAGGCGGATGTCGCAGACCGCGAGCTTCCCGCCCTTCATCTTGCCGTCGATGATGCGCTGCGCGTGGGGGTTGAAGTAGTGGCCGGTCTCGAGGTGCGAACTGATCAGCAGCGTGAACTTCGCGTTCTCGTAGTCGGGCGACGGGCGGTCGTAGCCGCTCCACAGCGTGTAGCCCAGACGCGCCGCGGCGCTGCAGACGTTGGTGTGGCTGTTGTGGCCGTCGACGCCCCAGGCCTGCAGCACGCGCTCGACGTAGCCGTCGTGGCCCGGGCGGCCGACGTGGTACATCACCTCGGTCTTGCGGCCCTCGACGATCGCCTTGCGAATGCGCGCGCCGAGCGTCTGCAGCACTTCGTCCCAGCTGACGCGTTCGAACTTGCCGCTGCCGCGCGGGCCGACCCGCTTCAGCGGGTAGAGCACGCGTTCGGGGTCGTGGATCTGGTTGATCGTCGCCGGGCCCTTGGCGCAGTTGCGGCCGCGCGATCCCGGGTGGTACGGGTTGCCCTCGACCTTGCGGATCTTGCCGTCCTGCTGGTCGACGTAGGCGACGAGGCCGCACGCCGCCTCGCAGTTGAAGCAGATGGTCGGGACCAGCGAGAACTTGCGGGTGACGCGGTTCGGCCAGGCCTTCGCGTCGAGCTCCTCCCAGTCGTCCCAGCGGCTCGGCGGCGGGAAGTTCTCGAGCGGCGTCGTGCGCAGCGTGCTGTGGTCCATGGGGCTAGGACGATAGGTGGGAGCGCCGTCGTGTGCCACCGGGCGCCGGTTCGTGCGGAGTCGAGGCGAGGTGGGGCCTGGCGCCCCGCGCTCCCGAGATTGCTGTCGGCGACAGCTTCCAGTCGACGGGCGCGCTGCGTTTGCTTCTCGCCCTCCGGTCGGTGCAGGTCCCGCGCCTGCGGCTGGAGGTTCCGCCGATGCGCCACCGCCGATCGCTCCACGCCCACGCTTCGTTCGCCGCAACCGTCGTCGTCGTGTTGGGCATGCTGCTCGCTTCGGCCCGCGCGCAGTCGCAGCTGAGCCTGCCGTTCACCGCCAACAACGGGCTGGTCGCCAGCGCCGCGTCGTTCTTCAACCTGACGGTGACGAACCCGAGCGGCATCACCGTCGTCGGCCTCGACGTGCACACGTCGTCGGCGGTCGACACGATCGGTGCCGTCGAGTTCTGGACCACGCCGACCACCTACGCCGGCCAGCAGCAACTCGCCGCCAACTGGACGCTGCGCGCCACCGGCGCATGCCGGTCGAACGGCCTCGGCGTGCCGTCGCCGGTGTGCTTGAGCCCCGGTGTGTTCCTGGCGCCGGGCACGCACGGTGTCTACGTGCGGCACGCCGGCCTCGGGCTGCGCTACACCAACAGCTTCGGCGCGGTGACGGTCGGCAACGCCGACGTGACCTACATCGGCGGCGACGCGGCGATCGCCAACACGCCGTTCGGCTCGGCACCGTTCTGGGATCGCACCTGGAACGGCACGCTGCGTTACGCGGTCGGCGCTGCACCCGGCCCCGCCTGCGTCCCGCTGGCGACGAAGACGACGTTCGGCACCGGCTGCTACGGGCCGTTCGGCGACTCGTTCTACGAGAGCTTCGCCGGCCTCGCGACCTGCGATCTCGGCGGCGCGCCCGGCGCCGAGACGGTGCTGGTGGCGACGCCGAACGGGGCCTCTGGCTACACGGTGTCCTTTGGCGCGCCGGCGTGGTACGCGCCGACCGGGGCGCCGGTGTTGAGCAACCATACGACGCCGGCGGCGATGACCGACGACACGATGTCGCAGGCGCTGCTGCTGCCGTTCCTCTTCCCGTTCCCCGGCGGCTCGGTCGGCGTCGTACACGCCAACGCCAACGGCTTCGTGCACCTCGGGCCGACGACGTCGATCAGCGGCGACTTCACGCCGACGGCCGCGGAACTGCACGCGCTGCAGCCGCGCCTCCTGCCGCTGTGGGGCGACTGGCAGGTGGCGTTGAACACCGCGGTGCATCCGCAGAGCGGCGTGCGCTTCGACGTCGACCCGTCGGGCCAGGCCGCCTACGTCACCTGGCTCGGCGTCGCCGACCGTCGCGGACAGACGCCGGCCGCGGGCAGCACGTCGTTGACGTTCCAGGTGGCGCTGCGCAGCAACGGCGTCTTCGAGTTCCGCTACCGCACGCTGCTGCCGGCGGCCACGGGCGTCGGCGCCGTGCTGGTCGGCTACAGCAAGGGCAACCGCAACGTCGCCGGCGGGCCGGTGTCGGTCGACACCGGTTCGCGCGACCTGACGGCATCGGCGCCGTTCGCAGCACTCGGCCCCGACCAGCTGCCGCTCGCCGTCGACGGCACGCAGCCGCGGCTCGGCCTCGTCTGGCAGCTGCAGGCCAGCAACCTCGAGCCGATCTCGCCGGTCGGCCTGCTGGTGTTCGGCTCGACGAGTGTGCCGGGTGTCGATCTCGCGGCCCTCGGTGCGCCGGGTTGCCGCGCCTACCAGAGCAGCGACGTGACCTCGGCGATCTTCGCCAGCGTCGGCGGCGGTTTCGCCGCCGCGCTGCCGATCCCGAGCAGTGCCGCGTTCGCCGGGTTGCCGGTGCACTGCCAGGCGCTCGGCCTGACGACGCGCAACGCGCTGCTGCTGGCGACGTCGAACGGCCTGTCGGCGGTGCTCGGTCTCTGACGCGGCGTCGCTGGCGGGCGCCGCTCAGAAGTGCGCGCCCTGCATCTGTTCCATGTGCGCTTGCAGACGCTCGTACTGCGAGCGCTGCCGGTGCGGGAACTGCGCCGACAGCGCCTTCAGCACGTCGCTGCGCGAGAGGATGCCGAGCAGCCGCCGCGTCGTGTCGACGACCGGCACGCGGCGGATCGGGCTCTCGCGGAACAGCGAGGCGACCTCGAACAGGTCGGTGCCCGGCCCGACGACGGCGAAGTCGCGGCGCATGTGCTGCGCCACCGTGCCGGGCGGTTCGTCCTCGTAGTGCGCGGCGGCGATCGCGGTCAGCGCGTCGCGCTCGCTGAAGACGCCGATCACCGCGCGGCCGAGAACGACCGGGGCGCCGGAGTAGCCGCGGACCGTCAGTTCTCGCACGGCGTCGAGAACCGGGGTTTCCGGGGCGAGGACGAAGACGTTCCGCTGCATGGCGTGCTCGGCCGTGAGCACGAGTCGGTGCGTGTCCATCCCTGGACCGTACGCCGCGTCAAGCCGGGCGGGGATCCCCGGTCGGCGGTGTCGGCGGCGTGCAAAGAGCCTGCCGCGCGCGGTCCACGACGTTCGCCAGGCGCTGCACGCACGGGTCGCAGTTGCTGCCGCAGCACCAGCGCCAGCCGTCGTCGGGCTGGTCGAGGTGGCGGGCGACGAACGCCAGGTAGCTGGCGTCGAGCCGTTCGTCGGCGAGCAGGCCCAGCACGGTGGCAGCGGCAGCGGGCGACAGCGACGACGGGTCCATGCAGGGCGTTCCAGATACCGCAACCCGCTGTCGAGGCAAGGCCTCGGTGGTGGAGGTGGCGCGTGCTCGGTGGCGCCGGTGCGACCAGGGAGCGCTGCGGGTGCCGTCGATGCCTCGGCGTTCCGGTGCGAGGCTGCTGTGCGCTCGGGGCCCGCGGGACGGACGTTCCGCGCGGTGGGCGAGGGGCCGCTCGCACGCGGCGTTCGGCGCGAGCCAACGGAATCGTGAACGGTCCCCGCGGCGCGAGGCTTCGGCGCCGCCTTGCGACGATTTCGTTGCGCGGCTCGCGGCCGACGACCGCGGGCGTGGACTGCTGGCGCGGCGCCTTGGTGGGGCTGCGGGTGGTGGCGGCGTGCGCCGTTCCGCGCCCGCTCAGGACAGCGGCGGCAGCTGCGCCGCGCGCACGTAGGCGCGTTCGTAGAGGAACAGGCCGAGCCAGCCGACCACCGCGCACAACGCGAGCGCCACCGGCTGCGTCGCACCCGACATGCACAGCACCATCGCCAGCAGGGCGGCGACCGTCTGCAGCGACATGCCGGCGTGGAACGCCGACAACTTCGTGCCCGGCCAGGCCGGCACGCCGGGCAGCAGGGCCGCCGCCATGCGCGCGTTGTGCGTGTCGTGGTGGCCGAAGCGCTCGAGCAGGCCGAGGGCCTTGTGCACGATCGCGAGCACGAACACGGCGAGCGCCAGCTTCGGGTCGGGCACGAACGGCAGCAGCGCGGCGCCGCCGACGGCCAGGGCCTGCACCATGAGATGCGGCAGCAGCACGCGCGTGTGTTGCCACAGGTCGCGGCCTTCGCACTGCGCGAACAGGAACGCGGTGTAGGCGGCGGCCATCGAGCTGGCGACGAGGTTGATCCAGCGCAGGCCGTTCGCCAATTCGGCGAAGCCGGCGAAACGCGCCAGCAGGCTCGCCGTGGTCAGCGCGCCGAACGCCATCAGCACCCAGGCGCCCTTGACCAGCCAGCTGCGCGTGTTCGGCCGCAGCACGATCGACAAGAACATCTTCGGCCGC
>SXGT01835598.1_pt1 | contig 10170 bp, 11 predicted proteins | sample 3176221 | NCBI WGS metagenome assembly SXGT01 (sample SAMN11356862, study PRJNA531348) | freshwater metagenome | isolation source: freshwater sample F1-120 | place: China: Fuxian Lake, Yuxi | collected 2017-12-25
CTAGTGCGCGCTATGGCGCGCACTAGTGACGCCGGTACGCGAAAAGGGTGGCGTACAACGCGGCGAAGATGGGGGCCCAGCGGGGGTCGTTGCGGTCGGAACCCCAGTAGAGGCGGTTCATCGCGTAGCCGAACGACACGCCGGCATCGGGGTCGACGAAGCTGAGCGACCCGCCGCTGCCGTTGTGTCCGTAGGTGCGCACGCCGGGCCCGAAGGGCCATTCGGGAATCGTGTGTTCGAAACCGAGCCCGAACGCGGTCGGCATCTCCATCACGAGATCGTCGCCGCGGACGTGACAGCGCCCGAACTCGTCGACCAACGAACTCGACGCCAGATCGACATCGTCGTCGCGCCCGCCCGCGGCGAGCACGCGATACAACCGCTCCAGTCCGCGCGCGTTCGAGTGCAGGTTCGCCGCCGGGATCTCGGTCCGACGGAACGACGCGCTCATGCAGTGCGAAGGGTCGTTGCAGTCGGGCGGATTGCCGAACGCACGCGGACCGATGGAGCGTTTCGGATCCCAGCGATCGAAGAACGTGCCGGTCGGATCGGTTTCGACGATCAGGTCGGCGAGCCGCGGGTCGAGCGGCTCCGGCACCGGCATCAGCAGGTCGACACCGAGCGGACCCGCGAGCTCGTCGCGGATGATCGTGCCGACGGTCCGCCCCGTCGCGCGACGCACGACCTCACCGACCAGGTGCCCATAGGTCACACCGTGATACCCGTGACCCGACCCCGGCACCCATGCCGGCGCCTCGGCGGCGAGCGCCTCGGTCATCGCCGACCAGTCGCTGAGCGACCCGAACGGCATGCGCGTCGAGATCAACGGCAGTCCGGCCTCGTGGGTCAGCAGCCAGCGCAGCGGGATCGCGCCCTTGCCGGCTGCGGCGAACTCCGGCCACACCTGCGCGACCGGAGCGTCGAGGTCGAGCAGCCCGCGCTCCACGCACCACATGACGGCGGCGGCAACGACGCCCTTCGTGCACGAAAAGACGCACACCAGGCTGTCGCGCTCCCACGGCCGCGTGCGCGCGGCATCGAGGTGCCCGCCCCAGAGATCGACCACCAGCCGACCCTCGACACCGATCGCGAGCGACGCGCCGAGCTCGAGCCCGTCGGCGAAGTTCGCCGCGAACGCGTCTCGGACCGCGTCGAAGGCAGGGTCGCAGGATCCGGCAACGGGACTCGGGTTCACATCACGTCCGTGGCGCGCGGGTCGTGGTACTCACGCCACTGCGAGATCTTGCCATCGCGAAACCGCAGCACGCCGATGTACCGATTGCGATACTCGTTGCCGTTGCGCACCACCTCGGCCTCGCTGTGGTACTCGGCTATCAACACGTCGGGGTCGGTGGTCTCGTAGATCGAGTCCGGTACGTTCGTGAACCCCCGAAACATGGCGAACGTCGCGAGCTGCATCTGATTCCACGTGTCTCGACCGCGGATCGGCATCGGAAGGAAGTCAGGTCCGTACGGCAGGTCGAACTCGAGATCGTCGGTCATGAAATCGACCAGCCGCTCGTACTCGCCGGCGGTGATCGCCGCGAGGACGGCTTCGAACGTGGCGCGGTTCGCAGCCGCGCGCGCAGGGTCGGTCATCTCATCTCCTCAGCCTCGTGCCAGGTCGGCCAGGACGCGAATGCAATCGTCGCGCGACGTCGTCGTGTCGTCGCCGGTGCCGAACGGCGACAGCACGACTTCATCGGCGCCGGCGTCGAACGCGGCGCCGATCTTTGCCTGCAAGGTCGATTCGTCGCCCCACAAGATGGCCGCGTCGATCATCGCGTCGTTCCAACCCGCGGCGTCGAGAGCGATACCCGACGCTTCGAACACCGCTCGATAGAACGGCATCATCGGATAGACCGCGAGTTCGGTCGCGGCAAGCTGGCGCACGGCGTCGCGATCGGTGGTGAGCACGCAGGGATACTCGGCGAGCAGCGGCGGAGCCTCGCGACCGGCTCGCGCCGCGCCCGCCGCGAGGTTCGGCGCGATCACCTCGGCGAGATACGACGCCGGACACAGCCACGACAGCGCTCCGTCGGCCAACTCTCCCGCTACCCGCGCCGACTGCTCGCGCAACACACCGAGCAGCACGGGCGGCGGTGGCGCGTCGGCAACGTCGAGGAATCCGTTGACCGAGTAGCGCTCGCCGCGGTGCTTGACCTTGCCGTCGCGCAAGAGCGAGCGAACGACCGTCAGATACTCGCGAACATGGCTGATCGGTCGATCGAAGTCGATGCCGTACATGCCCATCACGGGCGCGTGGCTCGGACCGATGCCCAACCGGAAGCGCCCACCGCAAGCCGCGCTGACCGTCGCCGCGGACTGCGCCATCACGAGCGGGTGACGCGGCCACGTGGGGACGACCGCAGTTCCGAGCTGGAGTCGCGGCGCCGAGTGGGCCGCGAGGGCGAGCGCGATGAGCGGGTCGAAGCCGAACGCCGCGCCGAGCCACATGCCCTCGAACCCGGCGGCGTCGGTCTGGGCCGCGAGTTCGCGCACGACCCGTAGATCTCGAGTTTCGGGAAACAGCAGCGAGAGCTTCATGGTCACAAGTTGGGCGAGCCCATCGGGCCGACGAGGAATCCACCGTCGAGCACGATCTCGGAGCCGTAGCAATACGACGCTTCGTTCGAGAGCAGGAACGCGACCATCGCCGCGACCTCGTCGGGTGTGCCCACGCGACCGGCGGGAACGGCGCGCGCCATCGCCGCAACTGGGTCGGACCCTTCAGGGAGACCGGTCCGCAACATGTCCGTGTCGATCGGGCCAGGGTGGATCGAGTTCACGCGCACGCCCTTGCGCGCGAGCTCGAGTTGCGCGACCCGAGTCAACCCCCGGAGCGCGAACTTCGACGACACGTAGCCGGCGACGCCCCAACCACCGACGAAGCCGTTCACCGAACTCACGTTGACGATGCTGCCGCCACCCGCGTCGACGATCGCGGGCGCGACAACATGAATGCCGATGTACGCGCCGAGCTGGTTCACCTCGATGACTCTGCGGTATTCGTCGACCGGCGTCTTGATGATCGACTTGGGCGGCAAGCTGATGCCCGCGTTGTTCACGAGTGCGTTGACCTGGCCGAAGCGATCGAGCGCGAGGGCAAGCGCGTCGCGCCACGCGGTTTCGTCGGTGACGTCGAGCTGCGCGAACACCGAAGCGTCGCCGAGTTCTCGAGCGAGCGCGGCGCCGCGCTCGTCGTCGACATCGCCGATCAGAACACGCGCGCCGCGCTCGACGAGGAGTCGCGCCTCGGCCGCTCCTTGTCCGCCCGCCGCACCGGTGACGATCGCGACGCACCCTTCGAGTCGTGAACCGCTCATTCGACATCTCCACTTCGGGCGAGCTTCGGGATGACTTCCTCGCCAACTCGACGAATGCTCGCGGTTGCCTGGTCGTGCGTCAGCTGCCCGAACTGCATGAGACCCATGAGGCGACCGAAACCCGCGGTCTCGTACCGCTTCGCCTTCCGCAGACACAGGTCGACATCGCCGATCAGCACGGAGTCCTGGTCTTCGAGCGCTTCGTACACCTCGACGGGGTCGAGCTCGTAGCCGAGCACCTGGCGATTCATGAGCCGGATGATCGGATGCGAGTCGTCCGGGTCGAGATCGACGTTGACGCGTTCGGCGTCGACGGCACCCTGCGCGCGACGCGGTCCGGTCGAGCCGACGTCGCCGCGAATCAGGTTCGTCCAGACCGTGCGCGGTACCGAGAAGACCTTCGGCGCCGCGTTGACGTACCACAGCGCGGCCTCGGCGGCACGGCTGCGAATCGCCTCGTCGCGCGTTTCGGTGCAATGCACGAACGTGAACACCGCACGCTGATCGTTGATCACCGCCCCGACCGGGTTGGTCGACGCGGCGAGGCCGGCGTCGTATTCGACCATCATCGTTTCGAGCACCGACACCGGCGACAGCAGTGTGGTGCACAAGATCCCCATGCCGAGTTCGCCCGCCATCCGGAAGCTGCTCGGCGACGACACGGTCTGCCACAGTCGCGGATGAGGTTGTTGCACGGGCTTGGGTACGAGCGTGCGTTTCGGGATCTGCAGGCGCGGCGAATCCCAGCTGAACTCCGGCTGCGTCCACGCCGTCACGCACAGGCGCGCGGCTTCTTCGAGTTCTGCGAGCGTGTGCTCGGGGTCGACCCCGAACGTCGTCCACTCGGCACCGCCCGAACGAGCGAGTCCGAACTCGACTCGACCGTTCGAGAGGTGATCGAGCACGGCGATTCGCTCGGCCACCCGGAGCGGATGGTTGATCCGAAACGGCGTGAGCACACCGGCATGCCCCACTCGTAACCGCTCGGTTCGCTGCGCGATCGCGGCGTTCACCAACTCAGGCGCCCCCGAGTAAGAGAACTCCGGCGTGCAGTGGTGCTCGACCGACCACCAACAGCCGTACCCCAACTCGTCGGCGAGACGGGCCTGCTCGAGCGCGTGCGCGAACACGTCCCGCTCGTGCCCGTCGGGCCAGGGTTGCGGTCGCTGGAGTTCGTTGAAGAGGTCGACGATCATCTCGGCCTCAGAACACCGCGATCGGGTTGACCGGCGAGCCGGTCCCGCGCGCGACTTGGAGCGGAGCGACGGCGAACAAGAACTCCCAACGATCATGGGCCGCGGAAGTCGCGGCGAGCCGGTCGAGCCGAAGATTGTCGAGCAGGTGCACACCCATCCCCACGAGCAGACACTGGTGAATCGGGATCGGCCACGCGTGATCGTCACCCGGGAGCACGTCGGACACACCGTCGGAACCGAGCACCGCCGGGTCGTGATCGAGCAGCCACGGGACGCACTCGGCGTGCAGACCCGCGAGGCCAGGATCGTTCGGATCCCAAGGTCCGTGCGCCGCGCGTCGAGCGTCGCGGCCCGTCATCACGAGCACGATGTCGCCGGGTTCGACTTCGACGCGTTGCGCGGCGCACGCTGCGTCGAGCTCGTCGGGGCTGATCGCGTCGGCCGGTTCGAGCCATTCGACGCCACGCAGTCGCGGGATGTCGAGGAGCACTCCCCGCCCGACGATGCCGCCGAATGCAGCAGCGATCGAGTTTCGCCGCGCGCCCGCGCTCGTGACTTCTGATGCCGGAACCCCGTTCCACATGAGACCGTCGACGAACACGTGGCAGAGCGCGTCGATGTGCGACACCGACATCCCATGGAACGCGACGCCGACGAAATCGGCCGACGCTTGGAGCCCGCGCCCGCGCACGGCGATGTCGCCCGCCGCCACCATGTGATGCAGTGCGGGGTTGGGGTTGTCGGCCGCGGCTGCGACCGCGAGCTCGCGACCACACGACACGACCTCGCCGGTCTCGACGAGCGCACCCGCGCGTGCGACGCGCTCGGACGTGAGCAGGTTGAGCGCGCCGCGCTGATCGTCGGCACCCCAGCGACCCCAGCGTTTCGATTGCGCGAACAGCTCGGCGCAACGGGCTTCGGAGACGCGTGCCATCACGTCCGCCGATCGAGGTGGTCGATGCGGCTGCCGAGAACACCTTCGGCGTATTCGATGAACTCGACGATGACGCCGTCGGGGTCGCGACACGAGCAGACGGCGATGATCCCAGCGACCTCGGCGCTCAGCGGCTCGCTCATGAACTCGATACCCCGCGCCGAGAGGTCGGCATAGGCCGCTCGCACGTTGCGGGTGCGCAACGCGATCACTCGGGGCACGCGTTCGGCGAGTGGAGTGTCGGGAGGAGGGTCGAGCGTCGGTTCGAGCCACTCGATCAGATCGAGCCGCGTGTGCAGCTCACCGTCGCCGATGCCGAGCAGCGCGCCCCGCCCCTGCGCAACCGGCATTCCGAAATTCCGGGCAACCATCCGCGGCCACACCACATCGCGGTTGTCGCGCAAGACCTTGAACCCGATGGTCGTGTAGAAGTCGAGCGACCGTTCGAAGTTCGTGGCGTTCACGGTGAAATGAAAGATCGACTGGATCGACCACGCATTCGGATCGGGCCCCGGCGGGTCGGGCCCGGTCGCGTCGATCGTCGTGTCGGGAGGGTCGGTCGCAGCGTGGTCGTTCACCAGCCGCGGACACTACGGCGCAAGCACCACCCGGTGTCCAGTACCAGTCGCGCTGAGCCCTCGGATCGGAACCCGCTGCGAGTCCGGACAAGGGTCGTCATCGCAGCGGCATCGACCACAACTCGATGTCCGCGGCAACCTCACGGGCGACGTCGTCGGGTACTCCGCAGATCGCCGCGTACCGCGGCCACTCGTCGATCGCGGCGAGAACTTGTTCGACGTTGCGCTTCGCGTCGGGAACCTCGAACCGATCGCCAACAGTGTCGATGTCTCGGCGATCGATGGCGGTCCGCTTGCCGTTGACGGCCATCAAGTGTTCGCGGGTCCACTGGCTGGTCGGCGCGTAGGCGTGCGTGATGTCGTATGCAGGCGACAGCCGCCAGTCGCCTTCTTCTGGCAAGACGAAGGCAAAGTTCTTGGAGTGATCGTCGCAGTTCGCGGCCACGACGTTGAACACCATCCTGCGGAACGCTTCGGCGCGCGCGGCGGGACCGAGGCCGAGTTGATCCATCTGCATGAACAGCTGCGAGTAGTCGTGCACGCCGATCTGATTGAAATCCATGTGGGCGAGCGCGCACAACGACTGCACATGGACTTTGTCGCCATCGGGCGAGCGATCGAAGCGTCGGGTCATGAAGTGAGCCCGACCTTCTTCTTCCAGCAGGCGGCAGTCGGTCATGTCGATGCCCGCGGCTGCGGCCATCTTCGAATAGGCATACTCGATTCGTCCATAATGGCCCGAGACACCCAGATCGAGATCCGCGGTCACCCCATCCAGCTTCAAGAGCCAGTGCTGGAAGCCCGGATCGACCGGCACCTGACCCGAGCGCAGTTCGCCTGTTTCCGGATTGAGGGCAACGACTGCCTTGGCACGCGCGCCGCCCGCCGACGTACCCACTGCGATCAGCCGTCGCACGGCTTCGGTTGCGCCCGTCTCGCCGACGATCTCCCCGGCCAGTGCTCGTCGCGCCTCGACCACCAGTTCCGACATCCGGAGCGCGGTTGACTTCGTGGTCCGCGGCCCGCGCCCGGGGCGGAACTCCAACGCGCCCATGCCGCGCCTGCCGAGATACGCGAGTCGATCGAGCGGAGTGATGTCGGACGGACGTACGCCCTCGTTCGTGAGGAACGCAGTCGTCAGCGCGTTACCGAATGCATCAGGCAGTGAATCCGCGATCATCGCCGGGAGCCGCTGATAGGTGCGTTCCGGCAGATCTGGAAACACGAACTTGCGAACGCGACCTTCGACGGGCATGGTGGTCGGCGCGAGTTGCACACCACGCGCGAGCCACTGCGGCTCGTATTCGAAAACGTAAAAGCCCGAACCGGGATCGGCCGCGATGGCACCGACGCGTGTCCCCCAAACCCGAACTTCGATCAGGTCAACCGGTTCGTACGGCATCCTTCAGCCTTGATCCCTTGGCTTCGCCGCACGCACCCGCATTGCAGACTTCGGTGCTCGCTGCTTCGCGCGCAGCATCTGCATTGGAGAGACGGTGACCTCGGGCGCGAAGTGCTCCAGCCACTCCGTTCGATCCAGCGCACGAGCGACCGCGATGAGCGTTTTCAACGTCGACCCCTTGCCTCGTTCGAGGTTCGACAACGTCGCGACCGAGATGTTCGCCAGCGCCGCGAGGTCGGCCTGCTCCACGCCACGCGCAACCCGGGAGGTGCGGACCTGCCGACCGAGATCGGCCTCCCATTCCTCAACGGTTCGCTGAATCCGACTGACCACGCGAATCCTCCGTGTTAACGTTTGATTCGACTCTAACACGTCAATTCTTCGGAATTAGCCGGAGATATCTTTGTCGGAGGAAGCAGAAGATTCTCCGGTTCAACTGTTGATTCGGGCGTAATACATGAAAATCTATGTATTGAGCGGCGATCTACGTCGGCAGTCGAGAGTTCCGGCGAGACACCCGGATCGGCGGCGTCCCGGTCCCGGCCGAGCGCTCACGTTCGCCGCTGATTCGTTCTCGAGGCGAAGCCATTTCGCCGCCACCCGACGGTGAAGGTGTGCATCACGGTGCCTCGAAGAGTTCGGCGAGAAGAACCACCCAGTCGGGGTGCTCACCCCCGACGACCTTCAGGTCCGCGGACTCGAGTTCGTCGACCGACAACCGCGCGTAGAACAGCAACGCGATCGGCAGCGCCCGGCCCCGCAGGACGACGTCGGGCCGATCGCCGGCGCGCGGCTCGCGTGACTCGCCGGCCGCGCCACGCACCGACAACGCCCAGGGCGCGACGTCATCGAGTTCGAGATGCATCAGCAGTTCGTGGGTATTCGTCTGGCGCACATAGTGCGGCAGCAACTGCGTACCGAACGAGACCAGCAGCGCGCCGTCGCGCTCGTCGATCTCCCATCCGACATCGTTCGCGCGTGCGAGGTCGAGCCCGTGGATCAGGTACTCGCCGATCAGATTGACCATCCCGGCCTGATAGTCGATCCTCGAGCCGCCGTGAAACGGCAACGGCGTATCGAGCGGGATCCCCGAGGTCGGACCCCACTTTTCGCGAAACGCCCGCATCTCGTCGGCGAGGTCGACGAGCAGCTCAGCCGTCGAGCGACCGGTGAGTCCGACCAACTCGCGCGCATTCACGTCGTCGACACCGCGAGGGTCGGCCGCGAGCCGGGTGGGGTCGAACTCGTTGTACCGGTTCACGACATTGACCAGATGCGCCACGACGTCGCGAGCAGTCCAAGCGCCGGTGTCGACGGGGCACTCGTCAGGAACCGACGCCGCCAACGCGACGAACCGTTCGTAGGCCGCGTCGATTCGAGCGTGCAGTTCGCCGCTCGTCGTGGCGACGAAGTCACTCGAAACCATGGGTCCTCCTCATGCTGCAATTTGCAGTAATGCTATCTGCAGTATTGTGAGCACATGACGCGATCGTTGTCAACCACGAGTTATGCGGTGCTCGGGCTGCTCGCACTCCGCCCGCTCACGCCGTACGAGATCACCCAGCAGATGCAGCGCAGCCTCGACTACTGCTGGCCGACGTCGGAACGGTCGCTCTACGACCAACCGGAGCGCCTCGTGGCGCTGGGCCTGGCCACCCGCCGAACCGAGAAGAGCGCCGGCAGCGTGAAGCGTCGCTACGCGATCACCCGCGAGGGTCGCGCCGCCTTGCGAGCCTGGCTTGCCGAGGATTCGGCGATGCCCCACCTGCAGAACGAGCCGATGTTGCGCACGCTGTTCGCCGATCAGGGCGACCTTGCCGATCTGCACCGCACGCTGGCGTCACTGCGGGCGCACGTTGCGCAGCGCCGACGACTCGGGATCGAACAGATGGAGCCGTATCTCGACGGCGAGGGATTGTTCCAAGAACGCGCCCACATCGTGACCATCACGGCGGATCTCATCAGCCGAATGCTCAACGTGCTCGATGAATGGGCGGCTGAGGTCACGGACCTCTCGGCGGATTGGTCCTCGCCGGCCGGCGTGGGACTCTCCGACGAGATCCGCGCCCGGCTCGAATCGCTCATCGACACCGAACGCGCCCGCGATCGACGCGCGACTGCCGCCGGATTCTGATCCACCCGAACCGAGAGTCGGTACCGATGCGGGACCAAGGTCCGGACACGCGACGACCGATGTCAACTGATCGACGTCGGCGACAGCGCGAGGCTGGACGCAACAGAACCGAGGAGGATCCCAATGGTTCGTGTCGAGTCGTCTCGAGTCGGCGACGCGGGTGACGCCGAGGAGATGGTGGAGCACTTCGACGTCTTGATCGTCGGTGCCGGCATCTCGGGCGTGGCCGCGGCGTATCACTTGCAAGAGCAGTGTCCGGAGCGGAGTTTCGTGGTGCTCGAGGCCTACGAGACGTTCGGCGGCACATGGTTCATGCACCGATACCCGGGCATTCGATCCGACAGCGATCTGTACACGTTCGGCTACCGGTTCAAGCCGTGGACCGGGCCCCCGATCGCGACTGGTCCCGAGATCCTGAAGTACATGAACGAAGTCATCGCCGAGAACGATCTCGACCGCCACATTCGCTACCGCCACCGGGTCGCAGCCGCGAACTGGTCGAGTGCCACCAACCTCTGGTCGATCGATGCGGTGCGCACCGACGAGAATGGGAACGAAACCGCAGTCCGCTTCACGACCAACTTCTTGTGGATGTGCCAG
>SXGT01276517.1_pt1 | contig 10169 bp, 6 predicted proteins | sample 3176221 | NCBI WGS metagenome assembly SXGT01 (sample SAMN11356862, study PRJNA531348) | freshwater metagenome | isolation source: freshwater sample F1-120 | place: China: Fuxian Lake, Yuxi | collected 2017-12-25
CGGCATGTTCCAGTCGGTAATGATGAAATCGTATTGGGTGGACTGGACCTTTTGCCAGGCCACAGCGCCATCTTCGGCTTCTTCAACGTTGGTAAACCCCAGTTCCTTGAGTAGATTGCGGACGATACGGCGCATCGTCGAGAAATCATCGACAACAAGGAACTTGATTTTGCTGGGATCTGCGGCCATGAAACTTTCTCCGGTAAAAACCTGATAGTGCTAATTGACGGTTAATCGCGCGCTGACTTGAGCAGCAGGGGGCGCAAGGTATCGGCTAGCGCCTCGGCATCGAACTTGGCCACATAGGCATCAACGCCCACGCTCTTGCCCATCGAGCGGTTGGCCTCGGACGATAGCGAGGAATGCATCACCACCGGGATGCCTTCGAACCGCTTGTCGGACTTGATATTTTTGGTCAGCACATAGCCATCCATTTCGGGCATCTCGGCATCGACCAGGATGAGGTTCAACTCGCTACGCAAGTCTTGGCCGGTCTGCTGCGCATGCGCAGCCATACCGGATAACCGTGTCCAGGCTTCCATGCCGTTTTGCGCATGCTTGTGCTTGACGCCCATCTTTTCGAGGACTTCAATGATCTTCTTGCGTGCAACCGCCGAGTCATCGACAAAGAAGACGTTGTACTCGGTCTCATGGCCCATGTGATCGATCTGACCAATGACCCCTTCACCGAAGGTGTTGGCCATGATCTGTTCGACGTCCACAATCGACACGAGTTTGCCATTGTCCAGTTCGGTAATCGCGGTGATGTAGGCGTGAGCGCCGCTCGTGACGGATTCGGGTGCACGCACACGTTCCCAATCGACGCGGATGATGCGATCGACATCATGCACCAGAAAACCCAGCGTACGCTTGCTGTACTCGGTCACCATCATCGAGCCACCACGTCCGGGCGGGGCGTCGGCGAGGTGCATCACGCGAGCCAGTGAGACAACCGGAATGACGTTACCGCGCAGGCTGATCAGCCCCTCGACCCCCTCGGGCATATGCGGTGATTTGGTTATGGAGGGCGTCTTGCTGACCTCTCGCACCTTGAAAACGTTAATGCCGAAAGTTTCATTGGTGCCCAGCGAGAACAGCAGGATCTCCATACGATTCGAGCCCGCCAATTTTGTGCGGGCATCCACGCTTTCGATCATCGAGGCAGGGGATTGGGCATGAAGCAATGGGGTCGCCATGTGCGTGGTTCTCCTTGTCAGGCCGCCGGCTCGGCAGCATCATCTTTCAGCAACAGACGGCTCAGGGTCTCAGCCAGGCGCTGCGCTTCAAACTTGGGGACGTATTCATCGACCCCCACGGATTTGCCCAGCTGCATGTTCGACATGGAAGAAAGCGACGAATGCATCAGTACCGGTATGCCGGAAAAACGTGGGTCAGACTTGATGCTTTTCGTCAGGATGTAGCCATCCATCTCGGGCATTTCAACGTCGGTCAGGATCAACTGCACGAACTCCTTCACCGGACGATGACTGGCTTCCGCATAGTTGGCGATCTTCTGCAACTCATCCCATGCCTGGCGTCCATTCATTGCCGAGATGCCACGAATGCCAAGTACATTCAAGGTCTTCTCGATCTGACCACGTGCCACTGACGAATCATCGGCATACAGAATCGTCATTCCTTCTTTGCCGAGCGGCTGGATGGTGGCATACACCATGTCATCGTCGTACTTGGCGGTTTCAGAGAGAATCCGCTCGACATCGAGCATCATGACCAGGCGGTTGTCCGCAAGTTCAGTGACGGCGGTCACGAGACCGCCCAGGTTGGCGGTGAGCATCTCTGGCGGTACGCGCATGCGCGCCCAGTCGAGACGCAGGATGGTATCCACTGACTGCACCAGGAACCCTTGGGTGTGGCCGTTGTATTCGGTCACGATCATGATATCGCGCGGTGTATCGGTCTGCATGCCAATGAAATCGGCCAGATCGACTACCGGCACCAGTACACCGCGCAGCGATACCATGCCCTTGACCGCTGCAGGCATATCGGGGGCAGCAGTCACTTGCGGGGTACGCATTACCTCCCGCACCTTGAAGACGTTAATGCCAAAGGTCTCCTCGCGCGCCGTGCGCAAATCGGTACCCAGCGAGAAGAGCAGAATCTCCAGTTTATTGGTACCCGCCAAACGGGTGCGCGCATCAATATTTTTCAGTAAATCGGACATTTCTGCATCCTATTTTCCCCATTTGGGCCAATTGCCCGAGATCAGCGAAGGTTTTGAAAGACTCAACATTATGATCAACATCCCTAAGGCAGGAATATTACGCCATTCCTAACTATCTGAAGCGCTGAATTCCCCTACTCACCGGCCAGATTTTTAAGCTCGCGCGCTTCGGACAGCAATGCTGCGAGGGACAATTCGCTGGTGTTGGCCACTGGCGCAGACTCATCAGCGTTCCTTCAAAGTGAATACCTCATTCAGTTCGGTAGCCGATACGAAAGCCGCCCCAGTGGCGGCCCTTCACATACACTGGCGCCGAAATGTCATGCATGATCTCGCCGGTATCGCGACGGTAGGTCTGCAACAAGAAGGGGGCCTCGTGGGCACCGCAACGCTTGCCGACCGGGTCGTTGAAAATGCGCTTGGTGCGGTTACCCAGCATGTCCTTGGCTTCGTCACCCGTCAACGGCTGAGTAAAGCGCTTGTTATGCGTTGGCACATAGCCGTCCTTGTCGCAGGCAATCGCGTAAGTCAATTCGCGCTGCTGATCCAAGATGGGTTCCTGCATCGGTGGCAGCAGTTTGTCTGCGACGCTGTCGTAACGGGTGCGAAATTTCTGCGGCTTGGTGTTTGGGATCGGCACATGGTTTTTGTCGAAGACATCTTCCAGCTTCAGTTCACCGCGATCAATCGCCGCCTCAAACACACGACCGACTTGTTCGGCAGCGGCTTTGACCGCCGCCGGCATGTGGCTGTGCAGGGCCAGCGCCGTCTCGCCTTGCCGGCCCAGTTTGAAGATCTTGCCTATTTCCCCCAGATTGGTCGCCAGATCATCGAGCTGACGGGCTTCGCCCAGCGTCCGCTCGGCGCCCTCGCTATTGCGATCGGCCAAACAAATGATATTGGTCGCCAACTCGGCGATTTCACTGGTACGACCCGCCAGACTTTGTGCCGCACGGGCGATCACGTTGATTTTCTCAGTCGTTTCCTGAGCACCCTCATTGATCAGTGTCAGGGCATCCGCCGCCTGACGGGCCAACTGCGCGCCACTACGGGCCTGGGCAGAACCATCGCGGATGGTGGAAATGGCGCTTTGTGTCTCGTGCTGGATAGCGGTGATCATCGCGTTAATTTCACCCGTGGCCATGCTGGTACGCTCGGCCAGCTTGCGCACTTCATCGGCCACTACGGCAAAGCCTTTGCCATGCTCCCCGGCCCGGGCCGCTTCGATGGCCGCATTGAGGGCCAGCAGGTTGGTCTGGTCGGCGATCTCGCGGATCGCCTTGACGATGGAGGCGATCTTGTCCGAGCGCTTCTCGAGACCCTGCACCAGCGCGCCGACATGCGTCACCGACTGCGAGACCTTGCGCGCCGACTCGCTGCTCGCCTGCACGGTGCTGAGGCCCGCGGCGGTGCTCTCGCCGGCCTGGGCGCAGGACTTCTCGGTCGAACTGGTGAGGCTGCTGACCTGGCCGATCGATACCGAGACCTGCTCGACGTTCGCCGCGACGGTGGCCGCCGCGCTGCTCTGCTGCTCGGCGCTCCGCGCGATCGACTTGCCGTTCTCGGTCACCGATTCGGCGAAGCGCGCCACGTCCTCGGTCTCCTTCGCGATCTCGGCGAGCAGGGCGCGCAGCGTCTGGGTGAGGCTGTTGTACGCCTCGCAGGCCTGCGCCACTTCGTCTTCGCCCCTGACCGCCAGCGTCGCCGTGAGGTCGCCCCTGGCACAGCGGCCCAGCGCCGCGGTGAGCGCGACCACCGCCCGCGTGATGCGGCCCGACACGAGCAGCGCGCAGGCCAGCGACAGCAGGATGGTCGCCGCCAGCATGGCGAGGGTCAGCCCTACGGCGTGGCGGAAACCGGATTCGGCTTCCTTGCGCGCCATGTCCAGCATCCGGGATTCGTGCGCGACGATGGCGCCCGTGCGCTCGATGGCGGCGGCGTAGTGCTTGTCGACGTTCTGCATCGCCATGGCGCCCATGTTGATGTCCACCTCGGACATCTCGAAGGCCTTCTTCGACTCGGCCCGGTAAGTGGCGACGGCCTTCGCCGCATCGGCGAAGCGCGTGCTGCCGTTTTCGCCGGCGGCCAGCGTCTCCAGCGACTTGCGCGACGCGCCGAGCCCGCCTTCGGCCGCCTTCACCACCGCCGCCACCGTGGCGTCGTCGGCGTTGACGCGCAGCATCGCCAGGCCCTGGTAGATGCCGGCGTGCGCCGCCGCGACCGAATGCGCGGCCGCGCGGCTGGCGTCCAGCGCGCTCACCTGATGGTCGACCAGGTTGCGCGTGGTTTCCTGCTGCTGGTGCATCTTCCACAGCGCGAAGGCGCCGAAGGCGACGAACAGGGCAAGGGCCGCGAGCGGCGCGACCAGCATCTTCATGCGGATGTCGAGTTTCATGGCGGCACGCCCCGTGGAAAGCACTAGCTCTTGTACACGCCACCGCAGACGACCACGTCTTCGTGCTTGACGCAGTACATCTGCTTGGGCAGCACGCTCTTGGTCAGCGGGTCGGTGAACTTGTAGTCCTGCCAGAACGTGCCCTTGGACTTCGCCAGCTCGACGCGCTCCTTGACGAACAGCTTGCCGTCCGGGTCCTTGAAGTCGATCAGGTCCTTGCCGACCTGCTTGGCGTTCTGCCCGTGGGCCAGCACCTTGCCGTCGAGGCCGTAGACCACGAGGTAGAGGTCGCGGTCGACGAACGTCCTGGAGGGCGCGGTCATCGCGGGGTAGGTCTTCTCCTTGCCGTCCTTCTTCAGCACATCGAGGCCCTTCTTCACCATGGCCTCGGCGTCGGCCTTGGTGGCGCGCGATTCCTGCGCGACGAGCGGGGCCGCGGCCAACGCAAAGGCGCCGGCAGCCAGCAACATCATGGGCTTGCGGAACATGGCGAATCCTCCTGGACCGCGACGCATCGGCGCGAAGCGCGCCCGATGCGAGGATTTCGGCCGCCGGGCCGCTTTCTTTAGATCAGTCCACGGTGAACTCGCCCACCAGGACGACCTCGGACTGGCCCTTGAGCCGCAGCGTCACGGACTTCTGCTGCTGCTCGCGCGTGCCGAACCGTGTGAAGAGCGAGAGCTGCAGCGTGGTGGCGCCGGCGACGATCTGCTGGCGGTGGCCGTAGAACTGCGCCTCGACCTTGTAGCGGCCCGGCTTGGCGGACTTGAGGGAAAACTCCTCGGGGCCGTAGCCGCCGGTGAAGTCCTGCGACATGCGCCCGCCCTGGTACGTGAGCTGGTTGCCGTAGAACGCCTTCTCGCCGTTCGGGTCGGTGACCCAGAGGTCGATGTCGGTGTTGTCGGCGTCCCACGAGAGCACCACCCGCAGCTCGAGCGGCAGGTTCTTCAGCAGGCGCGCGTCGATCGCCGAGAGGTCGAGCCTGGCGCCGGCGGTGGCGGCGATGGCGTTCAGCTCGGCGAGCGTGATGAGCTCGATTTCGGGGAAGCGGCCGTGCCACGGGCGCACCACGACTTCGTGCAGCAGCTCGATCGCCTTCTGGTATTGCCTGTCGGCGGCCAGCGCGAGGCCCAGGTCGCGGTACGACTGCGGTTCCTCCGGAGACAGCTCGAGCACTTTGCGGAACACGGGGATCGCCAGCGCCGGCCGCCCGGCCTGAACCAGCCGGTAGCCGAGAATGCGCAGTACGTGGCGGTTCTCCAGGTCCATCTCGGCCAGGTTGCTGAGCACGCGCACGGCGAGCTCCGCCTGCTGCTTCTCGATCAACAGGTCCGCGGCGTCGAGATAGAAAGCGGTGCTGGTGGCGAATCCCGGCTTCTCGTCGAGGTAGACACGGTAGGCGTTGGCCGCGTCGGCGTCGCGCATGCGCCTGGCGTACGGCGCATCGGACCGCCAGGGTTGCAGGCGGATGGCAATGGCGGAGGGGGGTGCCCCGGCGCCGCCGTCGGCCGAGGTCGCGCGGCCTTCGGCCAGTTTCGCCGTCGCCGATTCCTGGCGAGCGCGCGCGGACGCCGGCGGCGGCGCCATGGCGGGGGCCGGGGCCGGACGCAACATCGGGCCGCCGTTGGCACGGCGCGCCGAGTCGTCGCGCATTTCCAGGTCCTTGGCAATGGGCGCCGGCCTGGCGTCCTTGGGGAACTCGCGGTTCCACCAGGCCTGCTTGGCCTCGAACAGCTTGACGATGCGCTCCAGGTGCGAGCGCCTGTCGGCAGCGCGGCGCTGCACGCCGGCCTGCAGCAGGCGCTCGTACGCTGCGCGCAGCTCCACGGGCGGCGCGATCTCGTGGCGCACGTAGTCCTCGACGCGGTCGAGCACGATGAGCGAGGTCTCGCGCGTCACCAGGCCGAAGTCCTTGCCCAGCCGGCGGATCTCCGCGCGGTTCAGGTCATGGTCGCCCTCGAGCTCGGCGATGCGCAGGCGCGCCCAGGTGGCGGCGGCGAACCCTCCGGCATTGGCACCGGCGTTCACCGGCACTTCGATGATGCGCGGGCGCCGGCCGGGGATGCCGGCCTCGATGCGCAGCCGGGCGTCGCGCCCGGTGAGCTCGCCCGCGACGAGGATGCGCCCGCCGGATGGCCGCGGCGACGCGGTGACGATGCCGGTGGCGCCGCGTGCCTCGATATTGAGCACCCGCAAGGCGTGCCGCGTGATCGCGCCGGCGGCCGCCGCGGGGGTCTCCGCGAGCAGGTCGACGTGCTGTCCGCCGCTCTTGTCCGCGAGGTGGCGCAGTGCGACGGCATCGGTGCGCGTCCCCGCTGAGACCGTGTGGACGATCCGGCCCTGTGCGTCGAATCGGCGCTCGCCGAAATTCTGCAGCCCGTCGGTGAACAGCAGCACCTCTTCGGCCGCGGGGGGCGTTTCGTAGGCTCCCAGGTTGGTGGCGCCGTCGTACACGGTGGTCTCGAGCGCACGGCGTAGTTCGCGCCAGTCGCCCTGCGCGATGCGGAATGCCTGTGCGGGCTCGGCGCTGTCGCGCAGGCGCGTCAGCAGCACCTCGCCGTCGCGCATCCAGCGGAATACGGCTTCCAGCAGCTCGAATTCCCGCGCGTGGTCGCGCATTGCGCCGGAGCCGGAGCTGTCCCACGCGATGGCCAGCGTGCGCGGCGCGCGGCGCGGGGCGCTGGCCGCCTGCAGCGGAATCTCGGCGTGGAACCAGGTCCTGCCATGGCGTTCCTGCGTCACGGCGAGTGGAGCCGCCGCCATCGGCAGCGTGAGCTCGAGGTGGCCGCGGGCAGCGAAGTCGCGGCGCTCGGCGCGCGCTTCCCAGCCGTCGCCGGATCGCTCGAACGCGAGCCGCCCGAGGGAGCGGCCGTCCACCGCGGGCGCGGCGGCGGCGCCGTGCACGCGCAGGTGCAGCGTGAACTCAGGCAGCGTGGCCGCGTACGCCACCGGCAGGCGATAGTGGCGCCGCCCGGTCTTGCCGCCCAGCAGCTCGACATACTGGATGACGACGGTCTTGGTCTTGCCCGGCAGCAGCGGATAGACGCGGAGCTTGAAATTGTTGCCCTGCGTCACCTGCAGCAGGCCCGGGTCGATGCGCTGGCGCGTGATGTCCTCGAACACGGCCTGGCCGCGCGCGCGCTCCACCGGCACGGCCTCGCGCAGCTTGCCGTCGACGTCCATGGCGAAGGCGGTGATGGTCTGGCCGTCGAGCAGCGGGAACTGCAGCTCGCCTTCCAGGATGCGGCGATTGGGGTTGAAGAACACCATCTCGATGCGCGTCTGCGCCGCCGCGCCGGCGATCTCGGCGTCGATGCGCACCGATTGCAGGGCGACCGGGCGCTCGGTCGCGGCGCTGATCGTCAGTTGCGGCAGCCGTGCGGGCGGGGCGATGCGCTCGGGTGCTTGCGCATGGGCAAGGCCCGCGAGCATGGCGGCGGGCACGAGGGCAAGCAGGGCGCGGCGAATGCGGTTCAGGGACATCGGGTGCTCCGGATCGAGGGGCCTGTCCCTGCAACGCGCCGCCGGGCGAAAAGGGTTAAGGCTCGACCGGCGGCGGCACGCCGGCCCACCAGGCCTCGGCGTCGCGATCCGTCCAGCGCTCATCCCCGGCGAGCGCATCGAACGCTTCCACCAGGTCGGTGATCCGCTGGGGGCGGTCTTCCCGCCGCTTCTCCACGCAGGCCGCGACCAGCAGGTCGAGTTCCTGCGGGACCGGTTGTATCGCCACCTGCGCCACGCGCGGCGCTTCGTCGTTCAGTATCCTGGTGGTCAGCGCAAGGTCGTCCGGCGCCTCGAACAACTTCCTGCCGGTGAGCATGAGGAAGGCGAGGGCGCCCACGGCATAGATGTCGGCGCGCCCATCGACATCGGCGGGGTCGCGCAGGCGTTCCGGCGACATGTAGAGCGGGGTGCCGAGGATGCGCAGCGCGCGCGTCAGGTCCCGGCTGTGCGTTCCGGTGAGGCTCTTCACGAGGCCGAAGTCGAGGATCTTCACCACGTCGAACGCACCGCCGCGGCGGCAGACCATGATGTTCTCCGGCTTGACGTCGCGGTGTACCAGGCCCTTGGCGTGCGCTTCGGCCAGTCCCGCGCAGACCTGCCGCAGCAGATGCACGGCACGCCGGACCGGCACGCAGCCGTCGCGCGCGATCACCTGCGCGACGTTGAGGCCGTCGAGATGCTCCATCGCGTAGTAGAAAATGCCGTCGCGCGTGCGGCCGTAGTCGAAGATCTCCACCGTGTTCGGATGCGCAAGCTGGCTGGCGAGCTGCACCTCGCGCTCGAAGCGCGCGATCATCTCGTCGGTGGCGCGTGCGGGCTTGAGCAGCTTGATCGCGGTGGGGCGCTTCAGCAGGTCGTGGTGCGCGAGGTAGATGTTCGCCATGCCGCCCTCGCCGATCAACCGCCCGAGCACGTAATGGCCCACGCGCCGCCCTTCGCGCAGCTGGCTGCGCAGGCGCAGCGCGGAAAAGCCCGAAAAGAGCGCCAGGAGCACCGCCAGCACCAGCGCGCCGAAGAGGATGCCGAAGGCGATGCGCAGGAAGCCGAGCGGCGCGTAGGCCTCGGCGGTCTCGATCTCCAGCGCGAGGCCCAGGCGCGCGTCCGGCATCCACCGCCACGCGGCGATCACCTCCATGCCGCGCGCATTGGCATAAGGCTCGACGATTACGCCGCTGCCGGCCAGTTCGCCGAGCTGGCCGCGCAAGGGGGTGGTTTCGCCGACGTGACCCGGATTGAGGATGGCGCCCCGCTGGTCGAAGACGAACACCTCGCCGGTCTCGCCCCAGCGGCCGGCCGCGCCGGCGTAGCGCGCCGCAGTGTCGCGCACCCGGCGCCGTCCCTCCTCGATGTCCTGCACCGCGGGCAGGTCATCGAGCGTCATGCGCAGCGCGAGGGCGTGCGTCTCGAGGAGCGTGCGCATGGCGCCGGTGCGGATCTCGCGCAGGGAATCCTCCACCGCCCGGTAGGACCAGGCGCCGATGCTCACCAGCGCGAGCGCGGCCGCGAGCAGCATGACGGCTGCGGCGGGGTTGTGCGCGAGCAGGCCGTGGACGCGCCTGCCTGCGGGGCCGACCGCCTGCGTGTCCTGCGGATGGACGGTCCGTGGGCCGGCGGCGCTCAGGGGATGGGGACGGCGGCGAGCAGCTGCGCGCCGATGTCCACGCGGCGCGTGGCGTCGTGGGCCGGGCGCAGGCGGTGCGTGGCGACGCCCGGCAGGACCGCCTGCACGTCCTCGGGGATCACCTTGTCGCGACCCTCGATCAGTGCCCAGGCACGCGCCGAATGCACCAGCGCGAGCGCGGCGCGCGGCGAGAGGCCGGCGGCGTAGTCGGGCGAGCGGCGCGTGTGCGCGACGATCGCCTGCACGTAGTCGAGCAGCGCCGGCGCGACGTGCACGCGGGACACCGCCGCCTGCAGGGCGAGGAGCTCGGCGGCACTCATGCACGGTTGCAGCGTGGCGAGCATGTCGCGTCGACTGGCACCCGAGAGCAACTCGCGCTCGGAGGCGCAGTCGGGGTAGCCGATCTCGATGCTCCTGAGGAATCGGTCGAGCTGCGACTCGGGCCGCGGGAAGGTGCCGACCTGCTC
>SXGT01365305.1_pt1 | contig 10169 bp, 6 predicted proteins | sample 3176221 | NCBI WGS metagenome assembly SXGT01 (sample SAMN11356862, study PRJNA531348) | freshwater metagenome | isolation source: freshwater sample F1-120 | place: China: Fuxian Lake, Yuxi | collected 2017-12-25
AAGCCGCGACTGGATGAACCCGTCCTTGGGCTACCTGAAAACCAGCCGGGCGCGCAACAAGGTGCGGCAATGGTTCCGCCTACAGGAAATGGACCGCAACATCGAGGAAGGCCGCGACATCCTCAGCCGCGAACTTCACCGCCTGGGGCTGGAGCAGACCGGCCTCGACAAGGTCGCCGAGCGGCTCAAGTTTGCCCGGCTTGACGACCTCCACGCCGCCCTCGGCCGCGGCGAGCTGGGGGTAGGCCAGCTCGAACGCAGCCTCACCCAGCACTTCGTCCCGCCACCCCCGAAGACCCTGCCCAGCGCCCGCAAGGTCACCGGTGGCACAGGCGTCCTGATCGCTGGCGAGGGCGGTTTTCTGGTCCAACTGGCGCGCTGCTGCCGCCCTGTACCGCCCGACCCTATCGTCGGCTACACCACCCAAGGGCGTGGCGTCACCGTGCACCGCGCCGGGTGTGCCACCCTGCGCAAGCTCCCGCCCGAGCGCCAGGCCCGCCTGCTCGAGGCCACCTGGGCCAGCGGAGGCAGCGGCGCCTACCATATCGACTGCGAACTCACCGTCCAGGCCGATCACGACCCGCTACGCGACCTGTCCGAGTTGTTCGCGCAGGAAAAGATCGGCGTCCTCAAGATGGAAAGGCTCCCGGCCAAGGACCTCACCCGCCTGCGCCTCACCGTCCAGGTTCAAAACCTCGACCAGCTTGCGCGCTTCCTCACCCGCGCCGCCCACCTGCCCGGCATCCTCGCCGCCCGGCGCAAGTAGTCCTCGTCCGCCGCACACAAAAAACTGGATCAACAGCACGCAGCGGGCTATAGTGCAAGCTACTTTTGTAGCAATTCGATTCGAGGTGAAACCATGGGCATCCCCGTCCGCATCGACGACACGCTTTACGAACAGGCCCGTGCGCAGGCACAGGCCGAGCGGCGCACCATTGCCGGGCAGATCGAGTTCTGGGCCATGGTCGGCAAGGCCGCGCTCGACAACCCCGATCTGCCTATCGACTTCGTCCGCGAACTCCTGATCGCCCGCGCCGAGGGGCCAGTGCTCGCCACGCCCTTCGTCCCCGAAGGGGCGCGTAACTGACGGGCATGGCGACAGTCGCCATCCAGCTCCTCCAGAGCGCCGCATTTCACCGCGCCTACAAACGCCTGCACCCAAACCAGAAGGCAGACATCGACGCTGCCGTGGCCACTATCGTCGCGACCCGGAGATCGGTGAGCCCAAGAAAGGCGACCTCGCTGGCGTCTTCGTCTACAAATTCAAATGCGTCGGCCAGTTGACCCTGCTGGCCTGTGAATACGATCCGGCAACCCGACGCCTGCTCCTCTTGGGCTCACACGAAAACCTTTACCGGGAACTCAAACGGGGTTGATGTAAAAGACTGGGGCCTGGCTACGCCTTGCCATCTCCCTGCGGACGAGATGACTTGCAGCCCCCCCCTCCGAGCGATGTGACTTGCTCCCTCCCCCTCCGGGGGAGGGCTGGGGAGAGGGTGTCTTTCATAGGTGGAACGCCCCACAATCGGCCCGATGGCGGGCCAGTGTCATAGTCCTTCGTAATACGCCCTAACCTTCACTGCCATCAACTCGCGCCGGCGCTTGAGGAACTCCTCGAACTGCGCCACATCCATGTCCTTGATAACCGCTGGCACGCAGTTGGCGGCAAGATTGGCCTTCAGCGTTTCCTCATCAGCAATCGCACCATACTTCATCGGCCCACCGCTGCATTGCGCCTGAATTTCGGCGAAATAGGTGCTCGGTGGCTTGTTGCCGATCTTGATGTTGATCTGATCCTGCGTATAGGCGTAGTTGGCGATCTGGTTATATTGGCTGCGCGTGAGCCCCGCCTTCTTGAGCAGATCGCGCGGGAAGATGTGGTGAATGTCGCCGAGGTGACTCACCAGATCACGCACCGTGATGTCCTTGGAAAGCAGCCCGGTATCGTTCGCGCGCACCTGCGCGGCCACAAACACCCAGAAGTAGGGGCTGCTGGTGCCAGAGGTTTCCAACTGCTGCACCAAGCCCACCTCCCAAAATGCGGGAGACAGCTCGGCGCTCTCCACCTTGGCCAGGATGTCGGCAAAGTCACCGGATGCAATCTGGCGGATGTCCTGGTCAAACTGCGTCTCGGCAGAGCCGGAATAGCGGCCCGTCAGCACCGACATGACGAACCAGCGCCGCACAAACGACTCGATCTGACCATCATGGATGCCCTGCACGCGTAGCCGCAGGTAAACGATGTAGGCGAAGTTCAGTGCGCCCTGGGTGCGGATCATCGCGGTGGTGATGAAGCCCGCCGACTTAATGATCATCACGAAGCGCTTGAAGTTGGACTCGTTGATGAAGTCCAGCACACCCTCGTTCAGCTTGGCGAACGACACCTCGGCAATCGCCTCCTCGTAGGCCTTCGTTTCGAAGTTGCGACCCGAGAGCAGGCTCACCAAGTCAGCCAGCTTGCCGCGCCCGAATTCACGGGTGAACGCCACCCGCAACAAGTCGTTGTAGCTCGGGTCGTAGAGGTCGTCGTTCTCGTTGCGCAGCCACGCCATCTTCTGGAAATAAGGCGAGGCGGCGAACTCGGCGTCGTTATCCTTGATGAAGCCATAGAACTCCGGCGCTACTGCCAGGTGGCAGAAGTAGTCGATACACTTCCTGAGTTGCTGGCCACCGTAACGCAGGTCGGCAGCGATCTTGGACATAACGAAGTCCGCCTGCGACAGCACCGTGCCCTTGGAGTTGATGCGGATAAAGATTTCCGTCACCGTCTCGATATCCAGGTCGTGGGACAACTCGATCAGGCCGATCTGCTTCTTGGCGATGTCGGTCAGGTTGGCGAGCGACTCCTCGACCTTGTCTTCGTCGGCATCCGGGTTGGCGTCGAGGTATTGCCGGATAGCCTTGGTCAGCTTGACTTCGCCACCAACTACTGGCGCGACATCCGCGATCCACGCCGCGTTCTTGGTGATGGCGGGGTTGGTCACCTCGAAGCGCTCTTCGAGGGGGTGGAAGGCAATCGAGACGCGCACCTTGCGATATTCCTTGTTGACCACGGGCTGCCCCAGCACCGCCGCTGTCAGCGCCGTGATGCGCTGCTGACCGTCGATCAAAATCATCTTGCCAGATGCTGTGGTACCGTCCTTCAGCTTTACATCCGGGTTACGCCACGCGATCAGGTAGCCCACCGGAAAACCCTGATACAGCGAATCCAGCAGATCGCGCACCTGGGAGGCATCCCAGACGAAAGGCCGCTGGATTTCCGGGATGGCGATCTCGCCCTCGCGCACCTTGGAGAGGACGCTTTCGATGAGGTATTGGTTGACGGCGTATTTCTGGGCTTTCATAGGGCAACCCCATGTCCGAGTAGAGGCATTATTTTTTAAATTCAGGCTTGATCGCCTTAAGTATTTCAACAACGAAATTTCTCGTTTCTGGGTCTTGGATTTTCTCAACCAGTGCCTCGATGGGATGGCCGTGGTTGTCGCTTTTATTCTCATAAAATCGGACGGGATTGTCACCAAAGTTGCTGATAGCTGTTTCCAGCAACTGCTTCGACAAAGCCCCATCATTGGAACTGGCTACTTCCTTCTTGTATCCCTCGAACGCGACGGCTGTCGATGCCTTGTAGGCGTAATCCTGCTGGATGCGTGCAAGCATGCCAATCTGCCGGGCCGAAAACCAGCCAAACCAGATGGCAGGTGCAGCGAAGGGTAAGCCTCGCAGCAGGCTATTCGGATCGAAGGACGGCGGGTCATTTCCGGGTGCTTCGCTGATGACGAAATACGCCACGAAGATCATCCATGCAATGGAGACACCGAACGCAATAACCCACTTCCAACGCTCACCCCCTGCTTTCTCCGCCTGTGCCGCGAACGCCCCAGCCAGTTCTTGTCGATTGATGTCCTGCAATGCTTTCGTCAGTTGATCGTTTGCTTTGGCAAGCAACTCGGCACCAGTTCCGATTTGCTTGTCAGCTTCTGCTTTTTGATCTTCGATTTCATCGAGTGCTGACTGTGACGACTCGATCAACGCATGCAATGTGTCGGCCTGCTGTTTCAGGTTCGCCTGATTCTTGGTTGCGGTATTCAGCAGCGTAGTGATTGCCGTTTGATCCTCAAGAACCTTTTCCTTTATGGCGGAAATATCTTTGTCACTTGCTTCTGATGCCTTCACAGCCTCGTCAATGGCTGTCTTCTGCTCTTCAATTTTTTCGTAATGGCCGATGATCTGCTGGGCGATGGGTGCAACCTTCTCGACGGATAGGACTCCTTCATTGAGGTCGGATGCGGCGATTTTGAGCAGCTCCTTTCGAAAATCGATCCGTCTCGACATCACGACAGATAAGTGCGCTGTCATCGACGCCACATTGGCCATAAATGGTGTGCTCTGTATCAGCCAAGCCATCCCATTGCTCACTGCATTGTCGATATGTGGCCGGGTTTCGCGCATTAGCTTGGCAACGGTGGCATCAACAATTCGTTCTTCGGACTGATCTACAGGCTTTGTTCGACTAACCGTTAATCCAAGCGCATGCAACCATGCATCGAACATGCCGTCGATGTCTTCAGCTTTGATGGCCGAGTAGCCCCATGGCGTAAAATCATTTTCGCTCGGCCGCCTTACCCGTAATGCCTTCCAACGATCAATCAAAGTTGTGAGTTCGGCCAATGTGCTCTTCATGACACCTCCCTTGCTTATATTGAAAAAGCCTGCGCCAGCAGGACATCGAAAGTTGCCTGCGCTTTGGTAGTGGCAGCGACTTGTTGGATTTGGATGGAACGGACTGCGAAAGCCTGTTCTGAAAAGTGCAATTGCAGTTTCATCGATGGCACAGGGAAGCGATAAGAGAACAGGGTTTCCCGGTTTAGCTTCGGCATCTGGGCGCGAACCGATTCGGCTGTCGCATAATCTGTGAATGCAGTGCTCAACAGTAGCCCAAGCAGGAAGTCCGCATGCAACGATGGCTTGCAACGGAGCGGATACATATCCGCGCTGCAATAGCCCCCAACTGGCGCCAAGCTGGCCTTGGCTAGATAGGGCCGAATTTTTGAATACAGGACATCACCGGTATCAAACCAATACTTGCCACTCTTGGGTTTAACATTTTTGACCATGGTAATGCCAATAAGCTTTCCGGTATGGCTTTCGATTGAGTCAGCTCCGATACAAGGATGATCTGCATCCTTGATAAGATCAGGCGTTCGAACGACGGATGGTATCTCAACATGTTCGCCAAGATTTGCTACTGTCCATCCCTTCGGATTCGTTGCCGGGTCGCCGAACATGTCGAGGAACAGGGCGGGGATCAGCTCGGCGGCTTTCTTCTCGGCCTCGCGGCGTAGCCGCACGATGCCCTCGGCGCGGGAGAGGAAATCGACGATGCGGCGTTGTTCGGGGAGAGGCGGGAGAGGGAGAGACAAACCTAGCAGTAAATCTTTGTCCAGGTGGGGAATGGCGGCGCCCTTTGTTCGAGAGTTAAGGAGCGCATACGAGCCTTTGATGAAATAGAAAAGGTAGCCGGAATCAAGTTTGGACATTTCCGGTCTTAAGGTTGCAAGCGTCGAGCCTACATACCCATGCAGCCCAGTACAGGCAAGCCCTGTCCGAGCGCCATCGCAAACAAGCAGGGTGTCGCTGACTTGGGTGACTGGGCAGCCTTCGTCATCAGTGAAAGATGACAGCCTCCCTTCAAAGTTTTCGATCAAGATGTAAGGTAATGCGCCGACTTGGTCGGCACCCACTAGGCGTTTTGGTTTTTTGCCTTTCTTGAAAGTGATAACGTCTTCTAGGCGTGCCAATGTCATGATGCTGCCTGCTCCGCCAGCACCGCCCGCAATGCCTCCACCTCCTCGGCAATTTCCGCCTCGATGGCCGCCAACTCATCCAGCAGTTCGCGCGGGTCTTGGTGCTCGACAGCGGCCTGGCTCATGGGCCGGTAACGGCCTACCGAGAGGTTGAAGTCGTTGGCGCGAAGGGTGGCGGCATCGACGAACCACCATTTTTCTGTCCACTCCGCCCGCTCTCCCGGCCCCTCGCCCGGGGGGGGAGGGGAGAAATGCGCCTGCCAATCGGCCCAGCAAGACTCGCGATTTTTGTAGGCCGCGATCAGATCCGGCAGGTCGTCGTCCACGATGGGCGTGTCGTGGTTGGCGTCCAGCTTGTAGCCATCGTTGTCGGCGTGCAGGAAGAGCACCTTGTCGGTGGTGCCGCCCTTCTTGAACAGCAGCACGGAGGTCTTCACCCCCGAGTAGGGTTGGAACACGCCGCCGGGCAGGGAGAGCACCGCCTCGACCTGGTTGTTTTCGATCAACTGGCGGCGCAGCTCCTTGTGGGCACCAGTGGAGCCGAACAGCACGCCCTCGGGCACGATGACGCCGCAGCGTCCGCCCTCGCCCCCGGCCCCTCTTCCAGCGTGCGAGGGGTGGCGTAATGAGTCGATCATGTATTTGAGGAACAGCAGCTCGGTGGCGGTGGTGGTGCCCACCTTCACATCGTCCACGATGCGGTCCTTGTCCACCCGGCCCGAGAAGGGCGGATTGGCGAGCACCACATGGTAGCCCTCGCCAGGCAAGCCAAGTTCGGCCTTGCGTTCGTTGCCCAGCGTGGTGGTCAGGGCGTTGCGGTGGAGGATGCGCACATCGGGCAGGCCGCGCAGGGTGAGGTTCATGGTGGCGAGCCGCACCATCTTGGCGTCCACATCGTTGCCGAAGAAGGTGTCGGCTTGCAGTTGCGCCCATTTGGCAGCAGAGAGTTTGTCGCCGTGACCTCGCGGGATTTTCTTGCCGTCCAGTTCTACTTCCTCGCTGCCATGCGGGCTGGAGTTGGCAAGCTTGATGTGGTCGAAGGCGGCAACCAGAAAACCGGCGGTGCCCGCAGCGGGGTCGTAAATGGTCTCGCCGACTTGCGGGTCGATCATTTTGACGATGGCACGAATGACATGGCGCGGGGTGCGGAACTGACCGAGTTCACCCGCCGTGCGTATCTGCTTGAGGACATGTTCGAACAGGTCGCCCTTGGTGTCTGCGTCGGCCTCGTCCAGGCGTAGCTGATCGACCTTGCCGATGACCTGGGTGAGCACGACGGGTTCATCAATGACCAGACGCGCGCCGTCCATGAAGTTGACGGCGCTTTGATCGGCCACTTCGGCGTAAAAGGGGAAGACCTCGTCGCGCACGAAACGCGCCAGATTTTCACCGGACAGCGCCCGCGCCCATTGCGACCAGCGGAAGCGCTCACGCGGGATGCTGGCCTTGCCACCAAAGGTGGTGGCGTTGAGCGGATTCTTCAGCGTCCAGTTTCCGGCATAGGTGCTCTGGTAAGGCTGCTTCATCAGCCTGGCCCGTGCGGCGTGCTGTTCGTCCAGGCCTTCGGCCAGATAAAAGAAGAACAGAAAGGCCAGTTGTTCGGCGTTGGAAACGGGGTCGGGATAGCCGCCACCAAACAGGTAGTCGCGTATCTGGTCGATTTGCTGGCGCAATTGTGGGGTGAGGGGCATGGGTTTTGATCAGGGTTTGGTGAAGACGGCAGTATTCAGGTTTGTGACCAGGTGTTCGAGCGTGGCTTCGCCACCGAAAAGTTCGCTGGCCTTGCGCCGCCCGCCTTGCAGGCTGAAGGGCGGAAATTCCAGATGGTCGAGGGTGAAATCTTCGAACACGGTGGCGTTTTCGCGGATTTGCGATTCGATCCAGTGCAGCCAGCGTGTCTGTGCGGGGGTGAAGTCACGGGCCAGCATCCAGCTTTCGAAGCGGGCGGTCAGCTTGGCAGCCTTTTCTTCATCGGGGCTGGGGAAGACGACATTGCCCTGCTCGTCGTAGTTGATCCAGGCGCGGGAGAGCGGATCAATCCAGTCATCGGCATCTACCGTAACCAGACGGCGCGGGATGTACGGCTTGCGTTTTTGCGAATCCTTGATCAGCGAGCCTTCGGCCCAGGTTTCGTCGTCCTGGTGGTAGTCGGTAACGCCGGTGAAATCAAACATGGTGAAGGCTGCCTTGCCATGCGCCTTGCGGGTGCCGCGACCGCGCATCTGGCGGTAGAGGATGACCGAGCGCGTAAAACGGGCGAACACCAGATTGACGACTTCCGGACAGTCGAAGCCGGTGTCCAGCATATTGACCGAGACCAGCACCTGCGGAAATTTTTCCTTCTTGAAGCGGCGTATCTTGCTGATGCCGTCCACCGTGTCGTCCCGACTTGTGCCAGAGACCACATAATCGGCATAGCGGATGTCGGGCGAGGGTTTGAGGTGGGCGAACTCCTGATCGATGAGCTTGGCGAGCGTCTCGGCGTGGCGCTTGGTGACGGCAAAAACGATGGTCTTGCCGATAAGCGGCTTGCGCAACACGCCCTTGGCGTCGTGGTAGCCCGCGTCCATGACCTGGCGGAATTCGCGCACCATGGCGCGGTTGCGCTCCGGGATGGTGAACTTGCGTTCCAGTGCGCCGGGATCAACGGTGAGGGTGTCGCTGTCACCGAACGCCTCGCCGAGTTCCTGGCGGGTGCGATCATCCAGGCCGTCCCACAGGATTTCGTCTTTCTTGACCTCGAAGCCACCTTCGGCGGCGGTTTTAACGGTCTTGGCCTTGTATATCTGATAGCCGACCAGATAGCCATCGTCGATGGCTTCATTCAGTGCGTAGGAGTAGGTGGGCTTGTCCACCTCGAAGAAACGCAGGGTATCGCGGACGAAAAGCTGGTCGTCGTCCTGATCGTCATATTCTTTTTGCGCGACGCAGGGCGTAGCCGTCATGCCGATCTGGATGCCATCAAAATAGGTGAGCAGCTTTTTCCACTTGCCGTAGATGCTGCGATGGCATTCGTCGGTGATGATGAGGTCGAAATACCCGGAGGAATACTCGGGGTACAGGTTGATCATGCTTTGTAGCGTCGTAACGGTAATGCGCTTCTCATCCTGGAAGCGCCGCCCGGCGCGCAGGACATAGCATGGAAAATCACGCAGGTGTTCATTGAAGGCATCCTCGGTTTGCAGCGCAAGGGGAATGCGGTCAACCAAAAACAGCACACGGGTGATGGCATTGGCCTCGAACAGTCGCTTGATAAGTGCTGCGGCGGTGCGGGTCTTGCCGGTGCCGGTGGCCATCTCGATAAGCAATTTGCGGCGACCCTGCTGGATGCCCTTGCAGACGGCCTGTATGCAGTCCACCTGGTAATCGCGCCCTGCAATACGGGCATCGAGGGGGACATCAAGCGGATTGCGACGCACCTGCCGGGTGGCAAAACGGCGTTCAAGGTCATCCTGCTTGAAAAAGGTCTCGACCGTACGCGGGAACGCCTCAGTCTCCCACTCCCAAAACCGCGTCTCGGCACCGTTGGCGAGGAAGACATAAGGCACGCCAATCAACTTGGCATAGTGTCTCGCTTGCTCAGCGGCATCACCAGGATTCACCGAGAAGCGCTTGGCCTCGATGACCGCCAACGCGCGGCCTACACGGTCGCACAACACATAGTCCGCACGCGTGCCATCGTCAAGGACAACCTCGTAGCGAACGCTATTAGGATCTTGGATATTCCAACCCAACGCGGCAAGCTGTGCGTCGATATTTACGCGTGCTAAAGCTTCATTGGAGAGTGTCATGCGAACCGATTACGCCAAAAGTTAAGTCATGATACCCATATTCAAAGCATGTGTTGCAACAAAACCACCCTATGCGCGCCCGTCACCTGCCAGGCATCCTCGCCGCCTGGCAGGTTTGGGCGATCCGCACATGCTCACCCCTTCCCGAACCGGAACACCCCGCCCTCTGCATCGACCCGGATCGTGTCCTTGGCGGCGAAGTGGCCGGCGAGGATCTCGCGGGCGAGGCGGTTTTCGAGCTCCTGCTGGATGGCGCGCTTGAGTGGCCGGGCGCCGTAGATCGGGTCGAAACCGGCCTTGGCGATCTCGGCCAGGGCCGCGTCGCTGACCTCCAGCTTCATGTCCATCTGCGCCAGGCGTTTTTCCAGCACGGCCAACTGGATGCGGGCAATGCTGGCGATGTGCGCCTCGTCGAGGCTGTGGAACACGACGACTTCATCGAGGCGGTTGATAAACTCGGGGCGGAAGTAGGTCTTGACCTCGCCCAGGACGGCCAGCTTGATGACCTGATAATCGTCACCGGACATCTGCTGGATCATCTGGCTGCCGAGGTTGGAGGTCATCACCACCACGG
>SXGT01015022.1_pt1 | contig 10168 bp, 1 predicted proteins | sample 3176221 | NCBI WGS metagenome assembly SXGT01 (sample SAMN11356862, study PRJNA531348) | freshwater metagenome | isolation source: freshwater sample F1-120 | place: China: Fuxian Lake, Yuxi | collected 2017-12-25
CGTTCTTCGTCACCGTGAAGTCACCCGTCGCCGGCGCCGTCGTCGCGAGGCCCACCCCCGCTTCCGTGTAGGTCAGCACCAACGTCGTCCCGCTCACCGTCGCCGTGCTCAGGGCCGGCGCCGTCGTGTCCAGCGTCACCGCCAGGGCACTGCTCGCACTCGACACGTTGCTCGCCGCGTCCGTCACCGTCGCCGTGAAGCTCTTGCTGCCCGCCGTCAGCGCGCTCGTCGTGATGTCCACGCGGCCCGCCGTGATGTCCCCCGCCACCAGCGTCGCCGTCCCCACCTGCGTCGTGCCTTCCAGCAATTTGACGACATCCCCCGCCACCGGTGCCGTCGCCCCGCTCCCCGTGAACGTCACCCGGATCACCGGGGTCGTCACGTTTGTCTTGTCATCCGTGTTGCTCGTCCCGCTGTCCGATGTGTCCAGCAAATCCAACGTCGGCGCCCCCGGCGCCGTCGTGTCGCTTCCCGCCGCTGTCACATTCACCGTCGTCGTCGCCGCCGCCGTCGCGCTGTTGTTGGAGTCGTCGGTGGCGTTGAAGGCGAAGGTCCGGTTGCCGGCCGTAATCGTGCCCGCCGTGTTCTGATACTGGACGTCCCTGATGATGGCCTGAGCTTCGCTCGCGGTGAAATTTTGATTGTTGGCGCGAACAATTGTGAAGGTGCTGCCACTGTAATTGATATTCACCGCGACACCACCGACGGTGACACCAGTCTGGGTACCAGTGCTGCCATTCGCCGCGACAGTCGTGCTGCCGAAGACCAGCTTCTCGCTGGCTCCATTCTGCAGCCCGCCAACCGTCAGCGTGAGGCGGGTAAGTTTGTCGGACCCTTCGACCAATGTCGCCCCATCCGCATTGTCGTCGAGGCTGACGAGTGCGCCGGCCGTGCTCGTCACACTGTGATTGCGCGTCGCCCCGTCGCTGGGATCGAGATCGATCACCGGAGCAGTGGTGTCGGCGGCCGGCGTGTTGTTGGTCAGCGCTTGCGTGAAGGTCGCGGCGGCATTGGTGGCGCCGTCCTGCAGTGGGTTGGTGCCCGGGGCGGTGTACGTCAGCGACACCGTGTCGGTGCTCGCAACGGACGACGCGAGTGAAAGGGTCACCGTCTTGGCAACCGTGTTCACGCTGACCGAATTTACCGTCACCGCCGTGGAGCCGTTCTTGGTCACGGCAAAAGCGCTTGCGGCCGGCGTGTTGCTGGCCAAACCCGAACCCGTCTCGGTGTACGTTAGCGTGATCGTACTGAAACTGATGGTGCCGCTGGCGAGGGCCGGGGCGACGTTGTCCAACGTGTAGGTCTGCTCGGAGCCGATCGTCGGCGAACTGCCGAGGGCATTGGGGGTTGCGGCCGTGTCCGCGATGTTTTGCCCACTGCCGGTGGTCTTGAAATCCAAGTCCACCGTGCCGTTGTAGCTCGCGAGATTGCCGCCGGAAACCGTCACATCGTAGACTGAGGTCGAGACCGCGGTGACGCTGGTGACCGTGGCGGTGGAACCGCCGCTGACCGCGAAATCGTTGGTATCGACATTTTGCACCGCCTCGCTGAACGAAACCCGAAATACGACGCTGTCGGAATTGGTGATATCGCCACTCGGAGTCTGTCGCGCGATGCTGATCACGGTGGGAGCAGCGGTGTCGTTCGGCAGGCCGGCGCCGGTGACCGTGAAACTCAGGGTATTCGACTGGGTGTTGAGATTGCCGGCGGCGTCGCTGGCGCCGTCGCGACCGCCGCCGGGTGCGGCCATCCAGATGGCCGCGCTGCCGGCAACGACCGGCGTGAGGGTGAGCGTGTAGGTGGTGCCGCTGCCAGAGAGATTGCTCAGCGTGGCGCCGTTGGAGGTGACAAAATCGGTCAGCTCCACATCGGTCACCGACTCAGGGAATGTAATCGTGACGGTGGTCGCACCCGTGATTGCGGTGGACGCGGCGGTGAGCGTGGCGACCGGCGCCGTCTTGTCGTGTTGGAACGTGACGGTGTCGAGGGTCGTGTTGCCACTGTCGTCGGTATAGGTGGCGTTGATCGTCAGCGTGCCATCGTTGAAGTTACTGAGGTCCAACGCGGCCAACGCCCAAGCACTGCTGGTGACGGTCGTTGTATCGACAACGGAACGGGAGCCGTCCGTGACGGTCACCTTGACCGTGGAGCCGTTCGCGACATTGGTGGTCGTACCTGAAACGGTAATCGCGTTATCCTCGGCGGCATTGGCGATCCCGTCTGTGCCCGAACCGGGAACCGGCCTCGTGACGGTGATCGACGAGGAGGCGGTGTCGATGGTGAGCGACTTGGTCGCGGTGGTAACAGTGTTGCCGGCCAAGTCGGTGCCGGAGGCGCGCACGCCGACGGTTCCGGAAAGGACCGTGGTCGCTTCGACCGACCACGACCCTCCAGCCTGCACCGTGGCCGTATAGGTCTGTTTGTCGGTCCAGTCGCCGTCGTTGTTGGGATCGATTTCAACCGTGATGGTGCGACCAGCTTCCAAATCTGATGTACCCGTGATGAGCGGAGTGGTGTCGTTTGTCTTGCTGCTGACCGTGAGGCCAATCGTCGCTGAGGTGTCGACCACCACGGTCTTGGTCGCCGTGGCCGAGTTGCCGGCGGCGTCGGTGGAGACCGCGGTCAGAGTGTAAGTACCGTCGGCCAGGGCCGTCTGCCCGGTCCGATCAACCGACCAGGCACCGCTCGCCGCCACCACCGTGGAGGAGAAGATCGTGGTGTTCGACGCATCCTTCAGCGTGACCAAGACGTTGGCGTTGGCCTCAGCGGTGCCGGAGAACACCAGCGTGTTGTCGCTCGTGATGTAGTCGGTGCCACTGGAGCCGGAATCCGTGCTGATGCTGCTAATCGCAACCGCCGGGGCGGTCGTGTCGACCGTGAGCTCGTTCGAGGTCGCATCGGCAATCTGGCTGCTGCCGCGCACGGCGTAGGCCGCAACTTCCTTGACCCCGGAAGTCAGCGTGCCGGTTGTGAGCGTCCAGCTGTCATTGGTGATACTGAGGCCGCTGCTCAGCGTGCTGCCCGTGTAGGTGACCCCGCCAAGCACAATCGACGTGGCGGTATTGGCCGCGGTCTTGTAGGCAATGCCGCCGACAACTACGTAGAGATTATCACCGGAAATATTGGCCCACGTACCGCCGAGTGACGGCGTCGTGCTATTCGTCACCAGCGTATTCACGACAGGCTTGACGAGCGCGTTGACCGTCGCGGTGTTGCCGGCGGCGTCGCTGGCGGACGCCGTAATCTTGGCATAGGCGGTCAGACCCGCCGCGGGCATCGAGCCAATTGTCGGAGTGGTGGCCGGCGAGTTGGCGATAGGCGTGGCGGAGGTGATGTCCAGAGACCAGGCGCCGCCACTGAGCACGGTGGCGGTGTAGGTGAGAAGGGTCGTGGTCCCACTTAAATTGTCGGGGTCGATGACGACGGTGACCGTCGCCCCGGGCAGGAGGCCGGTCGAAGTTCCTTCAATCTTGGGGCGACCGGTGGTAGCGAGCGCCGTGACTTCGAGGGTGAGCACTTTGTCCAACAAAACGCTGGCGGTTGCATCGGTCGCGCCACTTGTGGAAGCAGTGACGGTGAGAGATCCGTCCGTCAGCCCGGAGAGGCCGTTGGGGGTCGAATTCGAGGCGGCGAACGTTGCGGACCACGCACCGTCGGCTCCCGTGGTGGTGGAGGCTGTCTTCGTCGTCGTTCCGTCGAAAATTGTCACAGTAACCGTGGAACCGGTGGCAACGGCGGCGGACGTGCCGGTGACGGTGACCGTCCCGGCGGCTTCCGCCGCGGAAAGGTTGCCGTCACCAATCGGGCTGGTGATGGCAATGGTCTTGGTCGCGTCCGACCAGTCGAGCACCGGACGGGCTGCCGCCGTCGTAACCACCGTTCCCGTAGTCGCGGTGGCCGTCACTTGGAGCGGACCGTTCTTCAGGGTGGCGAGTTGCGCCGCGGTGAGGGAAACGGACCATTTTCCGGCGCTCGGGAGAGTGAGCGCAGGCGTGGTGGTTGAATTTACAGTGATGGTCGTGCCTGCGACATCCTTTACGGTCAGTACGATTTGGCTCGCCGCTGTGGCGGAAGTCGTGCCGGAGAGAGTGACGCCGCCAGAGCCCTCCGTATAGGAAATCACGTTGTCCGTGGTGGAGGCCGCCGGAGCGGGACTTGTGACGGAGTTAATTGCTCCGGTGATGTCGGTGATGGCGATTGCCAGACCGGCGGTTCCCGCATTCGTCACTGCGGCGACCTGCGTCGCAGACGCTGGCGTGTTGCCGTAAACATCCGTGGCCGTGCCGCCACTGGCCGTGAACGTAATACCGGTTCCCAAGGCAAGGTTTTGAGGACTGGAAATTACAACGCTCCACGTATTCGGTCCTCCATTCACGCCGGCTACCACGGTGCCACCTGTTTGAGCGGTAATCCCCCCGCCCGTGACAGTAATCGTAGAGCCGACTTTGAGGTCCGTCGTACCGGTGAAAACCGGAGAGGATTTCTTGACTTCGTTCGAATTGGTAAACGCGATGAACGTAGTGGTATCCTTGCGCTCGGACACCGCGTGACTCGCAGTGCCATTGACGGCGGTAAAGGTCAGGCTTCCATCCTGCAAAGTGCTTCCAATGGCCGTGGTTGTTGCGGTCCAGTTTCCACTTCCATCAACCGTGGCATTGATCACAATATTTCCCGTGGCGCTTCTGCCGTCGGAAATGGTCACGGTTACCGCGGTTCCATTGCTCGTTCCTGCAATCGTTACGGTCCCAGTGGCCTCGGAGTTGTTAAGATATCCATCTTTGGTGATGTCCGTCGTGGAGTTATCGACGCTGGCGACCCGCGCTCCAGTGATGCCGGTGATGGAGACCGCGGGAGTGACGATCGTCAGCACCTGGGTGTCGGTGGCCGTGAGCGTCTTCCCATTGGTCACACTGGTTACGGTCGCGCGCAGGCCGTTGTTACTCCCGGAAAGTCCGGTGGTCGCGAGCGCGCCCGAAACGGGAACCGCCGTGGCGGTATTGACTGACCAGGCACCGGTGCCGTCGGCCGTGACCGAATAGGTCACTGCATCGGTTAATGTGCCATCATTGTTCGGATCTATCTGCAGCGTGACGACAGCATTGGCCGTGGCGGTTCCGCTGATCGTTGGCTTGCTGGAGGTGGCATTAGCTGTCGCCGCGCCCGTGATATCCACGGTGGGTCCGGAGACGATGCTCAGTTCGCCGGTCGTCGAATCCGTCACGTTGGTGCCGCTGCGGGCAACGGTCGCCACCACATCATAGGACGTGCCAGCCGTCAGCGCGCTGCCGCCGGTGTTGCTCGTCAGCGCGACCGACCACGTATTTCCAGAAATCGTCAGGGAGGAGTAGGCGTAAGTGACCCCATTGACCGTGACGCTGATTGTGTCGGTGCCGTTGTTATGCCACGTACCGCTGACGGTCGGGGTCGTGCTTTGGGTGGAAATGCTGTTGACCGTCGGGCGATCGATCGCCGTCGCGGTACTGCTGTTGCCAACCGCGTCGCTGCCGGTGGCCGTAATTTTCGCATAGGTCGTGAGGCCGGCAGCGGGCAGGCTGCCGCTCGCCGGGGTCGCGAGCGCAAGGTTCACGCTCCAGGCCCCGCCACTGCCGACGACGGCGGAGTACGTGATCAGATCCGTCAGCACCCCGTCGCCGTTCGGGTCGACGCTGACGGTAATCGTCGATCCCACCGGCAGATCCGAAGTGCCTGAAATCGTGGGCCGGCCACTCGTCGCTAGCGCGGCGATGCCGATGACGGGCGCCGTCTTGTCGTGCACGGCAGTTGTCGTATCGGTGACTGTAACTCCTCCGGCCGTGGCGGACGCGGTCACGGTCAGCGTGCCATCGTTGAGACCGGACAAATTGAGGCCGCTCACCGTCCACGCGCCACCCGCCGAAACCGTTGCGGTGCCGGTCACCGTCGTCGCGCCATCGCTGACCGTCAGCGTGAGCGTCTGGCCGTCGGAGCCCTTCGACGTGCCCGAGATTGAAACCGAGTTATCCTCCGCATCGCTCACATAACCGTCGGTGCTGAGCGGGGTGGTGATCTTGACCGCGTTGGAATCCGAAACCGGATTGCTTCCCGACATCGGAGCGGTGAAGGCGCCGAGACTGGCAAACGTGGCGTTCTTGTCGTAACTTCCGCCGACACCGTTCATGTCGCCGTTGATTGGGCCGGGCTGCGTTTGCGTGAACGATACGTAGCGGACAACCGTGTCCTTGGTAAAACCGGCGATGCCCGTAGAACCACGCGGGCCAGCGACGCCACTGCGATCCGCTGGCGAGGCCTTGGCGAGCACGGCGGCGATGTCCGCCACCGGTATCCGCCAGCTGATAAAAACATCCGTCTTGCCGTCGCCCCCGATGTCGGTGACGCCGTTCCAATGCGGATCCGTCGCCGCAGAAACCGCGTCTACCGAATAATTGCTCGCGGCAAACGGATAAACGCCATTGTTGGGCAGCCAGCCCGTTGGCAGGGGCGAGGTGGTGGTCGTATTCGGCGAGATGTTCGCTCCCGTGCCCGGATCTAACAGCCGTACCGCCCGGGTGTTGTTGCGCCCATCGACCGATAAAAAGAGATCCACCTTCCCATCGCCATTGGCATCGAGCCCGACAATCGCAACGCCGCCGAAGTTCGTGGAACTCGTCGGATTGTCGATGCGCATGCGAAATACCATCGTATCGTCCCCGGTTCCAGCAGTGCCACCATCGTCAAATGCCACGTACAACGAGCCGTGGTTCGCGTCGCCGACGATGTCGGTGTCGGCGGCGCCGGCCTGACTGTCGCCCACCGGATCCTTGCCGGCGCCGAACATCACCGCCGTCCAACCCGTCTTTCCGCTGAGACTGATGGTGCTCAACCAGCTGTCATAGGCCGCCACCCCGGCGTCGGTAAGAAAGCGTGCGGCTTCGATTTCACCGGTGGCGCGCTCGAGCGTCCAATTGCCGCCGACCTTGGCAGTCCCCGTCGAGTCGGACGAAGCCGCGACATCAGCCCCCGTGTCTTCAGCAATCCGGCCGAGCAACGTTAGGCCATCGGCGCCCCGACCTACGTCGCAGCCGTAAATCAAAATATCGCCAGCATCGGTCAGCGCCCGGCCGATGTCCGCCAGCGCCTCCTGTCGCTCGGCAATGTTCTGCGCCGTGTAGGTGCTCGATCCGAGGATTAACGTGCTCTCGCTCCCGTGGCTCACGATGTGAATCGCGTCCAGGCCGGTGTGCCCCGATAGCGCCGTCCGAATCTGTTCCAACCCATCCCGCGAAGAGTCGATCAAGATCACTTCAATCCCGGGCCGGATCTGGCCCGCCAGTATTGTCCAGTCCGTCACCGCGGTATCCAAGAACACGATCTCTCGGCGGGCCGGCGGAACGACCGCCACGTCGCTCGCAGCCGGTTTTTCGACGACCGGGCGCAAATCCACCTCCAGCGCGTGTGCCCCCCCCGCACCGTCCGGCAACGCGCCGATGCCGATTCCGGCGTCAGCCGCACCTTTGGCCACATCGCCATCAAACATCAGTCGTGGCTCAAGTGCGAACGGGGCCGGCGGCCGGCGGACGAGTCCGGTCTTCCGCTGCGGGCTGGACTGCGAAGACACCCGAATCGAGGGAAGGTGACGTAGTGGTTTCATCTCAGTCGGAGAGTTAGGCGGATCTCACGGGGATCGGCGGCAGGTGCCCGATCAGTCTTGAGCGATATTTTTTTCGGCGGGGGACAAAGGTCAGCGTTTGTTGCCGGGTTTGAAAACGATCGATCCGCTCATGCCGGCCATGAGCTCGGGATGAGCACTGCCAAAACCGGCGACAATCTTCACGGACTGGCTGATCGGATCGACCTTGGCGCCGATCCGCTCAATGGCGGCCGCGTAGGTCCGGCGGGTTTCGTCGATGCGCACTTCCAACGGATCGCCGATTCGCAGCGTCGCCAGCAAATGGGAGGGTGCGATAAAATCGATCTGGGGCAGCGCGTCATCGATGATTTCAAACATCGGCTGGCCGGGTTGCACGAACTCCAGCTCCCGCACGCGCTGTTCGGAAATTCGGCCGGAAAACGGCGCTTTGATCTCGCACTTGGCCAGCATCGCCTTTGCGAGCACCACGTCTGCGCGCGCCTTGCGCAAATCCGCTTGCGAATTCTCCGCTTCGATTTGTCCGACGGAGTTCAGCGCGAGCAACCGTTGATTAGCTGTCGCCGTCCGATCGGAGGCCGCCAAGACCGCCTCGGCCCGCTCGAGGTGGGCCAGGTGCAGCGACGCATCGAACGACACCAACAATTCACCCTCTTTAAACGCGCCACCCTCCGGCACGCAGAACCGATTGATCTTCGCGCTAATTTCCGACGAGACGACCGCATAGCGTCGCGGCGTCAATTGCGCTCGTATCACCGGTGGCTCGCCGTCTGCGGCGTAACTGCCGTCATCGCCGCCGACGACGACGGCGACCAGGAGCACGCCCCACTTCAGCCAGGCGGCCGGACCGCTGCGAAAATCAAGACCCAGTTGCATCTTAGAGACGTTTCCGTGGCGTGGTGGGCTCTCCCGTCGGCTTGGATCCCCGTTGGGCCTCGACGGCAGTCCAGTCTCCGTTTTGCCATGCGCGCTGCCACATGCCAATCGTACCGGCCAACTGCTCGATTGACTGGGAATCGACACTGGGCAGGTCGACCTCCAATCCGAGCGTGGCTTGGAGAGCACAGCTGGCGGCATTAAACTCAGCCAGCGCCTGGTACCGACGTAGCATGCTGACAATCGTCGCGGTGTCTGCGGCAACCTTGGTCAACTTGCTCTCCGCCTGGGCCTCGGCCCGGTTGGCGGTGTTGCGTTTGATCGACTGGTCGAGATCCCAAATGCGGTCCGCGAGCACCAATTGCCGGTGGGAAGAGGCAAATTCCAAACGGGCGATGTGAACTTGCGCCACCATTGCCATCTGCAAGGCCACGCGTCGCTGCTTGGCCAGGGCCACGCCACCTTCCGCGAGCCGTTTATGCGCCGGGGCAGAAAGTAAATTTGTCAGATTTTGGGAGAACAGCAAAGCGGCCTCGCGCCAGCCGTTGTTGATCAAAAAACTGTCGCTGTTGTGCTTGGCATCGTAGTTGAGCGAAAGGTTCGGCAGCAGCTTGGCCATCGTCTTTCGAACTTCTTCGCGCGCAATTCTCTGGTTGTAAATCTGCTCTCGCAGATCGGGGTTCTGCGCGATGGCAATATCCTCCATCGCGGAAATCGAAACCTCGAGAATGGCCACGTTCGGCGCATCCGCGGGCTCGACGATCGTGAATTCGTTGGCCAACGGTGAATTGATCAAATTCGCCAGCGCCACGCGCGCGGTGGAAAACTCCTTCTCGATCGTCGAAAGCAAACGAATGTTTTCCAGGATCTGCCGTTGATATCGGAGATTTTCGAGCGGCGAGCGCAACGCCTCTGCCTGGGCTTGCGAGGCGTCCGTCAAAGCCGCTTCGGCATTCGCCACCGCGGACTTCACTTCACCCATCAGCTTTTGCGCGCTGGCAAGCCGCCAGAACGCGATTGCCACGTCGCGACACAACGAATGCATCGCCTTGCGGCGTTGTTCGGCCGCAATCAGGACACGATCGGCATTTTGTTTGGCGTTGTAGTAGCCGACGGTGAAATCAAGCACGCTCCAACTTACCCCAAGATCGTAGATCGAATAATTCCGCTCGCTCGAAATGAAAGGATTGGCCAGCGACGGCAAACCCGTCACCGAGTCGCGGCTCCGCGTGATCAGGTCGCTGTCGCGGGTTCGGTATCCCGCGCTCGCCAGCACCCGCGGCAGCAGGTCGTAATTGCCGGCATCCCAAAGATTGAGCGCTATGGCCTGCTCCAGGCGCCGGGCGCGTCCCTGAAGATTATATTTGATGGCCCGCGCCATCGCCTCCTCCAGCGTCAGCGGATGATCGATTGGCGGCACCATCGCCGCCGCCTCGCGCGCTGAGGTGGACCCCAAAAATTGGACAGGAGGGATCGTTAAGTCCAAACCCAAGAAAGAACGATCCACATGTCCAAAAAACGACGTCGGCATAATCCCGAGTTCAAAGCCAAAGTCGGCCTCGAAGCCTTGAAGGGCATCGAGCCGGTGCACGCGATCGCCGCGAAGCACCAGATTCACCCCGTGCAGGTGAGCCAATGGAAGAAGGAAATCGCCGAACGGCTGCCCGA
>SXGT01557177.1_pt1 | contig 10167 bp, 7 predicted proteins | sample 3176221 | NCBI WGS metagenome assembly SXGT01 (sample SAMN11356862, study PRJNA531348) | freshwater metagenome | isolation source: freshwater sample F1-120 | place: China: Fuxian Lake, Yuxi | collected 2017-12-25
AGCTGACGAAATACTCGACCGCGTTATGAGGAAAGTACTCTCGTAGCTCGCTGAAAAGCTGCGCCGCAAGGGTCTTGTTGTGCGAGATAACGAGCGTTGGCTTGTTTAGATTGGCGATGACGTTGGCGATGGTGAAAGTCTTGCCTGAACCCGTCACGCCCAGGAGCGTCTGGAATGGCATTCCCCGCTCGAAACCCCCGGTGAGAGCTTGAATCGCCGCAGGTTGATCCCCCGCAGGCTGATAAGAGCTCGTGAGCTCAAACCGCGTCATCTTCGTTCACAGACGAGCTGCTCCCGTGCACGATCCACCCAGCCGGAGGGCATGCGGGGTACCTTGAGAAGGTCGTCAATCGAGAGGAAAGGTCCATGCGCCCTGCGGTATTCAACGATCACCCGAGCTCTCGATTCCCCGATCCCCTCGAGCAGCGTCCAGTGGTACCACGGAGCGCTATTCACCTCGATTCGGATGGGCTCCACAGCACGTATCTCGATCCGGGCACGCGCCCCCGAAATTCCTCTCAGCCAGCCCGGCAGCATCACCACCAGGAGGGCGACCAGGATGACCGAAATCTCCTGGAGCGGGCGTGTCGATCTTTCCTGGCCGGCGGCCGTGCTCTTGACCGTTGACTCGAGCTCAACGCTTCTGGGCGCCAGGATCTCGCCGGATTGGCTTTCCCCTGGCGTCGAGCTCGTTACCGCCTCGGTCAAACTGCACCTCCACGCGAGGCACGCGAGGAGATGGGGCCGCCGAATCTTCGAAGATCCTGAGCCGCAAAGCCAAGTAGGGGCTGGCAAGAAAAGCTGCGCGAACCTCGGGCTCGATCCGGCGGGCCAGATCGTCCCAGTCTCCATCGAAGCCCCGCTCTGCCGCAAGCTCGACGAGAAGCTCGCGCGCACCTCTCTCGTGGCGAAGTAGCCTGGCGAGGCTGGCCTCCGCCAGCTTCGAGGAGAGCCTTGACGAGGCCTCCTGGTCGGCCACCCGAACCCGGACCGGACCCAGGTTCACCTGGACCTTTCGAAAGGAGCTGGGGCCCGAGCAGCCCAGGAAGGCCGGCGCCTGATACTCGATGTCGAGTGTCCCCTGCGGCTTGCCCTTGAATCGCGAAACGAAGTACTCCGCCACCCGGTCGTCGAAGGCAGCTCCGATCGAGCCGGCCGACTCCCGCACCGTGACGAAAAGATGATGGCCTCTCTTCTGGGGTGCCTTGCGGAGCTGAACCTCCTCGACGCCGTCCGAGCTCCAGTCCTGTGCAAAGGCGGACTTGAAGCGGATCATGGCCTGGAGTTCGGGGTTCGCATCGACAGCTACCTTGGTCAAGATCCCCAGAACGACCAGGGTTCCAATCCCCATGACGAGTATGACGAGCCAGGCGCGTGTACCCATGCTTTGAGCGGCTTTCCCGTAAACCCTCTCTTCTGGACTCAGCCTCGGCCATGGGCAATCCTGCCCGGGCGCGAGCAATTCTTTGCCTGGGAACTCCATCCACCTCGATCACCTCACCACGAACTTTCCAATTTTCGTTTGGAAGTCCTTGAAGGAGTCCCCGACAACGATCCCATGTTCCTGGAACCAGCCCCTGTTCACTTCAAGGGCGTATCTCACAAAATTATTCGACTGCGTGCGAGTTTCATCGTGAGCTTTCATGTCACGAATCTCAAGAATCTTCCCATCATCGCTCAGAAACGCGATGGAGAGATCAATGAACGTGCTTTTCATCCAGAAACCCTGCCGGCTCGGGGCCGAATAGAGAAAGAGCATCCCGTGGTTTTTCGGAAGCTCTTTCCGATTCATCAGGCCCAGCTGCCGCGAGGCGTTATCGCTTGCCACCTCCACTTCCAAGGTCTTGTCTTTCACCTCAAGCTGGATCTTGTCCCAGGGTCGCCCCAGAGGCTCCGGGGGCCCCCGGAAGCAGCTATTCAGGGCCAGAAGGGCGGCAATACCCGCCAGCATTGCCACCAGGCTTTTCGGTCTTTGAGCGAGAAGCGTTTTCAACTCTATTGTTCCTCTCTGTAGGCTCGAACCAAGTCCAATCCGATATCCAGTGCCGGCGCCGAGTGAGTGAGCGCCCCCACGCTAATCCGATCGACTCCCGACTGCGCGACCTCCCACACTCGCTCGAGTTGTAGGCCTCCCGAGGCCTCCAGGAGGGGCGTGGATCCTCGTTCATTCCTTTTCCCCACGGCCCAGCGGATTCCTTCGATGTCAAAGTTGTCGAGAAGGATCGCGTCCGGTCCGGCACCGAGAGCCACCAAGAAATCCTCCCGACCTTCCACTTCGATCTCGAGGAAGGATCCCGGCGCCGAGCGACGGGCTGTGTCGATCCACTCCGGGATCGATCCCAGGCCCAGGGCTCTGAGCACGCCCAGATGGTTGTCCTTGAGCAAGACCGCGTCCGAGAGGCTCATGCGGTGATTGGTGCCTCCGCCCGAGCGGACCGCGTACTTCTCCAGCCACCGCCAGCCGGGGGTTGTCTTCCGGGTGTCGAGCAAGACCGCTCCCGTGCCAGAAACCTGATCAACAAATCGGCGCGTGAGGGTTGCAATACCACTCAAACGCTGCAGAAAATTGAGGGCGATCCGCTCCAGGGGGAGCACCTCGCCGGCCTTTCCGCGGGCCGTCAAGAATGCCTCTCGAGGCTCAAGCCGGGCGCCGTCTGTGAGAACGCTTTCAAGAACGACTTGCGGGGCATGCCTGTGGAACAGCTCTTCCACAACTGGGAGTCCGCAAAGGACCCCTGGGCTCCGTGACACGAAGGCAGCCTCCACGCAGGCTGCGCCGCTCAGCGTGCCGGAAAAGAGCGCGGCCGTTGTGAGATCGCCTCCGGGGAGGTCCTCCCGGATTGCACGCTCGATCAAGTACCGAGTTTCGCTCAACTCCTCCGGCCCGAATAGGCACCCGGTAAAGCCGACCGAGCTCGAGTGGGCTTTGATGTAAGTCATGAGAGGTCCGGGGCGTATTGTAGCAAGAAACGGCATCTCGTCCATCGTTATGGCAAGTCCATCACGGTGGACGAACCCAGGCGTCAGCAATCACGCAAATCACTACAGAATATAATCTTGAGTAAGCCAGGGAACGCTGTCGGAGGCCGTGGGGATCGACCTCACAGTGCCAGTAGGATCCCACAACTCTTGACCTTTGGACCCCTTCGCCGATACCATCCTCAGCTTGGCGAAGCCGGGACTTCAGCTTCTGAGTCCCTGAGACTTCGTCCCAGTTTACTTCCGACCCACCATGATCAAGCTCACTTCCGAGGCTGAGAAAGTCTGCGTGGCCAAGGCTGAGGAGGCCAGACAAGGCCATATTTTCAATGGCTGGGACACTCTTACCCCCGAGGCCCAGAGGACACTGATCGCAGAAGTCGGGAGCGTGGACTTTCGCTTGCTTGAAAGGCTCGTCCACGAGCACCTTGATACCAGAGAAACGTCTCTCCCGGCTCCAGGTCTTCTGAGGCCTGCGATCGAGGAGAACCTTCCCCGGCCGGAGACGAGTCGTGAGGACTTTGAGCTCTGCCGGACGCTGGGTGAGTACTCCTTTCGCAATGGCGAAGTTCTTTTTGTGACCGCCGCTGGAGGCAGCTCGCAGCCTCTTTTTGACAAACCCCTGGGGCTCCTGCCAGTTGGACCGGTCAGCTCGAAGAGCTTGCTCCAGCTCTTTGCCGAGAAGATTCACGCCTCGAATCGGCGTTATCGGAGATCGGCTCGCTGGACCCTTGTCTGCCACCCCGGCGAGCGCGCGGTGATTGCGGCGTTTCTCAAGGATCAGGGGCACTTCGGCTTGCCTTCTGCCGACGTCAACGTCACCGATCAAGACTTGTTTCCCATCGTCGATCGCCGGGGAAAGATTCTCCTTTCCGCGCCGGGCCGCATGGCCATGAGCCCCACGGGACATGGCGGCGTCCTCCACCGGATGCTGGAAGATGGCCGAATCGAGGCACTGGAAAGCGCCGGAATCCGTTACATTTTCTATTTCCACATCGACAATCCCCTCACTCAGCTTTCCGACGCAGTCTTTCTCGGGCAGCATATCAAGGACAACTTGGACGTGAGTTCGAAGGTGGTGCGGAGGGTGAACCCGGCAGAGAAGGTGGGTGTTTTCTGCCTCCGAAACGGATCCTTGCAGGTGATCGAGCACACCGAGCTCGCCGTCGAGGATCGAGATGCCCGTGCCGCCGATGGCAGCCTGGCTTTCGCAGCGGCCAATACAGGGATCCACCTCTTCTCGCTGAGCTTCTTGAGGCGCCTCAGGGAAGACGGCTCTCAGCTCCCTTTCCACTGTGTTGATAAGGAGACTTCGTACCTGGGCCGCGGGAATCGGGTGGTTCGCCCTTCACGCCCAAACAGCTTCAAGTTTGTGACGTATGCCTTCGATGCGATCCCCTTCGCAGCACGAACACGGATTGTGCGGGTCGAGCGCGAGGAGGAGTTCTCGCCCATCAAGTGCCCCTCGGGGGGAAGTGGTTCGCTGGAGTCAGCACGGCTTGATCTGTCAAGAATGTACGGCCGCTGGCTTGCAAGAGCAGTGAGCGGGCATGAGCCTCGAGACGACCGAGCTGTCGAGATCTCGCCGCTCCTTGCCGAAAGCGCTGAGGAACTGAAGGAAAAAGCCCCGGGCACCCTCCCGAAGTGCGGCGGAATCCTCTTCGGCGGCGCCAAGTAACAGCATTGAAGTATCGGCTGGAGAAGCCCGGCCATGAATTCGTTACCGAGAGGAAGAGGTGAGGGATGAGAATTTCGTGCTACCTTGCGCCACTATTTGGCGTGGCAATTGAATTCGGGTTCAAGGGAGAGTACGCCAGCGCGCAGTCGCTGGATCAGGGCCTGACCCGACTCAAGTCCCCATCAACGATCGAGCGATTGCAAGGCGAGGTCGAGATCCTTCAGCAAGGGCCCGATGCCCTGCCACAGCTCGTGCGGGAACTCGACAGCGAGAGTCGATCGTATCGATTCACGGCAGAGCGAATCTTCTCGAGTCTCCTCGATGGCGTACTCTCCGACCTCGACACCGAGTACGCAGCCTTGACCCTGGACCGAACCGAGCTGGCGAACCTGAAGGATCGAAAGGAGTTTGCCGGGCAGCGGCAAGCCCTCGAGGTGCGGCTGGAGGAATGGAAGGCGCGGGATCCAGGGATCCTGGAAAGGTTGGAGCAGCTTCTCGAGCTCGAAAGGCTCGAGACTCGGGAAAAGAGAGCCAGGAATGGCGAGGCGACACCTCTCTCGGACGAGGGGAACAAGGAGCTCAAGCGGCTGCGGAACCTCATCGCTGAGTGGCGACACTCCAATCCTGGCTTCGAGGAAGAACTTGGACCCTTCCTGCGAAGCGCCAGGCTCGAGAGTCTCGGCGCCGAAGGTGGGAAGCTCTCCGACCTGGAAGAGCTGCGCCTCAAGGAGCTCGAGGAGCGCATTGCCCACCGTTCCCCCCGGCTCTCCGATCTTGAAAATCGGCTCGTGGCCCTCGGGTTCCCGGCCTTCAATCGACTCCTGGCCCGCGCCACCACCGTGCGGCAACGAGCCGCCCAGCACCACCGGGAGCTCGTGGCCAAGTTTCTTGAGTCCAGGCGCGCCGACCTGGTGCCTGGCGATGAACGTTTGGAGCTGGTTCGATACCATCGGGCGCTCCTGTGGGCCTGGGAGGCCGATCAGGGAGGCCCTCTCAAGGAACGTGCAGACGCCGCGCTTTCAAAGCACCTGAAGCAGACGGTCTCAGATTTACGAGCGCCCGAGCCCATCGTGCGAGTGCGTGCGGCTGACGAGCTTTACATGCTTGGAGAAAGGGGCCAGACGGCCCTGGGACTCGAGGCTCCCGGGTCTGAGCCATTCTTGCGAAACCTGCTCCGTTACCGTATTCACCCGAGAACTTACGCGAAGACTGGAATCGACCTTCAGGAGTATCCTCGCCTCACCTTCCGCGAAAAGCGTCGGCGGCTTTTCGAATACGTTCAAGCAGCCGAGGAGGACGCGCTTCCCACCCTGCGAGCCATCGTAATGGACGATGCTCTTGAGCCAAGCTTCAACGTGAAACTGGCAGCTGCGAAGGCTCTTGCGGGCCTGCGGGACATGTCGGGCTACAATTTCCTCATCGTCAAACACCCAGACCTTACGCTCAAGAAGCCCGAGGTGTCACGGGAAGTGCTTGTAATCCAGGGGCTCGAGCACATTCGGGACAAGGACTATCAGCAGGCTGTCGAGGATTTTCAGAAGATCCTCGACGAGGCCCCATTCGACTTTCGGGCAAATTACCACATCGCGTTCGCATACTTGCTGGTGAAGAACTACACAAAGGCTATCCACCACTTCGAGATCGCTCGAAGGATCAACCCGCAGGACGAGTTGACACTCTACAACCTCGCCTGCGCCTACGCGCTTGCCGGCGGCAAGACGACCGAGGCGATCGAAGCCCTCGAGGCCTCGGTCAAGGCCGGCTTCAACGACTACCAGCACGTTGAAAAAGACCCGGACCTGGATTCCATCCGAGCGGATGAGCGCTACCTGCGGCTGATCGAGCGCCTGAAGCAGAAATAATGCTCACCCGGATCCTTCGTTCCGGAAATGAATCTGGTAGAGGGGCCCTAAAGGAGCTTCGAGCCCTTTCCCGCTCGGCGCGAATGCCCTTGTCGAATCTCCGTGCTATTCTCCTTGGGGATTCTACATGCCGCACCCAGAAAAAAACTTTCACGAGCTCGCAGACCAGCTCTTGGCCATCGGCCGCCAGAAATCGACCGGCACGCTTCGCGTGACCGGCTCCGGCGGTCTCACGAAGCTTTTCCTTTTCCAGCAAGGCTGCCTCGCCGATCTGCACACGGGCCGTGACGAGACGGTGCTCGAGGCAGCCTTGGTTGCATCCGGGGCCGTCTCGGATAAAGACCTCCGGCGTGCCCGAAAGAACGCGGGCAAGTCTGGCCAGTCCTTGGGCGCCGCGATCCTCGAGCTTGGCACTGTCGACGAAAGCATCATTCCGGGCGCCATCCGCTCCCGACTTCTTGAAGAAATCTGCGAGGTTCTCGGGTGGGAGATCGAGTCTCTCGAGCTCTTTGAGCACGGACCTGACGAGCGCATCGAAGGGTTTCACAGCGAGCTGGCCGAGCTTTACGACGTCAGCGTCGAAACCGAGGAAATGCTACTCGGAGCTGCGAGTCAAATTGGCCGCTGGGATTTCGTCGTCGAGACCTGTGGCATGCTGAACGATGTGATGTATGCGACACCGAGCAGCTTTCGATACTTTCGGGAGCATGAGCTCTACCCGAATGAACATGCCATTGTGAGCAAGGTGGACGGCACGAAGGATGTCAGTGAGGTCGTTGCCGAGTCGGGTCTCGACCCCTTCGAGGCGATCCTGCTCGTGAGGACTCTGCAGTCCCAGGGTGACCTCGAACTGATCAACCCTGTCCAGATGTACCAGCTGGCAGTGGAATGCCACTCCAGTGGCAGCAACGAGAAGGCTTCGAAGCTCTTCAGGCGAGCGCACGAGCGCGGACTTGATGACTTCGACATAATTCTCAAGCTGGCGCAGTCGCTGGACTCGCTGGGTCGGCAAGCTGAGGCCATCGAAAGTTACCTTGAATTCGCGGAGAAGTGCGTCTCCCAGCACAGGGTGGACGACGCAATTCGCTGCCTGCGCAGAGTCGTGAAGCTAAACCCCTTGCGGCTCGAAGCGCACGAGCGGCTCCTTGAAGTCCTGCTGGAAAGTAATCGGGAGCAGGATGCCCTCGAGCAAGCAATGGTGTTGGCGACGAAGAAGGCAGATGCAGGAAACGCTCGGGGGGGACTTGATGCCCTCCTTCGTGTTCGCCAGCAGTCTCCTCGTGACCAAAAAATTCAGCAAAAGATCATCGAGCTGGCAGAGGCCTGCGGTGACCATCTCATGGCTCGGGCTGAACGGGAAATACTCGCCAAGAGCCTGGATGAAAAGAAGGACGTCGAGCTGGCGCTCGAGACCTACCAGAAGATGTTTTGCGACGGCAACGACAGCCTCGAGGTGCGATTGAAGCTGGTTCAGCTCCATCGCCAGCGGGGCAATCGCCAGAAGGCCCTGGAGCATTTGAATGCCGTCCTCGGTCTACCCGAGAAACGCCGCGTGCGGGACCTCATGACTCTGGTCAGCCTTCACGACACCGTGCGAGAGCTGAAGCCGAGCGACATCCGCTCCAACCGCTGGCTCGCGGAGTACTACACCAAGAACGGCGAGAAACAGAAGGCAGCACAGATCCTTGAGAGCTGGATTGGCTGCCTCGAGACGGAAGGAGATCTCGCGGAGGCCGTGCACGCCCACGAGATGCTACTCACTGTCAGTGACACCACGGAGCACCGTTGGGGCCTGGCTCGAGCGCTTGAAAAGCTCGGCAGGCTGGTCGAATGTCGGCGAGAGCTGCGCAGCCTGGCCAACTTGACACTTCGGAAGAAGGAGTTTGAACAGGCGGCCAAGACGCTCGACTACATCCTGAAGACGGCGCCGCTCGATCTCGAGACGCGCAAGATGCAAGCCGAACTTGCAGAGGCAAAGGACGAGCGCGACCTCGTGTGCCGCCGCAACGAGGAGATCGCGATTCTCTGTATTCTGTCTGGAAACGTGCTGGAAGCTGAAAGCCATTGTCGCCGGCTCAGTGATACGACGCCCGAACTGGCGGAGGCTGTCCGACGTCTTGGACGCCTTTGTTTCGAGTTGGGCGACCGGCAGAAGGCAGCGGAGCAGACGATCAAGGCCGCAAAGCTGCACATTCAGAACAGAAACTTCGGCCTCGCGGAGAAGGCCATCGAACAGCTCTTTCAGATTGAGCCAGGGCACGCGGAAGGAAAAGTACTGGGTTCTGAGTTGAGAGCGAAGGACGCGCCGCCTCCCCCACCGCCCCCAACCAGCATCTCGATGCCGATCGCGCCACAGGTCAGCGAGAAGCAGGAGGCCCCGGCTTCGTCAGCGGCGCTTGAATCTCCGCTCGAGCGCGAACCGTTTCAACCGTCGAAGCCCATTGTGCGATCCAACGTGGCCGGCATCATGGCGCGGCTCAAGAAACTCAAGTCAGGTGGCTACGCATCGGCCCCCCCGGAAGATCACCAGGAGAACCTGGAAGCCCGCCCCACGGTGGCGGCCGGGCCCGATTCTCAGGCCTCGCAGCTCACGCGAGGCGCCGAATCCGGGGGAACTTTGCCGAGCGCGGCTCTACGTTCCGCTGCCTCGAGGCTCAAGGCCCTCGCCGGGAGAAAGGCCGAGCAAGCCAGCGCAGCGACTCCAGCAGCAGATGGAGTGGAGACCGCTTCCGCCCCGCAACCCTGTGAGCAAGCGCCTCCCGTCGAGCCCTCACTCATTGCGCCGCAGCCGCCCGCTACCGAGCCATCTCCCGATGCACTGGCTAACCCTGCTTCCCCTCCCGGTGCCGCTCCGGTGAACGACGTCAAGCCCATGAAGTTGGGCAAGTCGGCATCACGACTTGCGGCACTGCGCAAACACCCGAGCGGAGCGCAGTAGAGGGCTACTGGGGGCCTGGGATTTGGGCAGAGGCTGGCAAATTCAACCTCTGATCTGTCAGAAGCCCCTCGGGGTCAGGCGAAAAGCGCGTGCGAGCGAAAAGTGGCCTAGGGGGGATTCGAACCCCCACCCGGTAACCCGGAAGGGTTTTTAAAACCCTCGCGTCTGCCATTTCGCCACTAGGCCAGGCTCGCAGCGGGCGGGCATTATAGCGCCGAAGCGCAAAACTGGAATTCTGTGGATGCCATCTGGGCCTCGTCGTAAAAGTTTCAAGTCCCACAGGTGGATCCCACGCGCCCGTAGCTCAGCTGGAGAGAGCATCTGCCTTCTAAGCAGAGGGTCGCCCGTTCGAGTCGGGCCGGGCGCGCCAATATAACACAAGGACTTACGACAACAGTCGTGGGTCCTTTTTCTTTTGGGAAAGCCAACGTTGACTTTATTTTGACTTTCTCCCGCTATCATGGCCCCCATGAGCACCGCACCCGTTCCCGTAGCCAAACTTGCAGCCATGCTCCGCAAGGCAACGAAGGCCCTCAAGGAGGCCCCGCAGGTCATGCCCACAGGGTGGGGTGAACCGCCGCCGGGGATCCCGGGGGATGCCAAGTACGTGCGCCAAGCACATCGCAAGACGCCTTGACCCCGCTCGCTTCACTGGTACTTTCGAGCCCGTGAACCCACTGCCTGCGGCACGGGAGGCCCTGCGACGGATC